>Ga0315282_10009729_pt1 | contig 15230 bp, 6 predicted proteins | sample YL17G07_20_MG_FD_203693 | JGI IMG/M metagenome (GOLD analysis project Ga0315282, IMG submission 203693) | Sediment microbial communities from Yellowstone Lake, YNP, Wyoming, USA - YL17G07_20 | ecosystem: Environmental > Aquatic > Freshwater > Lake > Sediment | place: USA: Wyoming | collected... | reverse complement strand
CACGGAAGGGAAGCTGACCTTTGTCTCGGCTTCCGCCAAAAACGGCCTGATCCTCACCGACGGCGCGGCAGTCTACACGCTGGACGCTCGCGGCGGCGTGCCGGGATCGAAGTTCGCCACGCAGGAACTCTGGCCCAAGAGCGCGCGGAACCCCAACACCGGCGGCGGGCCTGTCTTCGTCACCGCGTCGCCGGACGGCAAGTACCTGTACCTGAGCGGACCGTTCTCCTCGAAGACTCAATACGGGCACCCGTTCATCGCCAGGTTCCCGCCGGGCTGCGTTTACCGCATGAAGCTTGGCGCCGGCGAGGCCATGCAGCCGTTCGTCACGCTCGCCGTGGACCATAAGGAAGGCCAGGGCGGCGGCTACAAGAAGCACAACGCTTACTACAACGACAACATCCCCGAAGGTCCTGTGCACGGCATCGCCGTGGACGACAGGGCCAGAGTGTACGTCGCTGATCGCGAGAAGCAGCGCGTCGCCGTCTTTGATGAAGACGGCAAGGAACTCGGCGAGATACAGGTGGCCTGCCCGCACCAACTGGCGGTGCACCCGAAGACCGGCGAGATATACGTGCTGTCGCGGTTCTGCGCCGGCTACTGGCAGTACAACGTCACCGTCTCCAAGTTCAAGGACTTTGCCGCCGGCGCGGCCGCGGCCGCCAAGTATGCCTTCCCTCAGCAGAAGACCGGCTTGCCGCAGATGGCGCTGGTGTCTTCCGGCGAACAGACGTCCGTCTACGTCGCCGGCGTACCGGGCGATCTGGTCCGTCTGGTTGACAAGGGCGCCGAATTCGCTCCGGCCGCAACCGCGTTCGCTGCGCCCGCCGATGCGCTCGACGTCTTCAACCGCATCGCGGTGGACGCGCCGCGCGAGGAAGTCTACGTCAGCGACGGCGGCAACCTCTTCTGGCGCTACGACGGCCGGACGGGCGAGGGCCTCCCGCTCAAAAGAGGAGGCAAGCCTTTCCTCGGCACGGACCTCGCGACCGGCTACGACGGCCTGCTGTACGTGCGCGCCGGGGAAGGCTTCAGCGGGCCGCTGGAACGTTACACCCGCGAGCTCGAACCCGCCCCGTTTCCGACGGGCACGCATGTCCTCAGCAAGTACATCTACGGCCGCTACGGGATCGGCAACTGCGAGAAGGGCTTGGGCGTCGGGCCTGACGGCAAGGTCTACGTGGCCTTCATGTACGAGTGGGTCAAGTATTGCGTGGCGGGCTTCGGCCCGGACGGCAAGGCGCTCAAGGGCAGGTTCCTCGAAGGTCTGGTGGGCCGGCGCGGGAAGCTTGAAGACAAGAGCAACCTCTCGCGCGACTATCCTCCGGAACTGACCAGCGCGATCATCGGCCCGATCCCCCACACCAACGGCGGCGTCCGCGTGGACCTGCAGGGGAACATCTATGTGGGCATGATTGTGGGCAGCCAGACCGCGCGCAAAGGCTTCGAGAAGAACGACGGCTACAAGCATTGCACCGGTTGCGTGTTCAAGTTCGGCCCGGAGGGCGGCTGCGTGCAAGGCCCCGCGGATATGATGCTCGGCAAGAGCGCGGAGGGCGCCACGGCAGTCTACGCCGGCCTGTCGCCGTTCAGCCACCCGAGCATGGGCACGACCTGCTGCGTCTGCCGTATCCCGCGCTTCGACGTTGACCGCTATGGCCGGCTCGTCATCCCCAACGCGACGGGCAACTTCGTGCTGTTCATGGACAACGCCGGCAACGAGATCGCCACGTTTGGCGCGTACGGCAACGCCGATTCGCAGTACGTCAACTCGAACACGGCCGCAGGCAAGGACGGCAAACCGTCGGTGGCCGTGCCCGAGATACCGTTGGCCTGGCCGAACGGCGCGGGGATCAGCGACAAGCACATCTACGTGTTGGACGTGTACAGCCGGCGCGTCGTCCGCACCGATCTGACGTGGGCCGCCGAGGAAACTTGCGCTGTCAAGTGAACACGGCAGGCGCGCTCAAGAGCGCCGCTTCGGATGAAGGGCAGCAACAATGAAAAAGACACTGCGCGTGGCATCGGGCGCACTCCTCGCGTTGGTTTGTGGTTTGCCTCTGCAGGCCGCCGCCGAGGAGAAGCGCCCCGCGGTCCTCTTCCTTGGGGGCGTCCATGCCGGCTACGTGGTGAAGCCCCTTGTGGCGTTGGGTATCGAGGCCGACGCCGCCACGCCGGCGGAGCTTGCGAAAAAGCTTGCAGGTAATACGTACAACGCGGTTGTGGTCGGGACCATGAACGACGGCCAGCGCGGCGCCGTTGCCGATTTCCTTGCCCGCGGCGGCGGCGTCCTCGTCTGCAATCCGGAATCGTACCCGCGCGAAGCGGACTTCACCAAGACCTGTCAGTGGCTCGAGGAACTCGGCGCCCGCGAACGCTGGGAAGTCCTGCGCGACAAGGACCCGAAGAACGTCGTCTCCGACAGCATGGGGTGCCGTCTCTCGTGGAGCGACCAGCTTGCGCCCCCAGCCAGCGACGGCGTGCGCGGTGTGCTCACGCTCCTGTGGAACGGCACGACGGGGTGCGAGCCGCCCATGTCGTTCGATCTCAGTCCGGACTGGAAAGTGCTGGTGCGCGGGCCAAAGTCGCTCGAAGCCGTTCCCGAAAAGCGGAACGACATCTTCCTGCAACCGTGGATCCCGAAACAAGGCGTTGCCGCTTCACCGCCGCTGCTCGCCGTTCGCGAGTCCGGCAAAGGCCGCATCGCGGTGCTCGGCATCCGCGGCTACTGGCTGTTCACGCCGCCATCGAACTGCCCCACCGCCGAAGCCATGCTCACCGCGGGCGCCGGCGGCAAGTCCAGCGACTGGCTGCGCGTCGTCGCCAACACGGTGCGCTGGCTTGCCGAGCCGTCCGTCAAGGCCGGCATGGGCGGCGCGGTCACGCCGGCTGCTCTGCTCAACCCGCCGCTGCAGGTGTGGCCGGTAGCCAAGCCGCTCGATTGGAGCAAACAGGCTTTCCCGAAGGACCAGCGCCAGACCCCCGGACTCATCGGCGCGCGCAGCGCGCTCTCCGGCGGCTCTGGCACGGTAGCCGATTACGCCAAGGCGGCGCGAGCGGCAGGGCTGCAGTTCGTCGTCTTCCTCGAGGACTGTCTGAAGATGGACGAGGCCGGATGGAAACAACTGGTGGCCGACTGCGAGGCCGCCTCCGACGCTTCCTTCGCCGCCGTGCCCGGCCTCATCTATGAAGACGCTCAGGGCAACCATCTCTACTCCTTCGCCGACAACGTTCAGTTCCCGGCGGCGAACATGCTCTTGCCGGACAAGCGCCTTGCGACCAACAAGAGCAACCGCACGCAGGCGTACTTCGACTACGTGAATGAGCGCATCGCACAGAGGCACATCGGCGGCTTCTGGCGTCACAGCGAGAATCAGTTGAACGTCGCCGACTACAAGCTGTACAACTCGTTCCCGGTTTTCTCCTTTGAGAACGGCAAGCCGGTGGACGACGCGTTTCCCGCGTACCAGCATCTGATGCGCCTCGGCGGCTGCGAAGCGGTATTGGCGTTCGAGATCGTGAACAGTCCGGACAGACTCGCGGAGCGCGCGAAACAAGGCTGGCGCGTCGTCGCCCACCGCTCACCGTCGGACCTACGGAAGAAGTGGCACGAAGGCGCATGGTCCTTCAGCGGTTCCGGCTCACAGTATGTCACCAACGGCCCCGCCATCCTCGTGTGGGACTCGCCGAACCGCCTCACCGACCCGCACGGCGAATGGTGGCGTCCCGACCTCTGGGAGTTCCGCGTCTATCTCCGCGCGGCGTCGGACGCGGGACTGAAATCGGTCGCGATCTACGATGGCGAGCGCCTCTTCCGCCGCTGGCTGCCACAAGGCGCCAAGACCTTTGAGACGGAACTTGTCTTGTCCAATTGCCGGCAGATGGGGCTTTACCCCGTCATCGAGGACACGGAGGGCCGCCGGGCCGTCGGCATGGAATTCTGGAACCGGCACCTCATACTCGAAGAGTTTTTCTGCAGCGACCGCTGCAACTTCCTTGGCAACGCGCGCCTGCGCACGCGCAACGGCTGCCAGGTCTGGACCCAGGTCAGCTTCCAGGCCAACATGGGCATCACGCCGTCGAAGGGCCTGCTGAACATGGCCGCCGCGCCCGCGGTCAACCTCACTCTCAACGCGCCGACGCTGCCCATTGACGGCGCGCCGGCGGGCTTCCCGACCGCGGCGCTGCGCTTCGCGCCGCAGATCCCTGGTGAGTTGAAGAATCTCTTCGCCTATCCCAACACGTACCTCGTGGGGCCGGAAATCGCGATAGGCCAGGCCGACATTTCCCTCGCCTACGATCCCGCCGAAGAAGGCGCCAAGACCACGCCGCTCGGCCACACTTACGAGCAACCACAGCACGGCTGCGGCAACTCATGGGGCAGTTGGCACAAACTTGTTCCCACGCGCAAGATCACTGGTTGGGCGCGCACGTACGCGTGCAACTGGCTGCCCGAGACGTTCCGCATCGGGTGGCACGAGGCGAAGCTGACGCTGAAGGAAGACACCGCGGTCGAGAAGGACAAGGGCATTCCCATGATGTACGCGGAAGGCAAGGGCTGGCGTCTGTATGCCGACGGCAAGGAGCCATTGCCGCTCGATGCCGATGCGCGCGGCGCCTTCCGCCGCGGCGCCTTCGCTGCGCTGGACGACAAGGGCGGCGCCGTCATCCTCGTGGCGCTCGCCGGGCCGCTCGAATACCGCTACGGAAAGGGCGGCACAATTTCGCTGAGTTACGTGCCGCAGGAGAACGAACTGAAGAAAGGCGCCGAGATCGCTTACTCGTTCGGTTTCGCGGGCGCTGCCGGCGGGATGCCGGCGGAAGCGCTGCTGGATTTCGCGAGAAAGTTCGGCGTCGCGTCGCCCGGGACGGCCGGCTACGCGCCGCAAGTCGCGCGCGGCAAGCAGCTCGACAACTACCTGGCGTGGCGCTTGGACGCCCAAGGAACGGCCGTCGAGGCGCGCGTCCCCAAGGCGGCCATGCCAGCCTACGTGCCTGCCATCGTCGAGGGACTCAACGACAACTGGTCTGTCGAACTGCTCGACCGCGCGCGCCCCTGGCCGAACCACCGCGCGCTGCCTGTCAGGGACGGCCGCGCATATGCCATGCTCGACCTCGTCCTGGCTGACAGCGATCTCTTTATCGGCCACCCCGTCACGTGCGATCGAAAGGACATCAGGATTCTCGTCTCCTGGGCGGCGCCGGGGCAATGGTTCATCGAGGCGCACAACGCCGGCGCTCAGCCGCTCACGGCCAAACTGCAAACCAGTCCCGGCTGGACAGTATTCGCGTTCGGCGAGGCCGCGGACTTGCCCGCTGGCAGCAGCAAAGTGTGGCGCGTCAACGGCAAGTGACCTACTGGTCTCGGACGGCCGCCGTGAGTGGTTCCGGCATGGCGGCCGACCGCTCCTTTGGCGTCATCAAGTAGCACTGGGTGATGGACAGAATGGTCTCGTCGTCAAGCTGATGTTCCAGTTCTCTCCAGACAACGTTCTCACGTTCGCTGGCGGACATTCCTTTGAAGTCCGGCGCCGCAATCAGGATGTGTATCCATTTGCCTGGCTTCTCAACGTGAATCTCAGGCTTGTGCAGTTTGAGGTTCCTTGCCACGTCCTGCAACCGTCGGCGGACCTGTCTCAGGCTCATCATGTGATTCGCTCCCCCTTGTTCATCAACTCGCCCAGGCCTGTATGTCCCTACGGAGAACCTTAACTGCCGCAAGGAACTGGACCGCCTCCCGCTGCCCGCCGCACGCCTTGACATAGCGGATGCTCGGGGACCATTCTGCCGCAATCTGGAAAGCACGTTTCACATTGTCGTCTGCGGCGAAATGAACATCGTAACCTGTAATGGCACACAGTTGCTCCAGGTCGTGGCCTTTCCCGCTCGTAAGACGATCGGCCAGTTTCTTGTCCGGAAGGTCCTGTAGATATTGCACCGTGGCCCGCCGACATAAGGCCCATTTGAGGTAGCACTCGACGAGATACCCCGCCAGGTAGATGGCACCTGAAGGGTGCTGAGTCTTCAGATACTCCGCCTCTGCGTGTCGGGCGTCACCTGCTTCCCTGAAAACCGAAGCACGGGTGACTTTCGTCTTGGGTACGTTTAGCTTCATCGTTGACGTTCTATCCCAATGACTCAGCTTCCACGTCGTCCATCATCCATAGGCTATCCCTCTAAAACGCTGGGGTCAAGCCTCACACCGCATTGCGCTCCGGAGTGGATGGTGGCCACCTGACCGAGGATGCACTGCGAGCCACCGTCCACGGTGTACGTCAAAAGGGAAGCCCACACACGGAGCGATCAATATGAACAGGACGCGGCCCTTGACGTTCTTGCTGATTCTCGCGCTGCTGGCCCTCAGCGCCTTCACGCACGAGACGATCTGGATCGAGGCGGAACACCTCGAGGGCGTGCGCGGCTACTGCTGGCCCACGGGCCCGAACCCCAAGACCGACGGCCACTGGGGCATCTCCGGACCCGGCTGGGCCGCGGAATGGACGCAGGGCGGCGAGAGCGGTTTCATGTCCATCGCCTGCGGCGCCGACGACGACAAGGCGGTCGCGGGCATCGGTGTTGAGGCGCCGGTTGCCGGCACGTACTTCGTCTGGGTTCGTTTCCGTGACAACCGCGAAGCCACGAGCCGCTTCCAGATCAGGCTCACGCAGGGCGGCGGGCAGCCAGTCCTCCTGACCTACGGCGAGCGGCCCGTGGTCGAGGAAGACAACGAACTCAAACTGTACTGGGACTGGGCCTTCGGATGGGAGGGGCACGAGGCGGCGCTCGCCGCCGGCCCGGTGCGTCTGGAACTGCTTTCAGCGTTCAAGGAGAAGGCTTGCCGGCAAGTTGACTGCATCGTCCTGACCACGGACAAGGCGTACCGGCCGCTGATCAAGGAGCGGCCGAGGCACGCGACCTGGGACGTGCTGGCGGGCTACGCCAAAGGCATTGACCCAGCTCTGAAACCCCTGGCGCGCCGCACGGGCGAGTTCGCTCTGCCTGAAGCCTGGAAGCCGCGGACGTTCCGCGACAAAGGCTTCGTGTACCTGTGGAACATGGACGGCGTGAAATGGGCCGGGAGCGACCCCAAACGTGTTCCACACCCGTATCACATGCGCGACAAGGACGTGCTTGAGGCGTTTGAGAAGAAGTACGCTGCTCGCACCGACGTCCCGATCTTCTCCGACCCGCGCATTGTCCCGACGTTTCACGGCGCCGGGCCGAAGATCCTTGCGACTGACGCCAAGGACGCGAAGCAGAAGCAGGCCGCCACGGACTTCGTGCGCTGGCTGGACGCCAACCCGCAGCGCGCGTGGGCGATGATGATGAACTACGCGCCGGCCGAAGCACTCTCGCCTGAGGCGCGCGCCAACTTCCTGAAGTACCGCGAGCGATACGCCGGCAATATTGCGGGCGAGAACCTCGGCTATTTCAACGAAGACGCCGCCGTCATGAAAGCTGCGACGGCGCAAGCGAAGACGCGCCGCGACCTCGCGGCCGCGCTGACAACCGTGTGCCTGGCGAGCAACGCCGCGAAATACCGCGCGATCTTCGGCGAGGAATGGCCCGACGCCTACCGCGAAGTCATCTCGTGCCTGTCGTGCGGCATGACGGCCTTCGCGCCGCTGTGCTATCAGTGGGGCGCGCGCACGGTGGGGTATGAGTCCAGCGCGGTGACGGCGGGCCTGCTGCCTATGCGCATGGCGTTCCTGCGCGGCGCGGCGCGGCAGAACGGCGGGCTGTTCGCAACGTATCGCTCCTGCAATTTCGGCGACGCCTCGACGATCTTCAGCGAGGCGCAAAGCTACACCAAGCCGCGCAACATCCTCGACAACTACTACAGCGTCTTCTCCGGCGCAGGCATGACCTGGTACAAGATGGACATCTGGTACCAGTACATGGCCGGCGCGGCGCTGTTCTACCACGAGCAGGGCTTCGACGAGTTCTGGATCCCCGGAGGCACGGGCGCGGCCGGCGTCAAGGAGGTCCAGCTCTCGCCCAAGGGCAAGCTCGTGGACCGCTTCCTGCGCGTGACTGCGCGGCAAGGCGCGGACCGCGGCGCGCCGTTCACGCCCGTTGCGTTCCTGCTCGACTACGCGCACGGCTGGGACCCGACGGGCTTCCAGCCGCACGCCTTCGGGAATCACGCCAACCGCCCGGACCTGACGTTGTACGGCGACCACGAGCGGATGCTGCAGGAGTATTTCTGGGTCGCGTACCATCCGATCGGCCCGAAGAGCACCGAGCCGATGACGGCGACGAACGAAATCTACGTGCCGGGCGTCTTTGGCGACATCTTCGACGTGGTCTTCGCCTACCCCGACGTCAAACGCTTGACAACGCTCTCCGCCTATCCCGTGGTCATCGCCGCCGGCGACCTGGAACTCACAGCCGACGAAGGCCGCCTCCTGGCTGAGTACATGCAGCAGGGCGGCACGCTGCTCGTCGCCGACGGCCAGCTTCGCGGGCCGGGCGTCGCGGCGCTGGAACTGCCGGCTCTCGGAAACGCTGCGGAAGCCGACGAATACGCGTGGCAGCTCACGGGGACGCGTCATCCCGCGCAACGCTTCCGCTACAAGGCACTCACCGGTGGCACGCCGCTGGCGTCAACGACCGACGGCAAGACCTTCTGCGCCGCATTCGAGCGTGGCAAGGGCCGCCTGATCATGCTTGCCGTGCCGCGCGGCCTCGGCGTTGACCGCGCCGCGCATCCGGTGCTGGCGCAGCTCTTCGCGCATCTGACGCGCGGACTGATGCCTGTTGAGGTCACGGGCGATGTGGAGTGGCTCGTCAACCGGAACAAGACGGGCTGGGTCGTGACGCTGCTCAACGCCGCGGGCCAGGCCAAGCCGCAGCAGGGCATCACGCCGACCGATTTCCGCGAGAACCGGCGCATCGCCATCCGCACTGTGACGCCGGTGGCCGAAGCCTCGGACTGGCTCTTTCCGGAGGAGAAGCTCGTCCCGCAGGCGGAGGGCGCGGGCTCACGGCTCGAACTCACCGTGCCCGCCGGCGGCGTGCGGATCGTGGAGATGAAGACGAAGTAACGGGACAGGGTCTAGGGTTTAGGGTTTAGGGTTTAGGAACTCAGCCGGCGGAGCGTTCCAGGCGGCGGCAGGCCTCGTCCAGGTCCGCGGCGGACTTGGCGAAACAGAAACGCGCCAGGTTCGCGCCCGCGGCAGGATTCGCGTAGAACGCCTCGCCCGGCACGCACGCGACACCGTGACGCTTCAGGATGTGCATGGCGCGCTCTTTGCCCGTGCGGCCCGGAACGCGCGACACATCCGCCAGCACGTAATACGCCCCCTGCGGCACGAAAGGCGCCAGGCCGGCCTTCTGGAGCGCGCCGCAGAACTTGTCGCGCTTGAGCGTGAAATCCGCGCGCAGTTGTTCGTAATACTCCGGTCCCAGCGCGTCCAACCCTCGCGCCACGCCCATCTGCAACGGCGCCGGCGCGCAGACGTACACGAGGTCGTTGAAATGCCCGATGGTCTGGGACCAGCGCGGCGCGCTGAGTGCGTAACCGATCCGCCAGCCGGTGATGCTGAAGGTCTTCGACAGGCCCGAGATCGCAATGGTGCGCTCGCGCATGCCGGGCAGCAGCGCGGGCGAGAAATGCCGGCAGCCGTCGTACAGGAAGTACTCGTAGATTTCGTCAGTGAAGACGAAGAGGTCGTGCGCGCGCGCAAACGCCGCGAGCGCCTCGCATTCCTCGCGTGAGAAGACTTTGCCTGACGGGTTCGCCGGCGTGTTGATCATGATGCCGCGCGTGCGGGACGTGCGCACGCGTTCCAGGTCCTCCAGCTTGAAATCCCACGCCGGCGACTGCATCGTCACGAACGCCGGCGTGATGTCCAGCGCGCGCAGCGTGTTCACGTGATAGCCGTAGTACGGTTCGAACAGGATCACCTCGTCGCCGGGGTCCAGCAGTGCCATACACGCGACGTAGAACGCGCCGGTCGCGCCCGCCGTGACGGTGATCTCGCTCTCCGGGTCGGCGGCAAGGCCGCCCTTCTTGAGCTTGCGCGCCAGCGCGGCCCGCAGTTCTTTCAGGCCGTCGTAGCGCGTGTAGATGTTGAAGCCGTCGTCAATGGCGCGCTGCGCCGCTTGCCGGACCACGCGCGGGACTTCCGTGTCGCAGACTCCCTGCGAAAGGTTGATGCCCCCGACGCGGGCGCATTCGATGGTCATGCTCCGAATCTCGGACTGCAGCACGCATTCCGAGCGCTTGCTCAAACCGACCGCCATGCGCGTCCCCTGGGACAATCAGCCCTGCCGTCGGCGTCTCGCTGGCACCTGGCGTAGTGGCGGGATTACACAGCCTTCTTCGCGGATGGTCGCCAACAGGGGAGAGCCGTCGTCCTGCTCCCAACGCCGCATCCCCACCAGCAGTGGTTCGATGCGGTAATCCACCAAGCCACGCAGTTCCCAGAGCAACAGGGCGTCATGCGTGGGCCGGCGAGGCTCGGCCAACGCCGAGATAACCAGCAGATCAATATCGCTATCTTTGCGCGCAGCACCGCGGGCTTGAGAGCCGTATAGAACGCCCGCGAACACGGGGATGCCTGCTCGCTCCACCTCGCGCAGATACCGGTGAACAATCTTCACAACTGCTTTGCTAGGCACTGGTAGATTTTCCTTACCTCAGCAGCATTCTCCCAACACGCAGATCCTCTCTGGAACTCTTTCGCCAGTAGGCGGTCTGTTTCTGGATTCCGTTCACGCCCCACTCCTTCTCCCCGCCGGATAGTACCACGCCTGCGCCGGCACGCCTGCACTTTTTGGGCCTAGGAATCAGTCCTTGCGTTCGAGCGTCGAGTGCGCGCGGCCCTGGTGTCTCCGGGATTCTGTGAATGATCTCAAGGCTGCGTGACTGCCCGCAGGTTTCAAATCGTGCGGTACCGATAAACGCCGGGGGGACGGGGTGCCAGTGCGGCGACGGAGGGCAGGCTTTTCAGCGTGACGTGCGGTTCCCCGGGACACGCCTCACGGGCCCGGCGCATTGAATGGTCTGTCCCGTTTTTCCCGGAGCAACACTCCGCCGTGTGAGACGTGGCCGCTTGGGCGCATCTTGAGGAGGATACGACATCTCCCGTGGGTTTCAACGTTCAGGGCACGGCTTCTTGTGCGCGTCGCTCACCCACCCGGCGCTGCGCTTGGGGTGGGGCACGCGTGGTCTTAGCGCGCCCCGTTGGGGCTTTGTGGTTTCCACGGCCACATTCCAGGGCCTTCGGCCCTGGCTATTATAGGTTGGCCTTTCAGGCCAAGGAACTGCCCGTCAATCTCGTTTACATCAACGCGAACCGCTGGCTACTGTAGGTTGGCCTTTCAGGCCAAGGAACTGGCTCATGCATGTCGTTTACGGATAATGATTAGCACTCTATTTGGTACATTTTACAATTTCGCATGGATTATTAGCAATCTTTTGGCGCTGCAAACGTCCTAATATATGTGGGATGGTCGGCGGTGTCATAGGGCGGTGGTCGGGTCACGGTTCGATGGCACCCAGGGTAGGCCCTGCGGGCGAACCCTGGGCTGGCTTGTGCAACCCCTTCGGGGTTGGGAGGAGGCGGTATGTACGGGATTTCCTATCAAAAGGCGGGGTTGAACTGGCCGGGCAGGTACAAGGCGTGGTCGCGCGAGCGGGCGCTGGCGAATGCGTGGCGGGCGTGGATGCAACGGAAACGGACGGGTGTCGGGTGTCGGGTGTCGGGTGTCGGCAACGGCACGCACGAGAAGTGGAGACGGATTACGGGGATCACGGGGGCGGTCGAACAACGCATGACGGCGAAGGAGAGGCGGAAAGGACTGAAGAGGCTGGTGGAACGGATCAAGGCATTTGCCACAGAGGACACAGAGAACACAGAGGAAAACTCGAAGAACGAAACTCGAACTTCGAAGGAAACTCAAAACGGCGAAACGGAAGACGCGGGTGTCGGGTGTCGGGTTTCGGGTGGCGGGAACGACGGAATTCAAAATGCAGAATTCAAAATGCAAAATGGGAAAGACGTCAGTGGTCAGTTGTCCGTTGTCAGTGACACCCCCTCACCCGGCACTCGCGCTGCGCGCTCGTGTCCGCCCTCTCCCCACGGGGGAGAGGGGGAACCGCTGAGTTTGACGGCGGAGTGGGGAGGCGGGGTCGAGACGTGGGCGAGGACGGCGCGGGAAGGACGGTCGGTGGAGAGTGTGTGCGTGGAACTGCAGATCAGCCGGGCGCGGCTGACGATGCTCACGAAAGAATACTGCGGGCTGACGGCGCATGAACTCGTGGACGGGTTCAGCGTGCGGAGAGTAAAGAGCGCGCTGATTGCGCGGCTGCGGGAGGCGGCGGAGAGCTTGTGGGGATTGCCGGGGGTGTGGGCGTCGTGGAAAATGGACGGGTTTCGGGTCTCGGGTTTCGGGTTTCGGGGGAACACAACGACGAAACGATCAAAGTATTTCAGGATGAGACCGGAGGACTTCGCGAGCGAGGAGCGGTGGGCGGAACGGGAGCGGAGAATCGGGGAACTGGCGGCGGCGGTGAGACGGGAGTTCGATCTGGAGACGTGGGCGGCGGGGCTTGGGTTCGCGAGCGGGGCGCGGCTGAAGAGAGCGTGCTTGAACGTGCTGGGGAAATCGCTGCGGGCACTCGAGCGGGCGATGGCGGCGGAAGTGGTGCGGTACTACATCTGCGCTGAGGACAAGGTGCTGCGCAAGATCGCGTGTCTGGAGGAAGAGACGGCGAATGTAATCCGGGCGAGGTGGATTTACCACAAGAGCGACGATGCTCCGACGGAGCCGTTCCTCGATGAATGGTCGAAGGCGGAGGAACTTGCAAGAGATTGGCTGGAGAGGATGCGGAGGGAGTTCGGGTGATTGACGATTGACGATTGACGATTGCGGATTGAACGGAAACTCGAAACTCGAAACTCGAGATTCGAAGGAAAGGGAGAAAGAGAAAGGGGAAGAAGCTCGCGCGGACGGCGCACAGTTTCAACACAAGGACACCAAGACACGAAGGGACGAAGAAGAAACGGGTTTGTGGTTCTTGGTTTGTGGTTAACGGCACGGAGCGAAGGGCACGGGGTCAGCGCGCCTCGACGGGCGCGACGGCGCGGAGTTCGATGAAGGCGGCCTTGGTGTTGTCGGTGTAGAAGCCGACGGAGCCGTGCGTGAGGGTCTCGTCGCTCACGTCGAGCAGCATCTCGCTGTTCACGGCCGCACGGATGTTCTTGCCCTGGAAGATCACGTTCAACGCGAACAGGCTTGCCTGTGCTTTGGGCGCTGTCAACTCCTCTACGGACGGCTCGCCCTCCAGGATGGTCGCGCCAACCGCCAGGGCGCGCGCGACGCGCTTCGCATCGCTGGTGGAGGCGAGGACCGTGCACGTATCGCCATCCAGCCGCAGCAACCGCGCCTGGCTGTCGTCGGCCGACAACTGGAAGATGTAGCAGCGCTTTCCGCTGCGGCGGAAGACCACGCCCGCCGCGCCGCCTCCGCTGCTGCACACGGCGCTCAAGCTGCCATCGTAGATGTCGTAGCATTCGAGCAGGTTCATCTGCCGGCCTTTCCCGTTGACCTGCGCGCAGGCCCCGTCGGCGACCAGCCACGGCGCGGCCGGCTTCCAGTCTTCCAGGGCCTGCCAGCCGCTGGGCTGCTTGTAGAAGTTCTCCGTGAACCAGAACGACTGCAATGCAGCGGCGGGGGCAGGCGAGGACGCCTGCACCACAACGGGGGCAGGCGCCTGCACCACGACGGCCGTCACGAGCGCGTCGTCGAACGAAGCGCGCGAGTCAACCGAGTAGAACCCGATTCTGCCGCGCCGCGCCTGCGGCAGGGGGGCCTCCAGGACGGCGGCGCCGTCCACCAGACACAGGACTCGTTCGCCCACCGCCTGCACCTGCAGCGCGTACCACTGGTCCCCCTGTACCTGGAACGGCAGCTTCCGCTCGGCCAGCACCTGCCAGCCGAAGGGGTCCTTCATGTGATACGCCAACTGCACCTTGCCGGCCTGCCGATGCAAGCGGAACAGGGCGAAGCCGTCTTCGGTGCAGCGGAAGATCAGGCCGGCGCGCCCGTCGCGTTCGTTCGGCTGGATCTTCACCTTTGCGGAGAAGGCGTAATCGCTCCACTGCACGTCGCCCGCGAAGATCGCGTGCAGCACGCCGTCTTCCTGCCACTGGTGGAGCATGGCGTCTTCGGCGTACCACGTGCGCATCTCGTTGCCGCCCGTGTCCTGTTCCCAGTTCAGTACGGTCTGCGGCTGGGAGAAGTCTTCCTTGAAGAAGGCCGCGCTGCGTTTGAGCGCCGGGCTGCCGCCGGCCGGCGCGGGCGGTTCCAGGACGGCTTTCAGCGCCAACTGTTCGGCGGGCGCCAGGCGGGCGTCAACCGTCTGCTCATCGAACACCGTCAGCATGCGGTTCCAGGCGCGGCGGCCCGCCGCCCGAAGCTGAACGGCGTGCCTGCCGCCGGCGAGGGTGAGCTTGAGGGGTGTCGTTCCGCGCAGCTTGCCGTCAACAAAGACCTCGGCGCCAACGGGTTCGCTGATGATGCGCACGCGGCACTGCTCGCCAACGTTGCGGTCCAGCGGGCACTCCGCGAGCAGCTCGCGCAGCCGCGCCGCGGGCACGCCGAAGTTGATCCGCGACGTGCCGATGGCGATGTTCGCGACGCCATAGGCTTTACCGTCGGAGAGGATGACGGGGCCGCCCGAGTTGCCCGGCGAGATCGTCGCGTCGAACTGGATGCGCTCCAGCTTGCCTTGAGCGTCATGCCGCAGCGATGAGACGCAGCCGTGGCTGATGCTCAGTTCCGGGCCGCGCTGCAGCACCGAGAAGACCTTGCCCAACGGGAAGCCGAGCACCCACAGCGGCGTCGTCTCCTGCAGGCTGTCCGCATCGCCGAGTTCCAGGTACGTGCTGTCCTGCAGCGCGATCTTCAGCAGCGCTACATCGTCCTCCGGACGCGCCGCGAGCACCTTGGCGGGAAACAGCTTCTGCTGCGGCGTTCCAGGCCGCAGAATGACCTCCAGGCGATCCGTCCTGTAGGGCAAGCGGAGCCCGTGCAGGTCCCGGAAGAGCGCGATCACATGCCAGTTCGTCGCCACGCGGCCATCGGCGGAAAGCAGGAAGCCCGAGCCGGAGGAGTTCGCCTCGTCCTTCTCATTCGCATACGACACGCTTCGCACCTGGACGAAGACGCTTGCGGCTTTCGCACGAGCCAGGACAGCAGGGGCGAGAGGACCATCCGGG
>Ga0315282_10009728_pt1 | contig 15231 bp, 8 predicted proteins | sample YL17G07_20_MG_FD_203693 | JGI IMG/M metagenome (GOLD analysis project Ga0315282, IMG submission 203693) | Sediment microbial communities from Yellowstone Lake, YNP, Wyoming, USA - YL17G07_20 | ecosystem: Environmental > Aquatic > Freshwater > Lake > Sediment | place: USA: Wyoming | collected... | reverse complement strand
CGGGCCCCAGGCAGCTCTTTGCCGGCATAGACATCATAATGATCGGCTAGCATGAGCTTACCCCGTTCGACGTCGATCTTTCCCGTCCATTTATCAAAAAGCTCGAGCCAACGCACTCGCCTGGCGATGTCGCTGTATTTAATGTTATCGAAATCCGCCTCAGTCTCCTCACGCATCAGAGGAATATTCTGGGTAATATTGGAACCGGTATAAAAACCGTCCCGGGTCCGCTCGACGGAATGCTGTTTGAGCCCCAGCTCAAGCCGGGCGATTTCGTTTGTTCTCACGTCGCCGAAGAGCCAGGTGTTGGCGTAGCCCCCGTTATTGCCGTCGATCATGATCTTGAGAGATTCGTCAAGGCTGGCGGCATATTGCATTGCTTTACGGATCCGGACAAACTCCGGAATCCCGCCCGGATCGAATCCCTTGAAGTAGTCGATGGTCGTTTCGGTCCCCACGAGCCCCGATGAACAGATGAAAAAGTCCGTGCCGCTGTGGATCCCGGCCGGGAATCCCTGCATCAGGATACGGTACCCGTTATCGGGCAAAAGGTCGATGACCACGTTCGACGAGCACGTCGCGAACAGGCTCCAGGTGTTGTGAGCCATGACAATGCGCCCATCAGTCGTGGCCTTCCCGGTAGCGATGAAAGCGCTGCAGCCGCCGGTCTTCTGGGGTTGGCCGCCTTCTTTCTTGGACCAGGGATACCAATAGCCCATGATTTCGGACGAAGCGTTCAGCAGAACGATGTCGCCGTAGCTGACGTCGGTCCCGGCTTTTTGCGCCCCGGCGGCAATGCCCTCCATTTCTTCCCGGAACTCGGGATCGATCTTAAGGGCGAACATCTTGAGCGTCTGCTCAACAAAAAAGGACCATTCTTTTCCTGTGTCCCGCCAGTTGATATATTTTTCGACGCGCAGGCTTTCCGCAATCTCCTTGGCCAGAAGATAACCGTGCTGAAAACCGCGGGCAAAGGGCTTTCCCTCAATGTGCAGGAAGATCCAGCCGTTGCTCTCTTCCCGAACCGCCTTGGCTACCCAGGCCTGTTCCTCTCTAGTCAAGTCGGCGGCGAGAACCAGGCTCGCGCCGACGGCCACGATGAGCAGAAAGAAGAAAATCCTTTTTGGAAAACGCATCCGTCCTCTCCTTAAAATATGAAAAAAGAAGGGGGAATCAGATCTTCTTGAAAACCACGTCACGTATCATACGATTTTGCTTTTGCCGCAGCGTGGTGATTGGCCGCTCCAGGCGATGAATCTCCCCTCCTGATCACGATAAAATCATATCGCCGGTTGAGCGTCGATGTCAATCGCACAAGTCTGGCGCAACCAACCAGCCAGTCAGCGGCCACTCAGCCTGGCCCAGATTGGATTAGGAACGAGGGCTTATTTTTCGTATGGCTCATCGTATCGTACCACAACAAAAGAGGGACCACGCAGATCAGTTCTATATAAACGAGCTGTGACCATGGTACTACAGGAATGCTGTTACAAGAAATCCGAATCATTGGCACTGTAGGAAAACCCGAGATGAGATATTACTGCCTCCCTATGTTAATCGGATTCCGATCCCCTCATTTTATAACATCTAAGGCCAAAATCAAACGTGGACTTGACCTGCCGCCGGCTTCTGTTAAAATAGCGCCGCCGTTTAAGAGGGGGAGCTCCTTTCAAGGGAGCTGAGAACCGCGATGAAATTGCGGGACCCTTTGAACCTGATCAGGATAATGCCTGCGTTGGGAGATCCTCATAAGCAAAGACAGACTTCCTAAACCCGGGAAGATTCACCTTGTCTTTTTTGACAGCGTCATCTTTCCCAAACTTGGAGCCAAGGACAAGAATATCATCATTGGGCCGCGGCATAGAGTCGATTTCAGCATCCTGAAACTCGGGAAAGTTCAATATCAAGGGCGCCCCGGGAATGAGCCTCGAGTTTGTCCTGGGTCCTTCGGGCGCGGTGACGGAAGCCAGGCTCAAGCAGCCCGGGGGGCACAATAATGGCCAAGAAAAAATAGCTCAGGCTTTTTTCAGTTTTTTGAGGTAGGCGGGATCGATGTCCGCGCCGAGACCCGGTTTCTCGGGAATAGTGATCATCCCGTTCTTGACTGTCATCCCGTCGATGATCGGATCAACGGTGTGCGAGGAGTTGCCGTCGAGGTCGGCGAAGATGATGTTCCTCTGCGCTCCGTGGACATGGGCGGCCGCGGTCAGGGCGATCCGGGTCTCAATCATACAGCCCAGCATACAGCGGATATCGGCTGCCTCAGCGATGTTGGAAATCTTCAGGGAATTGGTGATGCCGCCCGCCTTCATCAGCTTGATGTTGAAATAGTCGCAGGCATCGGCCTGAATCAGTTTGATCGCGTCGGTCGGGAAAAAGAGGGTCTCGTCCGCCATGACCGGGATCGGGCTTTCTTGCCGAACCTGTCTCATGCCGGCGATATCTGAAAAGAAAACCGGCTCCTCGCAGCACTGAATCTTGAATTTTTCCATATGCCGGAGCGCGTAGATCGCTTGGGGAACAGTGTATCCCTGGTTGGCGTCGATCCGGATGGAATAGTCGTAGCCGATGGCATCACGGATCGCCTGCAACCTGGCCACATCCTTGTCGGGGTCCTGACCAATCTTGACCTTCAGGGTTCTGAAGCCGGCCGCGATGTGCTCTTTGGCATCCTTGACCATGTTCTCCGGCGTATCGATGCCCGTCGTCACGTCGGTCTCAAAAGTTGTTTTATCACCGCCGAGGAGCCGGAAGACGGGGAGCCCAGCGACTTTGCCCAAGATATCGTAGAGCGCCATGTCGAAGGCGGCCACTATACCCGGGTTGGAATGGAGGAAAGCCCCGAACAGTTTATTAGCGCTCTCGATGGCCAGCGGGTCTTTCCCTTTGAGCATCTCCCTGAGATTCTGGGCCACGTCAATGTTCGTCTGCTGGGTTTCGCCGGTGATCGGCTGGAACGGGCAGGATTCGCCGATGCCGATGATGCCCGAATCCGTCAGGACACGGATTAAGACACCATTGCTGCTATAGACCGTACCCAGCGATATCGTGAACGGCTCGGTGAGCTTGATGTCAAAATAATAGATCTCGACATCCTTGATCTTGAGCGCCTTCGCCCCGGCTTTGGCCTCCTCCATCTTCTGGGAAGCAAAGCTCCATTTGGCCGGGAGGGTCGTGGTCAGGGCTCCAAAACCCAGCATTTTTAAGAATTGTTTCCTAGAAAACGTCATGATGTATCCTCCATTTCAAAGCATCATTTCCCTTCATTCTATTTAAATAAAGCCGCCCTCACAAGCTCCTTATTGTTTTTTTATTATGGGCAGCTCGAGCGCCGAAGGATGCTTAGCGTCGTGGTAGATCGTCTGGAGGGCGATCTTGCGCTCGGTGTCGGTCCCGATGTCATTCCCCGTGTTGGTTGGGGAGAAACGTGGGAAAATGGCTGCTCGAGACCTCGACCCGGATGCGGTGTCCCTTCAGGAAAACGTGTCCGGTTGCCCAGAGGTCGATCTCGTACTTGTAGACCTTCCCCAGTTCACCCAGGGGAAGATCGAACGGTACTTCCGGTCGATGAAAAACCGGATTCTTTTGGACCTTTACTATTCCCCATCGGAGCTGACGGGACGGATTAAAGAATGGGTAGACTCTTATAACAATTACCGCTATCATGAGGCGATCGATGATGTCACGCCCAGTGATAAATATTATGGGAGGGACCTGGAAATCCTGGAGAGTAGAGAAAAGGGGAAGGCGGAAACGATGAAGATAAGAAGGAAATTTTATCGGGGAACGGCCTTGATCGAGAGACCGAATTAAAGGTATGATGAAATGCGGAAGTGTAGCTTAGGCAACCAACGGGTTGGTCCAAATCCATTTGACAACGCACAAATCGTGCCGCGAGGCTTTGATTACGTCATCGATGAGACCGGGATTCCCGAGATTGTCGAGAAATCCTTCAAGTTTCTTAAAAAAGCCGGGAGCTATCTTGTCTTCGGCGTCTGTCCCAAAGATTCCAAGATCACGATCAATCCCTATGAGGTTTTTCTCTACGACTGGAGGATCATCGGATCCTTTGCCATTCGAAAGAACTTCAGTCAGTCCATCAACATGCTCTCCGATAAAAAAATCAAAACCGATAAACTCGTCTCCCTGCGCTATCCGATCGAACGATTCCCCGAGCTTCTTGCCCTGAAGACGAAATGGCTCGATTTGATGAAGGTTCAGGTCCAGTTCGATTGAACTCGAGGCTAAAGACAATCGAGGTGAATGATGAGGTGGTGGGAAAACGATTTTCTAAGAGTCCGCGATAACAGAATCTTCCTTGGCGGCCGAGAGGCATCGGAAGTTGCCCGAACACATGGAACTCCTCTTTATGTCTACGGAAAAGACCAGATCTCCTCCAACTTCCGAAGACTCCAAGCGATTCTCAGGGAAGCAACACCTCTGGAACGGCGCATCTGCTATGCTATGAAAGCCAACCCGAATCCGGCCGTTCTGGCTCTGCTCAAGAGCGAGGGGGCATGGATTGACACAGTCTCGCCAGGAGAAGTCCGGGCTGCCCTGGAGGCTGGTTTTACTCCCCGAAAGATTCTGTTCACCGGGACGAGTCTCAGCACCAGCGACCTCAGGAGTGCCTTTGGCCAGACCGGGCTAACGGTCAACATTGACGCTCTGGAGCAGATCGAGTTGATGGCCGATGTCAAGACACGCTCATTCAGAAATAAGGCGGTCAGGGTATCGGTGCGCTGGAATCCCGGGTTGGGAAGGGGGTTTAGCCCTCGGACGATTACGGCCGGCGAGCGCTCCTCCGATGGAACCCCGATCAAGTTCGGTGTCGAACAAAACAAGGTTCTCGCGACCTACAAAAAAGCGGCCGAGTCAGGATTTTCCCCCGTCGGGCTCCATCAGCATCTCGGTTCCGGATGGGTAAAGGAAGATTTTGAAACAGTCAAGGCCGCCGTCGATAAGATGGTCGAGATGGCTTCTAAGCTCGAACGAGAGGGATTTCGGCTTGAATTTCTGGATTTCGGGGGTGGCTTTGGACCAAAGTATCATAAGAATCAGAGACTTTTCCCCGTTCAAGAATATATCCGATACTTTTGCGAAAAGATCCGACAGGGCGGCCTCGGGATTAAGGCCGTGGCGGTCGAACCGGGAAAATACCTGACGGGAGATGCCGGCGTTCTGCTGCTTCGAGTCGAGTATATAAAGGAGAGTTACGGCCATCTTTTCGCCTGCGTGGATGGGGGGACATACAATACAGTGCCCAGGCCTGCGATCTACAGTCAGGCCCATCACGAGATCATCAGTTGCACACAGGTCGATGGGAGGCCGAGGCGCGAGATCACGATCGCCGGGAACCTCTGCGAAACAGGCGATGTTTTCGGAAGGGAAAGACTTATGCCTCCCCTGAAAAGGGGGGATATTCTGGCCGTCTTGTGCGCGGGGGCCTACTGCCGAAGTATGGCTTCGAACTTTAACCTGCGGCAGATCCCAAAAGAAATCATGATCTGATGCGAAGAGGATCTTATGCCAATTCGCGGCAAAGAACCACTGCACGGTCACCCATATGACCGTGTTGCTCATCGCCCTCACCGCTCACCGGATGGGTTATGAGGATAAAATCCGCTGTGTAAAATCGTTCCTTCCCAACATAACTCTTCAATGGGTTTCGTGACGCCCTACATGATATCCTTATAATCTCCTCCTCTCCAATCTCTGACATTCTTGCGCATGGATTCAGAGCCCCAGCCGATGCTGCCCCTGAAGTTGGGGAGAAATATGAGATAGCCCTTTCCGCCAAAGTATTGGGCAGGCAAAAGAAACTGGCAGCGAATATATGATAAGGCCTCGGAATACGGCCTGAAAGAAGCGACCATAGAAAAGTATCCAATAAAAACGGGGAAAGAAAATTTCTGAATGCACTCCCCGGGAGGCTATGTTCCCTGGGATTGTTAGAGCGGAGCAGAAAAGGATTGAGCACGGATTGGAGTCCATCCGGGATCAGGCAACCCATATCGCAACCTGCGCCCGAAAGGGTCTGGGCACCCACGACCTGACGAGGATTGAGGTGAGAGAATTAAAGGTATGAAAGCCAATCCTTTCCCCTAGGTGAAGGAAGCTTCAATCCTCTGGGAGATATGCGCCTGAACGATCTTGAGGGACATAGGGTCTATAGAGTCAAAGACGTTGAAGACGGGGAGTCTGCCGGGCGTTCTTGACTTGATGACTTCGTAAGCGGAGGGAGTAACCAGGAGCACATCGACGGTCTGCAGGATGGCATCCACCATGGCCTCGTCGGCTATAAGACACGAGGAGATTTTGATATCCTCCCCCAATTCAGTCTTGAGCACATCCGTGTAGACCGAAATAGAATCCACATCCCTGCAGATGAAGCCGAATTTCGTATCCCTGCTGAACGAGGAAAGCCGGAGCCTGGTCTCAGGAGACATGTGGGTGATAAGAATCTGGATGTCCACGGGCCTATGGTCAATGATCTTCCGCACTTCATTCAGATGAAAACCCGTCGTGACGACGGCCAGCAGCCTGTGTTCCTGGTCGACAAGACTGTCAATTTCTGTTTTCAAATTCGCCACGACGACGGGTTTTACATTGACCCTGAGTCGTTCCTTGAGAGCCTTCGATATTTCTTTGACCTGAAATTCGCTGCACTCGGTGAAGATGACAAAAAAATCGGTGGGTTCCGAAGAAGCTTCCTTGAGAACCCCATCAACTAGGATTCGGACATCTTCTTGCTTCTTCCCTTCCCGCAAGAGTCTCTTGATCGCGTGTCTCAGTTCTTTTTCGGGCTCTATTTTAAACTCCGAGGCAAGACGTTCCCCAGAGCCCGACAAAGAAGCGCCCGGGAGGATTACAAAAGTCCCTCTGCCGCGCCTTGTGAATATCAACCCTTCCTTTTCCAGCTCCTTATAGGCCTTGCGCACCGTTTCGAAGTTAATCTCCAACTCTTTAGATAAAGCTATCACTCCGGGAAGTTGTTCGCTGTCTTTGATGGCCCCCGTCGAGATATAGTACTTTATCAGGTCCTTGAGCTGGAGGTACAGAGGAATCTTGCTGCTCTTATCCAGGAACCATTTTATCATCAATTTCTCCACCTGACGAATATTCGCCGGGATTCAAAGATCGTTCCGTGATCCATTATAGAGATATAGAACTGCCTAATTCCAAATTCTTTGATTGCCCAATTTATTCCCTTATGTTATGCATTATATCCTTCTATTTTGCAAACGGAACTTATCCAATCATAAAAAAAATCGCTTGACAAATAGGATAGCTTTATATAATTCTATAAACCGGAAATTGGTCAGCCGACGACAACAGAAGGATTGCTGGTTGGTCCTAGATGAAAGGCAAGAGGGGCCGCATCCGCAAATTCCCCAATGGGGGCAACAAAAGTCGCTATCCATTTTTATTGCGAAAATCGTTGAATTCTCTTTGAAAAGGAGGAGAAATTGAAAACTTTTTTGTGTGTTATGGTGAGTGTGATGACTTTACTGGGTGGATTTACATTTGCCCAGGAACAAACGGGGGAACTTACGGGAATCGTAAAAGAGACGGGAGGTGAGCCTCTTCCCGGAGTTGCGGTGAAAGCGACTAGTCCGGCTTTGATTAGAGAAGCAACCGCTGTCACCAACGAGACTGGAAGGTATCGTCTGCCTCACTTACCCCCTGGGAAATACACCCTCACTTTTACCCTGGCCGGCTTTACGACAATTATTCGGGAAGAGGTTGTAGTTAGTCTGGGAAAAACTCTTTCCTTGGATATTGTCATGACACAAAGCACCTTAGCGGCGGAAACGACAGTTATAGGGCAAGCTCCCGTTGTGGACGTGACAAAGAGCGCCACCACATACGACATCACTAAAGAGAATTTTGATAAACTTCCTAAAGGAAGGGATTTCCAATCCATAATTTATATTGCTTCCGGAGTGAATGAAGAAACCGCCCGACTCAATGGCACTTCATTCGGTGGGGCCTCCAGTTCCGAGAATATGTATTACTTCGACGGAATGGACACGACAGAGCTCAATATGGGGACTTCTGGACAGGGGATGGTGTTTGAGAATGTGCAGGAAGTTCAGCTCAAGGACAGCGGCTACGAAGCTCAGTACGGCGGATCCACGGGAGGCGTGATCAATATTATCACGCGAAGTGGTGGAAACCAATATCATGGAGAAGCCATATTTTATCTTGAATCCAGCGCTCTTACGGGAGAAAATAGGCCTAACATCTGGCTAAACCCCTACGACCCGACGGAGGCAGGTTATGTTACTTATCCCAAGGATGCCCATTCCGTTTATGAAGTGGGTTTGAACCTGGGCGGCTATTTGATCAAAGACAGGCTTTGGTTTTTTGGAAGCTATATCCCCAGATCCGAGACCACCCAGCGGACTGGGGTCTTTGTAGATTTGCCGACTTCGACCGCTAAGTACCTAGAATCTCAAAGAGCGGAGAGGGCTTCGTTCAAACTGACCTACCAGCCTCTATCCAGGCTCCGTATGAATTTGAGCTTTAACGATAACTCCTCTCAGTGGAGAGGAAGTCTGCCGACCCAAGACGGACTTTCGGATCCATCTTATAACTTTGGGTCAGACGGACAGAATTTGCCGGCATGGACGGCGAGTTTTAATGCTGATTACACCGCAAGCAATAACCTACTGATTGGTGTAAGAGCCGGGTGGTATCGGGCAAACACTTATAATAGTGCACAACCCCCTTCTTCTCCGAGGTACTATTTTATTTATTCTAACGCCGATATACCCGGAGTTCCTGCGGACATGGTTCATGGCGAGGATTGGCATTCTTACCCTTACGACTCTGGATTTGCGTATAGTAGAGATATCATGGAGAGATGGTCCGCAGCGATCGACGCAACTTACTTTCTGAACCTAGCCGGTGAGCATGCCATAAAAGCAGGATTCAATTGGAACAGGCTTCATAGAGATCAGTTCGATGCTATTGCCCACCAATATTATTATTTCTATTGGGGAGTGGATTATTCTTCTCCGAATCTTGGCCTTGTTCCCACGCAGTACGGTTATTTTGATGCAGTAGATCCTTTGGGGTATATTAAAAAACCGTACGCAAATAGATATAATGCGTACATTCAGGATAGCTGGACTATATTCAAACGATTAACCTTAAACATCGGGGTCCGGTTGGAAAACGAAATTTATCCTTCTTTCCTGGATCCAGCCTCCTTATTAGCCAAAGAACATCCTGAATACCTAAACCCTTTCATTAAGTTCGGCTGGGGAGATAAGATTGCCCCGCGGTTGGGATTTGCCTACGACGTTTTTGGGAATAGCAGACTTAAAGTGTTCGGAAGCTATGGCATTTACTATGACGTCATGAAACTCCACATGTCGGCAGCTGTCGGGGGATCCCAATATGTAGATCATTTCTACATAATACCCGCGTCGCTTGTCCAGAATTTTCAGCTGCCCAACTATGACTATGTAAATAATCCACCCGCTGAGCTGGCCCCTTACTACCTTGAATCTCTGAACGAATATATACCTTCTTTTGGTATGTTCCAGCCGGATATGAAACCTCTCAGCAAGATGGAATATACTTTCGGCCTCCAAGCAAAAGTTTCCGAGGATGTATCCTTTTCCGCACGATTCCTTCATAACAACCTTCTGTGGGCTATCGAAGATATAGGTGTCCAAACGCCCGAAGGATCGAGCTATTATATTGGCAACCCCGGTTCTGATTGGATCAACCAAAAGTATGCGGAATCAGGGCTCATCCCCCAGGGAGTGAAATGTCCCAAGGCTAAAAGAACGTACGATTCTCTTGATCTAGGTCTTGACAAAAGGTTTTCCAAGTCATGGATGGCCGGATTTCACTATACCCTGAGCCGCCTTTGGGGCAACTATTCCGGCTTGAGCAGCTCAGACGAGGCTCAAAGGCAGGATCCCAACACACTGCAATATTTTGATGGTTGGTACTTGGCTTATACCGAGCATTACCCCCAAGAAAGCACCGGTCTTCTCAGCACAGACAGACCTCACCAGTTCAAGATCTACGGGGCCTACAGCTTCGGTTTTGGCCTGACTATAGGAACCTACATTTTCGCTGCGTCCGGAACGCCGGAATCCACAGAATTCTATATGAACAGAAAGAGTATTTTTTACCCCGTTGGTCGAGGGGACATGGGGCGGACTCCATTTTTGTGGAGAGCCGACGTTTATGCTGAGTACAAAATTAAACTTACAGAGAAATACGCTATCCAGCTCAGCGCCAATATTTACAATATTTTTAATAACCGGATTGCTCAACGCCTATGGAACACTTACAACCTACAAAATATTTATTTGACAAACCAGCAGCTTGTGAGCGGATTTGATTATTTGCAGGTTAGCCAACAACAGAATCTGCTGCTTGATCCCAGGTACGGAAAAGAATTTTATCTTCAGGACCCCATATCGTTGAGATTAGGAATGAAGTTTATGTTTTAAATTGTGAAGAAACATATCCCGAGGTCGAACAGATCGATCTCAGGATTCTTGGCGGTATCCCTGATTCCCGGGGCTGGTTGTATTAATCTGACCGTGGCTTAGGCGAGGCAGAAAAAATTCGACCGGACCATCGGAACCCTGAACAGAGGCTCGGCCCGAGTTCCGGATAGAAACACCTAATTGCCCATGGAGCACTTGAAAAGTAATATCTCGTCGCGTACAATCTAATCGTGAAAAAACGGTTTTTTTTCATAGTTTTTTGTTCTTTGGTTGTTATCCTCAATCTCTCCGCTCTGACCCAGAAAAAGATATCACCTAAAGACCTTGATCCCAGATACCGCAAATGGCTCGAAGAGGAGGTTGTTTACATCATATCGCCCAAAGAAAGAGACGTGTTTCTCCAGCTCGAGACGGACCAGCAAAGGGAGAAATTCATCGAAGCTTTCTGGAAGGTCAGAAACCCAAATCCCGGCGCCCCGGAGAATGAATTCAAGACGCAACACTACCGAAGAATCCAATACGCCAACCAATATTTGGGCAGAGAGGGGCCCACGCCCGGCTGGCGTACGGATAGGGGGAGAATCTATATCATCCTGGGAGAGCCGCAGGCGATCGAGAAATACGATGACCTTAGCGATGTCAAACCCACGGTCGTCTGGTTTTATAATGGCAAAACTGAATATGGGCTTCCCAATGCCTTTAGCGTCGTTTTCTATAAGAGCGAAAATACGGGTGAATATGCCCTTTATTCTCCCGTCAAAGACGGGCCGCAAAATCTTCTGGTCAATTACACCGGCGATATGACGAATTATCAGCAGGCTTATGAACAACTCAATGAAACCGAGCCCGATCTTGCCCGTGTGTCCTTAACGCTCATTTCCGGAGAATCTCTCTCGACGGCTTCCCCTTCTTTCGCTTCAGAAATCCTGCTCAATCAGAAAATTCCCCAGGCAGGCTATGAAGAAGTTAAAAATGCCTATGCGCAGAAGCTTCTGGCCTACAAAGATATCATCGATGTCGAATATTCGGCCAATTATATAGATAGCGATTCCCTGGTCAGGGTGCTCGAGGACCCGGCTGGAATGTTTTATGTGCATTATTTGGTTGAGCCGAAAAAGCTGACCTTTGAAAAATTTGAGGACGTGTATAGATCCAATCTTAAAATCAACGGCAGCGTGAAGGACTTAAGTGGGAAGACGATCTATCAGTTCGAAAGAAGCCTACCGATCAAAATGAACGAAGGCCAGATGGACAAGATTAAGTCGAAGTTGTTCAGCTTCCAGGATATGTTTCCTCTTGTGCAGGGGCAGTATCGATTGAACGTGCTCTTCCAGAATACCGTCTCCAAAGAATTCGCGTCGCTGGAAGCCGATCTCACGGTTCCGGAGTCCTCATCTCTCCAGATGAGCACGCTGACCGTGGCCAACAAGGTCGATAAGAATTCCCAATACAGGGGCAAGAACAAGCCGTTCCTAATCGCCAATTATCAGCTCGTCGCGTCGCCTCGGAACGATTTCTTGCGCCAAGATACGTTGGCTCTCTTTTTTCAGGTCCGTGGCCTTACGCAGGATCTCAAAGAAAGCGGAACCTTCGAATATGCGGTGTTCAAAGAGGACGAAAAGGTCAGATCCTTTGTTAAGAACGTCAGGGATTACTCGAATCCAAGAGATTTCTTTGAAGAATTTCCCCTGTCGGATCTGTCTCCGGCTAATTACACGATCAAAGTCTCACTTTTGGATAAAGATCAGAAGGTGCTCCTCTCTGAACAGAGCTTTTTCTATATTACGCCGCGGGCCGTGCTGCCTAGACCGTGGGTCCTTTCACTGACCAAGCCACCCGATGATGACCCCGAGAACACGAACATTCTGGGAAATCAATATCTCAACAAACAGGATATCTCCAAAGCCAGAATGCTTCTGGAAGAGGCCTACCGGAAGAATCCGGTATCCGATCAGTTTGCCCTGGATTTCTGCCGGGTCCTTTTCCTGACCAAAGAATTTCCATTAATAAAACAGGTTGCGCTCCCCTTTGTGAAAGAGAGACAAAAATATGAATTCCTGCAGGTGCTTGGGCAAGCCGGCCAGGCTTTGGGTGAGTACGCGGAGGCCATCGCTGTTTATAAAGAATACCTGACTCGTTTTGGGATCAACATAGAAGTCCTCAATGCCATTGGCAATTGCTATTTTCAACTGGGCAACATCCCGGAAGCCCTTGTCGCTTGGAACAAGTCCCTCGAGATCAACCCGAAGCAAGAAAACATCAAGGTCCTGGTCAAATCCGCCCGGGAGAAGAAATAAAAAGAATCGCGTTGGGCTTTTTTGGTAGCAAACTCATGAAACCGGTTCTCCGTTCGCGCTACAAAGGTCTGGTATCAGATATCATAGCCAGGCTTATCTCATCCTAGTCCGCCTATGGCCCCGGAGTGCTTGACAGAACTCGGGCCCTGGATTATCTTCTCAAGGTGAGGAAAAACGCCTGCGTTTTTGGCCGGGTTTTGTTCCGCGTTTCTGTCTGCTCCCTTTTGGCAGTATCTTTTGTATATCCCAAAGAGGCCTCAACAGAAGGCAGGCTGAATTTTCTTCTCATCACGATCGATACCCTGAGACCGGACCGGTTGAGCTGCTACTCAAGCCCGTACCTCAAGACACCGAACATCGACAGCCTGGCCGAAAAAGGGATCCTCTTTTCGAGAGCATTTGCCCATACGCCCACGACCCTGGCCTCTCACACGAATGTTCTCCTCGGAGTAACCCCCTTGTACCACGGGGTGCGGGCCAACGCGAATTTCGTGGTCAGAAAAGAGTTCTTGACGCTGGCTGGACATCTCAAGACGTTTGGTTACGCCACCGGCGCCATTGTGGGCGGGTACCCCCTGAATTCTAAGTTCGGGCTCACCCAGGGATTTGATACCTACGATGATGACTTCGGGGGACCCAACCAAAAGAAACCTCCTCCCCTTGAACGCAAGGCCGGCGAGGTTGTGGACAAGGCCCTGAGCTGGCTCAAAGCCAGGCCGTCCCCCTGGTTTCTTTGGGTGCATTGCTATGACCCGCATGATCCCTATGAGCCTCCGGCACCATTCAGTGTTCAATACAAAAAGCAACCTTATGACGGAGAAGTGGCTTACGTCGATTTCGCGCTGGAAAGGCTCTTCGCCTATCTCAAAGAGAACAAACTCTTCGATAAAACCCTGATCGTTTTGACGGGTGACCATGGTGAATCCTTGGGACAGCACGGAGAGCTCACCCACGGCCTCCTTGCCTACAATGCGACCCTCTGGATCCCCCTGATCATCGTTTCGCCGGGCCTGGGCCCTGGAAAAGTCGATCAATACGTCGGCCATATCGACATCTTCCCGACCGTCTGTGACCTCCTGCACGTTGCCAAACCCTCCTTTCTCCAGGGAGTTTCGCTTCTCCCCGCCATGGAGGGGAAAGCGATGCCCCGAAGACCGATCTATTTTGAATCCATGGACCCTTATTACAGGATGGACTGCGCCCCTCTCCAAGGCTACATCGATGGCCAGAAGAAATTCATCGAATCTCCGCGGCCGGAGCTCTATTCCCTGGAATCTGATTTTGACGAGCTCAAGAATCTTGCCGGGCAGAAAGAGCTGACCGGATGCAGAAAAACACTGGGTCAAATAATCAAGGACCTGTCCAATCCCAAAGCACTTCAGTCTGAAAGAAGGATCGATCGGGAGGCTCTGGAGAAATTGAAAAGCCTAGGCTATGTCTCAACTTCGAGCCCGCAGGAATCCAGAAAAGAAGTCTTTGGGCCCGATGATGACATCAAGGTTTTTCTTCCCTTTTATAACCGGGCCGTCGAGGCCATGGATCTTGGCAAAAAGGGAAAAGTGAACGAAGCCATTGCGCTCCTCACCCGGCTCATTGACGAGAGAAAGGGCTTCGTCACTGCCTATTACGATCTTGCCCTTGTTTATTATCACATGGACAGGCTCTCCGAGGCTATCAATGTTCTCAAGCTCGGGATGGAACGCGTTCCCTCCGATTATGAGCTCTTCTCCAATTTCGTCAGCTCTCTCGTCATTGCCGGCCGCTACGATGAAGTCATCGCCGCGGTCAGAGGAGGCAAATTCCAGGCCATGGAGACCGATCAAGGAGTCTGGGTCAGCCTCGGCGTCGCTTACTCCAAAAAGGGTGATCTGGAAAACGCCAGGACGGCCTACGAAAAAGCTCTCTCCCTGGATGATAAGGATCCAACGGTTTATAACAATTTAGCCGCCAATTATTTGCAGCTCTCCCGAAAGACAAGGGATGAAATACTGTTTACCCGGTGCATCGAGTACTTTAAGAAGGCGATTGAACTCGACCCCTCCTATGCCTCACCCTACAATGGCTTGGGGACTGCCTACAGCTTGGCGGGCAATCTGGACGGGGCGATCGACTGCTGGCAAAAAGCCCTTGAGGTAAAACCTGATTCCGACGAGGCCCTCTATTCTTTGGGATTGGTCTACTTGGATAAGGGGGAGCCGGACGAGGCCCTTAAGTATCTCAGCAGATACAAAGAACGCTATGGTCATCTTCTTCCTCCGGAGGGGATGAAGAAATTGGAGGATCTGATCCAAAAGTGCAAGCAAAAATGATAGTCCGGGTTTGTTGGAAGTCCCGCTTGATCGTCTCCTTCCACTCGCGTCGGCAGGCCGCGGGGGATTCTGCGAAGAATTTGTTAAAGAGCCGAAGGGGCTTCTGACTCCTGTCAACTCACCTTCGTCTAATCTTCTTCCATG
>Ga0315282_10009727_pt1 | contig 15232 bp, 9 predicted proteins | sample YL17G07_20_MG_FD_203693 | JGI IMG/M metagenome (GOLD analysis project Ga0315282, IMG submission 203693) | Sediment microbial communities from Yellowstone Lake, YNP, Wyoming, USA - YL17G07_20 | ecosystem: Environmental > Aquatic > Freshwater > Lake > Sediment | place: USA: Wyoming | collected... | reverse complement strand
CGACCGGAGCGCGGCGGGTCTTCTGGATGGACGCGGCCATGCCGTCGTAGACCCGGTCGGCCAGCGCCTGCCGCCCCTCGGGTGTGCCGTCGTTGTATTTCCCCATGGTCACGTTGCCGGCGCAGCCGGTGAAGTACACCTGGAAGACGGCGCTTTCTTTTTCCAGCCGCTCGCGCGCTAGGCCGGGGACATCGTAGGTGACGCGGCCGTCGTAGTAGTAGCTCTGCGGGTGTGTCGCGTAGTAGTGCAGGCGGGCCAGGGGGCGGCCGTCGGAGAAAAACGAAACGGTGCGCAGGAAGCCGTCGATCAGGCCCTCGGGTTCTTTCCGCAACTCGAGGTCGGCGGTCTTCGACATTCGCGCCACGATGGCGCCATCGGGGCGCAGCACCCGGCGGGAGGAAGCGACGCGGTCCACCGGCGCCCAGCCCGTGCCGATTTCCGTGACGGGCTGAAAGCGAGCGGCGGCCTGGCGCACCGCGGCCGCTGTCCTCTCGACCGCTTGCTCCAAAAACGCCAGCGTGGCGTGTGCTGGCGGTTTTTGCTCGCGCCCGAGAATCTTCACGACATTGCTGTCGATCCCCGGCGCCGTGTGCAGGTGCAGGCACTGCACCGCGACTCGCGACGTGCTGGCGTCGGCGGCGCGCGCCAGGCGCTCCCGGAACAAGTCATGGGCCTCGCCGATCAGCACTTCCCAGTCCAGCGCGCACAGCACCGAGACGCCGCCAGCGTCGCGGAGGATCACGCCCTTGGCCGACAGGGGGTGCTCGATCGTGGCTGTGGGAGCGACGAAGCCGCAAACCAGCGGCTCGCCCAGCGGCGGGGTGACGTCGGCGCGGAAGACAGCCAGGTCGCAGCCGCCCGCGGCCATGCCGGCGGCCATGCCGCCGGCCGCCCCCGCCAGGCCGCCCAGAAATTCCCTTCGTCCCAGCGTCATGCTTGGTCTCTTAGTGCTCCAGAAGGCTGACGATCGCGTTCACCGGCGGGTCGCGTGGCGCGCGCCTTGAGAACGCAGGGCGCGTGGCGCGCGAGACCGTCCGCTGGAACGCGTTGTTAGACGCCGCGTTGACTCCGAGACCTCCAGAAGTGAACGCAACGCCTCGTTGACTGCGGCAGAAGTACGAAACGCCTCGGCGAGATCCGGCTCCAGCACGACGACGTTCGCGCCCTCCTTCAAGAGGCGCCGATAGTACTTGCCGCGGACCGCGGTCGAGTAGTCGAAATCGTACTCGGGCCGCATGTCGTCAGGCTCGGAGCGGCTCTTAGCTTTCATGACGTTTCCTTAGGTTCAATCGGGCTTTGTCAGCATCCCACTGGAAGCGCATTTCCAGCTTCCTCTCGCTCGGGCTGCTCGCGGGGCGGGTGGCCCACCCTGCCGCTGGTTGGTGCTAAAGCGGGCTTGGGTGCCCCAGCCTTTGTCCGCCGCAGCGGACAAAGCGTGGGGAGGCCCTCCCATTTCGCACCCGCCCCAGCCCGCAACAGGCTCTCAGGCTGACCCCTTTCCCCCTCTTTCCCCCGCCCAGGCACACTAACGAGTTAGGCGCGTTCCTCCCGCTCCAGCGCTTCGTGCAGAAGAGATTTCACGAGCGTCTGATAGCCGAAGCCCTTCCGGGCAGCGATCCGCTGCGCTCGGGCGATGTCTTCGACCGGCAGGCGAATGTTGACGATCCGGGTCGGCGGGCGACGCTTCGAGGGCACTTTCCCATAGCCCTGCTCGAAGGCCTTCGTAACCACTTCGGGATGCGCGTCCCACCAATCGGCTTCCTCGGCTTCGTTCTTGAACTCGGGAACGCCGTGGAGCTCGACTACCGGGACCGGCTTGGCGCGCTTGGTCTTATTCGTCCCGCTTCGTTCAGGCTTTGCCTTTGTGCCCTTCATAGAGCCTCCTGTGCTTGCGTTTCATGGAGTAGGCGGTGACGATGCGAATTTGGCCGCCCCGCCTGGTATAGATCAGGGTGAGGTAACGCCCCGCATCCGTTTGGCCCAGGCGCAGCGTTCGAAATTCAGCTCCCCGCACCGCCGATCTGACTTCGACCGGGTCGTTGACCATCGCCTGCTCGGCCTCTCGCGGGGTTATCCCGTGACGTGCGACGTGTGCTGTATTGGCGGCGTCCCACTCGAACTCGATGCCTTCCTTCACCCTTGTTGACAGTGTACCCACATTGTGATGATCTATGCAAGAAACATTCGGGGAATGGGGTCAGCCTGAACTACGTGATCTTATGGAGCGTCCGCCGCGGCGGACTTCGGCCCGGCAAAGGATGGGGCACCCGGTGTTTACTTCCGCCGGCGAGAGTGGGGGCCACCCGCCCAAATCTGGGGCCAAGCCTGCAAGAACCGATCTCACATATCCCCTCGGGTAGTGTGGTGCAAGCCCCGGATGGCCCGCCTCGCGGGCATTCCCGGTCTCGGCGGGCGTTTATGAGATCGGCTCAAGTGAGGTGCCTGCAAAATTACAGAATGGACGCAGCAACAGAGCCGCGAGCGTCAGCGAGCGGGTGCTGGCGCAGCGCTGCGTTGGCCTTGCGGGGCACCCGCTCGCTGACGCTCGCTGCTCTGTTGGCGTGAATGGAATTCTGCAAGTACCTCAGGTTTCAGAGACTTGCTTTGGCGGCGATGCCCGGCTGGTTGATGGGCGAGTTCAACGGTGGTTGCGCCGCCGCCGATGGTTGCCGGGAATAGCCGTTCTTGGCGGCGATCGTTCAGGAGCTAACGCTACGAATGAGCCGCGCGGCCGCGGCGACATGCTCGCACAGGGGCGTCAGGCGCGGCGGCTCCATTCGGTTGTTAGGCCGCCCTCGGCAGTGCCATCATATGGTTGAACTTTTTGATCTATTGCACGATTCGCACAGTAGCTGGATATTCCGTTCCGTGTTGCTGCCACCAGCGACAATCGGGATGATGTGATCGAACTCCAACCGTTCACGAGACCCGCACTGAATACACTGCCCTTTGTCTCGCTGCCAGACAAACAACCGGACGCTCTCGGGAATTGGCTCCCGGGTCGCGCTCGCGAGCTTTCCGAAGTTCTCCAGTGTTTCGACTTCGCGCCGCATCCTCTCGACTTTCCGTTCGCGGCGCAACACGTACTGCTTAATCAAAAGGAGACTTTCTTCTCGATTACCAACATCAGCCGATTCGACTGACTCCACACGAAGGACCATGGCTCGGTAGACCCACCAATCAAGCAAAGGCTGAGGCTCGCGGCTTTGTCGTTCGAAATACTCCTGAGCCGCCTGCCGGTAACTCGGGTTCGCGTGAAGGGCTTCTTGGTACATCATGCAGGCACGACGCCACTCATTGGTCGCTTCAGCGGTCGATTCTGACGGAAGCTGTGGGAACTTCCCGATACCGGGCCACTCATACGCGTTTGGCAGGACTTCTAAACAATACGTTCCGGGCCATTTCCATTTGCTGCTCTCCGTACCCAGACTGCTCAACTTGCCCGGCGTGTAGTCCGTGTCTCTGGGTTTCTGAACCAAACCCCATCGCTCAACCGGCACGAAGAGTCGAGCGTCGGCAGCGAATTCAAGCTCCAGGCATTCGCCTTTCTGGTTGGCAATGTGTTTGAGCCCCCGATAGCGAGCGACGCCGTGATCGCGATGCACGACGAAGTCGCCAATGACCAGGTCGGCCGGATCGGTCGACGCCCAGGAAAGCGACGCGGTACGGACTGAGGTCTCGAGTGGCGGTACCTGGAGCAGGGTGACCGTACAGACCAGACCTCCGTCCTCCAAAAAACGCAGCTTGCCAAGCTCCGTGATCTTTGTGCGTAGCATTTCTTTACCGACCAGAGTCGCTGTTGGCGGAAGCGGCCTAACGGATCAGCCGCTCAGCGGCGGCGCGAAGCGCCGGCCGCTGCAGCGGCCGGTTGGGCGGCCGCAACGCTTCGGCTCGAAGCGCACGACTAGATACCCAGTATGGTTTTGATTTGTTGCACCTTTCCCTTGATCCTCGAGTCGATCGCGAGCTGGTGAAGGGGGCCAGAAAACTTCTCGATCGCGCCGATCAGGTCGGTGATCGCAGGGGCGGTAACGATCTTCCCGATCATTGCTAGAAGTTCCCGAAACTTCTGCTGGCAGAGCTGGAACTGAAGCCGGCTGGAGATCGCGGTGTTTTGGAACGAAAGCAGTGCGACGAGAGCCTGCCCCTCATCGAGTTGCGACAGAAGCGCCGAGTAAATCGGATCCGCGGCCCATGCCACGCCGTTGCCGTTAGTGAGAAACGCCTCGACGAGACCGAGAACGTAGTCTTCCGCTACGACGTGCGGAAGCTTCGCGGGGGGTTTCATCAGGGCGGCGAGGCGCCGGGCAAATGGGGGCTCGTTGTAGAAGTTGTTGAACCCTCGATGAGCCGTGAGGAGGTCCTGAAGCGCCGTGTCGATCTCTGCGGCCCTCAGATCGTCCGGGATGTATGCGAGACCGCCCACCTTTTCGAGAAACTGCCGGGCAAAAGTCTTACGATCCTGATCCCCGCTTGCAGCGTACTGGGCGTAGCGAATGCCAAATTGTCCACGCGTGTGTTCACCTACTTGCGGCCAGAGGCGCGGAGCGAGGAGATGGATATTTTGGCGCACCTGCGAAGTGGACGTCGGGTCGAGGTAAATGCCGAAGAAGCCAGAGGCGAGAGCGTTCACACGCTCCCTGTCAAGATTCGCAAAAAACAGGGCGATGGAGCTTGCCTCCGTGTTCGACAAAACATTGGCCTTGACGTTCGTCAGTATCTTCTTGATTTCGCCGACCACCGTCGACTGCGGGAGGTTGATAACCTCGGTGATGCAGGTCTCGAGCCACGCAATCAGTTGCAGCCCGGTGATCTCGTTCTGGTTCGGGTGCGCAGCGCTTGCCCAGTTGCGCATGAACCGAATGAAATCGAGATGCTTGAAGCCGAGGTCCGACACGAGGCCGAGCTCGTTGGCGCCCTTGATGAGCTCACTGTCCTCGACCCTCGGGAGATCGTCGGCGTCCTTGAGCTTCTTGCGGCGATCGGGATCCTTGACCGCGATATCGAAGAAGTAGGGCAGGTCGTAGTTGGCGACGCGGCGGCGCAGCTCGTAGATGGTCTCGTCCCACAGGTAGTTCAACGCCGCATCGAAAAGACCAGAGGCAGCAGCCGCAAGGAACTTCGAGATGTAGGCGGAGTCGGCCTTTCGAGCGGCGTCGAGTCTTCCCAGGACATGCTCGACATTGCCGAAGACCCGGAGTCTCTCGGGAACGGAAACAAGAACTTTGGAGGTGGGCAGCCCGTGGCCGGCGATGAACTGGACGAGTCCCTGCTCGAACGTCTGGAGTTCAGCGAGTGGCGCAGTAGCTGCCGGTGCGATCGCTGTCTTGGGATCACTATCGCTCATCGGAAGTACCTCCGATCTCCCGAACCCGAGTCTCCGCGCAACCTCTGAGCTCACGGGCGCGCCGCAGGGCTCGAGCGCTAGCGAGGGCCCGAGGACGCGTCCCGTGCAGGGAATGGTTCGGCCTCAGGATAACGTTGTTGAAAGCACGATTCCAATAAGAAGCAAAAATAGACCGATATAAAACCGCAAAACATCGAATGCAGGTGGTGACCCATACTTAGGAAACCCTTTCACGGCCCATTTTATGCTGTCCCACCATCCCCCGTCTCCCATCTTTGGAATGTGTGGCTCAAATGCCGATGCCAACAGAACCGTTCCGGCCACGTTGAGCAGAAGTACTATGAAACGCTCCATGGAGAGAGGGACTAAGCACTTGAGTGTTACGCAGACTGTCACAGCAATAATAAGCAAGGCCGGGGTAAGCCAGTTAAAATTCAGTTTGGGGCCACCTTCAGTCAACATCTTCTTGAGGCCTAACAATAAGTAGATTGACCCGCATAAGACGCGGGACCTCGATTTCCTGCCCCTATAACACGCCGTTGATTCGCCTCATCGGGCCGCTGCAAGCCCTTTAGTTTCAGCCGCTTCCATGCCATACCATGATTTATCATGGCGTCTTATGCGGATCGGCCTAGAAACCTCTGCGATGGCCCCATAATCCATCAACCGGGCTGCGAACTCCGGCCGGGCCGCGATTAGTGATTCGTCTATGTGATGCCGCCCTTCCTCGCCGGCCTCCGTGTTCTTCCACCGGTTTTCCTGAACCCGCTGCACCCTAAGAATGGATTTTTCCGGGATGTCCATTCTGGCGTCCCGGTTCCAGGCCACTATACACCCAATGGGTCGCAAAGGAATCCCGAAACGCGTCGGTGGCGAGCGACGATCCGTGGCGGAGTTCTTCGTGACGCCCCGCTCCGACAGGCTTCTGGGGCTGAAGACCAAAAATACTCCAACCCGAGCGCCCGGTCAAACCTGCCAGTCAACGGCACAGCACCTCGCCGAGCCGCTTCCCCCGCTTGGGTCTTGGCGAATGCCGCCATGTCACCCGGCAGCGCCGTAGTGTTGATGGAACGCTCGCTGCCACTGTCCGAATAGTCGGGATCTGTGCGATCCCAAGGTTTGCGATGGGGATCAGCGGACTACCACGCGGGCGCGGCGCTGGCGGCGCGGGCCAGGCGCTCCCGGAACAGGTCATGGGCCTTGCCGATCAGCACTCCCCAATCCAGCGCGCACAGCACGCAGACGCCGCCGTCAATCCGCCCAGAAACTCCCGTCGCCCCAGCCTCATGCTTGGTGTCTTTGTGCCTTTGTGGTTAAAAACGCCTGCTACGCCTTGCGCAGCTCCGCGGCATTGGCCTGAATCTTGCGGACGGCCTCGGCAATCTGCTCCATGTCCTGCCGCGTGCCCAGCAGGTTGGAGCTCCACAGCCAGAGCTGCTCGTCGAGGAGCTGGTCGTTCACCGGGCAGCGGTTCCGCTCCATGTACGACGCCAGCACCTCGCGCGGATAGACCTTCCGGTAGGCCTTCGACTCCAGCGCCTCCTGGATAAAGGGCTCCCTGTTGAGCGCCGTGTACCCGGTGCTCATGGGGATGCCTTCGGCGCGCAGCGCCTTCAGGAAGGTGTCGCGCGGCACGCCGGCGAAATGTTCCTTCTTATAGCGCGCCATATAGATGTGGTACGAGTTGCGCGTGCAGCCCGGATACATTTTCGCCGGCAGGATGCCGGGAATTTCCTTGAGCATGCCGGTGAGGTAGTCGGCGTTTTCCGAGCGCAGGCGGGCGCGCGCCTCCATGCCCTCGAGCTGGGAATGCAGCAACGCCGCCTGGAACTCGGTCATGCGTATGTTGGCGCCGCGAATCTCCCAGGTCGGGCTCCAGAGCGGGGTGAAGTTGCGCTGCAGGCCGCGGCCGTTGTTCTGGAACTTGAAGCACTTTTCGCCGATTTCGTCGTCCATGGTGGCGATCAGGCCGCCCTCGCCCGCCGTCAGCAGCTTGGACACCTGCAGGCTGAAGCACCCGGCATCGCCCAGGGTGCCCAGCTTGCGGCCGCGCCACTCGGCCAGGTGCCCGTGGCAGGCATCCTCGACCACGCGCAGTTTGTGTTTCTTGGCCAGCGCCAGCACCGCGTCCATGTCGGCCGCGTTTCCGCCCTGGTGCACCGGGATGATGGCCGCGGTTCGCGGCGTGATGGCCTTCTCGATTTTCCGGGTGTCGATCTGGAACGTTTCTGGATCAACGTCCACGAAGATGGGCAGGGCATAGGTCATGAAAACGCAATTGACCGTGGCACCGAAGGTGTAAACGGGCACGATCACCTCGTCGGCCGGACCCACGCCGAGCACGTGCAGCGAGGCCACCAGGGCCATGGTGCCGCTGTTCACCGCGATCAGGTGTTTCGCGCCGAGCATCTTGGCGAACGCTTCCTCGAACCGGTTCGAAGTTGCCTTGGCGACCATGCGGCACCACAGGCGCGAGTGCAGCACGTCGAGCAGCGCCTTCTCGTCGGAAGCGCCGAAGTTCGGCCAGGAGGGGAACTTTTGCTTGCGAACCGGCGCGCCCCCGAGCAGCGCGAGCTTGCCCCCCGGCGCCGGCAGCCTGGCCGGCGATTCTGGTTTCGCGGATGTCTGTGCCGCGGCGGAGACGGCGCCCAGACCGGCGGCCGATGCCGCAAGAAAACGGCGGCGGTTGGAAAAGCCGAGCATAGCCTTACCTCCGGCTGGAATTGCGCGGCTCAGTATAGATTAGAACCGGTCTCAAAAGTGGCCGTTCTTTGTCAACCACTGCAGGTAGTTCCTGTGCCGGACACACGGCAGGGGCTGGAACGACAGGTTGCAGGGACCTTGGGGCAGTGGCTCGTTTCCGCGCTTGCCTCTTTTCGCTATCTTTGAGGCCGGCTCCGGCAACATCCACTGAAAACAGAGGGAACTGAGGAGAGAGAGCCGCCCGAATTTGAGGCGGCGGGGCGCGGTATGGCATCAGAGCCCGGCGGGCTATGGTAGAGTGGGGCGCACCAACGGAGGCGTCGCCATGAAGTACAGCGCGGGGCGGGACCTCGGTTCTCTTGCTTTAATAATCTTGCTTGTTACGCCGCTGGCTCGCGGCCAAGCCATCATCACCACCGTGGCCGGCGGCACCTGGGCCTTCATCGACGGCGGCCCGGCAACCAGCGCGCCGCTGGGCATGGTGGACGGGCCAGCCGGGACTGTCGGGGTCGCGGTGGACGCCGCGGGAAACCTTTACGCGACCGACCAAGACAACAACCTTGTGTTCAAGGTTTCCCCGACCGGTGCTTTAACGGTCGTGGCGGGCAATGGCATCCCGCGTTTTTCCGGCGACGGCGGGCCTGCCACCGGCGCTTCGCTTTACCGGCCCACCGGCGTGGCCGTCGATGCGGCTGGCAGCATCTACATCGCCGACACTGGCAACGGGAGGATCCGCAAGGTCGGCCTCTCGGGAATCATCGGCACCGTCGCCGGTAACGGCAAGTCGGGGTTTTCCGGGGATGGTGGTCCAGCCACCAGCGCCTCGCTTGACGGACCCAGCGGTGTGGCCGTGGATGCCGCCGGCAATCTTTACATTGCCGATTCCACCTCGTCGTACTCAGGCGGCAACAACCGCATCCGCAAGGTCAGCCCCTCGGGCATCATAAGCACCGTGGCGGGCAACGGAACCGCGGGATTCTCCGGTGACGGCGGGCTGGCCACGAACGCCTCGCTGAACGTTCCCAGCGGCATCGCGGTGGATGCCGCCGACAACCTATACATCGCCGATGCCCGCAACAACCGCGTCCGCAGGGTCGCCCCTTCCGGGATCATCAGCACCGTAGCCGGTGGGGGCTCTGGGTTTCCTGGCGGCAACGGGCCGGCCACGAGTGCTTCACTGAGCTGGCCGAGCAGCGTGGCTGTAGATGCCGCCGGCAACCTCTACATCACCGATCAAGGCAACGGCCGCATCCGCAAGGTCAGCCCCTCGGGAATGATCAGCACTGCGGCGGGTAGCGGACAGGGCGGTTTCACCGGCGACGGCGGGCCGGCCACGCTCGCTTCGCTGTGGCGCCCGACCGGCGTCGCCGTGGACGCCGCAGGGAGCCTCTACATCGCCGACCAGCTCAACAACCGCATCCGGAAGGTCAGCCCTTCCGGAATCATTAGCACGCTGGCGGGCAATGGAGGATCCAAGTCGCTCGGCGACGGCGGGCCGGCTACCAGTGCCGTGCTGAAGTCGCCGCAAGGCGTGGCTGCGGATGCCGCCGGCAACCTCTACATTGCCGACAGCGCCAACAACCGCGCCCGCAAGGTTGACCCGTCCGGCACCATCACCACCGTGGCCGGCAATGGGGTCGGAGGCTTCTCCGGCGACGGCGGTCCAGCCACCGCCGCGTCGCTCTACGGACCCGCTGGTGTAGCGGTGGACGCTGCGGCCAACCTGTACGTCGCCGACGGGCAGATCAACGGCCGCATCCGCAAGGTCAGTCTTTCCGGGATCATCGCCACGGTGGCTGGCGGCGGTCCGCTTCCGGTGTCGGGCTACCCGTCGCCCGGCGATGGCGGGCCGGCCACCAGGGCCTCGCTGTGCAACCCCAGTGGCGTAGCCGTGGACGCCGCCGGCAGCCTTTACATCGCCGCCGTATGCGACAACAGCATCCGCAAAGTCAGCGCCTCGGGAATCATCGACACCGTCGCCGGCATGGGTGCCGGACAGGGCGTGGGTTTCTCCGGCGACGGGGGACCGGCCACCAGCGCCTTGCTCTCTAGTCCTGTCGGCGTGGCCGTGGATGCGGCGAGCAACCTTTACATCGCCGATTCCGGCAACCAGCGCATCCGCAGGGTTAGCCCCTCGGGGATCATCAGCACCGTGGCGGGTAACGGACAGGGCGGTTTCACCGGCGACGGCGGGCCGGCCACGCTCGCTTCGCTGTGGCGCCCGACCGGCGTCGCCGTGGACGCCGCAGGGAGCCTCTACATCGCCGACCAGCTCAACAACCGCATCCGGGCGGTCAGTCCTTCGGGAATCATCAGCACCGTGGCGGGCAATGGCACGGTGGGCTCCTCCGGCGACGGTCTGTCGGCCACCAGCGCCTCCCTGGCCGGTCCCCGTGGCGTGGCTGTAGACGCTGGCGGCAATCTTTACATCGCGGACACGGGCAACAACAGGGTTCGGAGAGTGCTGTTGGCGGCGGGGCAGATCAGCGCTGCCGGCGTCACCAACGCAGCGAGCTTCGCGGCGGGTCTCACGCCCGGTTCCATCGTTACCATCTTCGGTGTGGGCATCGCCAAGGGCGTAGCAGGCGTTTTGCTGGCCAGTTCGCTTCCGCTCCCGACGACCTTGGGCGGCATATCGGCCTGGATCGGTGGAGTGCCGGCGCCTCTATTTGCGGTAGCTAACGTACGAGGCCAGGAGCAGATCAACTTGCAGGTCCCTTACGAGATAACCGGGCAGACGACGGTGAGCATCCAGGTCAACGCCAACGGGGTCTTGAGCAATACCGTGCGGGTGCCGGTATTGCCATCGCATCCCGGCATTTTTACGGTGGACGGAGAGGCAGGCGCTGCCCTGCACGGCGCCAGCAACGCCCTGGTCACGGCCGCCAATCCGGTGGTGGCCAACGAGGTGATAGCGATCTACGCCGCGGGCCTCGGGCCGGTCAGCCCCGCGCCCAAGACCGGCTACCCTGCTCCAAGCGCCGAGCCACTGGCGCGCACCGCAACGACCCCCACGGTCACGATCGGGGGGGTCGGTGCGCCAGTGCTCTTCTCCGGTCTCGCTCCTGGCTTCGTTGGTCTCTACCAGGTAAACGCCCAAGTGCCCGGCGGGGTGCCGCCAGGCAGCGCGGTGCCGGTGCTGATCACGCAGGGCGGCCTGTCCAGCAACGCCGCAACCATCGCCGTCCGATAACGGCCAAATCAGAGGCGCACGTCAGAGGCGCGATCCCGCAGGCCGGCAGAGCGCGCCGCCCAGTACAGATTAGCTTCCGGTCCAGGGAATCGGCTGCCGGTGTGAAAATATTGAGCGCCGCCGTGTCGGCGGCCCCGGGGGCCAGCCAGGGGCCGGCGCTCCATAGACACGCCGGGATGGGCGACTGCTCTGGGGAATGTCTGCAGTGACGGCTCTCCTGGCGTGTATCCCGGCCTGCCGGGATGCGGCAGGCACTCGACCGCGCCTCGGTTGCGGCGTTTCCAGCCGACAGCCCGGCAGCCGATTACTCGCTGGTGCGGCTGTGGGCGACTTTCACACCGGAGAGAGAGCTGGCGTATTTCTGGATGCCCCGATAGAGCGCATCCGCGATCTTGTCGCGATACTCGGGCTTGCGCAGGAGGCGTTCGTCGGAGGGATTGCTGACGAAGGAAATCTCGGCCAGGATGGAGGGCATGTTGGCGCCGATCAAAACCACGAACGGCGCCTTCTTCACGCCGCGGTTGCGCAGGCTGGCGTTGCCGCGGGACATGGTGGTGTACAGCGACTTCTGAACGTTGGCGGCGAACTCGCGCGATTCGTCCAGTTTTTCCTTCAGCGTGATTTTCTTCACCAGATCCTGCAGCTCGTGAATCGATTTTTCCGAGACGGCATTCTCGCGTGCCGCTACCTCCAGGGCGTCGGGCGAGCTGGTGAAGTTCAGGTAATAGGTTTCGACGCCGCGGGCGCTGGAGCTGCGGCTGGAGTTGGCGTGGATGGAGACAAACAAGTCCGCCTGCTTCTGGTTGGCCAGCGCCGTCCTGCTCTCCAGCGGGATGAAGGTGTCGTCGGCGCGGGTGAAAATCACCTCGCCACCCAGGCGGTCCTCCAGCATGGCGCCCAGCCGCTTGGCCACGTCGAGCACCAGGTCCTTTTCCATGAGGCCGGTGGGGCCGATGGTTCCGGTATCGTGCCCGCCGTGTCCCGGGTCGATCACAATGCGGCCGATTTTGAGGCCCAGCGCGCGGATCAGCGAGCGATGGCCGTCGCTGGCGGGCTGGGCGGCGCGCGGCGGCGCCGGTGCCTCGGATTTCGCCGCCGACTTCTCGGCCGCCCGGGCTTGCTTGTCTTGCGGTGGAGCGGCTGTGCCACGTGGCCCCCCGGCTTGCCGGATCTCGGCGGCCCGCGGCGTGGGCGTCACGCGCTCGAAGACCGGCTTGCTGCTGGGCGCCTCGGCCGCGGCCATGGCGGCGTTGGCCTCTTGCTTTTCCGGCGCCGTTTCGGCGGGCGCGGCCTGCTCACCTGCGGAGGCGGGCGGCTTTGCCGAAGCCACGGCCGCCGGCGCGGCGGCCGGACGGGGTGACCCGCCGTTGATGTCGATCACCAGCCGGTACGGATCCGGCAGCACGAAGGCCGAGTAGTTGGCCACCGCGCCGACCTCCAGAACCACGCGCGCTATGCCGGTCTGGTTCTGCGCCACCCGCACGCGTTTCAGCAGTCCCTCGCCGCCAGGCAGGGCGAGCTGCCGCAGCGACGCGGCCAGCCGGGCGCCGTGCAGGTCGAAGAAAATGCGATCGGGATTGGCGATGCGGGCCGCCTGGTACTGTACCGGCCCACTCAGCTCGATGACCACCCGGGTGTAGCTAGGCGTGGCCCAATGGCGGATGTTAATGATCTCGACGATTTTCGACGGACGCTCCCCAAGCAGCGCGCCGCCGGCGGGCGTTGAGGCTTCGTTGCCGGTGGCCCGCTCGGCGGCCGGCTTGGCGGCTGTGGCGGCTTGAGCCGCCCCCTGGCGCTGGCGGCTCGGTTCCTGCTGTTCCAGCGCGGCCAGTTCCTGCCGGGCTTCCTTGACCAGCTTGCTGCGCGGGTATTCCTTGATCAGGAACCGGTATTTCTCGGCGCATGCTTCCAGCCGCTTCGCTTCGCCGAACAGCCGCCCCATCTCCGCCAGCAACCGCGCGGCGGCCATCAAGCTGCTCGGCGCCTGGGAGGTGGCGGGGCCCAGCCGCACCACGCGATCATAGGCGCGGACGGCGGCCAGATACTCGGCCGGTTCGCGCCCGGCCTCCGGCTTCTTTTCCAGATCGGCGCGCAGTTGCTCGGCCTTCTGGAACTCGGCCCGGGCCTGCTCAGGATTGCGGGGAGTCGCGCAGAAAGCAAGAAGTGGAAAAAGCAGAAGAACGGCCGCCACCCTGTGGCGCCCCATGGCCCCCCTGTCGCTCACGCTCACGTGATTCCCCGTGGGGAGTGTCACCACTCGCCACCTCGATTTCGGATTGCGGATTTCAGATTGCGGATTGAGGAGCGAATCTCACTGGGCGCCTTAAATCCGCAATCCGAGATCCCCAATCCGCAACTTTTACCAGCCCTCGGTATTGCTGAAGTGCACTCTTCCGTGCTCGTCGAGCCGCTTCATGATGCCCCAGCGGTCGGGCCGTGCCTGCCTGGCCTGGCTCGAGATCGACAACCCGAAGGGGTTGACAATGTATCCGCTGCCGTAGAGAGAAGAAATCTTGTTCACGTACTGCCGCGTTTCCGGATAGGGCGGGATGCCGCTGTGCCGGTCCACCGCCTTTTCTCCGGCGTTGTAAGCGGCCAGTGAAAGCCGCAGGTTGCCGTTGTACAGCGCCAGCAGGTACTTCAGGTAGCGCACGCCGGCGTCCACGTTCTCCTGCGGATCGAAGATGTCGCTGACGCCGAGGCGCCGGGCCGTCTGGGGGATAAGCTGCATCAGCCCCATGGCGCCCTTGCCGGAAATGGCCCCCGGGTTGAAATTCGATTCGACTTTCACGATGGCCCGCACCAGGTGGGGATCGACGGCATGTTTCTCGGCCGCCCCGTCGATAATCTCGTCCACGGATTTGTCTGCGCCCTGCCTGGGTGCGCCCGCAGCGGGCTGCGCCTCGTTTCGCGGCCGGGCTGGCGCCGCGGCGGCGGCGGCGGCTACGGGAGCGGGAACGCCGGCGCCGCCGGCCGCCTGGGCCGCCATAGCCGGCGCGGTTTCCTTGGGATCGGGCGGAGCCGCTACGGGCACCATTTTGCCGGTGCGCGGATCGCGTTTCACCAGTACACTGTGCCGGGTGCTGTTTTTCTTGGCTGCGGACGCCGGCTCGGCCTTCTTGGGCGGTTCTTCGACGTTGATGTATACACGACGGCCGCGCTCGTCAATGTAATACGTAATCTGCGTTCCCCAAGCCGACAGCCCGAGCAGGCTGACGGCGATGCCGAAAACCATCCACCGTGACCACATCGGCCTCGTACTCCCCCCTAGATCGTTGAAAACACCCGCTTCCCGATACTCCACCGCGCCCATTATATAACAGATGCGTTTCTCCCCATAGCGCAGTCCGAGGCGAAGGAATCACCCTAGCCAACAGGGGCCTGGCACGACGGGCATGCTTACGGGCTCCCGCGCGGGGCCGGAGGTTCAACGGCCAGCTCGCTGCGCCTGCGGCTGTATGTGAAATAGATGACCAGGCCGATGGCCAGCCAGACGAAAAAGCGCAACCAAGTGACCAGCGGCAGGCCGAGCATCAGCACCAGGCAGCAGGCAATCGAAAACAGCGGCAGGATGTGACCGAGCGGAACGCGGAAGGCGCGCGGGCGATGGGGCTGGGTGCGGCGCAGCACCATAACGCCGGCCGAAACCAGCACGAAGGCGAACAGCGTGCCGATGTTGGCGAGGTCGGCCGAATCGCCGATGCCCCAGATGCCCGCCGGCAGTCCCACCACCAGCCCCGCGATCCAGGTGCTGACGTGCGGCGTCTTGAAGCGCGCGTGCACGCGGCTGAAGATGCCGGGGAAAAGCCGGTCGCGCGACATCGCGAACCAGATGCGCGCCTGGCCGAGCTGAAAGACCAGGATCGACGAAACCATCCCCATCAGCGCGCCGGCCACGATGGCCCGCTGAACCCACAGGTTGGCGCCCAGCTCGCGCAGCGCGTTGGCCACCGGCGCCGCGTTGTTCAGCTTCGTCCAGTGCTGCATGC
>Ga0315282_10009726_pt1 | contig 15233 bp, 11 predicted proteins | sample YL17G07_20_MG_FD_203693 | JGI IMG/M metagenome (GOLD analysis project Ga0315282, IMG submission 203693) | Sediment microbial communities from Yellowstone Lake, YNP, Wyoming, USA - YL17G07_20 | ecosystem: Environmental > Aquatic > Freshwater > Lake > Sediment | place: USA: Wyoming | collected... | reverse complement strand
ACACGACTGGGATGTTGTACGCTGTGGCGGTATTGACCTCTTTACTGAGCATCGTGAAGCATGCGTTTCCACAGGTATCGACGACTTGACGATCGGGCGCGCCGAGCTTGGCCCCTATTGAGGCTGCGATGCTGAAGCCCATCGCGGTGTGCCCGCCGTCCGCAAGGAAGCCTCTGGGCATTAGGGTTTGGTAGTATTTCTCTACCCATGCGAGGTTGTTGCCGCAGTCCGCCATCACAATAGCGTCTTTGCTGAGGAACTCCCGAATCTCCTTTACAGCTCTTTGAGGTTTCATCGGGATGGCGTCAGAAAAGCTTTGAGGCTCTGCGTAGTACTTGAGCTCGCCCTTCAGCGCAAGTATCTCTTTCTGCCTCGCCTTGTTTCTCTCTTCGAATTCCTTCATCGTCGCTGGTGGTAGCCGCGACATCAGCGCCTTCACTTCCACCAGCAAGTCTTGCAGCACGGCTTTGGCATCGCCGACTATGCCGACTTCGAATGGGTAATTCTTTCCAATCTCTGTTGGATCAGTGTCGACTTGGATTATCTTCTGTCCCCCAAAGTTCTTGGTCCAACCAGTTGTGGTTACCTGATGGAAGATTGATCCGATGGCAAGCAGTACATCGGTCTTATCTCCTCGAAGTGTCACGTTGGCCGCATCATGGCCGAAGAGGCCTACAACGCCCACTGAAAGCGGGTGATCTTCAGGGAATGAACCCTTGCCCATCGCTGTGGTCGCAACTGGGCAGCCAAGTATTGTCGCGAGTTCTACTAGCTCCGGCGATGCTCCGGACGCGATGACTCCGCCTCCTGACATGATTGCAGGAACTGTCGCGTTGACCAGTAGTCGAGCGGCTTCTTTGACGAGTGTTGCGTCTCCTCTAATGGCACCTGTTGGTCTGTACGTCTTTGGGGGTCGGAGCTCCGCATCTATCTCTGCCCTTATCACGTCTTGGGCCAGATCGATGTGGACGGGGCCTTTTCTGCCAGTAAGCATGATTCTGAACGCGCGTCTCATCACTTCTGGGACGTTGTCGGGTTTTGTGACGAGCACGCTCCACTTTGTGACCTCTTTGAAGATGCCGACATGTGATATGGATCGAGGACCCCAACCGCTTGCATCCTGAATTCCGCCCTTTCCAAACTGATCGGTCGGGACATTGTTTGTAAACGCGAGCACGGCCTGGTTATCCTGATAAGCCGGATGCAGACCGGAAGCGAGGTTCACGCCGCCGGGACCGACCGTTGCTGCACACGCAGCTATCTGGCCTGATGCTCTGAAGTATCCGTCGGCCATGAACCCCGCACCTTGCTCGTGTTGGGTTAGTATGGTCTTGATCTGTGGATAATCATAGAATTCGTTGTAGAACGGAGCGATTCCTCCGCCCGGAATTCCAAAAAGATACTTCACTCCCTCATTGACTAGGGATTCGACGACAAACTTTCCAGCTCGAAGCTTAGGCAAGGTCTTCTACTCTCGCAGCGTAGCCGATGATGTTATTCCGGTAGTTAATGATTGCCATAGCCTTCCTATCGTGACTTCAGAAGGCCTGTATGATAGCGACTGGTTCCAGACTGAACTACGGCATCAACCCTGTAGTTTCAGAGTTCCTGTAGGTCAAGTGTGCGACCTACTTGCTCAACACTTCCGGGTTGACAATGTAGGCCGGTTTTTCTTCTTTGACGGCTGAGAGTAAGTTGTCAACTGCCATGATAGCCATCTTCGCGCGTGTCGCGACAGAGGCGCTCGCGATGTGAGGGGAGATGACAATGTTATCGAGAGTCAGCAAGGGATCGTCCAGTGGTATTGGTTCGGGTTCGGTTACGTCTAACGCGGTGTAGGCAATCTGTCGATTGCGAAGGGCGTTGTAGAGTGCTTTCGGGTCCACGATCGGTCCCCGGGCACTGTTGACTAGTATCGCGGTCTTCTTCATGATTTTGAGCTGTTCTTCACCTATTAGGTGATACGTTTCGGGCAGGAGTGGGCAGTGAACCGTGACAAAATCTGACTCTGCAAGCAGGGTTTTCAGGTCTCTGAACTCCATGCCCAGTGTCTTCTCAAGATCCGGCCGTCTGACCGTGTCGTAGTAGACGATCTTCATGTCAAATCCCCTAGCCCGCTTGGCGACTTCCGCGCCTATCCGCCCGAGTCCGATTATGCCTAGTGTAGCGTGGTGTATGTCCTGACCAAGCAATATCATGGGCCCCCATGTCTTCCATTTCCCAGCTCTCACAACTCGTTCACCCTCGACCACGCGGCGAGCAGCAGAAAGCAGCAGTGCAAACGCAAAGTCGGCAGTTGTATCTGTGAGCACTTCCGGCGTGTTGCAAACCATGATCTTACGTTTGGTCGCTTCACGGACATCGACGTTGTCGAATCCCACTGCCATGTTGCTGATGACTCGAAGCTTCGGTGCAGCATCCATGACGGCACCGTCAATCTTGTCTGTCAGAAGCGAGAGAAGCGCATCGACCGGTGGGACTTCGCGAAGTAATACATCGCCTGGGACTGGGAGCTCGCCTTCCCAGATGCGGTAGTCACAATTCTCTGCCAGCTTCTGGAGCGCCACTTCTGGAATCAGACGAGTGACATAGACCACAGGTCTCATCATATCTCACTTCTAGTTTCTCGGATCCACAAGGCATGCCAACGTGTTTCAAATATGGCTTTCTACACATCAAGAGAACCGGAGTGCGAAGTAGCGAGCTTGGCTTGAGAAGCGTGCCTGTCATCAACACTAAGACGGACCCACATGAGTGTCGACGAGGATCGTACAAGAAAGCTAAAGCCTATCTTCAAGTGACAGTCTAGTCTGTCGACAAGACGCTCGTATGCGCTCGCGCTCGGAAATTGGTCGAACCCAAGATGCTACGAGACAAGGAGCTGTCTCCTAGACTGTTTCGGCCAGATGTGGATGTGAAATGATGAAGGCAGTAGTGAAAAGCAAGAAGGGTGTAGGATTCGTCGAGTTGCTAGATGTTCCGAAACCGCAGCCGGGTCCTAACGAAGTTCTTGTTGAGGTAAGGGCAGCCGGCATATGTGGCACAGATATCCACATCTATCATGACGAGTTTACGTATAGTCCGCCTGTGGTATTGGGCCATGAATTTTGTGGCATTGTGGCCGATGTTGGAAAGGATGTTGAAGCTTGGAAGCCAGGCGACAGAGTCACCTCAGAGACAGCCGGGTACGTCTGTGGGCGATGTCGCTATTGCAGAACAGGGAGGTATAATCTCTGTCCAAAGAGACTCGGCCTGGGGTATCACTTGAATGGGGCCTTTGCTAGGTACATAGTTGTCCCTCGTCCCGAGATCCTTCATCGCCTCCCGGATAATGTTGATTTCATATCAGGGGCTCTTTGCGAACCGTCAGCTGTTGCGACGCATGGCGTGATAGAGTTGACAGATATCTCAGGCGGCGATTTCGTTGCTGTGCTCGGCGAAGGCCCGCTTGGTCTGTTAGCTCTTCAAGTAGCGAAAAGCGCAGGAGCCGAAACCGTGGCGGTAACAGGGATCATAGAAGCTAGGCTGGAGATGGCGAGGAATCTCGGAGCAGACTTCACAATCAATGCGAAACAAGAGGACCCCGTGAAGGCTGTAATGGACCTGACTGAAGGGTACGGGGCCGACGTTGTTCTGGAATGTTCAGGATCGCCCATAGCTGCTCGGCAGGGGCTGCAGATGGTCAGAAAGGCGGGGAGCTACACTCAACTAGGCCTATTCGGGAAGCCCATCGAAATAGACTTGGATCAGATTGCATACAAAGAGCTGCGGGCGACAGGAGTCTTCAGTCAGAGGTGGAGCGCATGGGAGACCGCGCTCAAGCTGATAGCTTCAGGAAAGCTGCTGACTAAGCCGCTAGTCACTCACATATTTCCGATAACCGAGTGGAAAAAGGGCTTCGATGTTATGGAGAACAAGGCTGGAATTAAGGTTGTGTTAACCCCGGTCGACTGAGAGCTCCTGTAGGAATTTCCTTGCCGCGGCGAGGTCGCTTGAAATCTCCGTTCCTAAGATTGCCTCAAGTGTTACGTAGCCATCGTATCCAATTTGTCTTAGAGCTCCGAAGATTTCACGAAAGTTGATGTGGCCTTTTCCGGGGATAGCCCTATTGCTGTCGGAGACATGCACGTGAGCCAACATTCTTCCAGCTTCAATTATCGGGTCTCTAAGAGATGCCTCTTCAATATTCATGTGAAAAGTGTCGCACAGTACCCTCACAGCCGGTGAATGGGTTATAGAGGCCATCTGTACCGCATCACCGATCGTGTTGATGACGGTTGACTCGTACCGATTCAAAGGCTCAATGGCTATCGTCACACCTCTTTCCGCAGCATATCTTCCCGCCTGCTCTAGGAGTTCCAGAAGCCACTTCGTCCCGACCTCCCTCGAGATTCCGGCCGGGATATTTCTTGCGTATCCGCTTCCCCATACGAGGATTCTTGCGCCTATGTTTGATGCGAGATCGATCAACCTCTTGGTGTATTTCAGACTTCTCATCCTCTCAGATGCCAAAAGAGATGCATGACGCACGTCTCTTGGGTAGATCACACAGAAAGCCGAAACTTCCAAGTTATTGCGCTCTAGGATCGTCCTGATTTTCTTGGCATCATCTTCTGTCATCTTGTCGGGGTTCGCTTGCAGAGCTGCAGGGATCTCGATTGCATCGTACCCCGCATCTGAAACGAGTTGTGCTGATTTCTCGAATGATAGGCTAGGATGAGACAGCCAGAGGGTGCAGCTAAACTTCAATTCGGGACACACCACTGACTAGCGCGCAGAGGAATTGGGTTCTCTCATCGACGCGACACTGTGACGAGTCCTTTGTATCCGTCTACAGTGACTAGGTCCTTAGTCATTATGATCTCAACTGGGTTCTGATCTAGGCGGTCGACAATCGGGATGCGCGTTTCGTACATTTCCTCTGCGAGCAATGCTGCGGACAGGATTATTGGTTCGGTCAACCTGTTCAGGATGGCGATCGGCGCAACCTTGCGCCTTACGGCCTCAAGGAGTATCCCGTTGCCTCCAGTTGAGCCTCTGCCGTAGGGAAACACAAAGACCTTTCCTGCTATCGTCTCACCTTCCAGAGGATTCATTTTGTCAATTATCACTCCCGTTTCGGGATCTATTCCCCACAAGAAACCAAAGGGCAACTTTGACACAATCGCTTCTCCTTGCACGGTACCCGAGGTCAAACCGCGCCCTTTGAGCAGGATTTCCTTCATCACTCAAACCTGCCTCTTACAGCCGATTCGATGCACTCCTCGGTGCTTCCGTAAATGACATCTACGCCCGCATTGATGGGCGCATAACGGGCAAACTTGCCCGAGTCTGTTGCCATTGCCTTGAACTCCCAATCCTTGATCGGAGCGTCATTGCAACACGTATCACATACTATTCTTACTCCAGCGGCTCGCAGTCTTTGTGAATATCCGAGATCGTCTGCCAGAGATTTTGTCAATCTGTTTGTGCAAATCCAGCACTCTACCCCTCTCTTCACCCTTCTTCCCTTGAACAAGTCCAGAATCCTTCCCATCTGGAAGATCGATGCGTGGGGGCATCCAAGGGCTACGATGTCCACATCGCCGCCAGAAAGTGTACACATGTTGTCTCTGACGCTGTCAAGAGTGCTTCTATCAATAGTAACCGTTTCCTCTGGTTTGTCTCCCTGAAGAGCTTCATCTAGAGTCCTAGCTTCTGGTGTAAGGCCTTCGATATGACACATCGCAAGCGCGCCAGCCGCTGCTCCAGCGGCACCCATGGCCTTGAACTCATCTCCGGACACATTTCTGGGGAAATTGTGGATTACAGGTATCCGTTCTTTCATCTCTAGCCCAAGATAGGTACCCAGAACCGGATAGTCCACATCTCCCACGGAAGTCAGATCTAGCTTGACTAGGACGGTGGCTTTTCGGTTCTCTTCTACGTGGAGTCCGAACCTAGGGATTTTGCCAACAATAGACGCGAAGAGGTCCACATACGCAGGATACCTATTCGTCCTAGCGCCGAAGATCGAGTTGACGTACACTACTGCATTGGACTCTGACCAAGCAAGATGGTCTCCAAACTTAGGCACGTTGATGTTGTGATATGGAGTACAAGTGAACGTAGGTGCGATGTTCAGTTTGGTTACCAGCTCGGCGAGTTTTAGCTGCTTTCTCGCGTATTCCTCAGGTATCCTGAGGTCCTTCCAGTCTAGCAAGTCTATAGCAGCGGGGTCGCATGTCGTGGGAACGGAGCATCTTGCCCCAAGACTGACAAGTCTTTCGAGGATTTCTATGCCTGCATCACAGGCAATCTGATACGAACTTTCCACGATGTGTGCGCTCTCGATGGGGACCAGCCTGTCGGCTTCGAATCCGTCTCCCAGTCTTGTCAAGACATTCATGGCGATACGGCGTGATTCTCCACGATCGCCTTTCAGATCTGCTTCTTCCTCTTTGCTCAGAAACACGTATGCAAGCCCCCATGTGATGGAGCTAGAGTCAAGAATAAGGTTGCGCTGCGATGGTTCCTATGCTCTAGGTTGTAGTCCTAATTCTAAATTCCTAGGGCCTTCACTATCCATCCTCCAAAACTCAGCCTACGAAGGAAAATGACTAATGCGATGAATTTGGGACGTTCCCGAACTGGCCCACCGCGCGCACCATCCGGAGGAATGCTCATGTCAGCCGTGACGAATGTAGAAACGCTTTTGAACTGCGGCCGGGCAGTCAGGGCCGGAAGTGTCCACAATGGCAAGAACTGCTGTTCATCCGTACATACCGAATTCTGCTCCTGAAGTAAAGGAGTCCATGCTCAGGGAGATCGGTGTAAAGAGCATCGATGAACTCTACGCGGACGTACCGAAGAAATTCATTCTCAAGAGAGGACTGAATCTTCCGAAAACTTCATCCGAGTATGAGGTTCGGAGCCAGGTAATGGCTTTGCTCTCAAAGAACAAGAGCTTCTACGAGATGCCGAGCTTCCTAGGTGCTGGCTGCTGGCCGCATTATGTTCCTGCAGTCTGTGACGAGATTATTGGGCGAGGCGAGTTCCTAACGTCGTATACGGGAGATACGTACATTGATCTCGGAAGGTTCCAAGCACTTTTCGAATTCCAGAGTATGATAGGGGAACTCGTTGGATTAGATGCCGTCAGCTGGCCGATGTACGACTGGGCAACGGTTTGTGGCGAAGCCGCCCGCATGGCTGCAAGGATAACCGGCCGCCAGGAGGTTCTGGTTCCAAAGATAATCCACCCTGAGAGATTGTTAGTAATGAAGAACTACTGTGAGGGCCTGATCGATGTGAAACTCATTGATTATCATCCCGAAACGGGGCAGCTTGACCTTGAGGATTTGAAACGGAAGATTTCGTCCAACACGGCAGCGGTCTACATTGAGAATCCATCCTACCTTGGATTCATTGAGGCTCAAGGCAAAGAGATCTCGGACGTAGCCCATGATCGTGGAGCCTTGAGCATGGTCGGAGTGGAACCGATCTCGCTAGGTGTGCTGGCTCCCCCTGGGGAATACGGCGCGGACATTGTAGTTGGCGAGGGTCAACCTCTCGGAGTCCATATGAGCTACGGAGGAGGAGTCATGGGGATCCTGGCCTGCCGAGATGAGGAGCAATTTCTCGCAGAGATGCCCACGCTACTGTTGACCATAACCTCCACTGAGCGCCAAGGTGAACATGGATTCAGCTGGTGGGCACTTCCCAAGAGACTGCATTATGAATCAAGAGAGAAGGGCAAGAGCTTCACTGGCACAAATTCTGCACTGTGGGGAATCAGCGCTGCGGTCTACATGGCATTGTTAGGTCCTCAAGGAATACGAGAGCTCGCAGAGTCCGTCATGCAGAAATCGCACTACGCTATGAAACGGATATCTGAGATAAAGGGTATCAAGGCCCCCATCTTCGACTCTGCCCACTTCGAAGAATTCACCGTCAACTTCGATCGGACGCGCAAGCCGGTCAACAGAGTGCACAAAGCCCTTCTGAAACATGGCATCCAAGGAGGAAAGGACATAACCAGTGAGTTTCCTGAACTCGGCAAGACCGCGCTGTACTGCGTCACAGAGATACACACGAAAGAGCAGATTGACAGCCTCGCTGCAGCACTCAAGGGGATTGTCCGCTAGGAGGTGCCGCTCTGATGAGACGCTACCATTGTGCAATCTGGGATGAGCCAGTTATCTTCGAAATGGGACAGACTGGAGAAAGAGGCCACATCCTTCCCGCGGTCGAAGATGAAATCAAATCGGCATTTCAAAACGTAACATCACGGATACCGCCGGGAATGAGAAGGAAGCAAGCTCCGAGACTTCCTGAGCTATCCGAACCCGAAACTTTGACACACTACCTGCACCTGTCACAGCAGAATTTTGGTTTCGACTCGGGAATCGTCGCCGGCGTGGGAACTTGTACAATGAAATACAGCCCGAAAGTCAATGAGCAGTTATGTAGAATGCCGCAATTCGCTGATATCCACCCGTTGCAGGATGAGGAAACGACTCAGGGTATCTTGGAGATAATGTACAAGGTCTGCAAATGGTTGGAGGAGATAACCGGGATGGACGAGGTCAATCTGCAGCCAGGCGGAGGCTCTCACGGTGTGTTCACCAATGTCTGCATGATGAGAGCGTACCACAAGCTCAACAAAGAGCTCGAGCAGAGAACGGATGTGATCGTGCCGCTCCTGGCACACCCATGCAACCCGTCAAGCGCGGCTACAGCGGGCTTCAAGGTTATCACCCTAGAGCCTGACGAGGAGACTGGCTGTCCGGATCTTGGGGCGCTGAAAGCCGTTGTCTCCAAGCACACCGCGGCTATGATGCTGACAGATCCCTACGACACGGGCGTCTTCGACAGCAATATCGAAGAGTATGTGAAAATCATTCACGAAGTTGGCGGACTTGTGCTGCTTGATCAGGCCAACGCCAATAGCATACTGGGAGTAGTGAGAGCCGGTGACATGGGCGCGGACATGTGCCAAGTGAACTTGCACAAGTCATTCTCTTCTCCTCATGGGGGAATGGGACCGGGCTCAGGCCCCGTTGGCGTTAAGGAAGAATTCAGAAAGTTCCTTCCCGTGCCGGTGGTGGAATTCGACGGGAAGAAGTATCGCTTGAACTCTGACCGGCCGTACAGCGTCGGAAAGACAAGGAGTTTTCTCGGAAACATACAATGTGCCTTGAGGGCATATGCGTGGATCATGGCTCTCGGAGCAGAGGGCATAAGGGAAGTCGCCGAAGTCGCGGTGCTGAACAACAACTACGTCATGAAGAAGCTCTCAGACGTTCGAGGTCTGAGTTTGCCTTATGCCAAAGGCCATCACAGGATGCAGGAGGCCAGATTCAGCTGGGAGCAGTTGAAGAAAGACACAGGAATAGGAACCGTAGAACTGAACCAGAGGATAGAGGACTTTGGTGTGGCGAACTATTTCATGAGTCATCAGCCCTGGGTGGTTCCGGAACCCATGACACCAGAGCCCACAGAGTCGATTTCAAAGGCTGACTTGGACAGATTTTGCGAAATGATTCGTCAACTATCTCATGAGGCATACACAAATCCTGAGATAATCAGGACAGCACCGCACAACTGTGCGGTATCAAGGATCGATCCGACTCCTATGGACGATCCCAAGAAGACTGCCTTGACTTGGAACGCATACCTCAAGAAAAGGAGCAGTCCGTAGGCAAGCCATTCGCGTCCCCGTGATTCTGTCGAGTCAGACAGACGTGGCTGAAGATTGAAGACAAATGTGAGCATTCAGGAAGAAACGTGATGCAAGTATTGAAGAGGAAACTGGGGCTGATCGTGAACCCAATCGCCGGGCTAGTGTCCTCAGACTAACAGAGGGCGGGCTACGCGGTAGAGTTGGGCTCAAGGGAACAGACGGCCAAGAAATACGCGAGAGAGCCATAGAACTAGGCGCTGCACCCAGCTCCCCGAAAAGAGCAGTCGAAGCACTGAAGCGTATCCTACCACTGTCGAGCCACATCGAAATCGTAACCTACCCGCGCGAGATGGGGGAGATTGAGGCCAAAGAGGGCGGTTTCAATCCGACAGTCATAGGCTCGATTCAAAGCGGAAACACCACAAGCGCCGACACCAAGAACGCTGCAAGGGAAATGGCCCAGCTGGAAGTGGGTCTTCTTCTCTTTGCGGGAGGAGACGGAACAGCGAGGGACATTTGCGAGGCCATCGATGGCAGAGTTCCAGTGCTGGGCATTCCGTCAGGTGTCAAAATCCATTCAGGAGTATTTGCGTTGAATCCTGACAAGGCAGGAGATCTAGCCGCCAAGTTCCTCCAGGAGGGTCTTCCTGTACGCGAAGGAGATGTCATGGATATTGATGAAGAAGCCTTCAGGGAGGGTCGAGTTTCCGCTAGACTGTACGGCTACCTACGAATACCCGACGAGAGAACGCTAGTTCAGGATGCCAAGCTCGGGAGCTCGCGCGGAGAAGACGAAGAGTACCAGAAGAGAGTGATCGCGGCTTACGTGACGGAGCAGATGCAGGATGACTATCACTACATAATAGGGCCAGGATCAACAACAGAACCGATTGCAGACAGGCTAGGAATCGAAAAGACCCTGCTAGGAGTCGATGTTGTGAAGGCTGGAAAGCTTGTGACCAAGGATGCAAATGAGAAGCAACTTATGCAATCAATCGAGGGCAAGAAGGCGAAGATAATCGTCACGCCGATCGGCGGTCAGGGCTATATATTCGGCAGGGGAAACCAGCAGATAAGTCCTGAAGTGATCAAGAAAGTAGGCAAGGACAATATCATAGTTGTGGCGACCAGAAGGAAACTCGATTCACTCACAGGCAAACCGCTGCTAGTTGACACCGGCGATCGCGAAGTTGACCAGAAGCTAACTGGGTACATGAGAGTGATAGTTGGCTACAGAGAAGAAGTGGTGAAGAAGATTGAGCGGTGAGGATCAGAGGATCATTGATGACGCAATCAAGATTGCGAATGCGGCGCAGAGCCGAAGCCTCGTTTTGAGGATCATTGGAGCATTAGCTGTAAGGATCCACAGCACCAACTCAGCGGATCTTTTCATGAGACTCGGCAGATTGGGCAATACCGGACGTTTTTTCAGCGACGCAGACTTCGTCGTATACAGCAAACAGAGAGGCAAGCTGAGAGGCCTCTTCGAAGACGAATTCAGGTTCAGGATCGAAGGCTACTCAATGCTACAAGCGAAAGACAGGATGATCTACAGTCACCCAGATGGTATCTACAAAGTTGACGTTTTCCTTGACAGGCTCGCCTTCAGTCATGAGATATGCTTCGGATCAGACCCAGGAAAAGGGAGACTTGACCTAGATTTCCCCACGATATCTCTGGCGGACCTACTGCTCGAGAAGTTACAGATTCACCAGATAACCGAAAAAGACGTCAAGGATATGATCGTGCTCCTGCATGAGCATAGAATGGGTTCTGAGCAAGATAGAGAAACAATAGATGCCAAACACATAGCCCTAACTCTTGCGAATGACTGGGGATTCTGGTATGACGCAAGTATGAACCTCGACAAAGTTCTGACCTTAGCAGCTGACTATCAAGCAGAAAAACTGATCTCACGTGAGGTTCTCATTGGTATTCAAGACAAGATCGCTGAGCTCAAACGCCATCTCGATGAAGAGCCCAAGTCACCTAGTTGGCTATCAAGAGCCAAGATTGGAACTCAGAAACAGTGGTGGAAAGACGTCGAAGAGCGATCTCGTTGATCTCTTCCCTCCCCAGATTAGTGGGACAGGGGCCGCTTCGTGTCATTGGAACTCGATTGCGGCTCGGGTGGCTCGACTAATTCGTGATAAGGAGAATAGATAGAGTAGTTACGTCGGTCTAATACATGCAGGTCGCGCCGGTAACCCCGAAACAACATGAGCAAGTTACTATTCGCACGCACAACTTCTGGGCTAACAAGGGACATCTCAGCTAAGGACGCACTGATATTCACTGTAGTTGTAATGTGCCCCTCAACAGCATACATCTACGGTATATGGGCTGCCGCTTTCTATCCTGGCGTGAATCATCTTGTCGCAGTTCTTATCGCAATTCCTATCTGTGTGTTGATCGGGATCTTCTACGCGCTATACTCGGCCTCCATGCCCCGGACGGGAGGGGACTATGTCTGGGCTAGCAGAGTCCTGCATCCTGCAATCGGTTTCGCACTCGTCTTCTTCGTGATGTTCGTACTGATCGCGTGGATCGGCACAGTCAATGTTTTCGCGATTACATATTCGATCGGGCCTACCCTAGCCTATTTTGGCTATGCAGAGTCCGCCGCATTTCTCTCATCCAACGTGGGCATGTTCATAGTCGGTGTCGTAATACTGCTGATGTTCGCTGCGGTCGTAGGCGCCGGGACGAAGTCATTCATCAGAGTGCTGTTGATCGCGTCGGCACTGCAAGTCATCGGGGTACTGACCTACGTAGGTGTCCTTCTTCATATCGGGCCTGCTGGCTTCCAGGCAAACTTCAATGCTCTCTCAGGAATGGATTATCAGGGCGCCATTTCCGCCGCACTGGCGGCAGGGTATCCAAGCGGGTTCACTGCTGAAGGAACATTTCTCGGCGTAGTCTACATGATCCTCAGCTTCACAGGCTTCAACTTGGCCGTATACATATCTGGGGAGATCAAGGAGGTCAGACGATCACAGTTCGTGGCCATCGTGGGAGGAACCATAGTATTCGGCCTCTGGCTCCTCCTAGTCTACGGAGTGACCTACTGGGTGATGGGGGCGCAGTTCGTGAACTCTATGTCTTATCTCTCAATCATGGGGAACCCTGCATACAAGCTTCCTTTCACTCCAGCCTTCTACAATCTTCTTTTCATTTATGCCGCCAACAACAATGGGCTGCTCATTGCAGTAATGACCCTAGGATACCTGATGGGTCTCACCTCAAACCTGACCTACGTCTTCACGACCGTCCGTATGGTATTCGCATGGTCCTTCGACAGAATACTCCCGAGAAGTTTCGCTAACTTGGACAGAAGGTTCAATGTTCCCTATGTTGCACTGCTAGTAGTTTCATTGGCCTCATTGGCTTCGCTAGCCCTCTGGCTCTTTACACCTTTCATGAGCTACTTCGCCTACATCGTTCCAGGATGGTTCATGGCAATAGCAGTGGTCGGAATTTCAGGAATGATCTTCCCCTTCAGAAGAAAGGACATATTCGAGAAATCACCGCCAATTGTCACAAAGAAGGTCGCGGGTATTCCACTGATAACCATCATGGGATTGATCGCAGTCATACTATCCGCTTGGCTAGTCTACGCAGGATTCATGCCGGCAATAGCTGGAAGCATAAACCCGACCTATGTAGCATTCACATTCGGCGTGTACGTCGTCGGCTTCATCATCTACGCGATCGCCTCAGTCTACCGGAAACAAACAGGGCTGCCATTAGAGATGAGCTTCACCGAGGTCCCGCCGGAATAGGTTCAGGAAGGCGTGGACGAACAACTACCCTTGGGTGAAGGCATAGTCCTTCACCTTTTTTTCATCCAACTCGATTACGACGCCCCTTAGTATTCCTTCTCCGTACTCGCTTCCAGGATTAAGACACAAGGTCGCTCCTATTTTCATGGAGGCGCGTGACTCGTGTATGTGGCCGTGGAGCCCCAGAACAGGCTGGTGCTTCTCTATCGCCTTTCTCACAGAGGTTGATCCCGCCGGGCCCATCTTGAAACTTCCGCCGGGTTCCATCTGTGGTTTAAGATTCTCGTTCAGAACAGGCGCGATATCGAGCAACGTGTTATACGGGGGAACATGGAAACAGAATATCGCATTACTCGGGTTCTTCAGCTCACGTGCCATCTTCTCTATCTTAGCTTCAAGCTCCTCCTCCGGTATGTCCCTAGGGCAGCGCCAAGGCGTGATGTTTGCATGCCCGGTACTAATCATCTCGTGCGTACTGTCTATTTGCTGAACGGTTCCCTCTGGATTAATGATGCTTTGTGAACGCCTCAGTGCATCATCAATATCATACCGGTCATCGTTTCCCGGCAAGACAAAGCACTTCGTCTTTGTCTCCCTAAGTTTCTCATCGGCAATCTGGACCCATTTGTCGATTCGTTGAAGCATAAGCCTGAGAAAGAGATCATCTATCTTCTTGGGATCGGCGCTGAACTCACTCATCTGTGCTTCGTCTGCTCGATATACGTAGTATCCGGCGGAGTGGAGAAGCTTCTCGAACTTAGCCAACGCGTCTCTAGACTCGATGATCATCTCTGATCCCAGATAGTAGGCCTTGCATTTCCCTCCGGGCAGTTCAATGATCGGAACTATCATCTTTCCCGTGATGTCACCGCCAGCAATGATCGCGTCAGCCTTGTAGAATTTTCCGGCATTCAGGAATTTCATGAACACTGTGTCTGACCCGTGGATGTCACTGGTGAAGAAGATCCGCGTCCTTGTCATTCCCCGCGCCGCCGCATATCTAACGGGCTCGGCCGATATTAGTGTTGCATGTACAGTCTGTAGGATAAAGACGCTCAATTACTTCGGAAAACATCATGCGTGTCCGAAACGCCGACTCGCTCCTGGTTTCATAGACTGTTGGCTCGTCAAGCTTCGGAGAATAGTCTCCTCAACCGCCAATCTTCGAAGCGCCTGCTGCGATCTTGTGGGGCTCGATTTCTCTGATTCGTTCTGAAGGAGACAATGCCAATCCAAGTTGCCGAGCCTGTGTTGCAATCAAGCCTTATACCGGAATCAGCAAGAGACGCCGTTCTGGGCCGTACACCTTGACGAGTGAACACAAGACTCTGATGAGGGCAAACAAACCTCGCTGACGGAACCAAACGGTGTGCGCACCAAGTGACCACGCACACAAAACGATGTTAATTCCACAGTTCAAATTCCGGCGCCCGCACCACTAGTACCACACACACAAAGAACATCAAGGGTTCGAATCTGGACGCCCGCACCATGAGACCCACACACGCTGGGTTCTGCCAAGTGGAAGATATTCCTCGACGGATCGTCGGGGAATTTGAAGTACCCAAATCCGAGTTTCATGCGCAACAGTTCTATCGCGGAAGGGTATCGAATAGGCGCGACCTCAACTATGGCTGAGTGGCAGAGCTGACTTGGGTACGTTTATACCGGATCTGAGGAGAAGATGATGTGAGAGAATTTGTCTGAGAGTGTTGTAGCAAAAGTCTCTGTAGGATTCTACGCTAAAGAGAAACCGGGGATGGGACAGGCATTGAAGGGTCAAATGA
>Ga0315282_10009725_pt1 | contig 15235 bp, 17 predicted proteins | sample YL17G07_20_MG_FD_203693 | JGI IMG/M metagenome (GOLD analysis project Ga0315282, IMG submission 203693) | Sediment microbial communities from Yellowstone Lake, YNP, Wyoming, USA - YL17G07_20 | ecosystem: Environmental > Aquatic > Freshwater > Lake > Sediment | place: USA: Wyoming | collected... | reverse complement strand
GCATAACAGTTCTCTCTTTATTCTTTAAAAGTTACCAGAAGCATGGGATGCACACTCACAGCCGAAACTTCACACCCATCCTCTTCGCCAAGTCTTCAACCTTATGCAGGTCAACCTCTGGCGTCGTCACCGCCGTAACCTCCACATCCAGCTTCCCCTTAGCTTTCTCAATAAACTCCAAAACAGCAGCGAACGCACCAGCAAACCTAGGCTTGCAAACCTCATTGTAGGTTTCCTCGTCATGCGCGTTCAAGCTGACGCTTACCTTATCCACGCCAGCGGCTTTCAACTCTCCCGCCACATCTCTATTCGCGTTAAGCACATAGCCATGCCCGTTCGTGTTCACTCGAACCACGAGAGGCCTACCGTAATGCCGCCTTATCCACCGAGTAACCTCCAGCAGACAGTCCAGCCTCTCAGTCGGTTCACCAAAACCGCAAAAAACAACCTCGCTCCAGTTTCTCTTGTTTATGACCTCTTCAAGCTCAGCTATCACCTCAACCGTAGAAGGCTCTTTGCTTAGTTTGAGGTTGAAACCGCCTACGCCGTTCCTAAAGTTTCTGATGCAGAAGACGCAGTTGTTCGAACACCTGTTAGTCATATTCAGGTAAAGGTTGTCTCCAAGCCAATAGACCGTTCTCGGCTTCCCCTCACGAAACATGCCTTTCCCAAGCCTTGAAAACACACATGGAGCATATGGTATTAAGCATTATTAATAGCCCGCTCACTGCAGTTCAAACCTCATTTTTCATAATAGCAAAAATAGAGATAGCGAATGGTTTTTGTCTGCCATTCGTCATAGTGTAGTGTCAGTGAAGTCTGGTGCCCTTAATTTCTAGATTCGACCCTTGGCGTTCCAGCCTGTGCACGTGCCCACCTAAATTGACTTTTAGCCCGTACACAGGATGCGACCACGAGTGCGTTTACTGCTACGCTTCAAGCTACATCCCCCGATTCTTCAATTGCAGACCAAAAAAAGACCTAATCCAAAACTTGCAACGCGAAGCCGCAAAGCTAAAAGGCGAAATCGTTTCCATCGCCAATTCTTCCGACCCATATCCGCGCATGGAGGCTGAGGCACTTTTGACGCGGATGTGCTTGGCGGTGCTTTCTCAGCATGACTGCCGGATTCAGATAATCACAAAATCCACAATTGTCCAGCGAGACATCGACCTCTTACGCAAGGTTCCTTCCGCCGTCGCCTTGACCATCACAACAGACGACGACAACACAGCGAAACTAATCGAACCGCACGCCCCATCATCAACAAAGCGCTTGAAGACGGTTGAAACCCTAATCGGCAAGGGTGTTCCAGTGTCAGTGCGCATAGACCCCATAATCCCCTTCGTAAACGACAACCCCGAGCGCTTGATTGCTACTCTCACAAGCATGGGCGTCAAGCACGTGACAAGCTCAACATACAAAATAAAACGTGACAACTGGCAACGGTTCGCCATGGCTATGCCTAAAGCCGCAGAAAAACTGAAACCGCTGTATTTTGATGAAGGCGAAAAAGTAGGCGGATACACACTTTTGCCCAAAACCCTAAGGCTTACGCTCATGAGCACCATCCGCAGCTTAGCCATAGAAAACGGGATGAAATTTGGGGTTTGCAGAGAAAACCTAAGCCAGTTGAACACGGCGACATGCGACGGCTCATGGCTGCTGTTCGAAAAGCGGAGGTGACTTTGCCCTTTTGCAAGCCAGAGTCATAATGCTGGTGGATTTGGACTACTTTTTTGCCCAATGCGAAGAACTGCGAAATCCCGCCCTCAAAGACAAGCCCGTTGTCATCGGCGTGTATTCTGGTCGCACCGAAAACAGCGGAGCCGTCAGCACCGCCAACTACTTGGCCAGAAAATACGGGGTCAAATCTGGAATCCCCCTGTTTCTGGCAAAAAGGAGGCTGGAGGGCACCGAAGCGGTTTTTCTGCCCGTAGACTATGAGTTTTATCGGCAAATCTCCGACAAAATAATGCGCGCACTCAGAGGATACGCTGATTCCTTCGAGCAGGTTGGAATAGACGAAGCCTATTTAGACGTCACGCAAAAGGTTCAAGGAAGCTTTGAAGCGGCAAAAGACTTGGCTCAGAAAATAAAAGACGACATAAAGAACCAACAGAACATCACTTTTTCCGTGGGCGTAGGACCAAACAAGCTTGTCGCCAAAATCGCCTGTGACAGCCAGAAACCCAATGGTCTTACAGTTGTTAAACCTGAAGAAGTCGCATTTTTCCTGTCGCCGTTGCCCGTTGACCACCTTATAGGGGTGGGGCGAAAGATAGCCGCGAAAATGAAAACTCTGAGAATCAAGACGATCAGCGACTTAGCAGGGTACGACGTGCAAAAGCTGGTGGAAATTTTTGGGAAAAACCTCGGAATCTACTTTCACAACGCGGCTAATGGCATTGACAATGAACCCGTACAAGAAACAGGCGAAGCAGAATCCATCAGCAGAATCTCCACTTTAAAAGAAAACACGCGCGACTTGACGCTTATCTTAGAAAAAACTGATCAGCTAACCGAAGATATTCATAAAGAACTGTTGCAGAGAAACGTCAGTTTCAAACAGGTTGGAATAATCGCCATCATGACCGACCTGAGCATTCGTAGTCGATCACAAACGTTGGAAAAACCCGCAAGCGATCTGGAAATCCTCAGAAAAATCGTCCGAGAGCTTTTCGAAAAGTTCCTGAACGAATCTGAGCTTGAGATACGCAGAGTGGGCGTGAAAGTCTCCCGCCTCAGCAAGGAAGAGACCGAACAGAAACCGCTCACAAGCTTTTTCCCGACCAATTAAGAGGCTTCTAGCAAACTTTATTTTCCCCATTTGGCAAGTTTCTATTGAGTTTTATGTCTTCTAAAAGTCAGAATGAGAAAAAGCTGCCGCCTGGTCAAACTCCCATTAAGCGGATTCTGAGGTGGGGAATAGACCACCCGGGCATCACTTCTTCAAACCCAAAGCTTGATTTGAAAACTTACACGTTAGTCATTGACGGGGAAGTGGCAAATCCTGTGAAACTTGGCTGGGATGACATTTTGAGGCTTCCGAAAACCGTGTCAGTAAGCGATTTTCACTGTGTTGAGGGCTGGAGCGTGCTAAACTGCAAATGGGAAGGCGTCCTTTTCAAAGGAATAGTGAATCTGGCTAAACCTAAGGAAACAGCCAAGTTCGCCACGTTCGAGTGTGCAGACGGATACACAACTTCGCTAACTCTAGCCGAACTCGCAGGCGACGATGTCCTATTAGCCTACAAACTGGATGGAAAAGCGCTGGAGGATGGCTTGGGCTTTCCGTTGCGGCTGGTTGTTCCAAGCAAGTACGCGTATAAGAGCGCTTTGTGGGTCACGCGTGTACGTTTCACCTCAAAGAAAGAGTTGGGCTTCTGGGAAAAACGCGGATACAGCGACACAGCCGACGTTTGGAAAAATGATCGCTTCTCAAGATAGAATCAAAACTTAAAACGCTTCCTTCCATGCTTGTTTTGTTTTTGGGTCCTACAGGTCGCTCAAAATGTTTATTAAGTCTTGTTATACTTGTGTTCTCTGCGAGAATAAGAGAGGATGAAAATGCGCCGCAACTCGAAAGCAAAACTTGAAATCTACGCCAAAATGCCTCTTCAACTGATACCAGAAAACTCCATAGAAGAACCCGTTGTCACCGTAGCAGATAGCGGCACTTCAAATATGCCTCTGGAAAAAAGAAAAGAAGACGCTAGCAAACCTCTCTATCTTAAAAGAGTTTAGCACTTGAAATCGTTTTTATACTAGATTACCTCACCCCTTTCTAGGTTTCAGAATGAGAGGTTAAATAATGCAGTTTACTGAAGCAAAATTCGGAAGGATTTTCGTGCTAAGATTGCATGACGGGGATCATCTTCCAGATGTTCTTGAATCGTTCGCTGCTGAACACCACATCACCACAGCGCTTTGTTTCTTTTTAGGCGGCGCGAAAGAAAAAGGCCGCGTTGTCGTAGGCCCAAAAGACGGTAACGCGCTTCCTCCAGAACCTATGGTCACACTTCTCAACGGAGTGTATGAAGCCTGCGGTGTTGGAACAATTTTTGCAGATGAGGAAGGAAAACCGAAATTGCACATGCACGCAAGCTTCGGAAGAAAAGAAAAGACCGTCACAGGCTGCGTACGCATGGGCGTCATCGTCTGGCGCATAGGCGAAGTGGTAATATTAGAGCTATTAGGCGCCGTCGCCCATAGGGCTACAGATAAAGAAACAGGCTTCGAGTTTCTAGAGATTCAATAAAGGACCATATAAAGTGTTTATGCGAAAGATAGTATGGAGATTGTGCGGGGACTGGTTCCGACAATATCGGCGTAGGTAAATCTGCCAGAATCAAGAAGCGTTATGTAAACCTCATGTAACGTCAACGTCGAGTTAAAGTACGGAAATGTGGCTCCATACTCATAGAGAAACACGTATTTCACGTTATGCTCTTCGCACAATGAAATCAACTCGTTCACGTCGAAGTTGGGTTTGAACGCGTCAACAGGCATCTCTGGATACTGAAACACTTGGTTTTGTCTGAATTCATTAGCCTGCAAATAGAACTTCACCATATCACGATTATAAAAGTTAGTGGCGCACACAACCATTATTGATTCGTTTTGGTTCATGTGGTTAGCCGCATAGTTTGTTGCTTCTTCGATGGGTATGCGAATTTGGTCTCTCGCCACCATCTGATACGCGTCATTGCCGCTGTAAACAACCGCGGTCGCCGCAAGAATTATGAAAAGTCCAGCGGCAACTCTAAGAGCATGCTTTCTGTTTACGCTTATCTGTTTATGCCTCCACGCTTCTGCCGTTTTGCCGTAAACAAACATGATGAAAGTCGCGGCGGAAATCGCTAGAACTGGAAAAAGCGGTGTTACGTAGCGCCATTGTTTGTTAGGAATCAACGTGAAGAAAACGTAAACTGTGATGAACCATATGAGGAAGAACTTGTCCTCGGTTTTTCTTCTGTATGCCCACAGCCCGAGCCCGAGCAAACCAAAGATGTAGATTGGAAGGGAGATAGGGTGGACGGGGACGTCAGGGAAAGGCCATGTCATCTCTATCAGATAGAATATGGGTGCAAAGAATCGTGCGCTGTACACCGCCCTGTCTTGACCGCCTTCTTGAACCACATAGAGCAGTTCTCCAAATTTTCCTAAACCGTTGATTTGGAAGAGGATTAAGATCCATGGTATGATAATTATTATCGCTATTATCGGCAACACTGGAAATTTAGAAAATCTTGCCCGCAGTTTATCTCTGCTTAAAAGTAAAATGCAGGCTATCATGACTATGCCCGCAACTAGAATCTGATATTTCGCGAGAAAACCTACCCCTAGCGCTATGCCGCACAGGATTAACGCCTTGTTCTGGTTAAAGCGCATCCAAGTAAAGAAAAAGAACATGGCGAGTGAGAAAAAGAAAATTAACAGCGTTTCCAGCATAGCAACTCTGGAAATCCAAAAGAAGCCGGGCATTATTCCGAGCAGAATGCTTGAAATGAGCGCGATTTTTGGTCCATACGTTCGATTAGCAAATTCAAACACAATCCATATTGAGAGAAGGGAAAATGTTACAGCTCCTATTCTTCCTGAGGCGGCGCTTACTCCGAATATTTTGAAGTAACCTGCTGTTATTATGTCGTACAGAGGCGGATAATAGCCATAAGTTGCAATGTACTCTTGCGACTGCCCATGTGCTAAGAGTAGCCCGCCGTATAAATGGGAAATCTCGTCCCATTGAATCGACATGTATCCCAACTTAAACAACAACAGAACAGCGTAGATTACGATAAAAACAAGTAATAATAATCGCCATTTGTTGAATCCATTCTTGAGCCATAATCGAAAATTCAAAGGGTAAGCACTTCCAAATGGCAGCAACGCATGATCTGAGCTGGTTGAAGTTTTGATATTTTAGTCGCCTTCTTTAGGAAAGAGAATTGATAAGAACTTCTAAAAAAGGATTTATTTGTAGACGCGTGGAAAGCCATTTTGCTTGAGGTTTCTGCCGAAAATTCAAAAACCATTTATGATTAGGCAGCATTGATTTTTATCAGGGGAAGGTTGAGCGCTTTGAAAGCGGCACTGCCTGAAAAGGAAATTTCGATTGTGTTGCCAGCTTACAATGAGGCCTTGCGAATTCAAAATTGTGTGAGAGAGGTTGAGCGGGCCGTTAGTTCCTTTTCAGGTTCTTATGAAATTATCGTGGTCGAGGACGGAAGCACGGACGGTACAGACCGCATCGTGGCAAGTCTGTCAGAGAGTAATCCCCATCTGAGTTTTTTGCATTCTTCTGTTCGTTTAGGTAAGGGCAAGGCCATCAAGAATGCGCTTCGCTCGGCTAGAGGTGACGTTATTGTTTTTATGGATGTTGACCTAGCTACGAGCCTCAAGTACCTGCCATGCATTGTGCAGTTGGTTAAAGAGCACCGAGGACTAGCAATCGGTTCACGACATGTTGAAGGTTCCAGAGTGCGGAGACCTTTCACCAGAACTTTATTCAGCTTGACTTACAATCTGTTTGTGAGAGCGCTTTTTCTCGACGGCATACATGATCATCAGTGCGGCTTCAAGGCTATGAGCCATGAAGTTGCAGAAGTTGTACGAGATAACGCCAAATCAGACGGGCTGTTTCTTGACACAGAAATGATTCTGCGCTGTAAGAAGTTGGGTTTTCCAGTGGTGGAAGTCGGAGTAGAGTGGTCTGAAACCAGAAAAAGAAGCGAATCAGTGGTCAAGCTTTTCTACGATGCCACGAAAATGGGAATAGACCTATTAAGATTCAGGCTAAATGCAAAAGGCTTAGAGGATAGCTGAACTGTACAATTTAGCTAAATTTGGTTTTGCTGGTAGCCCGGGATTGGTTCACATCCCCGTTCAAACCCCGCAATAACGCTCTTTTCGCGCTAACATCATATCGATTTCGACATGCGTACGAAGAAAACTAACGCTTACCCCTTCTTATGTTCACTTTCAGAAAATGAGTTGAACATGATATACAAGGGTCGTAGGCGCGTATGAGCATCTCACATTTCAAGGCGATTTTTTCAGAGGGCAGGTGAAGAAACTTTGGAACGAGGTGCTGCAAGTCCTTCTCGATGTTATTGACGTTATGTGCTGTCGGGGTCACTATGTCTGCCGCTGTAACGATGCCGTCCTTGTTGATCTTGTAGTGATGGTATAGAAGACCCCTTGGCGCCTCGGTGACGGCAAATCCTTCACCCTCTTTCACCTTCACAGTCCTATCTTCATCCTCAAGCGGGAGGTGATCCATGATTTCGATGCACTCATCTATATCATGAACAAGCTCTATTGCTCGGGCTATGTGGGCGACAAACGGATTGAAGTTGGGAAACTTGTGGCTGCTGGCGCCCTTAGCCACTTCCTTAGCGTCTTCAGAGAGACTATTAAAATTCAAATTCACTCGGGCGAGTGGCCCAACCATGAAGGAATCGCGTCCCACTACAAAAGAATGCTTTGCATAGGAGTAAGGAACCTGTTTTTCCATGAAGCATTGCCTGTACGCGCTTTCCTCGATATTCAACCCTTCAGTGGAGACGATTCTGCCCTCATTGATGGCATATTCTTTGGAGTTTGAGAGGGCAACATGTTCACATTTCCTAGTGAACTCTGGTATTTCCAGCTTGGCAAACATGCCCACTGTTTCAAGCGCATCTTTCTTGGCTTCTTTGAAACGTTTTTTGAACATGTCTATGTTCTTCTTTGAAGGGATCTTGGTGAATCCCTTAACAACGGCGGTTACAGGATGAACAGCTTTGCCGCCAATCAGATCGGTAAGGTCGTTGCCCAGTTTTTTTAGCTTAAGCCCTCGCTTAACAATATGGGGGTAATCCTTAATCATGGCGACGGCACTCTCATATCCGAGAAGATCGGGGACGGCGAAAAAATACATGTTGAGCACGTTGCTGTTAATGTGTGCGCTCAATGCAAACAACTTTCGCAGGTCCCTTGTCTGATCGCTCACCGTTATTCCCATAGCGTTTTCTACAGCTCGCAAGGCGGTTATTTGATGGGCTACTGGGCAGACTCCACAGATTCGGGAAGTAAGTTCCATCACCTCATCAAACTTACGACCAACGAGGAAGGACTCGAAAAACTTTGGAGGCTCGAAGATTCTAAGCTGTGCTTCTTTAACTTCCCCATCAGCAGAAACTTGAATGTTGAGGGCGCCTTGACCTTCCACCCTCGATACATAATCCACTGTCACGCTTTTTTCGCTCACTCGCCCTCGGCCTCCTGGCGAAAATCTGGGGTAGTTCCCGCGTACTTTCTAAACTTCCTAACGATATCTTCCTTCGGTAAACCAATTTTTCTGAAAGTTTCTGCTAAAGCTGAGGCGTTAGGGCTGCTCATGGGGCCGTAGCAACCTTCGCAGTCTCTATTTACTGTCGGACACAAGGCGCCACACCCTGCATTTGTGACAGGCCCCATGCAAGGACGATTTTTGATGGTGATCAAGCACTTGTTCTCTCTAAGCTTGCATTCTACGCAAACGCATTGAGGTCGTAGGAAGGGACTTATTTCAAGTAAATATCCCTTTAACAGTTCGAGGATCATGTTTCTATGGGGCGGGCAACCTTTCAGGTAAATGTCAACTGGTACATATTCGTCTATGCCATATATCTTAGTGGAGAAAATGACCGAAGTGTCTGGGTAAACCTCCTTTTCCAATTTCCTTTGGGGGAACCAATTCTTTATGGAGGGGATGCAGCCTGTGACAGCGCAGTCGCCCAAAGCCACCAACATCTTGGTTTTTGCCCGTATCTCCTTTATTTCTTGAATCTCCCGTGGTGTGGAAACTGAACCCTCAATGAGGCTAATGTCGTATGGTCCCTTCAAATTGCGTCTCTTAACCATCACCCAATAAGAGATGTCAAACGCGTCAAGGATACGCAGCATTTCATCCTCAAGGTGAAGAATTTCCATCTGGCAACCAGCGCATCCGGTGAATTTGAAAACGGCGATTTTAGGTTTGTTACCCAATAAACTCACCTTTCATAGCATGGTGTCTGGAAGTCCCTTAATCTCCGAGAGTCTGAAGACGGGACCGTCTTTGCAGACGAATTTTGTGCCGAGTTGGCAGTGCCCACATATGCCAATGCCACATTTCATCTGCCTCTCCAAAGAGACAAATATTTGATCCTCCATGAAACCTCTGTACATTAACCCTTTCACAACGAACCTCATCATGATCTCGGGACCACACGTCATTACCACCGTATTATCCGCTTTAGAATGCATCTTTTCAAACAGAGTCGTGACTACTCCTACGTTATGCGGCCAAGGCGATCCCTTTGGAACGTTGTCCACTGTTAGGAGCAACCGTGTGTTTTCCATACTCGTCCAATGGCTGAACTCGTCGGTAAATATGAGGTCGTTGGGTGTTCTCGCGCCATAAAGAACCTCAACTTTTTTGTAGCTACATCTATTATTGGCAACGTATGTGATGAAAGCATGCAACGACGCTATTCCAAGTCCTCCCGCAACTATGAGAATGTTTTTGTTTCGGGTCTCCTCTAATGGCCAGCTTGTGCCGTACGGACCTCTCAAACCAACGACGTCACCTTCACTTAAGCTGTCTAAGGCCTTTGTCACGTTTCCAACGTTTTTTACGGTGATCGCGAACGTTTCTTTGTCGATTGGACTGGAGCATAAAGAGAATGGGGCCTCTCCTATGCCGAACAGTGAAAGTATAATAAACTGGCCAGGCTTAAAAGAGAAGTCTTTTCGTTCTTTTTCAAAGGCGAATGTATAGGTTTTAACATCGTAAGTTTGCCTTTTGACGTTCTTTATTATGGCATTTTCAGGTTTGTAAGGATTTAACATTTTACTCGCCTCTGACTCTTCTGGCCACTTCGGTTATGTCGATGCCAACAGGGCAATCCCGTATGCATCTGCCACATCCAACACAACCGAACATTCCATGTCGTAGCTTCACGTAACTCAACTTACAGTTCATCCAATGTCTGCATCTGGCACCCCGAGACTTTCGGAAGTTGCCTCCCATGGCTACTTCAGCGTATTCCAAAAGTTGACAAGAATCCCACTCTCTCCACCTTCTGCCCCTCTTGAGGGTTAAGTCTACCACATCATGGATGCTAAAGCAGAAGCACGTCGGGCAGGCTAGACTACAGTTTCCGCAGGAAAGTTCCTTCTTGTCAAGTTCGGTCCAAATGCCGTGCATGAGGTTGTTGAGCATGATTTCAGGGAGATTTTCGGTATTCACTTTTCTTCTAAACTTCCTTTTTGCCTTCCTCATCCTCTCATCTTTTTCGGCAAAGTCTTTACGGGTTGCTTGGGGTAGATCGGCAGCTTGGACAATTTGTTTTCCGGCGTTGCTTCCAACTTCTATGAGATAGTGGTCTCCTAGGTCGGTGAAGAGCAAGTCATAGTTTGTTTTGAGGTCTGGTCCTGTGCCAAAAGATTCGCAGAAGCACTTATCTCCGATTTCTTGACATGTCAAGGCAACTATCAGTGTGTTTTCTCTTCGACGTTGATAGTACGGATCTACATACGTTCCGAGAAAATACTTGTCTAACACCAGTATCCCATGTACATCGCATGGGTGTATACCCAGAATCAACCGCTTTCTATCAGACTTTTCATAATTCCGCACAATTAAACCCTTTTTGTAGGATAAGAGTGGCTCTGTGGGTAGAAAGAAGAACTGTGTAGGAGGGAATATGGTCGTCACGTATTGAAACGTTAGTTGTTCAGCGAATTGGATTTCATCAAACCAAAACTCCGAGTTTTCTTCCACGGGACCTAGTACACGATATTTTTTAAGAAGACCTTCCACAAACAGATTTGTCTTATCCTTTCTCAATATGCGTGGCAACATTCTCGCAGGCTCTCTTCAGGTCAATAGAAGAAAATCTGAATGTAAAAGGTCCATTACAAGCTTAATTTTTCGCAGGTGATCATGTCGCATTCGATGCATAAGTTGAGGTTTCTGCTTATACAGCATTTTCGTATTTCACAGAGGGGATCACCTCCACCTCTTTTGCAACCGTTGCATTCCCCGATCATCTTTAGAAAAGCTTTCAAACCTTGCTGCAGGTTGGAGAACCCTACGCGAGCAATAAAACGTTGAACACAACGGTTGGTCTCAAGCATCTTCCGCGGATCCAATACAGCGCCATTAATTTTTCCATGGTAAATTTGGCAAATATCACAATATTCGCCGCAGTATGCAACTAGCAGAGTCTCTTGAGCCATCCAGACTCACATCCGTTGACGAAATTAATGTCCATAGGGCTTCCAGAAAAAGTTTTCGATAGTGGTACGAGTTACAGAGACCTACAGAGGGAGCTGAATCTAGAGACTCCCTCTGATCCCTCTTTGCCGTGCAGGGGGTCTAGGTGACCAATCTTAAAGAGGTTCTGCACATTCTGGAGATTTTGGAGCGTGCGCTAAGCAGCAGACGCTTAAAGAAATCCGCGAAAATCAACCTGAAAAAAATTATAGTGTCTTGCCTGAGCAAAAGTAGCCCGGGATACGTGACTTATCTCGTTTAAATTTCTCACTTCGGATTAACAAAAATGATTGCTCTGACCATAGGAAACCCTGTTTTAGATTTGCCGTGTTAAACATTGTAGATAAGTGTGCGATTGGCGGTAATCCTTTCGGTTTTTTTGACTAACCAGTAAAGTTCATGCTTGAGGTTCTCGTGGAATGGCAGGGTTCGAATACCGCCTGCTGCACCATAGTCTGTTATTTTTCAAAAGGTTTACGATGCTGATTCTTCTGTTCTAGAAAAAATTGCTTTTACTGGAAGCTTCACCTCTCTTATTTTTGCCATTCTTTTCGTTGCGTTAAGTATGATGAAGCCAGTTATGTTTCCTTTCTGGTCTACTCTGACAAATATGTCGTTGCCCACATCTTTGAAAAAGCCTTTCGTGGGTTTTGTTTGTCCTATTTCGAGTAGGTCGCCTTCTGGGTCAAACCATATTCTTAGGGCTTTTTCTTCCATACTAAGCCACCTTTCTTCACTCTATCTGTAAAGAACGCCGTAACTATAAAACCTTCTCTATTCAGGGTTTTGATGGCGACCAGCAAGTATTTCTCTGTCACTGGAGTTTCCACATAAAGTTTATAGAACAGGAGAACCGATGGGTCATGAACGCTTTCTCTAACTTCATCGGGATTTACAACAGTTTCCTTTATTCTATCCAATTGATTCTCCATCTCAGGATGCTCCAATACATGATGCCATCTGTCTTCATCTAAGGAAACGACCTTCCTCATTTTTGAAAGAACCTGAAACACGACCACATGGAAACCTCGCATAAACGCAAACAACGATTCAGCTATTTTAAAACTTAAAACTTGCTACAATAACTATGATTAATCATAGGCTTTGACAGGGTCAAGAGCTTGTCCAGCAGGGGGTTCGCGGGTTCAAGTCCCGCCCTCCGCACTAAAATCCGCAGGTGACGTTCAAATTCTCGGTTTTATGGTTGTGTCTTTTTGAACCTTGCTTTTAGTTTTTAGTATATGGGTTTTCCACCAATAAGTAAAGCGCTTAATAGACAAACAACGCCTATGCTACGGTATATGATAATAGAGAGGAATGTTCCATGAATGAAAGGTACATCAAATACTTGAGACAAAAATAACCCAAACGCGGGATGTACAAATCTTGAGTGGGCGTTGTTGCAATGGGGGTTTTGTATCAGACCCTTCAGATTATAGACCTCGACCTGTCCACGGTATAATGGTAGCCCGGGAGATACCACGCTCTGGCGTTTGATTTATACTTTTTATTGTTTTGTTGCTGCATTTTGTTCCTCTCGGATTTCTTTTAGTAGCTCTTGTTTTAATGCTACGCTTAACTGGTGTAGCTGGCGTTCTTCTAGTTGGTCGCGGCTTATGATTGTTGCGTTTGGGCGCGTTAAGGCGTCTTTGGTTAAGATTTCGTCTGGGTTTAATCCCCATGCTCTGATGATTTCTTTGAGTGCGTCGATCTTGCTTACTCGTGTTTTGGGTCTTATGCTTAAGGCTGATGCCGAGTAGATTCCTCGCAGGTATTCTATGCCCTTCATTTGGATATCGTGATAGGTGCTTATGGTGTGGCCCATCATGTATTCGATGTAGTCTGTTGGCGTTCCGAGTGCTGCTAGCTGAGTGCGGAAAAACTTGCGGATGCTGTGAACGCGTAGGTCGTAGCGTCTGCCTAAGGCTTTTTGTGGAATTAAGCCTGCTTTTTGGTAGAGTTCGTGGACTAGCTTGTGCACGGCTGCAGTTGTTATGGGAACGGGTCTTCGTAGCTGCATGTTTCGTATGAGTGGTGTTTCGTCATGGATGTTTTCGGGAGGGATTTTGTCGGTGCCTTGGCGCCTCATTTGCAGATATAGCCTTAGGTATTCGGCGGCTTCTTGTCCTAGGAAAGTGTCGTAGTCATGGTACTTGCCTTTAGTGATTTCAGCTTCGACATGCACATGAATCGGTATAATGCCTCTTTCTAAGTCGCGTTTGATATGGCGGTATTGGAGTTTTACTAGGGTTCCTGTGCGGAATCCGCCTAAGGATAGCATGCTAATTATGGTTTTGACGCGTATGTCTGCCATGTCGATTAGGGTGGCGAGTTCCTCTGGCGTGGGCGAGCGGTCTTTGTAGATACTGCGTTTGCTTAGGCTGTAGGCTAATTCGAGTTTTAGTTGGCTGGCGCGGAAAAGGGCTTTGACGCCTTTGACGTGATTGCTTACGGTGCCTGGAGCGAGGTTTTCGGCTTGGAGTTCGCCTACGAAGTCATCGAGGAGTCGGTTGTATTTTGCTATGGCTTTTGGGTTGGCGTCTCCGTCTGGGTCAGTGCAGTTTCTGATTAGCTGGTCTGGTTGGGTGTTGAGCCAGCGGCTGAAGCGGTAGACGCCGTAGAGGTATTGGTAGAGGGTTCCTGAGCTTGCGGTTCTGTGGCGGAGTAGGTGTTTGGCGAGTTGAACGGTTGATTCGTTGCTGAAGGCGAAGGATACTAGCGCGGGCATTTTCCAGCTTAAGCTATTGATTATGTATTGTTGGAGTTTTTCTTCTGCTGCTGATTGCGGTTCTGGAATTGAGAGCGCTATTGGGATTTTGAGTTTTCTTCCGAGGGGGCTGTGAGTTATGGTCAGCGCTTGCACTGTTTTCGTCCTTCTAGTTGTTGGTTTTCGGTTGAGTTTTTCGCTTCTTTGGCTGAAGCGCGTACTCGCCTTTAACTATGGGTTCTGAGGAATTTAAATGGCAGTTTGAAGATTTTTGTAATGGTAACTTGTGGATTTCGATGATGCAGCTTTTGAGGATGATGACGCCGTTGCCTTGGCCGCTTGGAATTTGAGCGTTCGGAATGGTTCTTTCGTGCTCTATCAGCATTATTTCGTCGGTTTGCTTTGTTAGCCAGCCTATGGTTTCGCGTTCTACGGCTTCCGCTATGGGTTGTTGGATGTTCTTGAAGATAACGTGGTCCTTGTAACGGACGTAAACGGCAGAACCCAAAGAAGTGGAAGGGGGCATCAGGCAACACGGGTTTTGTTTATTTGAAGAATTGCTCGTCTCTGGCTGTTTGGCTTATTCTGATGTAGCGGTGTTTCCTGCAGAAGTCCAAGATCTTGTTCAGGAGCGGGTCGTCGCCCTTCTCAAACTCTCGCTTGAAACCGACTCTTCCCGTCTGCACACGAATCTCGAACATTCCGTCGCTGGCGAGAAGCTGGTAGAAACCGAGCTTTTCTCCAGCGTATTCTTCGAGGACGTCCCAGTCCTCTATTATGTTTACCAAAGTTGATTTCACCTTAAACTATGTTGCCGCAAGAGTTTAAGGAAATTCTGGCGTCCGCAAAGTATAGTAGACCATGAAGAGCCCTGCAAAGTACAGTATTAAAAAACGGACATATCGAGAATAGTCATAAGAACATCGTAAACGAGAGTTCGAACCTATCCCGGGCTACCACTCAATTTTGGCTGTTTGCACGTGCTAATGAGTAGGATCGTGGTTTCAAGTACTTACTGCAGGACGCCACATAAACCAGTTAGGTACTGAAAGAACGGGCTCTTCTTCTACCACGGTAAAACCAAAACGTTCGTAAAGATGAACATTTCTACGAACGTCTGTCTCTAGATATGCTGCTTGCTTGAGTTCGTCAACATATTCACAAAAGTGGCTGAGCAATAAGCTTCCAATGCCTTGTCCCTGTCTTTCTGGCAAGACGCCTATCGTGTGCAGATGTAGGTG
>Ga0315282_10009724_pt1 | contig 15236 bp, 12 predicted proteins | sample YL17G07_20_MG_FD_203693 | JGI IMG/M metagenome (GOLD analysis project Ga0315282, IMG submission 203693) | Sediment microbial communities from Yellowstone Lake, YNP, Wyoming, USA - YL17G07_20 | ecosystem: Environmental > Aquatic > Freshwater > Lake > Sediment | place: USA: Wyoming | collected... | reverse complement strand
CGGGCCGGGAGCTACGGGCTACGAAAGCCTAACCACCCTCTTCCAGGGTGTGCAGGTGCCCATCGAGGGCCGCAACCAGGATGGTACCTGGTGGTACGTCCGTGCTCCCAACAGCCAAGCCCGCTGCTGGGTCGCCGGAACCATGGTGCAGACATCCGGAAACGTGAACGGGGTGCCGGTCGTCGAATCACCGCCGCCGGCTTGCTGGGTGCAGCCCCAGCAGGGGCCGAAAAAGTGCGTGGCCCCCTGCCCCGAGGGCGCCAAGCCGGGAGGCGTGTGCACGCCGTAGCCATGAAAACGATTGCCTGAACCCAAGGGTAAAGGAGAAGAAACGATGAAGACCAGACTTATTCGATATTCCATAACCCTCATCCTTCTCGGGTTCATTACGGGCGCGTTGGTTCGTCCCTCGACCGTTTATGCCGCCACCGCCATGGATGGATTTGGGAATATATCGGATTTCTCTCTTAACGCCGACGCTTTGTTGTACCTACGCATCCCGTCGGTGGTAGCCTGGATTTTGGTCCTCGGCGCGGCGGGTGCCGGGAGCGCCCTGATGGTCGTCATCTACATCGCTCTCAAATCGCGCCGCAAACCCGAACTCCATGACAATATGGTGCACTGTCGGCAAATCCACGCGACAGCAAGTCGGGCAGCAGCCAACGCGGAAGCGGAACAGGAGGCCGCCAAGGATGACCTCCCTGACGATCCCCTCGGCGCAGCAACCGACGGCGACGATCTGATCCAGTGCAACATGGAAGGGGGCGTGGAGAAACTGGTGGGAGATCTGCCGCGGGCGAACCCGAAGAGGGAAGGTGACGTCCAGTACCAGCCTTACAGCCTGGGTAAACTGATAGATCTGGGCCTGCTCGGCGGTCTGCTCGGAGCCGGCATCGGAATCGGCCTGCTGGCTCTCCCCTTCGTCCATATCCAGTGGCCGCAAGGGCGGCAGGGAGGTCAAGCGATGTCCTCCGCGCCTTCCTGCAGCAAATTTATCGACGAGGCGCTCATTCAACCGGAAAACGGCAAGGTCTTCACCTCGAGCACCGACGTGATCATCGAACTTTCCCCCCAACCCGATCCTCCCGGGATGCAGACTCGCTGGTTCCTCGATGTCACCGGCCCCGACCACACAACCTTGAGCAAGATGCTAAGCTCCAATTCCATCAGTTTGTCTGTGCTGGGATTCGATCTGAAACAAACCGGCGTTTATTTCTGGCAGATTCGAGGCGACCGCGCCAAGACCGGATCCAACATCTGGGCGCCCCTTTGCACGGACAGCGTTCAACGCATGTTCCAGATCCAAGCCTCGACGGCCTCCTTACCGACCGAAGATATCAATTCGGATGTATGGCAGGCGTTCGAAAAGGAGGAAACGGAATTTCTCTCCCTCCAGTCGGAGTTGCAGGGCGATGAGCCCCTGCAGAACACCCCCACCGCCACGCTCCTGCAGAATGCCTACTGCCTGCGCGGACCGGGCGAGGGATACGACAACCTGACCATCCTCTCCCAGGGAGTACAGGTGCCCATCGACGGGCGCAACGCGGATGGTACCTGGTGGTGGGTGCGGATTCCCAACAGCCAATTCCATTGCTGGGTGGGCGGGAGCATGGTGCAGACTTCCGGAAACGTGAATGGTCTGCCGATCGCTGAAGCACCGCCGCTTGGGTGCTGGGTGCAAGGGCCGAATGACAACATTGCTAAATGCATTGCCCCATGTCCGCAGGGCGCCCAACCGGGCGGCGCGTGCGAGCCGTAATCTGCGTTGAAAAGCGCTAAAGCAAGACGGAAGGAGGAAAGATGAACCTTAACAATTCCCACTTAAAATGGGGAGGCCGTTTGGCGGCAGTAGTTATCGGCTTTGCCTTCTCATGGATTGCCTCGGACCTGGCCTATGCCAGTCCTCTTCTGGCCAGTATCACGCTGAATCCTTCCAAAGGGCCGCCGGGAATCAGCGTGACGGTTCAGGGTTCGGGTTGGAACAGCGCGCTGATCGGACACATCTACTGGAATTCACAAACCGGAACCGAACTGGGCATCTTCCAGCCGAATGGGAACGGGGTATTCGCCACGACGATCGTCATTCCCTCCAGTGCCTCCTCCGGAGGATACACCATCTGGGCTTGCCAGAATCAAAAGGGATTTAAATTACCTCCCATCTGCGAATCCGCTTCTTTTAAAGTCATGGAAGCCCCGCCCACGGCGACTCCTTCTGTGACGCCATCCCGCCCACCGACGCCAACCAGAGAGGCGACGGATTGCGCAAAAACCGGAGTTCCCGGCGAAGAGGTGATCACCTTCGAAGATCCGGCCGTGTTTCCGCCGGATGCGGACCTCTCGGGTCAGACCAAACCACCCGGAGTGACCTTCCTGAATCTCAATAAAGTAATGGTTATTTCACCCACCGTGGACACCCATTCGCCCGGCCACGCCCTCAGCATGACGTATCCTCAGGAGTTCGGCAGCGGGGACGTTCCCCTGCGGCTTCAATTTACAAACTACCAGAATGCCGTGGGGGTATATGTCGGCGTCCTCCAAACCGTGTTCTCCTCCGGTCCCATCACCGCCACACTGACGGCGATCAGTTATGTCTGCACGACCGACGCCGACGGCAGCGTGCATTGCACCGCGCAGACCTCCGCCACCGACAGCGTCGTGATCGGGCCGGGCCCGACGCCGATCAAAGAATGCTTGTACGTCGAGGCGGAGAACATCTTCCAGGTTGTCATCGATTATGGAGTGGCCAGTGAGGTTGAAGTGATCGACGATCTGACGCTGCGCGGGCCCGAGCAACCCGTTCCCGTCCCACTGGATGACCACCCTCCGGTGGTCGACATTCTGGAGCCGGTGGAGGGAAGCATAAGTTCGGAAACGTTCAATCTAAGCGGCACGGTATTGGAGGATGTTGAGCTCAACCGGGCGCTGAACGTCGAGATTAACGATGAATTTTATGCGACCGTCAACGCGTCCGGCGAGCCGCCCGAGTACTTCTTCCGTTTGGACCGTATCCCCTCCTCCACCCTCGATCCATATTCCGACAATACGATCACCGTCGCGGCCCGCGACCGCGCCGGAAACGAAGACTTCGATACCGTCCATATCTATTATTCCCCTCCTCCCACGCCCACGAACCTGCCCTTCTTGGATATCATCGCCGATTCGATCGAGATCACGCAGGTGATTCAGTGCGTGGATAATCCGGATTGTGAGGATAATTCCATCCCCCTCTTTATCAATAAACCAACGCTGATCCGTGTCTATGTCCGCGCCCAGCACAACTCGAGGGATATTCCCAATGTCTCCGGGGAGCTTTGCGTTGCCGCCAACAGGAGCGGCTTAACCTGGTTTCCCTACTGCATACAGTCCGATAACACCATCACCGTTTCCAACGAATCGCATCCGGCACAAATACATCGGGGAGAGCTATCCAGATCATTGAATTTCTATGTGCCCTGGGAATGGCTGAGGTATTCGGGGAGTTTTATGGCCATGGTTACGGTGAACAAAGACATGAGGGATATCGGCGAATGCTGCATGGAGAACAACGTCATCTACGGCTATGGTACTCTGCAGATCGGAAAGCGATTGAACTTCCTTCCCATGCGGGCCAATCGACTGGGCGAGCATATCGCGTATGACGACATTGGTCCCGGTCTGACTTGGCTTCTCCATTACTATCCGACCTCGGATATCCATACCTACAGCCATCCCTGGGATCCGGTCGACGCACCGTTTGATTTTACGACCGCCTTCGGCTGGACCGGGCTTCTCATCCGGCTGGACGAGATTAATTTTTGGACGGATGATGCCGACCGAATGCATTATCATGCGTTCGTCGATCCGGACGTTCCCATCACCGACATAATCGGAATGGCGTGGATAGACGACTCTGGTTTAATGGGCGCGCGGGCCTCCGCATCCGTGTGGATGGAGCGCGGGGGCACAGGGAATACGGTCGGCCACGAGCTCGGGCATAACTTCGGCCTTTACCACGCTCCCGGCAACTGCGACGAAGATGACACCAACAACGATTATCCGCAATATTCTGACGCCGACGGCAACATGTACCACCGCGTTTCCATCGGCGAGTGGGGTGTCGACCTGTACACATCGCCGGTCACTCTGTACGACCCGATGACTACAAAAGACATCATGAGTTATTGCGACGTGCAATGGATGTCTCGGTATACCTATCAGCGGTTGATCGATGCCATTGACAGCTACGGATACCTTCCAGGGAAATCCGCCGGCCTGGCGATGCCGAGACTCCGGACCGAAGGCGAAGTCCTGGTGGGCAGCGGATATGTTAACGAACGAAGCATCCAAATCGGAACGCCCGCCTTCTACCAGACGACCCTCCCAAAGGGCGCATCGCTGACACCGGATGCCGGCCGCTACACGGTCCAACTCCGCGACGGCGCGGGGAACATTCTCTACTCCCAGGCGTTCGATCCCCGAGCGACCGGTGACGACCGCCATCCGACCGAAGGCGGATACTTCCTCGTCATCCCCGCCCGGGAGGGAACGCAGGAGATCATTTTCCTATTCCAAAACACCATCCTGGGAACCGTACCGGTTAGCGCTAATCCTCCAACCGTTACCTTGCTGGAGCCCAACGGCGGGGAAACCTGGCCGGAAAAAGGCAATGTCACTGTTCGCTGGAAAGCCGGCGACACCGACGGACCCGCCCCATCCGCCCTGGTGCAATATAGCCCCGACGGCGGTAAATCCTGGTCGGTCGTCGGGATGGGCATCACTGGGACAAGCACCAAATTGGATGCAAGCAGCTTCCCGGGCGGCAATCAGGCGCTCATCCGCGTTTGCGTCAGCGACGGGGCGAATACCACATGCGACACGTCGGATGGGCCTTTCATCGTCCCCCAAAAGGGCCCGCGGGTATTTATTACCTCTCCGAAAGAGGGAATGTCTTTTCCGAAAGGCGAACAGGTTATTCTTCAGGGATTGGCGGTCGACCGGGAGGAGGGCTCGATCGACGACGATCAGGCATACAGCTGGTCTTCTGACCGGGATGGCGCTCTAGGAACGGGTAAATCCCTTTGGGGAATTCACCTCTCCAACGGCCGACATAAGATCACTCTCACGGCAAGCGATCGTGATGGCCACACCGATTCCGCGACCGTCACCATCGTCATCGGCTCGGAAGCAGGCGCGGCTCCGGGAAGGTCAATCGGCGGCGTGATCCCATCCGGTTGGTTTTTCCTTTTATGCGTTTTGCCCGTTCTGGCCGCGGCGGGAATTATCGCACTCGTCGCCGGCTCCCGTGTAATTAAGAAATTAAGGGCACGATAGGGACCACCGGAAATGATGGACCACGGATTACATGGAAAAGTCAAACTTGGATACGATAAAGACCAAAATAGGGCTATCCGTGCAATCCGTGGTCAAAGGTTTTATAACCGTTTTGCCGTTTGCTGGACAAAAGAAGTCATCCCTGGTATATTTGCAGAACTATGAACACGCGGCTTGCTCATGATCATGCTCATACTCCAGGTCAACCTGCATCGCTGAGTTGAGCGGCCGCGCTTTCCCTATGGCACAATCTTTCCTGCGCCCTCCCTCAGCCGGAGGGCGTTTCTTTTTGGAGGACCGATGAAAAGCAGAACCGACATCCGTCTTGCGCTTCCTTCGAAAGGCCGCTTGGAGGCCGAATCGATCGAGTTTCTTTCCGCCTGCGGCCTGGGCGTGTCCAAACCCAACCCGCGCCAGTACCAGGCGGTCATCCCGGCCGGGCCCGCCCTGACCGTGCTGTTTCAGCGGCCGGGCGATATCGTCGTCGGAGTCCGACAGGGCAGCCTGGATTTCGGGGTCGCCGGGACCGATTCGATCGAGGAGAACAAAGGGGATAGCGGCGACGTGTTCCTGCTGCACGATTCCCTCGGGTTCGGGGGTTGTACGCTCACCCTGGCCATCCCCGATGCATGGGAAAATATTCGCAATGTGCCGGACCTGGCGCAAAAGGCTCTGGATATAAAAAAGGACGGCAAACCGCTGCGCATTGCAACCAAGTTTCCCGTCCTAACAGCCCGGTTTCTCAGGGAAAGGAACGTGGGACCCTTTGAGTTGATCGCCTCGGAAGGCACGCTCGAAGTGGCTCCGGCGATCGGGTATGCCGACATGATCAGCGACCTGGTCTCCACCGGAACCACGCTGCGCGACAATCACCTGCGGCCGCTGGTGGACGGGGAAATCCTCCGCTCGCAGGCCTGCCTGATCGCCAACCGAAACGCGCTGAAGGAACGGCCGGATGTGCTCGAAGTGGCGCATACGCTGCTGGAATACGTCGAGGCGCACTTGCGCGCGCAGGATGCCTACATCGTATTCGTCAACATGCGCGGAAAATCCCAGCAGGAAATCGCCGGTAATATCTTCGCCCAGACGGATCTCGGCGGGCTGCAGGGACCGACCGTATGCGAGGTATTCGTGCGCGAGACGGACCGACGGGAATGGTTCGCCATCACTATCGTCGTCCGCAAGGAGAAAATTATGCAAGCCGTGCAGGAACTGCGGGCCATCGGCGGCAGCGGCGTCGTGGTTTCGCCCGTGACCTACATTTTCGAGGAGGAACCGGCGCGGTTTGTGAGGTTGAGAAAGGAATTAACAAAAACCTAACCCCCTATTCCCCGTCCCCTTTCCCTCTTCCCATAATGGGAAGGCCTGTCCTCGAGCGCCTGTCCCGAGCGAAGCGAGGGAAAGCGAGGGGAGGGAAAAGGATGCAGGGGTAAGGAGGTTGGGTAAGCAAGGAGGACGGATGCTCCGAATCATCGACCTAGCGGAAGCCGAGAGGACAATCCTGAAACGCAAACCCCAGGGCGGGGAAATTCCTCCCGCGTTGAGGGAGAGTATTGCGCGCGTGTTCGGCGAGGCGATCGCACCCGCCGAAGCGGTGCGGCGGATCCTCACGGACGTCCGCGAAAACGGTGACGAAGCGGTTTCGCGTTGGACGGAAAAAATCGACGGCCGGCGGATCGACGATCCGGCCGTGCCGCCCGCCGAGTGGCAGGCCGCCTACGAGCGCATTCCGGCGGAGCTGCGGCAATCGTTGAACTTAGCCGCCGAGCGCATCCGCGCTTTCCATTCGCGCCAGCCCGTCCCAAGCTGGACCACCCACGAGCTCGGCGGCGTGCTCGGGCAGCAGGTGACACCGTTGCGGAGGGTGGGCGTTTACGTCCCGGGCGGCAGCGCGCCCCTGCCCTCGTCGCTCCTGATGTCCGCCATCCCCGCCAAGGTGGCGGGCGTCGAAGAGGTGGTCGTGGTCACGCCGCCGGGGCGGGAAAACGGGGCAGTTCCGGATGTCGTGCTGGCCTGCGCGCATCTCGCCAAGGCCGGCGCGCTCTACCGGATCGGCGGAGCGCAGGCGGTTGGCGCGCTGGCCTACGGAACGGAGAGCATTCCGCGGGTGGATAAAATCGTCGGCGCCGGGAATATTTTCGTCACGCTCGCCAAGCAGCAGGTTTTCGGGATCGTCGGGCTGGACGGGTTGGCCGGCCCGACCGAAACCGTGGTCATCGCGGACGAGAACGCCAACCCGGCCTGGGCAGCGGCCGACCTTCTGGCGCAGGCCGAGCACGACCGGCTCGCCACGGCAATTCTGCTCACACCGTCGCGCGCGCTTGCCGAGGAAGTACAGGCGGAGGTCGCACGCCAGATCGAGAGCCGCTCGCGGGCGGAGATCATCGCCGCCGCGCTCGAAGGGCAAAGCGGGATTGTGCTGACCCCCGATTTGGAAAGCGCCGTGCGCGCCGCCGACCGGTATGCACCCGAGCACCTGTGCCTCTCGGTGGCCGATCCGGACGCCTGGAAAGGGCGCATCCGCAATGCGGGCGGCCTGTTCCTCGGGGAACGGTCCTTCGAAGTGTTGGGCGATTACACCGCCGGCCCGAGCCACGTCATGCCGACCGGCGGGACGGCGCGCTTCGCCTCGCCGCTCAGCGTGATGGATTTTGTGCGCATCACCAACGTGATCGCGCTGGATGAGACAACCGCCGCGGCGATCAGCCCGCACGCGGAGACGATCGCGCGCGCCGAGGGGCTGGATTCACACGCCGAAGCGGCCCGCTTGCGGGAGAAGAGCGGTACTGCGGAAGCGGCCGGGGAACGCGAACCACTCCGATTCCTCCCCCAGGGCGGCGAGCCGGAAGCCTACACTCCGGTAATCCCGTTCGAAGTCTTCGCCGCGCAGTTTGGAAAATCTCCAAACAAGATCGCCAAGCTTGACGCGAACGAGAATCCCTACGGCATGTCGAGACTCGCGCTCGAAAAGATCGCCGAAGGAAAATACTTCAGCATCTATCCCGACCCGCAAAACACGCTGCTGCGGAAGCGGCTGGCGCAATTCCTCGACCTCCCAGCGGAGCGGATTTTCGCCGGCGCGGGGGCGGACGAGCTGATCGAAGTGGTGATGCGGGTGGTTCTCTCGGAAGGCGACGGGGTGATCGACTGCCCGCCGACCTTCGGAATGTATTCGTTCGAGACCGGGGTGCACCGCGCTAGGCTCGTGCGGGTGAACCGCAAGCCGGATTTTTCGCTCGATGCCGAGGCGATCGAGGCGGCGGTGCGCGCCGAGCCGCGGGCGAAGATCCTATTCGTCTGCTCGCCCAACAACCCCGACGGCAGCATCGTCCCCGACGAAACGCTGCGCCGCCTGGTGCGGCTTCCGGTGCTGGTGGTACTGGACGAAGCGTACATCGAATTCAGCGGCGGGAGCCGGATCCGCTGGGTGCTTGAGCACGACAACCTGGCGGTGCTGCGCACCTTCAGCAAGTGGGCCGGATTGGCGGGATTGCGCGTCGGCTACGGCGTGTTTCCGGAGAGCCTGATGCCGCGCATGATGACGATGAAACTGCCCTACAATGTCAACGCTGCCGCATACCAAGCGGCCATGGCTTCGCTCGAGGATTACGCGAGGCAGTCCAAGAAATTCGGGAAGATTATCGCCGAGCGGGGGGGGATGTTCGCGCGGCTGCAATCGATCCCATGGATGAAGGTGTATCCGAGCCGATCGAACTTCTTCCTCTGCCGGATTGCCGGCCGCGACGCGCGTGCCGTGCAGGCGGACCTTGAGAAGCGGGGAATTCTGGTGCGGTATTTCGACCGGCCGGGCCTGCGCGATTGTTTGCGCATCTCGGTGGGCCGCCCGCGGGATACGGATATATTGATGGAAGCGTTGGAAGAGATGACCTAACCTCCCAACCCCTGCACCCCTTCCCCCTTCCCATAATGGGAAGGGGGGAAGGGGCCTGGGGAAAGGGGGAAAGGGTCGGCGGATTAAAAAGGAGCACTCATGCGCACAGCGATCATCGAACGCAAAACGAACGAAACCGAAATCCATGTGGAGCTGGCCGTCGATGGCACCGGCAAATACGAAGTCCAAACCGGGATCGGATTCCTGGATCATATGCTTGAACACATCGCCGTCCATGGCCTGTTTGATTTGAAGGTCCTAGCCAAGGGGGATATCCATGTGGACCTGCATCACACGGTGGAAGATACCGCCCTGGCTCTGGGAGAGGCGCTCGACCGCGCGCTCGGAGAGAAGCGCGGGATTGTGCGCATCGGCCACGCCGTGGTGCCGATGGATGAGGCGCTCGCCCTGGCGGCGATAGATCTTTCCGGACGGCCGCACTGTCTGGTGCGCGCCGAGTGGGCGCTGACCACGATCGGGGAATTGCCGGTCACGCTGGTGGAACATTTCTTCCGCAGCTTCTCCTCTGCTTCCAAGGCGACCGTGCACGTGCGGCTCCTGGAACGCGGCGACGATCATCATCAGGCGGAAGCGATGTTCAAGGCGTTTGGACGCGCGCTCGACCGGGCGACGCAGGTCGATCCGCGGCACCCTGTCGGGATACCATCTACCAAAGGCATGATATAGGACCTTCCACCGCAAAGCCCGCCCCGGTGGGTTGGGCCGGGGACGCAAAGGGCGCGAAGATTCATGGATATTGAAGCAGTCGGAAAACACATCGTAGATTCGACAATCAAAGTACATCGAGCTTTGGGACCCGGATTGCTTGAATCAGCATATCAGGCCTGTCTGACTTACGAGTTGCGCCAACGTGGACTGAAGGTCGAATGCGAAGTGGAACTCCCGGTAATATATGAAGGATTTCGTGTGGATGTCGGATACCGACTGGATATGCTAATCGAGGATTGCGTCATCGTGGAGAATAAAGCGATTGAACGAATACTTCCAATCCATGAAGCGCAACTATTAACATACCTCCGCCTGAGAAATTGTCGGTTGGGATACTTGATTAATTGGAATGTATCCCTTATCAAGGAAGGCATCCACCGATTCGTCAATAAATTATAAAAAGCTTTCTTTGCGTTCTTTGCGTCTTTGCGGTAAAAGTTTTTTAAAATCATAGGAGAAGCGGATCTGTGGAAAGAAATAAAACTGCGTCTGAATTCACCATCTACCCCGCGATCGACCTGCGCGGAGGCAAGGTCGTCCGCTTGGCGCAAGGTGATCCCAAGCGCCAGACGGTTTACGGCGACGATCCATATGAAACCGCGCTTGACTGGCAACGTCAGGGTGCAGCCTGGCTGCACGTGGTTAACCTGGACGGCGCGTTTGGCGAGACGGCTGCCGCCAACGAACTTGCCTTGGCGCAGATCCTGCGTATCGGGCTGAAAGTTCAATTTGGCGGCGGGTTGAGGGATATTTCAGGAATAAAGCGGGCTTTGGATGCCGGTGTGACCAGGGTAGTGATTGGTACGGCCGCAATCGAAAATCCAATGCTTATTGATGTGGCTATGCGCAAATACGGACCGGAAAAGGTCGCCGTCGGCATCGATTCACGCGCCGGAAAGGCTCAAATTCGCGGTTGGGAAGATAGTTCCAAGCTGGATGCGATCGAATTGGGGCGCAAGATGTTCGCGCAGGGAGTCCGCTGGTGCGTATTCACCGATGTCGAGCGCGACGGCGTTTCGACAGGTGTCAATATTCCCGCCACGATGGAACTGGCTCGGGAAACAGGCTTGCGGGTGATTGCCTCCGGTGGAGTGGCATCGCTCCGGGATGTGGAAAAAGTCGCCCAAGCGGGTCTGACCGGCATCATCATCGGCCGTGCGCTCTACGAAGGGACTTTTTCACTGAGGGAGGCGCTTACCCGCGCAGGTTGAAACTAGCCAAGTGGATCGTCCTTCTCGACGATCTTAAAACGGGGAGTCCACCCTGCGAAGAAAGAACTATATGATTCATATCATCGATTATGGGGCCGGAAATATCACTTCGGTGCAACGTGCGCTGAAGTTCCTGGGCGTCGAGTCTGTAATCACGCCGGATCCGGAAGTCGTCCGCCGGGCTGAACGCATCGTCTTCCCGGGCGTCGGAAACGCCGCCGCCGCGATGGAAGTGCTGCGCGAGCGCGGATTGAATCAGGCGCTGCGTGAGGCTTTCGCCCGGGGTACGCCCATCCTGGGCATCTGCCTTGGATCGCAAATCGTATTGACCCGTTCCGAAGAGGGCGAGATCGAATGCCTGAACCTGATTCCGGGGGAATGCAAGCGGTTTGTTTTTTCCGACCCGGCGCTGAAAATTCCGCAGATGGGCTGGAACCGCGTCCGACCCGTACGGCCGCACCCGTTCCTGGACGGCCTGGGCGCCGACGAGGAATTCTATTTCGTGCATTCCTACTATCCCCGGCCGGAAGATGCAAATTCCGTGCTGGCGGAATGCGAATATGGAATCGTTTTTCCGGCCGTGATCGGCCGCGCGAACCTGGTCGCGGCGCAATTCCACCTGGAGAAGAGCGGTCCCGCGGGGTTGCGCCTCCTGCGCAACTTCGTCGCCTGGAATGGCACCGCGAGGGATTCGTAGATGCTGAGCAAACGGATTATTGCTTGCCTGGACGTGCGCGACGGCAATCTGGCCAAGAGCGTAAAATTCGTCGACACCAAGGAGATCGGCGACCCGGTCGAGACCGCCCGCCGCTACTATGAAGCCGGGATCGACGAACTGGTCTTCTACGACATCACCGCTTCGAGCGATCACCGGGCGATCCTGCTCGACGTGGTCAGCGCGGTCGCCGCGCAGGTGTTCATCCCGTTTTCGGTCGGCGGAGGTTTGCGCTCGGTCGAGGATTGTTCGAAGGTTCTCCTGGCCGGCGCCGAGAAGGTCAACGTCAACACCGCTGCGGTCCAGAACCCGCGCCTGATCGCCGACGCCTCGCGGGCATTCGGCGCGCAATGCGTCGTGCTTTCCATGGACGTGCTCGCCGTCCCGCCCTCCCCCGCCGTGCCCTCGGGCTACGAGATCGTCACCTATGGCGGCCGCAAACGCACCGGGCTCGACGCGCTGGCGTGGGCCCGGCGCGGCGAGGAGCTTGGTGCGGGCGAACTGGTGGTGAATTCCATCGACGCCGATGGGACGCAGGAAGGGTACGAAATTAATCTGACTCGGAAAATCGCCGAGGCGGTGGGTATCCCGGTGATCGCATCCGGCGGCGGCGGGAAGGCGGAGCACCTGTACCGGGTCCTCACCGAAGGCAAAGCCGACGCCGCGCTGGTTGCATCCCTTCTACATTATGGAATCACAACCGTCGTGGAGTTGAAAAAGCATCTGGATCAGAGGGGAGTCAAAGTAAGGATGATCTAACCTCACCCCAAACCCCAACCCTCCTCTCGCTTCGCTCGAGGACAGGCTTTCCCCTCTTCAGAATGGAGGGGGGAAAGGGGTCAAGGGGATAGAGGAGAGGTTTGAAAAGGAGCCTGCATGGAACCCAAATACAACGATCAGGGTCTGGTCCCGGCCATCGCCCAGGACGCGCGCACGGGCGAGGTGTTGATGATGGCCTGGATGGACACCGAAGCCTGGCAAAAAACGCTATCCACCATGGAAGCGAATTTTTGGAGCCGCGAGCGTAAAAAACCCTGGCGCAAGGGCGAGACGTCCGGTAACACGATGCGCGTGACCGAAGTGTTGCTCGATTGCGATGCGGATGCCGTCCTGCTGCGGGTGATCGCCGCCGGCCCGGCCTGCCACACCGGCGAGCGCACCTGCTTCTTCACGCGCGTCGCCAGCCAGGCGCCGCCCCCTTCCGTTGGATTTTTGAATACATTGGATGCCGTCGTCCGCGACCGGAAGGCCAATCCCAAAGAAGGATCCTACACAAGTGCTCTGTTCCGCGAGGGGCTGGAGAAAATCTCCCGGAAGGTCGGCGAAGAATCCACCGAGACGATCGTCGCCGCGCTGGGTCAAAGCAACGAGCGGGTCGTCAGCGAAGCGGCCGACCTTTTCTACCACACGCTGGTTCTGCTTGCGGCGCGCGGGTTAAGTCTCGCGGATGTCGAAGCCGAATTGGAAAGGCGGCACAAATGAACTTATGGCTTTTTGATCTCGACGGGGTGCTGATCCATCCGGGTGGGTACCGCGAGGCGCTGCGCAAGACCGTGGCGCATTTTTCCCGCGAAATGGGAAACCCCGATCGCCCGCTGGACGAATCCGTAATCGAGGCATTCGAGGCGCAGGGCATCACCTGCGAGTGGGATATCGCCGGAATCTGCGCCGCGGCGGACGCTTTCACGATCTGGCAGGCTAATCCGAACTTGCACCTGCCCTCTGATTTTCCGCGCGCGATGCACGTTCTGCAGAAGGACTCCCTCGAGCGGCCGGAGCCGGAATATGCCGAGTGGGCACGCCGGGTGGGCGGACTGGGTAGCGAGGCTCCTTCGACCTCGGCGGCCAAGATCTTCCGGCAGGAAGCCGGCCACGCTGAATCCGACATCGATCGCGCCCGTGAATTCGATTCTGTGCTCGATGCGCTGCTGGGCCATCCGCGCGAGTTTGCGCGCTCGCCGGTGATGCAATACTTCCAACAGTTTACACTCGGCAGCCGCGCTTATTCCGAGTTCTACCATGCCGAGTCGACCGTCGAAACCCCTTCCCTGTTGGCCGAGCTGGACCGGCCCGCGATTTCCGTTTCCGGCCGCGAGAAGATACTTGTACTGCACCGCAAAAAGAGGATTCACGCCGCGATCATCACCGCCCGCCCCTGCCGGCCGCATGAAACCGTCGACGATCCGACGGAATACCCGTCCGAGGCGGAAATCGCGATCAAGACGGCCGGCTTGGAAGAGTTGCCCTTGGTCGGCGCGGGGCACATGCTGTGGCTGGCCAAGCGCCACGGCCAGATGCCCGACGCCTACCTCAAACCGAATCCGACCCATTCGCTGGCGGCCTTCGCCCTGGCGCTGGGCGCCGGGGAGGGCGACGGGCTGGAAGCGGCGCGCTCGCTGGTTGAAGACGGAAAGCTGCTTCCGCCGCTCGATTCGCTTCGGGAGCGAGGCGCGGACGTGCTGGTCTTCGAGGATTCGCCGACCGGCGTGCTTGCCACGCAGAGTGCGGCGGATTTGTTGAAACGCCGTGATGTAAACGCGCGGCTTTCTTTTTTCGGCGTTGCGGCGGGTGGCGAGAAGCGCGCGGCGCTGCGGGCGCTGGGGGCCGAGGTGTTTACTACGACCGACGGCGCGCTGGAGAATGCCTGCATGAAGATGGACTAGCGCCGGATGTTCATATCCGGCTTAACCCATAATCGGAGCGTGATGGAATGACTGTCCAAGGCGGGATAATTCAGCGGCCTCTTTCGGCCGACACACTGAGCGGAGACCGCCTCCGGCGATCCGCATCCCGGCTTTCTTCGATTCAAAGAAATTAAATTGGACTCCCGGTCGGCGTCAATGACCGGATCCATTTATCCATTTCCTCTTCGGTGGTTATGATTTTTGCAAGATAATATCTTTTTCCATCGAACCGATATACGTAGATCTCACTCTGGTTCGGCCCGTCGTAGATGCGTCTACCGGCGAGAATCCAACCGCCCGGCCATGGAATAACCCCGCCGCCGTCGCTGAAAAAGCCCTCTTCGTTATATCCGTCTTCGCCGATAATGGGAGGCATCTGAAATCCGTCCGCCAAGTGGACAACCGGATAATATCTCACGCCATGCATCCCGACTCCCCACCCTATAAGCAAAATGGGGTATCCGAAACCAGAATCGGCGGCCATATTTGAATTTGCCGGGTTGACATCTTCAAAACGCGGCGATTTCCACAATAGGTCTTTCTCCGTCGAATCGGCGTAAATCATTGCCGATCCCCACCCGATTCCCGAAAACGCGGGATCTTCGTAATACACAACCTTAACCCACGCCTGTATGGCTCCAAAATTAAATTCGAATTCGTCAAAAACGGATTCCTCCGGAACGGGGGTGCCTTCC
>Ga0315282_10009723_pt1 | contig 15238 bp, 16 predicted proteins | sample YL17G07_20_MG_FD_203693 | JGI IMG/M metagenome (GOLD analysis project Ga0315282, IMG submission 203693) | Sediment microbial communities from Yellowstone Lake, YNP, Wyoming, USA - YL17G07_20 | ecosystem: Environmental > Aquatic > Freshwater > Lake > Sediment | place: USA: Wyoming | collected... | reverse complement strand
CTGAAATTACCAAGTGGAAGATTTAGTGGACTGTTCTTGCCCGTGAACCTCATACAGTTATATACCACTCAGTTATGATCAATTCTATCCTGACCATTATCAGCATATTTATTATTGACACCATCTCTTCTACCGGATACCTGGGGATTGTGATCCTGATGGCTATCGAGAGTGCCTGTATTCCGCTTCCGTCAGAGGTGATCATGCCTTTTTCCGGATATCTGGTGACCATGAAGAAATTCAGTCTCATTGGAACGGGAGTGGCAGGTGCCTTTGGTTGTGTGGTGGGTTCAGTTGCTGCCTACTATGTTGGGATGTACGGTGGAAGGCCTCTGATCGAACGATATGGTAAATATATCCTCATCTCCCATAAGGATCTGGACATTGCCGACCGATGGTTTTTACGCTATGGCGATGCAGTCATTTTCTTCAGCCGTCTACTCCCGGTAATCCGCACCTTCATCTCTTTCCCTGCCGGAGTAGCCCGGATGAACATAGTCAAGTTTGTCACCTATACATTTGTAGGCTCGTTCCCCTGGTGTCTGGGACTCGCATATATCGGGATGATCCTGGGTGAGAACTGGGAAACAATCAAGGTGTATTTTCACAGGTTTGATTACCTCATTGGTGCTGCAATACTCCTGGGGATTGGAATCTTTCTCTGGAAACACCTGAAGAGAAATCGTGAATCGTGAGTCGTGAATCGCAAGATATGAAAAAAATCGTCTTGCTTCTTACGTCTACCGTTTAACCAGTGGGAAAGGTAAACGCACTATGCAGATCGGCGTGATTGGGTCTGGCGAATGTTCATCGAAGATAAAAAAACTCGCTGAAGAGGTGGGCAGAGAGATTGCCAGGAGAGGTGCAACTCTGGTTTGCGGTGGGCTGGGGGGAGTGATGGAGGCAGCAGCCAAGGGGGCAAAAGAGGCTGGTGGGTTGACGGTAGGGATACTCCCTGGTTTTCATTCGGGGGAGGCTAACCCCTACATTGATGTGGTAGTTGTGACCGGGATGAGCTATGCCCGGAATATCATTGTCGTCCGTTCCTCGGATGCCCTTATTGCCATTGAAGGGAAATACGGTACCCTCTCAGAAATTGCTTTTGCACTCCAATTGCATAAGCCAATTGTCGGCCTGAACACCTGGAAGGTAAGCAAAGAGATTATTTCCTTATCAAGCCCCGTTGAAGCTGTGGAGAAGGTAATAGGTCTGGCAAAGGGCAGGAAAGGTTAAATGCTTTTATTCATTCCCTGAACCAACTGGCTTTATAGATCCCTTCTCTCAGGTTGCCATACCGTATTTCATCAGGCGTGATCTCGATAATCTGGTAATTGAATTGCTTGGGGAGTTCTTTCACCCCCATTAATTTAAGAGTTTCATAGACACCCATTTTCTGAAGGGCCTCTTCAAATCTTTTCGGATTTATCTTTTGACTGTAAACGAGGGCCTTACCCCATGCCTGGACCCCTTTTGCTCCCCAGAAGTCCTTTTTAGGATGATAAGGTTCTGCAATAGAAAATGATACATTTTTATTTGTCTTGAGATTGACAAACTTCTTTCCTCCTTCAGAGAGGATAAAGAAGGTGAAACGCCACAGCCGGTATTCTAAGGGAGTAGTTCTGGGGAGATTATCTTTACAGGTGCCCAGATGGAGGATATTGTTCTTCCTGAGAAATTTGAGGAGGACCGTTTCAAACTCCTCAGCGGTCTTGAAGTGCCTCAATTTAATACCCGCTTTTTCTAAAACAGGAAGAATAGAGCTGGGTGCCTTTAATTCTTTTATCCTCGCCATATAAGACTCCTTTCGGTTTGTAAAATGTACTGAACTATATACCACAAAAACAGTGAAAGAGTGAGGGAGTGGTGAGTTAAGGAGTTATAACTCTTAAACTCTTAAACCCTTCAACTCTTGAACTCTTAAACTCTTCGACTCCTCCACTCCTTAACTCTCTTTGCAATTTTTCTAACTTCTCTCATAACCTCTTGCTCATCTACGGTGAGGATTTTTCTATCCCTCATGATTTCCTTTCCATTGATGATGGTGGTGGTGACATCAGCACCACTTGCCGCATACACAAGGTGGGAGCAGGGATTGTAGAGAGGAACCAGGTGGGGTTTATCAAGGTTTATAATGATGAGATCCGCTTTTTTCCCCTGCTCCAGGCTTCCGATATCATCCCTCCCCAGCACCTTTGCTCCGTTTATGGTGGTCAGGGTAAGGGCTGTTCTGGCATCCAGCACAGTCGGATCGTTTGCCATTACCTTGTGGAGTCTTGCAACCATCCCCATTTCCCGAAAGAGGTCCAGGTCGTTGTTGCTCGCACAGCCGTCAGTGCCGAGACCAACAGTAATACCTCGGGCGAGAAATGCGGGGACTGGTGCTACACCGGAGGCGAGCTTCATGTTGCTCTCAGGATTGTGCACCACTTTTACCTTCTTCCTGTTGAGGAGGTCTATTTCATCATCATCTACCCAGATCACGTGGCTGGCGACCAATCTTTCATCAAGAATCCCCAGGTTTTCGAGGTAAGCCAATGGTTTTTTCTCAAACCTCTTGAGCGATTCTCTGACCTCCTCCTGTGTTTCAGACAGGTGGATGAGGAAGGGAATGTTATGATGGTTAGTAATTGCCTTTGCCTTCTTGAGCGTATTAGAAGAGCACGCATATATAGAGTGACAGAACAGGGTAGCGGTGATGAGATCGTCTCCCAGCCATTCTTCAATAAATCTTGCTCCAACTTGGATGTTATTATTCGGATTCGTAACATCAGGAGTTGGCACATCGAGGACGCCTTCGCCCATGATCCCCCTCATCCCCACATCTTTTGCTGCCTGTGCAGCTTCCGATTCAAAGAAGTAACCATCACAGAAGGTGGTAGTTCCTGACCTCACCATTTCAATGCAGGAGAGGAGCGTTCCGAAATAGACCATCTCCTTTGTCACAAACTTTGCTTCAGCAGGAAATATGTATTTGTTAAGCCATTCGTTCAGGGTGAGATCGTCAGCCATTCCGCGAAAACAGCTCATCGCTGCATGGGTGTGGCAGTTGATCAGGCCGGGGAGGATCAGGGAGTTTTTTGCATCAATAACTTCTTTGGCATCAAAGGAATTTATTTCAGGATCGTCTTTGTTGCCAACCTGGATAACCCGGTTTCCTTGAATGGCGATTCTTCCCTCCTCAATAACCTTATACTCAGGGTTCATGGTGAGGATGGTGCCGCCTGTAATCAATAGGTCGCAGGTCTGCATAATGTTCCGGTTGTTGTGAATCTCTGGTCTCTTTAAGCATTGTAGGGGCGAGGTTACCTCGCCCCTACTTCAGGTCGTCAGGGATAGGTTCTTTCCAGCTCTCAAGAACACCTTTAGGTGAGAAATGGATTTCACCACTGCCTTGCAACCCGAAGATCCAGTCTTCACCGAGCATGGTATAGGTCTCTGTCTTATTCGGTTCTCCCATGAGCTCTCGCACCTGTATTTTCGTCATGCCCTTCTGCAGGCCGGTACGCCAGTTGCCGATATTCTTCCAGTTCCCTTTTGCAATGGAAGTTTGGACTTGGGCAATATTCTGTGATGGTTGATTGATCATTTTCTGGAGCTCACCAACTTTATGCTCTAATTCAGTGGTCCTGGATTCTAAAATAGAAATACGCTGTTCCAGTGATTTGTCCTGTGCAGGAACGGCTTGTGGAAATAGTAATCCACAAGCAACAACGACAATCATAACAAGACCTATTTTCCGGTAAGATATTTTCATTGTTTCAACGCTCCTTTTCTCCAACTGTCTTCTTGTAGTTTTATCACAATATAGTCTAAAGGTTGATTGTCATCAAGAAAAACCTATCTACATATTGATTAACAAGAGAAAGTTCTCTAGGTGAGAATAGTTCACTTTATTTTGCATACAGTATAAAATAGCAGTATTCGTGCGTCAAGAAGAATGCCTACAGAAAGGGAGAATATGACACAAGGAATCAAAGAAGTAAAAAAGATTTACCGGGGCAGGGTGATTGACCTCAATGTAGAGAAGGTCACTCTCCCCAATGATGTTGAGGTTGAACTGGAAGTAATCAGGCACCCTGGTGGTGCCGGAGTCGTTCCGCTCTTTGAAGATCATTCCATTGTGTTGATCAGGCAGCACCGCCATTGCGCTGGCGGGGAGATCTGGGAGATACCGGCTGGGAGAATAGACGAAGGAGAGGATCCTCTCGACTGTGCTGTGCGGGAACTCGCTGAAGAGGTGGGATACCAGGCTTCGCATATCGAGAAACTCACGGCGGTTTACAGCGCCCCGGGATTCTGTACCGAGAAGGTCCACATCTTCCTTGCCACCGGCCTTACACCCTGTGAGACGAATCAGGAAGAGGATGAAATTATCGAGATTATCAGATTGCCATTAAAGGAGGCTGTGGTGAAGGTTAAGACTGGCGAAATCAACGACGCCAAGACGGTAGTGGGGATTTTACTCACCTATTGGAATACTATGCAATCTTCATAAGGCTGATAAGTTCTCTCGCCTTCGCTACGGCACTTACTGCATCCGGTGCATAGCCGTCAGCCCCGATCTCATCAGCATACCTCTGGGAAAGGGGGGCACCCCCTACCAGGACTTTAACGGTTCCGTCTAAGCCCTCTGCCTTCAGAAGTTCAATGGTAGCCTTCATCATAGGAAGGGTGGTGGTAAGCAAGGCTGACAGAGCCACAATCTGAGGCTTTTTGTCCTTGACCTCTTGAATAAATCTTTCAGGAGCGGTATCGATCCCGAGATCAATGATTTCAAAACCAGCCCCTTCGAGCATCATTGCAACAAGGTTTTTCCCAATGTCGTGGAGGTCACCTTTGACGGTTCCGATGATGATCCTGCCTGCAGGCTTTACACCGGTCTGGATCAGCCTGAGCTTGAGGATATTCATACCTGCCTGCATTGCCCGGGCGGCAAGAAGTACCTCGGGCACGAAAAGCTCTCCCTTTTTGAATCTCTCGCCAATCATGTTCATGCCTGCAATCAAGCCTTCTTTGAGGATGATCTCTGGAGATACGCCCTGTCTCAGCGCTTCCTGAGTGAGCAACTCGGTCTTGTCAGCTTCTCCTTCTGACAGTTCTTCAAAAATCCTTTTTATGATTTCCATTCCCGCTCCATCACTTGATCTTCCCTTTTCTGAAGGCAGCGATATATTTCAGACCGTAAGAATCCCTGCCGGTCAGGGCTTCACTTGCCAGAAGTGAAGATAGCATGAGCGGATCGCAGGGGTCAAGGATTGCAGTATCCAGGCCTTTTGCCAGGGCCATGGTCAGGAAAGCAGCGTTTATTGCCTTTCTTGAAGGGAGACCGTAGGATATATTGCTTATACCACAGATAGTATGTATTCCGTGATAGCGGCTCATGATTTTTTCGATGACTTCGAGTGCGATACGGGCTGAAGAGGGATTGGTGGCAATTGGCTGGACGAGAGGATCAATGTAGATATCGTGAAGGGAAATGCCTTCTTGCACAAGGAGGTCAATAATGGAACTCGCAATCTGAACTCTCTCATCAGCGGTCTCAGGGATACCCTTTTCTCCTAAACAGAGAGCGATGACCTTTGCCTGATGGTACTTTACAAGGGGGATCAGTTTCTGCTGCCTCTCCTTTTCTCTGGTAATGGAGTTGATCATCGCCCTTCCCTGATGGACCTCAAGTGCCTTCTCAAGGGCATCGGGGTTGGGGCTGTCTATGCAGCAGGGTTTTTGTACCTGAGCCTGAACGGTTTTAACGAGCCAGGTAAGAATCTCAGCCTCCTGATCCCCGAAGATGCCTGCGTTGACATCGATGTAATCAGCGCCGGCTTCTGCCTGTTCCCTGGCCAGTTTCATGATGTATTCTGCATCCCTTTTCTCCAGGGCAGAGGCAACTTTTTTGTTACTGCTGTTTATCTTTTCTCCGATGATGACCAATGCCGCGCTCAAATAGAGAATTTCTTTCCCTTGACAGGGAGAAATTAAGAATGCTAAATGATTAGTATGCTTATAATATAGGGTGTTTATTGTCAAGAAATTTGCTGCACGCCTAAGCAGGGCAACATCAGAATTTAGAAAAGCATTTACAATCCGAATGCCAGGAAAAGGCAACAAAACACTTTCCCTATATTCAGAAAGATCAATTCAGAAGTTTTAAAATGTCAGAGAACCTGAAAAAGAAGGCTAATTTCAAAGAGAATCTCGAGGAGTTTAAAGAGAGGTATCTCAACCTCATCCAACAGGCGAGCGACGGGATTATGCATGTGAGTGAGGAAAATATTATTCTGGAGTTCAACCGGAAATGCGAGGAGATATACGGGTATAGCCGGGACGAGGTTGTAGGAAAACCAGTGAGTGTCCTACTCCCAGCGAGGATGTTCCAGATGCATAGGAGAGGATTTAAAAATTTTCTGTTAACAAAAGCGTTTGAAAGGTTGGGCAGGACAATCGAGGCTACAGGGATTAAAAAGGATGGAACTGAATTTCCCTTGGAGTTTTCGTTCTTTTTTCTAAAAAAAGAAAAACCATACATATTCTCGTCACTGATCCGTGATATTACCAAAAGGAAGGAGATTGAGTACCGGATCAAGAGGCAGAACCAAGAATTGATGACGCTCAATTCCATTGCCCGGACCGTCAGTCAATCCCTCGATCTGGAAGAGGTATTGAAACTTGCACTGAAGAGAACCTTGGAGACATTGAATGCGGAAAGAGGCGTTATCTTTTTAAAAGATCATCTCACCGGGCTGAGCTTCGTCCCTCGTAGGGGTAAGAAGAACGACGAGGCTCGAAGGTATCGGAAAAATATGAAGCCCATGGGAGAAAAGACGCTCGAACAGGTGAGGAGGAATGGTGAGATCGTGTACATGAACGATTACGATGAACCTCCTCTGATGATCAAATCACTTGTGAGTGTCCCCTTGAAATCAAAAGGTAAGGTCGTAGGGGTAATGAATATCGGCGCTTACCGAAAGGACTTCCTGAGCAAAGAGGACATACCTCTCCTGCAATCAATAGGGAGTACGGTGGGCATAGCAGCCGAAAACGCACTCTTGTTCAAGGAAGTCAGGTCGAAGAGCAGTGAGGTTGAGTCAGAGCGGACCAAGCTCAAACATCTTACAGAGAAGTTAGTCAGGGCTCAAGAGGAAGAGAGAAAGAAGATTTCCCGGGAGCTTCACGATGAGACAGGACAGTTGATGTCGACCTTGCAGATAGACCTGGGAATAGTGAGGCGAGAGCTGCCTCCCGGGAAGAGAGAGCTCAAGGAAATCTTTGATAATGCATTAAGCCTGGTAGATCGCACATTGTCGGAGATAAGGAGGATCTCATCCCACCTTCATCCTTCCGTACTTGATACCCTTGGTCTCATTCCTGCCATAAAGAGTTATGTCGAAGACTACAGGAAGAGGTTTGATGTCACGATCGAATTCAATTATACAGGCCTCGATGGGAGGATGGACCACAACATTGAAACAGCCATCTATCGATGTGTCCAGGAATCCGTGACGAACGCCATCAAACATTCCGGAACAAAGTATCTCTGTCTAAATCTGGTAAAGAGTCCGGACAAGATGATCGCCATGATCAAAGACGAAGGTAAGGGCTTTGATGTCGCCCAGGTATCATCGAGGAACAGCAAGACGGGCCTGGGACTTCTGGGCATCAAGGAGCGAGTCTCCCTGATGGGAGGAAGGGTCAAGATTAACTCCCGTGTAGGTTCAGGTACTTCTATCCGCATTGAAATACCGGTAAAATAGGGGTACGGATGGACACCACAAAGATATTGCTCGCTGATGACCATATCATCTTTCGGCAGGGTCTTCGTTTACTTCTGGAGCGGGAAAAGAGGATCCGGGTGATAGGGGAGGCAGGCGATGGACCGGAGACCATCACCCAGGCCCAGAGCCTTAACCCCGATATCATCCTCCTGGATATCTCGATGCCGAAGATGGATGGTGTAGAGGTGGTTCGCCGTATCAAGAAAATCCTCCCGGACGTGAAGATAATTATCCTTACCATGTTTTCTGATGACCAGTTTATATTCGAGCTCCTGAAGCTCGGAGTCTCCGGTTACGTGTTAAAGGAGTCGGCAAGTGCTGATCTCGTCTATGCCGTCAGCATGGTGAGCGAAGGGAAGTCATTCCTGGACCCCAAGGTATCAAAGCGGGTGATGGAAAAATTTAGCCAGATGACCTCGGGCAAGGAAGACTTCATCGGATACGGGAAACTGACCCGTCGGGAAAAAGAAATTCTTCAGCTCGTTGTCGAAGGGAAGAGCAATAAAGAGATCGCTGGAAAGCTCTTCATAAGTCTCAAGACGGTTGAGAACCACCGGATGAACATCATGAGGAAATTGAACATCCACAGTGGCATGGGGCTTGTCAAATTTGCCCTCCGCCTCGGATTGATCGAAGCAACACCCTCATAATTATAGTATCTACCTAGTTTTAACCCCCAAAGAATATGAGTATATTTGTCTCTAAAATTGAGGGAATCACCCCATTTACATAGTCGAGATCTTGGCGTAATAATGATCGCAATGGAAGCAAGTTTTAATGACAGACTAATCTCTGGAAGGAGGAGGTAATGACCAACCAACAAATTGAGGAGAGAATCAGGAAGTATGTTCCGGAAATTAAGAAAGATTTTATAGGAATCAAGATGTGGAAAGAAGAACCAAAAGACGTGCCCAAATATGAAGGGCCTCTATTCCCAGGTATTTGCACCCAGATTGGCGAGGTGCTCACTACGGGTAGAAACTTTTACACAACGAAGGAACAGAGTTTCTGTCAGGCTGCCAATATGAGCGTGGGGGCTAAACCCCCGTTAACGGAAGAGCAGTGGCTGAAGGCTCACCAGGGGCATGCGCAGTTAAGTAGAGACTGTAAGAGTATAGAGATAGCCACAAAATACTATCAAGTAGAGGAAATAAATCTGTGTCCTTACCCAAAAGAGAAAAATGAAGCTGTTCAGGTTGGCCTCTTCAAGGATATTAAAGACCCAGACATTGTGCTCATTTTCTCAAATCCGTTGGGAGGAGATATTATAAACCGGGCGTATGCTTATTCTTTGGGTGAGATTATCAAGGGGTTTGGATCACATGGTGGCTGCCGTTTTATCTTTGGGTACACTTACGTCGTAAAGGAGCCGACTTTCACCATTGGAGATCCTGAATGGAGGCAGTTCATTGGTATGGACGATAATGAAATAACGCTCGCCTTTCCTTACCAGAGTCTCCTCCGTTTTATAGACGATTTTCCTGAGCCAGCTGAATACTACAGAAACTACTCTAGGATGATGAAGTTCTTTGTCAGGAACAATCCAAAAACTTACCCAACACCGGAACTGATGTCCAACTATCGCTTCCCCATCAAATAGGTTAGTCTCTATGGAAACCTTATGTGGATGGGCAGGGAAGATACTCCAGGTGGATCTGAGCAATGGATCAACCTCTCGTATTCCAACGAATGACTATGCTTCCCGTTTCATAGGAGGACGCGGCATTGGTAGCCGCTTGTACTGGGAGCAGATAAACAACGAGATAAAGGCCCTTGATCCCGGTAATCACCTTTTCTTCATGAACGGTCCGCTCGCCGGAACCCAGGCGCCGGCTGCCTCCCGCTGGATTGTTCTGGGGAAATCCCCTATGGCCTTTCCTGAGCAATATGCATTTGGCAATCTGGGAGGCCACTTCGGAGCTGCACTAAAGTGGGCTGGTCTCGATGGGTTAGACATTACCGGAGCAGCAAAAAGTCCTGTGATCATGGTAGTGGAATCCAGCGGAAAGTACTCTATTCAAGACGCTTCTCAACTCTGGGGTAAGGATACCTTTGAGACCATCTCATCTCTCCAAGAAACATTCGGAAACAAGGCCTGTATAGCCACTATCGGGAGAGCAGGTGAGATGCGGGTCAGATTTGCGAATGTGATCGGCTCAGGTGGTGTTTCTGCTACCAAGGGGTTTGGGGCGGTCATGGGCTCAAAAAACCTCAAAGCGATTGTGGTGAATGCCCCCAGAGTAACGCTCCCCATAGCACGGCCAGAATCATTTAAGAAGATTAATGAGGAGATTACCTCTCTCTGGAAAGGTGAAACCTCAGGTCGCTACTGGCCTGAACTCATGCTGGAAGATATTACAAGGATCAAAAGCACCTACTGCTATGCGTGTCCGGGAACGTGCCGTCGCGGTATCTACCAAAATAAAAAAGGAGAGAAGGGGCATCGGATATCATGTGTTTCTGCCTACTTTTACTCTACTGTTGAAAAGGCTAAAACTGGTAAGATGGGAGAGGCCGCATTTCATGCCACCCAATTGGCAAATAGACATGGGCTCTGTATACTAGGGCTCCTCTCTTTAGTCAATTGGCTTCCAGAGGCCCTCAAAATGGGTGTAATAGATCCCTTTGAGACCGGTTTGAATCCTGATGAGGTAGGTACACCAGAGTGGATTGAAACCTTAGTTAACCTGATCATCAGCCGTAAGGGTATAGGGGATCTCTTAGCTGAAGGAAGCCGCCGAGCAACTAAACAACTTAAAGTCGAAGAACTACTTCAGGGATTAGAAACAAAAACAGGTTTTCCTGCTGGTGCTGAAGGCCCGCGTCTCTTCCTTTCCGTCGCTCCTATTTTTGCAACTGAACCTGTCTACCCCATCACTCAAATCCATGAGGTGAGTCTACCGATGCTTCAATGGATGATCTGGATGGGTACAGAAGGGCAGATGGGATTTTTAACCACTGAAAACCTCCGTCATTTGGCCAAAGTATTCTGGGGGGATGAAAAGGCAGCAGAGTTTGATACACCGGATAAGATGGGGGAGGCAGCAGTAAGGTTTCAAAACCGCTCTTATGCGAAGGAGAATCTCATCCTCTGTGATTGGTTCTGGCCAATATATTTTTCAGGAAATACTCCAACTGGGGTTGGCGATCCAACGCTTGAGGCAAGGCTCTTCTCTGCTATTACAGGCGAGGAGATGGATGAAGAGGGTTTTCTTCGATCTGGGGAAAGGTGTGTAAACCTGTGCAGGGCTATCTATTTGCGAGAGGGAAGGCGCGGTAGAAGTGATGACGTCTTAGAGGAGTTTAATTTTACTCAACCCATGGGTGAAGAGATGGGCCCATTTGGAATGTTTAATCCTGAGAACAAGATGCCAGGAAAGGAGGGTAAGATCTTCAGTTGCATGGGAGCGACGGTAAATAGGGAGTTTTTTAAACATATTATGGATGACTACTACAGAGCAAGGGGTTGGGATTTAGAAACAGGACTCTTCACCAGAAAAGGGCTTGTCACCTTGGATTTGGGAGATCTGGTGCCAGAATTGAAAGCAATGGGATTTTTAAAGGATACCAGATAGGGGACACTTTATAAAGGGAGGGGGAATAATGATGAAAAGTGTATCAAAACTAATGGTTCTTCTGGGAATCCTGTGGTAACTTTTCATATTCCTTCTTGTCTCGGCGAGTCCTCCTGTAAGCGGATGAGGGAAGTCATTTTTCTTATTTTGGGAGGGATGGAAGCGGAGGCTCGGGGTCTATCGTGAACACGTTGAAGAGCAACGGAAAGTCAATCGTGATGATTGCTACCACCCTGACCATCGGCCTGATTTTCTGGATCTTTTCCACGTTGAGATTCCAGGCCTGGATGGGTGCCCTGCTGGCAGTTCTTCTTTTCTTAAACATGCTCGGGGCGTTATTCCTGGTCCCCACGTTAGTGGCCATCTTCAAGCCAAAATTTGTGACCAAGGTGAAGAAGGTAGGTTGATTCACCTCAAACCTATTAACAAAAGAGGAGGGGAAGCTATGAAAAGAAAGGGAGTTAGGACCTTCAGGGTAATTTTTCTCACCTTATTCATCTTTTCCTTGTTCGGGGTCTGGGAGAGGGCAGGGGCTGTGGTAAACCTCCTGGATGGAAAGCTCATGCTCAAAGGGAGTATAGATGAGGTGATGATTCTCAGGACCCACATTCCCAGACAAGAAAAGAGTCACCATAACTCTAATGTAGGGCTGTTACTCACTACGGCACGTCTTGAGTCTTTCGCCCTGCTGGTAGAGCAAGAAGATCTCAAAGTCAACCTCCAGTCAATCTTCAGGTATTACTTTGAGGCCATAACCAAGCTGGACCGGGAGATGAATGCTGCCTTGAATCCTCACGATCGGAATCAGTTCGAGTTTCCGACGTATTTCCATGATGATCCAGTCAATGAACTCTATCTTGAGGTTATCAAGGGTCCCTGGAACGTAAGGCTGGGCAAGCAGATCGTCACTTGGGGTGAGACTGCGCTGGAGAGAACGTCAGACGTGGTCAATCCCTTGGATCTCCGTTATGGCAACCCTGCGATGTTCCCCTTTGAGGACCTGAAGATCGGTCTCTGGATGCTCCGGACCTTCTATCAGTCAAATCTGCCGGGCAACCTCCTCTTTGAGACCATCTTTGTGCCGGGAGATCACCAGATGATGCGTCTCCCCATAGAGGGGACCATCTGGGGACCTGGACTTACTAACTTTAAGGATCCTATAACCAGAGGTTTTGGTAACTATCTCTTCACTATGATCCAGAACAGCTGGAAGGACGAAGCTCCCCACCGCCTTCGGAATATCAAGTACTACCAGTGGGGAATGCGGATTACTGGCATGTCGGCAGGGACCAGCTGGACACTGCAGTATTATGATTTAGTTGACTGGCTCCCCACCGGCGACCCGGATAAGGCAAATCAGATGGTCTATTCTATGATTGACAATTTTACTGACTACTCACCTACTCCCAATGTGCCGATACCTTCCGGGATCTGGAAGTACTACAGGACCAGGTACGTGGGAGCAACCTGCCAGTACTTTGAGCCAAACTTTCTCCAGGGTATTATCAGGGGTGAATTCAGTTGGCAGATAGGACAGCATTACAATACCAGAAATGTTGATGAGAAGAGGATCCAAATACCAGCGTGGTCTCATGATGGCATAGTTGTGCCTGCCACCTCTTCCAAGAGCAATAGTCTGGTTACCGGTATCGTCAAGGCAGACGGCGTTTCTTACGGTATTGCCATAGATAGGCCTGTCCTCTGGCCCTGGTTGATGCAGTACAATGATAACAGCAAGCTCACTCTGGGAGTTCAGCTCTTACAGGACTGGATCATCGGCCACAGTCGTGACATGAATATTTCCGGAAGAGGCATGGGTGATGTATGCAGAACCATAGTCACCACCAACGTCCAGAGCGCGTGGCGCCGGCAGGAGATTATGACCACCTTCCAAAATAAATACGATTTTACCGGAAAGGGGTATCAGGTCTTCGATTTCCTCTATGCTCCGGGTGACCATTGGAGGTTTAGTTGGGGCTGTCTCTTCTACTGGACCAACCTTAGCCACACTTCATATGACAATGAAAGAAACAGCTACGACAAGGATTGCTTTTACTTTAAAGTGAAATATGAGTGGTAATGAGAAAGGTAAAAGGAGGCATATGATGAATTTTCTGTTGAAAAAAGTTGGTTATTTTGTTCTGACAGTTCTCTTCCTCTCCCTATCAGTTCCTGTTTTCAGTGAAACACCTGAGGAAGTTATTCCCCCCTGTTTCACCGGCAGCGAGCTTGCGAAGGTAAGGGAATGGGAGAAGACCTGGGTGGGGAAAAAGGTAGGCCTGGCCGATCTTGACCAGGTCAAGGATTTGATACCTGAATTCCTCTATAAGCAAATGAAAGAACCTGCTAAGTGGGGAGCCAAGGAGCTCTGGTTCGAGGTAGTTCCCTACCGCTATTGTACTCCGAGCAAAGGGGTGGTAGAGGCAACGGCGAAGTATTCCCCCACCTCCAAGTTTGAGCCCAAAGAGATCAAAACGCCCTGGGGAGAGGTAGCGACGAATGAGTTTCTCTCAGGGTACCTGAAAGGTGAGATAGCCGGTTATCCCTTTCCCAAGGCAAAGTCCGGGATAGAGATGGCATGGAACTATGACGCCAACACCTGCGGTGATAATTATGCAAGGGATATCTTTGGTTGGGTCGTGAACTGCAAGACCGGGGCAGAGCGGCGTGCCTTTCAGCCCCAGAAGAGAATGTACTGGACCGGTAGAATGGATCTGCCCCCCATCCCGAGGATTGAGCCCAACCCGAAGGGATACCGCCGGACCTTTTTCCAGACACTGATCGAGCCCCATGATATGTACGGCACACAATACCTCGAGCTGAGATACACTGACCCGGCAAAGGAAGACGATTCTTTCATCTGGATCGCCATGTACCGGAGGATCAGGAGGCTGTCAAACTCCCAGCGGGATGATAGCATTGACGGGTCAGACCTTTCCTACTGTGATGCAGATGGCTTCAGCGGACAGATAAACCGCAATACCTACAAATACGTAGCGGTAAAGGATATGCTCGCATCCCGGCACCATGACGGGAGTAAATACACGAGAGAAAAGGGACAGGGGCCCTGGTCTGGCATTCAGCGGGAGAGGTGCAAGGTCTACTTAGTTGAGATGACCCCGAAAGATAAAACCAGCATTTACAGCAAGGTAATATGGTACCTGGATGGAGAGACCTGGCAGATGCCCTACAAGGAGGCCTGGGACAGGCAGGGAAGATTGTGGAGAGTCATGGATCAACAGATGGGTTACTTCACCAGTGTTAAGGGATACCCGGTAATTGACGTGGTCGGTTATAACTATTCTGATGCCCAGAGGGATCACGCAGGCCCCAACTGGTACAAGAATCCGAAACAGGGCATAGAATATGATCCTCAGATATTTACCATACAGTCTCTCCAGAAAGGCTACTAAGGATTAGCTTGTAAGATTTTCTTGAATGAAGGGGAGGATTCTTTTGAATGAGGATTCCCCCTTTTTTATTCATCTTGAGAAAGAAGTAAGAAATGAATAGATGATTATTAAGAGTGATTCTTTGAGACTCTCACTCCTTCTCAATCATTCAATCCATTTGAATGCTGAGAACAGCAGAATCTATTACTATAAGTTGGAGGACATTAACATCTATGGAAATAGCACCATGCATGGGTCGGTGAGTGCTATGCAGAGGAGGGTAAATAAGATAGGCAGATAATGCACAATAAGCAGAGACAAGGGTCTAGGCTCCTGCCTTATTTTTGCCTCCAACTCCAAAATCCATTGTGCGATTGCAAGGGGAGTCCTGAATAAAGGGGATTCATCGGAATGGACGATGATGAAATAACGCTCGCCTTTCCTTATCAAAGCCTGCTCCGGTTTATAGACGACTTTCCTGAGCCAGCAGAGTACTACA
>Ga0315282_10009722_pt1 | contig 15240 bp, 15 predicted proteins | sample YL17G07_20_MG_FD_203693 | JGI IMG/M metagenome (GOLD analysis project Ga0315282, IMG submission 203693) | Sediment microbial communities from Yellowstone Lake, YNP, Wyoming, USA - YL17G07_20 | ecosystem: Environmental > Aquatic > Freshwater > Lake > Sediment | place: USA: Wyoming | collected... | reverse complement strand
GATCCAGGCCAAAGCGCTTGCCCTGCTCGGCGTCAAGCTCGTCGCGTAGACAGAACGGCGCCACCTCGCGGGCGGCGAAAGCCCTGCTGGATCCGCAGATCAAGCGCCTTCAGGGCGAAAACTTCCGTCATACCGACGACGCCGGTGATGGCGATGCGCTTGGCGCGCATGCCGCCGAGGAAGTCGGAGAAGCCCCAGGCGACGGAGGCGCCGAAAGCGAGCGCGATGGCGATCACGTGGCGCTCCTGGTGACAGCGCTCCTGGTGAGAGCGTCTCTCATGAGAGCGCCCCGGACGGCGGCGCCGGTGACCGGCGTTCCGGGACCGACCTGTGGCGACCCGCCGTGCGTCAGAGGCCCATCAAGGCGGCCAGCTTGTGCAGTCGCTCGGCGTAGTCGGCCCTCGTCCTGTCGTCGTGTGTCGCCAGCTCTTCGGGCGAGGCGACGGGCACGACGCGGAAGGCGGGGCTGTCGTAGCAGCGCAGGGCGAGCGGGTCGTCGTCGGTGTGGCCGCTCTCACCGTCGTGCGCGTCGGCGAACAGCTTGCCGAGCACGAAACGCGTCGTCTCGACGCCGATCGGCACGAGGTAGTGCGGCGTGGTGATCGAGATCTCGGCGGCCAGGTAGCCGTAGCAGTTCTCTTTCTCCTGCTCCTTGGGTGCGCGTGGTGCCGAGTCGCTGCGCGGCACGCACTTGAGCAGGCTGGTGAAGTACGACTTGTCGCGCCCGCCGTTGCTCAGGCTGGGGATCATGCCCGTCAGGTACTGCAGGCAGTCGCTGCCGGCCGGCCGGCCGGCAGCCTCGTCGTCAGGCGAGGGCGAGAGAGAGACGAACAGGACGCGGGCGTGTGGGTGTCCCGCGCCCGAGAGCGCGCGGAGCCTGCAAGCGGCGATCTCTGGGCACCGCGTGCACTCTTGTTCGCTCCGCGCGAGGAGATCCAACTTCTCGGCAGCGTCTTCCATGGTGACCACCTTCCTTCTGTGATGAGGGCATGAACGGATGGTGGAAGATGACGAGCGGAGCCGTCACGGACGCACGCTCCGCAGGGTGTACTGGAGGCCGATAGCCTCGGGTGTGCCGATCAGAGTCAGCAGCAGCTCGCCCCCGAACGGGGCGAGCACGGCGTTGAGATCGGTCAGCTCGATCGTGATGTAGCCGGTCTTCTCCTGGTTGAGCTCGTCGGCCAGGCGGGCGCCGATGTCGATGATGCCGGCCACTTGAGCCGCGACCGCTTCGACGTTGACGTCGTCGTCGGCGGACGAGGCGACGAGGAACCCGTCGCGCGAGATGAGCAGGGCTGCCTTGATGCCGGGGTGCTCGCGATACGGCGCGAGCTTGCTGACGAGGTTGTCGTCCATGCGCGGTTACGCCCCTCCCAAGGCGGACTCGATCTGAGCGCGCACGGCCTGGGCGTAGCCGTCGGCGTGCGGCTCGGTGGCGAAGGTGCGGACGAAGCCGTCGGGGCTGCCGGCCAGCTCGCTCAGGAAGATGCTCATGCGCGGCATGGGCGCCGCGTCGGTCTCGTCGGCGATGCCGTCGAGGGGGAGCTGGATGAGCGTGTCGCCGGAGAGGAAAAGGCGGTTGATCTCGCGGGGAGAGAGCCGGACCTGCACGCGCACCGCGACGCCGGCCGCGACCTGTTCCTTGCCGATAGCGATCTCCACACGCCGAATACTAGGCCCGACGGCGAGGGTCGCGCAAGCGGGATCACCGTGAGCGGCGCGGTCGGCGCTCGCCTGCGAGCGCCGACCGCGCCGCGGAGCCGCCACGGGCAGAGAAAGGCGAGTCGGCGGGCATGTATGATGCCGCCGGAAAGCCGACAGTATCGGGGTAGGGAGGTCGCTCGTGAGGCCCTTCGTCCGCTGGCTGATCATCGTCGCGGCGCTGTTCGTCGCCTTGGGCATCGTGCCGGGGATCCGCGTCGAGGGCAACGCCTGGCTCGCCGTCGGCGTGACGGCGATCATCCTGGGCATCGTGAACCTCATCGTGCGCCCGATCCTGTCGCTGCTCTCGTGCGGCCTGATCGTCCTGACGCTGGGGCTTTTCCTGCTGGTCATCAACGGGCTCATGCTGTGGCTGGCCTCGTCGATCGCGGTCGACTGGTTCCACGTCGGCTTCCGCGTCGACGGGTTCTGGGCGGCGTTCTGGGGCGGCCTCGTAGTGAGCATCGTCTCGTGGGTCCTGAGCATCGCCTTCGGCCGGGCGACCTGAGGGCCGGCGACCTGCGGGACCCCTCGACGACCGGATCTACTGGGCCGCCGCGAGCCGTGGCGAGCGGCGGCGCACGGCGCCGCCGACGTGCGCCGGCACGGGTGGTGCGTGACGGATGGCGTCGTGGGCTTCGACGAGCAGGTCCTGCAGCGAGCGGGTCGTGGGGAACGACGCCGCGCCGGCGCTGAGCGTCTGGCGGTGGCGGCCGATGAGGTGGGCGCCGACGTCGTGGCAGAGCGTGTTCGCCAGCGTTTGGGCCTGCGGCAGCGTGCGGCCGGTCAGCGCGAGTACGAAGGTGTCGGGCGCCACCCTGAAGGCGAGATCGTCGGCGGCCAGCAGGCGCTGCAGGCGCCGAGCCACGCTTTGGACGACCGCCTCGGCGCCTGCAGCGCCCAAGAAGTCGCGCATGTCGGCGAAGTGGTCCATCTCGACGCAGATCACGCTGAGCGGCTGGTGTGCGTCGCGCGCCTCGTTCATGCGTAGCGCCACCAGGTCGTGCAGGCGAGCCTGCGTGTAGAAGCCGGTCGTGCTGTCGACGCTGACGGCGCGCGAGGCGCGCCGCGAGCCCCGACGAGCGGCGCCACGAGCGCGCGGTCTCTTGATCTCGTACACGGCGATGATCCCGGCAGCCGTGAGCGCGAACACCTTGGCCAGTCCCTCGGCGCGGTTGCCGCCGAGGGTCGGGTCGGCGATGGCGACGACGATCGTCAAGACGAGCACCGGCGCGACCAGGAACGGCCACTCGGCGCGCTCGCTGGGCAGGAGCTGGGCCAGCACGAGGAACGGCACGGCGAAGAGCAGAGAGCTGCGCGCGCCGCCGCTCACGGCGACGATGACGCCGAGCAGCAGCCAGTCGGCGACCGCGAAGCTGTGTGTGAGCGAGATCCCGCGATTGCGTGCCACCGCGACCGACCAGGCGCCGGCGGCGACGCCCGCGGCGGCGCCGCCGGCGCCGAGCCGCTGGCCCAGCGCGAGCGCGGCAAACGTCACGAGGGTGAAGAAGAGGGTCCTGAAGCGTGCTCGCGAGAGCGCTGACGGGCGGCGTCTGCGCGTCGCCTTGCTCACCGGGTCGACCGCGCTCCGGGCAAGCGTGACTGTGGCTGGCTCGCCATGTTCCGCCTATTCGCTCTCGTCGCGCCGTCTCCTTCCTGCGCGCAGCATCTGTCGTGGGCGGGGGGAACGGACGGGAGGAGCCTCAGGCCACACCATGCGGGCGCTGGGCCGGACCGGGCGGTTCAGACCCTCCCGTTCCCAGGCCAAGGAAAGCACGAGTTTCGGCTATACTGGGTTTCCGTGGAGCGAAGCAGACTCTTCCTGTCCGGAAACGAAGCCCTTGCCCGAGGTGCGCTGCGGGCCGGGCTCGGCTTCGCCTGCGGCTACCCGGGCACGCCGTCGACCGAGGTGCTCGAGACGCTGGCCGCGCTCGGCGTCGGTCGCGGCGACCCGGCGAGCGTCCACGCCGAGTGGTGCATCAACGAGAAGGTCGCCATGGAGACGGCCATCGGTGCGGCCCTTGCCGGCAAGCGGGCTCTCGTCACGATGAAACACGTGGGTCTCAACGTGGCCGCCGATCCGTTCATGACGCTGGCTCTCACCGGCATCAACGCCGGCCTCGTCGTGCTCTCCGCCGACGACCCCGGCATGCACTCCTCGCAGAACGAGCAAGACAACCGCGCCTACGCGAAGTTCGCCAAGGTGCCGCTGCTGGAACCCTCCGACAGCCAAGAGGCTTACGACTTCATCGCCGAGGCGTTCGCCCTCTCGGAGGAGTTCGACACGCCGGTGATCATGCGCTCCACCACGCGTCTCTCGCACGGCCGCGGGCAGGTGATCGGGCGTGGCGCGGTCGAGGCGCCGCAGCGAGACTACGTGCGCGACATCCCCAAGTACGTGATGGTGCCGGAGTACGCGCGCGAGCGGAACCGGCGCCTGCTGCAACGCCTGAGCCGGCTCCGCTCGCGCGCCGAGGCGTCGCCGCTGAACGTCATCGAAGCCGGCACCGCCGACTTCGGCATCATCGCCTCGGGCGTCGCCTACGCGTACGCTCGCGAGGCCTTCCCCAAGGCGTGGTTCCTCAAGCTGGGCATGTCGCACCCGCTGCCCTATAAGAAGGTCGCCCGGCTGTACGACTCGGTCGCGAAGGTGGCGGTCGTCGAAGAGCTCGACCCGTTCCTCGAAGAGCAGATCCGCGCGCTGGGCCTGCCGGTCATCGGCAAGCAAGCCATCCCGTCCGACGGCGAATTGAACCAAGAGATCGTCTTCGCCGCCCTCGAGCCGCTGCTCAAGGGCGCTCCGGCGCGCCGGCCGCGGCGGCGGCCGGTTTACCCGCCCGAGCCGAAGACCCAGGCGCCGCCACCGGCCGCCGACCTGCCGGCGCGCCCGCCGGTGCTGTGCGCCGGCTGTCCCCACCGCGCCGTCTACGCCATGCTGCGCAAGCGCAAGGTGGCCGCCATGGGCGACATCGGCTGCTACACGCTGGGCGCCCTGCCGCCGCTGCGCAGCCTCGACTCGTGCCTGTGCATGGGCGCCGGCATCGGCATGATGGCCGGCATGAACAAGGCTTCAGGGCGCAAGGCCGCCGTGGCCGTGATCGGCGATTCGACCTTCTTTCACTCGGGTGTGACGGCGCTCATCGACGCGCGCTACAACGAGGTCGACGGCCTGGTGATCGTGCTCGACAACCGCACCACGGCCATGACCGGCCGCCAAGGCCACCCCGGCACCGGCCTGCACCTCGACGGTAGCCAGGGCCCCGATCTCGACATCGAGCGACTGTGCCTGGGCATCGGCGTGCGCTGCCGGACCATCGACGCCTTCGACGGGCCGGCGTTCGACGCGGCGCTCAAGGCGGAGCTTTCCGAGCCGGGGCTCGGCGTGCTGGTGGCGGCCGCGCCGTGCGTGCTGATGACCAGGCCGCAGCCCGCGGCGGTCGTGGTCGATGAAGAGCGCTGCAACCTCTGCGGCCTGTGCCTCGAACTGGGCTGCCCCGCGCTGGTGGTCGGCTCGGGCAGCGTCGCTGTCACCGACGACTGCACGGCCTGCGGGGTCTGCGTCGAGGTCTGCAAGCGTGGCGCACTTGCGCTGCCTATGATCGAGCTCGCGACCAAGCCCACGCAGGGGGGCCCGGCATGAGCGCGGCGAGCGCCGCGATCAGGATGAGCGCGTACGATGCGCGAGGCCTCTCGTGAGCAGCGTCACGACGGTCACGTTGGCCGGCGTCGGCGGGCAGGGCATCCTCTTGGCGGCCGCGATCCTCGCCAACGCGGCGCTGGCCGATGGGCTCGACGTCAAGGCCAGCGAGGTCAAAGGCATGGCCCAGCGCGGCGGCAGCGTGATCGCCACCGTGCGTTTCGGCAGGCGCGTCTACTCGCCCGTTGCGGCCGGCGCCGACCTCGTCGTCGCCACCGAGCTGCTCGAGGGCCGGCGCTCGCTCGACCTGCTGCCGCCACACGGCGCCATGGTCTGCTCGACCACGCGCGTCAGTCCCGGCAGCGTGCTGCGCGGCGAGCAGGTCTACCCCGACGACATGGAGCGGCAGGCGGCCGAGCGGCGCCTGCGCGTGATGCTCGTCGACGCCGACAGTCTGGCTCGCCGGGCCGGTACCGCCAGGGCGGCCAACGTCGCCCTGCTCGGGGCGGCGAGCATCGTTCTGCCGTTCAGTCTGCACGCCTGGCAGCTGGCCCTCGAGGGGACGCTGCCGGCGAAGATCCTCGAAGTCAACAAGAAGGCGTTCGCGCTGGGCCGGAAGGCGTTCGCGCTGGGCCGGAACGCCGTCGCAACGCAGGAGGTGCCGCAGTGAAGGTCACGCAACTGACCGTCTTCTTAGAGAACCGCAGCGGCCGCCTGGCCGAGGTCACCGACATCCTGGGCAAGGCGGGCATCAACATCCGCGGCTTCTCGACCACGGAGGCCGCCGAGTACGGCATCCTCCGACTGATCGTGCCCGACCCCGAGAAGGCGCGCGAGATCCTCCACAAGGAAGGCTTCACGACGCACCTCACCGAGGTCGTCTGCGTGGCCGTGCCCGACGAGCCCGGCGGTCTGGCGCGCGTGCTCGACGTACTGGCGGAGCAGCAGATCTCGGTCGACTACATGTACTCGCTCTCCTTCCAGAACATCTGCTTCGCGCTGCGCGACATCGATCGTGCCGTCGGACTGCTCAAAGACAAGGTGAGACTGCTCTCCGACGAGGAGGTTCGCGGTCTATGAGCACGGCGACCGCGAACGCCCCCGGCAAGCTCGTCCCCGACGAGGTCGGCGGTCTGCACTGGCAGGCCGAGGCCGAGACGCTGCCCACGCGCGAGCTCGGCGAGCTGCAGCTGGCGCGCTTGCGCGCGACCCTGCAGCTCGCCTACGACAACGTGCCCTTTTACCGGCGCAAGCTCGATGAGGCCGGCATCGCTCCCGGCGACGTCGACTGCCACGGGCGCGCTCAGGACCTTCCTTTCACGACCAAGATCGACCTGCGCGACCACTACCCGTTCGGCATGTTCGCCGTGCCGCGCGACGAGATCGTGCGCGTGCATGCCTCGTCGGGCACGACCGGAAACCCGACGGTGGTCGGTTACGTGCGCTCCGACATCGAGCTGTGGGGCGACCTCATCGCCCGTACCCTTGCGGCCGGCGGCATCGGTCCGGGCGACCTGCTGCAGAACGCCTACGGGTACGGCCTGTTCACGGGCGGGCTGGGGCTGCACTTCGGCGGCGAGCGTCTCGGCTGCACGGTGCTGCCCATCTCCGGCGGCAACACCGAGCGCCAGCTCAAGCTCATGCGCGACTTCGGCGCCACGGCGATCGCCTGTACGCCTTCCTATGCGCTCTATCTCGCCGAGGCGGCGCGCGATCACGGCCTGGGTCCCGACGATCTGCCCCTGCGCGTCGGTTTCCACGGCGCCGAGCCGTGGAGCAACGAGATGCGCGCGCAGATCGAGCATGGCCTGGGCATCGACGCCCTCGACATCTACGGGCTCTCCGAGATGGGCGGACCCGGCGTCGCCTTCGAGTGCCGCTGCAAGGCCGGCATGCACGTGAACGAGGACCACTACCTGGCCGAGATCGTCGATCCGCAGAGTCTCGCAGCGCTGCCCGAGGGCGAGGTGGGCGAGCTCGTCATCACGACGCTGTCGCGCCGGGCCCAGCCGCTCATCCGCTACCGCACGCGCGACCTGTGCAGCCTCATCTACGAGCCCTGCGAGTGCGGGCGTACCTTCGCGCGCATGACCAAGCCGGTAGGCCGCACCGACGACATGCTCATCATCAGGGGCGTCAACGTGTTCCCCAGCCAGATCGAAGAGGTGCTGATGAGCATCCCCGAGATCGAGCCGCACTACCAGATCGTCGTCGACCGCAAGGGCTACCTCGATGTGGTCGAGGTCTGGATCGAGGTCGGCGAAGACATCTTCGGCGAGACGATGGGCCAGCTCGACAGCTTCGAGCGCATGGTGCAGCAGAAGCTCTACAGCGTGCTCAACATCCAGGCGAAGGTGCGCCTCAAGGAACCCAGGACGATCGCGCGCAGCGAAGGCAAGGCCGTGCACGTCATCGACCGACGCACGGAGACGAAGTAGCGAGGCGCGAACGACGATCTTGCTGCGGACCGCTCGGCTGGTCATCCGCTCCTTCACGTCGGGCGACATCGAGGCGCTGGGCGCCTTGTACGGCGACCCTCAAGTCATGCGCTACGTGGGCATCGGGGTGCCGCTGACTGGCGACGAGACCCGCGACGCGCTGGAGCGCATCCTGCTCGGCGAGCGGCGACACGGCTTCGCCGCCTGGGCGGTGACTGGCCGCCGCACGGGCGACCTCGTCGGCGAAGCCGGTCTGCAGCTCCTCGACGGTGGTCCCGAGGTCGAGCTCACCTACTTGTTCGTCCGTTCGGCATGGGGCAAGGGCTATGCGACCGAGGCGGCCGGCGCCGTCGTCGAGCACGGGTTCGGTGCGCTGGGCCTGGAGCGCGTGGTCGCGGTGGCCTATCCCGCGAACGTCGCCTCGCTCGCCGTGTTGCGCAAGCTGGGCATGCACGAGGGGGGGATGGCTCGCCACTACGGCGGCGACCTCGTGAAGTACTCTCTCGAGCGCCGTGACTGGCTCGCTCTGCAGGTATGACGTGCGCCCCGGGCGGGTGCCGGGTTGACAAGTGCGGCGGCGAGGGGCTTGAATGGCGGCGGATTGACGCCCGTCATTCCATACGCACGCGTGGGGGCCGAGATGGGCGGGAAAGCGGGCGGCCGCAGCGGCAGCTGATCGTGTGGCGAGCGCGCCGAGGCTTGCCGGCGTGATGCCGCCCGCGCCGTCATCGCCCGCGCGCGAATTCTTCGGCGGTATCTGGTTCAAGGTCTTCTCCGAGCGCGGGCTCTGCGAGGCGCGCAGCTCACTCTGAGCCTTTCGGCCCGCCCCTGCCGCAGCGGCGGATCGGTCGGCGAGGAGAGCTTCCTCCGTGCACCCGGTCGGCGTACGGCTTGCGCCGGCCGGCGGCAGGTCTTCACCGAGAGAAGGACATGAGGAGAACGCCGACAGAGGAAGGTCCATGGCACAGGCTCGCCTGGACGTCTGGGACGACTGGGCCTGTGGCCGCGCCCACGAGGGCACGCAGAAGGTCCTAGAGACGGCCGGCGTCGAAGTCAGGCACGAGCGCGCGCGAGGCGCTGCGCGCCGCCGGGGCGCGCGTGGATGGCACACGTGTACGCTTTCCCGCGGCGCTCGTCGATCAGGCCCTGTCGTCGGTGACCACCGGCCACCTGGTCAAGCCGCGCGGCGGCGACACCGCGCCGCTCGCTCTGTCGCCGGGCGCGACGTACTTCGGCACTGGGCCCGACTGTCTGTACGTGTGCGACGTCGAGACGGGCGAGCGCCGCCGCGCGCGCCTCGACGACGTGACGCGCGCGGCGGCGCTCGCCGAGAAGCTTCCTAACCTCCATTTCGTCATGTCGATGGCCTTGCCCGAAGACGCCGCCGGCGACGTCGTCGACCTGGCCCAGTTCGCGGCGATGGCGAGCCACACGCGCAAGCCGATCGTCGTCTCGAGCCCCTTCGGCGGCGCCTCGCTGCGCTCCATGCACGAGATGGCGGCGCTCTGCGGCGAGGCCGACAGCTTCGCCTGCCTCGCCATGTCCTCGCCGCCGCTCATGCTCGACGAGGTCGCCTGCGACAAGGCGCTCGTGTGCGCCGAGCTCTCCATCCCGTTCATCCTGGCTCCGTCGCCCTCAGCCGGCACGAGCGCGCCCGCGTCGCTGGCGGCCGTGGTGGTGGTGGCCAACGCCGAAGTGCTCGCCGGGCTGGTGCTGCACCAGCTCGCCAACCTGGGAGCGCCCTTTGTCTACGGCGTCGGGGTGAGCGCGATCAACATGCGCACCATGGTGGATGCCTACTTGCCGCCACCGGTGCTCCTGGGAGACCAGGTGGGCGTCGAACTGGCCCAGTTCTACGGACTGCCGAGCTGGTCGTACGCCGGCTGCTCCGACAGCAAGGTGCTCGACGAGCAGTGGTCGCTCGAGCTGGGCGTCGCCACGGCGATGGGCGCGCTCGGCCGCGCCACGCTGCTGCACGACGTCGGCTACCTCGAGTCGGGCCTGCAGAGCGCGCTCGAGGCGATGGTGCTCGGCGACGAGATGGCCGGGTACGCGCGCGCCCTGCTCGAGGAAGTGCCCGTCGACGACGAAGCCCTGCAGCTCGCCGAGATCATCGCGGTGGGGCCCGGAGGCAACCATCTGGCCCGACCGTTCACCCGCGCCCACTACCGGCGCTTCTGGCGGCCCGGCCTGCTCGACCAGTCGGTCCACGATCGCTGGCACGCTGCCGGAGCGACGACGCTGAGGGAGCGCGTGCAGGCACGTACCCTGGACCTGGTCTCCGGTTCGCCCGCGTTCACACTCGATCCGGCGATCGTTGTGCAGCTCGAGCGGCTGGTGGCAACCGGGGCGTCGGCGTGAAGGAGGCGACCGGAAGGACCCTCGGCCGGAGGATGTGAGGATCGGCTCCCGTGGGATGTCGAGGCCGCCAGGGGCGGGGCGAGCCGTCCGCCCCGCCCGGCCCGCCTTGTGCCGTCGTCTGCGGGCTCATCGGGGGCGGCGGATGCGCCGTCTGCAACGGCCGGGAGCCTCGTCGAACCGCCTGCAAATCGCGACTCCTGTATACTCGGTGAGTGATGTTCGTGAGGTCTCTGTCGGTGTGCGCCCAGCGGCGTCGAAACGTGTGTCCTGCGGCGGTCGGCCGATGACCCCCGGCCCGCCGCCGACGATCGGCTGGCACGGGCGCGGCCTGCGCGTCGATGTCTCAACCGGGCGCGCGACCGACGAGACGCTCGCTCCGGCCATCGCGCGCGCCTACCTCGGCGGGCGCGGCCTGGGGGCCTGGCTCCTCCTCAGCCGGGGCGTCTACGACGTCGAGCCGCTTGCCGCCGAGAACCCGCTGGTCTTCGCGCCGGGCCCCCTCACGGGCACCGGCGCTCCGGCCACCGGCCGCTTCAGCGTGAGCTCGCGCTCGCCGCTGACGCGCACCGTCCTCGACGGCAACTCAGGCGGCGCGTTCGGCATCGTCTTGAAGCGCATGGGCTACGACTACCTCTGGGTCGACGGCTGCTGCGCCGACCCCGCGTATCTGCTCATCTCGGCGACGAACGGCGACGTGCGCGCCGAGCTACGGTCGGCCACCGGCCTGTGGGGGCTCGAGGTACGCGACACGCTGGCGCGCCTGCGCGAGCTGCATCCCGGCTGCGAGGCCGCGGTGATCGGGCCGGCTGGCGAGAACGGCGTGCTGTTCGCCTCGATCGTCAACAACCGCGGTCGCTCGATCGCGCGCGGCGGTCTGGGCACCGTGATGGGGTCCAAGAACCTCAAGGCTGTGGTACTGACGGCCGACGAGGGGCTCAAGCCGGGCCCCGCCGACGCCGAGCGTTTCGCTTTCATCGTCTACGAGGCCAACAAGCTGCTGAAGGCCGACCCCATCACCTCGCAGGCGTTGCCCGAGTTCGGCACCTCGGTGCTCGTCAACGTGCTGAACCAGGCCGGCGCCCTGCCCACGCGCAACTTCCGCGAGTCGCAGTTCGAGCACGCCCAGGCCATCTCCGGCGAGGCGTTGCGCAAGGGGTACGTGCGACGCCGCTCGGCTTGCCGCGGCTGCCCCATCGGCTGCGCGCGCCACACCGCGACGGCCGACGACAGCGGCGAGGGTCCCGAGTACGAGACCATCTGGGCGCTGGGCGCCGACTGCGGCGTCGGCGACCTCAAGGCCATCCTCGAGGCGAGCTACGCGTGCAACCGACTCGGGCTCGACACGATCACCACGGGCGCGACCATCGCCTGTGCCATGGAGCTCACCGAGGAGGGGCTGCTCGCCGACGGGCCGCGCTTCGGCGATGGCGCGCGGCTCGCTGCGCTCGTCCGCGCCATCGCCCACAAGGAGGGCCTGGGCGCCGAGCTGGCCGAAGGCTCGCGGCGCCTCGCCGAGCGCTACGGTCGTCCCGACCTGTCGATGAGCGTGAAAAGCCTCGAGCTGCCGGCCTACGACCCGCGCGGCATGAAGGGGCAGGGCCTCGGCTTTGCCACCTCGAACCGCGGCGGCTGTCACCTGCGCGCCAACATGCTCAACCCCGAGATCCTCGGCATCCCCAAGATGATCGATCGCTTCGCCACGCTGGGCAAGGCCGGCCTGGTGATCGACATGCAGAACCTCAACGCGGTGCTCGACTCGCTGGTGATCTGCAAGTTCGTCGCCTTCGCCATGAAGGAGGACTACTTCGCCCGCCTGCTCTCGGCGGCCACGGGCGAGACGCTCGCACCGCAGGAGCTGCTGCACGCCGGCGAGCGCATCTGGACCACCGAGCGGCTGTTCAACCTGCGGGCCGGTTTCACACGGGCCGACGACACGCTGCCGCCGCGCCTCACCGACGAGCCGGTCAAGGCCGGGCCGTGCAAGGGCCAAGTGGTGGACTTGCCGCCGATGCTCGACGAGTACTACGCGGCGCGCGGCTGGGACGGGGATGGGCGGCCGAGACCGCACGAGCCGGCCGAGCCGTGTCTGGAGCACGCGCCGCCTGCCGAGGTGCGCGCCGATCCGGGCGAAGGGGTCAGGGTTCGATGATCACCTTGACCGAGCGGTCGGCCTCGGCGACGAGCGCGAACCCCCGCGCGATGTCGTCGAGCGGCAGCCGGTGCGTGATCAGGTCGGCGACAACCACGCGGCGGGCGGCGATGAGGCCGAGCGCGGTGGCGAGGTCGGCGGGCGCCGCACCGTAAGCCGTACGCACGGTGACCTCGCGTCGCCAGAGCTCGGCCATGGGCATGGCCAGGGGTTCGCCCGGCGGCGGCGGGGCGAAGAACACGAACGTGGCGCCCGACTTGAGGCAGGCGAGCCCTTGCCGGATGGCCGGCGGCGCACTGGTGCAGACGATGACCAGGTCGGCCAGGCCGCCGGTGGCCTGGCGCAGAAGCTGCGGAAGCTCGTCGCCGGCCGCGGCGCCGTCGATGGCCACCGCCCCAGACCGACGCGCGCAGTCCAGCCGATACTCGCTGATGTCGGTCGCGACCACGTGTCGAGCGCCGAGCGCCAACGCGAGCCGGACGTGGAGCAGGCCCGAGATGCCGCTGCCGACGACCAGCACGGTGGAGCTCGGGTGCACGCCGGCGTGCAGCTGGGCGCGCACCACGCAGCCCAGCGGCTCGACAAAGGTGCCCTCTTCGTAGGTTATGCCTTCCGGCAGCAGCAGCACGCCGCGCTCGGTCTGCAGCGCGGGCACACGCACGTACTCCGAGAACCCTCCCGGGTCGAAGTTGGTGGTGTGCAGCGTGTGACAGGCGGTGTGCGCACCGGAGAGGCACAGCTCGCACGTGTTGCAGGGTACGTGGTGAGACACGACCACACGCTGCCCGACGGCCAGGTGACGGACGTCGGCGCCGACCTCGACCACGTCGCCGGCCACCTCGTGGCCCAGCACGAGCGGCGCCTTGGGCATGCGGTACCACTCCATGACGTCAGAGCCGCAGATGCCCGATGCCCGGATGCGCACGAGGATCTCGGCCGGCCCGATGGCGGGCACCGGCCGGTCTTCGAGGCGGATGTCGGCGTTGCTGTGGTAGACGGCGACGCGCACGGCGTCGGTCAGATCTTGCGCTGGTCGTCGAGAGCGGCGCCCGCGCCGGCCTCGACCGTGCCGCAGACGGCTTTCTGCTCGCGGTAGACCGCGAAGGCCTCGTCGGCGGTGGCGTTGTCGTGCACGATGGCCCTCACCGCCTGGATCATGGCCGCCGGCGAGTCGGACTGGAAGATGTTGCGCCCCATGTCGACGCCCACGGCGCCGTCGGCGATGGCGTGCGCGGTCAGTTGCAGGGCCTCCAGCTCAGGCAGCTTCTTGCCGCCGGCCACCACCACCGGGACGGGACAGGTGGATGCCACCTTCTCGAAGTCGTCACAGTAGTAGGTCTTGACGACGTGAGCGCCCATCTCCGCGCAGATGCGGCTGGCGAGCGAGAGGTAGCGGGCGTCGCGGTCCATCGACTTGCCTACGGCAGTCACGGCCACCACGGGGATGCCGTAGCGCTCGCCCTCGTCGACCAACCTGCCGAGGTTGGCGATGCTCTGGTGCTGATGCGGCGCACCGACGAAGACCGACAGCGCCATGCCGACGACGTTGAGGCGGATGCACTCCTCGACCGAGGTGATGATGGTCTCGTCCGAGAGGTCCTCCTGCAACACGCTGGTGGCGCCGGAGACGCGCAGCACGATCGGTGTGCCGGTGTCCGAGGGGATGCAGTTGCGCAGCACGCCGCGCGTCAGCATCAGCGCGTCGGCGTGGTCGGCGAGCGGTGCGCACTGCGTCGAGGGACGTTCAAGACCGCGGGTGGGGCCGAGAAAGTAGCCGTGGTCGATGGCGAGCATGACGGTGCGGCCGGTCTGCGGCCGGATGATGCGCGCGAGGCGGTTCTCGAGACCCCAAGACATGACGTGTGACCTCCTGAGAGCCGGCCGGGCCGGGCCGCGGCGGCAGTCGTGGTGTGGCTCTGCGATCACCTTGCTCCGAGGTGACGTCTGATGATACCAGACGGCGCACCCCAGGGCGACGAGGAAGCCCGGGGGTCTGCGGCGCGCGCGGCGAGGGACGAACTGCTTCCCGAGTAGCTGAAGGACTACGACGTCGTCATGCTCCGCGGGCATGGGCCGTGCGCTATCGGGCGCCTGCTCATAGCCCTTCTACGGCTTCGTCGCCGTGGGCGTCGGCTTGGGCGGCTTGGTCGTCGTCGGCGGAGGTGTCGGCGTCTTGGTAAGCGTCGGCGACGGCACGATGGTCTTCGTTGCCGTGGGCGTCGGCTGCGGCGCTTTGCTCGGCGACGGGCTCGGTGAGGGGCTCGGCGACGGGCTCATCTTCGAGTACTTGCCGTTCCACGGGTGGAAGAGCGGCATGACCGCCGGCGGGGCGAAGTCGGGCACGGACTGGCCACCGAATACAGCCTGGTAGAACTTGCCGAAAATGGGCACGCAGTAGGTTGCTCCTTGCACGCCGGGCATAGGTATCTCGGCCTGCCAATAGCCCATCCAGATCGCCGTCGCCAGCAGTGGGTTAAACCCACAGAACCAGGCATCGACTGAGTACGTGGTGGTGCCTGTCTTGCCGGCGGCAACGCCCGAGTAATATGCGCGCATGCCAGCGCCTGTGCCCGAGTAGGTGTTTTGCTCAAGGATCTTGTCGACCACGTAGGCCACGCCCGCGGAGATCACGCGGTTGCCCTTGACCTTCGTCTTCTCGACGCGGTGGTTGGGGAAGACGACCTTCTCGATCGCCTGCGGCCGGTGGTGGACGCCCCCGTTGGCGAGCGTCGCGTAGGCGTCGGCCATCTCGAGCGGATTGACCTCGATGCTCCCCAGCACGATCGAGGGAACGGCGTCGAGCGGGCTCGTGATGCCCATGCGATGCGCCACGTCGACGATCTTCTCGGCGCCCAGGTCGAGGGCGAGCTGTGCGTACACGGTGTTGTCGGAGGCGAGGGTCGCCTGCACCAGGTTGATGCGCCCGGCGTAGGTATGGCCGAAGGTGCTCACGT
>Ga0315282_10009720_pt1 | contig 15240 bp, 7 predicted proteins | sample YL17G07_20_MG_FD_203693 | JGI IMG/M metagenome (GOLD analysis project Ga0315282, IMG submission 203693) | Sediment microbial communities from Yellowstone Lake, YNP, Wyoming, USA - YL17G07_20 | ecosystem: Environmental > Aquatic > Freshwater > Lake > Sediment | place: USA: Wyoming | collected... | reverse complement strand
CGATATCACTTCAACTCGTTCGTGGTCCACGTGCCCGGCATGGGCGGCGGCACGTTCTTCCAGCGCGTCGAGCCGGAACTCCTCGGGTACAAGGAGAACACGCCCGAGTACAAGACTGCGCTGGCCAACTACTGCCAGGCCCTCCAGTCGCACCTCAAGGAGAAGGGGTGGCTGGGCGACGCGTATATCTACTGGTTCGACGAGCCCGACACGAAGGATTTTCCGTTTGTCGCCGACGGCTTCCGGAAACTGAAAGAGGCCGCGCCGGGCCTGGCCCGCATGATCACCAAGGAGCCCGAGCCGGGCCTGGTGGGCGGGCCGAACATCTGGTGCCCCATCACGCCCCAGTACAATCATGACCGGGCCGAAGAGCGCCGCCGCGAGGGCGAGAAGTTCTGGTGGTACGTCTGCTGCGGACCCAAGGCGCCGTACACCACGCTCTTCATCGACCATCCGGCGACCGAAATGCGCGTCTGGCTCTGGCAGACCTGGCAGCGCAAAATCGAAGGCATCCTCATCTGGTCGACCAATTACTGGACCAGCGGCACCGCGTACACCGATCCCAAGCATCCGCAGAACCCGTACGAGGACCCGGCGTCGTGGGTCGACGGGTACGGCGTGGCCAAGGGCACGAAGCAGTTGTGGGGGAACGGCGACGGCCGGTTCCTCTATCCGCCGGCGGCGGCCGCCGACGCCGCGCCGCCGGGGCCGGTGCTGGAAGGGCCGGTCGACAGCATCCGCCTGGAGATGTTGCGCGACGGCATCGAGGACTACGAGTACCTGGCGATCCTCAGGCGCCTCCTGGCCCAGCGCGGGGCGAGACTCGAGGCACGGCAGCGGGCGGACTTCACGGCCCTGCTGGAGGTCCCGGCCGAGATCACCAAGGACATGACGACCTTCACGAAAGACCCCGGGCCGATCGAGCGCCGCCGCGAGGCGATCGCCAGGGCGATTGAGGCATTGAGCAAAATGTAGGCCGGGGCTGCCCCGCTTGAGCGGGCCAGCGGCGTCCCGTTGTCTGCCAGCGGCTCGCGGTTGTTTAGCCCTCGCCGGCACGGCGACGGGATGGGGCACCTGCGACATTCGCGTCGCCGTACCGGCGACGGCTAAACGTGCGGTGCGAATTCGCGTTGAAACCCAGCCGCAGGCGCGGTAGCCTGCCTGCCACAAACATGCAGGGCGGGTCCTCTGGACCCGCGCGACTCGTTCGCGTCGACGCCGAAAACCGCGTGGGTGCGGAGCACCCACCGTGCTTACGCCGAAGATCGCGTGGGTGCGGAACACCCACCCTACGCAAGGGGTCAAGCGGAGGAATTGCTCATGTCCCATCGCGTGACGCGTCGGAAGTTCCTGCAAAGTACGGGCCTGGCGGCCGGCCTGGTGGTCCTCACAGGGCCGTTCAAGGCGGGCGCCTATGCGGCCAACCAGAAGTTGAACTGCGCCCATGTCGGCGTGGGCGGCATGGGGGCGAGCCACCTCGGCGCGGGGGCGAGCGAGAACCTGGTGGCCCTGTGCGACGCCGACGCCGGGCACCTGGCCGATGCCGCCAAGAAGTATCCCCAGGGCAGAATCTTCTCGGATTACCGCAAGATGTTCGACGAGATGGCCGGCGGCATCGACGCCGTCTTCGTCGCCACGCCCGACCACCATCATGCCCCGGCCTCGATGATGGCCCTCAAACTCGGCAAGCACGTTTATTGCCAGAAGCCGCTGACGCACTCCATCTACGAGGCCCGGCGCCTGGCAGAGGTGGCCCGAGAGAAGAAGGTGGCTACGCAGATGGGCACGCAAGGCATGTCGACAGAGGGCGTGCGCGTGCTGGTGGAGTATATCCAGGCGGGGGCCGTCGGCAAGGTCACCGAGGTCCACGTCTGGACCGACCGGCCGATCGGCTGGTGGCCGCAGGCCGTCGACCGGCCGGCCTACACCGACCCCGTGCCGCAGCGCCTGAACTGGGACGTGTGGCTCGGCCCCGCGCCTGAGCGTCCCTTTGCCGCCACGTGGCGCGACGGGCCGCACAAGGGCAAGCAGGTGTATCACCCGTTCGTGTGGCGCGGCTGGTGGGACTTCGGCACGGGCGCGCTCGGAGACATCGCGTGCCACTCGATGTCGCCGATCTTCTGGGCGCTGAAACTCGGGTACCCGACTGTGGTGGAGGCGAAGTCGTCGGAGGTCTTCAAGGAGACCGCGCCGCTGTGGTCGATCATCACGTACGAGTTCCCCGCGCGCGGCGACCTGCCGCCGGTCAAGATGACCTGGTATGACGGCAAGAAGCAGCCGCCCCGGCCCGAGGAACTCGAACCCGACCGCAAGTGGGACTATAACGGCACCCTTTTCATCGGCGACAAGGGGAAGTTGCTCTTCGACGGCACGCCGCACATCATCCCCGAAGCGAAGATGAAGGAGTTCAAGCGGCCCGAGCCGACGCTGCCGCGCACCCCCGGCAACGATCATCACACCGACTTCTTCATCGCCGCGAAGGGCGGTCGGCCGGCCGTCTCGAACTTCGATTTCGCGTCGCTCGTGACCGAGTCGGCCCTCGTGGGCAACATCTCGCTCCGCCTCGGCGGCGAGCGCCTCCAATGGGATGGCCCGAACATGAAGGCCACCAACGCCCCCGGAGCCCAGCAGTACGTCAAACGCCAGTACCGCAAGGGCTGGACCCTGTAGGATTTCGGATTGCGAATTGAACGGCGAACGGCAGCAGGACTCGGCGTTTGGCGGGCAGCCGCAGGCGGCCGCGCGTTGTCGGCCCATCACCCGGCCGCCCCCGCGCCATGTTACGAAGTAGGCGCGGCAGGGCATCCGGATGGCTGAATACCTCTGGCTCATTCCCCTGGGGTTTGTGGTCGGCGTGTACGGCACGTTCATCGGCGCCGGCGGCGGCTTCGTCCTGATGCCGGTCCTCTTGCTCCTCTATCCGGGCGAGTCGAGCGACACGCTTGCGGCCGTCTCGCTGGCGGTGGTCTTCTTCAACGCCGGGTCCGGGTCGGTGGCCTACGGTCGCATGCGGCGGATCGACTACAAGTCGGGCCTGCTGCTCTCGGCGGCCACGATTCCCGGCGCGATCCTCGGGGCGATGACCACGGTCCTCATCCCCCGGCGGACATTCGACGCCGCCCTCGGCATCGTCATGATCCTGGTGTCGGCCTTCCTCATGTGGCGGCCGATGGTGCGCAGAACCTCCACGACGGCCAGGGCGGCCGAACGCGACGGCGCCGACCGGCTGGGGTCGTACAATCTGACGCTCGGGCTCGGCCTGAGTTTGGCGGTCGGGTTTGTATCCAGCCTCTTTGGGATCGGCGGCGGGATCATCCACGTGCCCGTCATGGTGCACCTCCTGGGTTTCCCGGTGCACGTGGCCACCGCCACCTCGCACTTCATTCTATCGTTCATGTCGCTGGCCGGGACGGGCGTGCACGCGGCGACCGGTGCGCTGGCCCCAGGCGTTTATCGCATGATCGGGCTGGCAATCGGCGTGGTGGCTGGAGCGCAACTGGGGGCGTGGCTCTCCAGCCGGGTCGGCGGACCGTGGATTATCCGCGGCCTGGCCATTGCCCTCGGGTTCGTGGGTCTCCGCGTGCTTGTCCTGGCCTTTGAGTAGGCATGGCTGCGCGTCGCCGTGTGCTGCGATTTTTCCGTGGCCTGGACCCCCTCGGCGGGTTGAGAATCTTGGCGGCGACATCCCATCGAGCGGAGCGACCTATGCGAACGACCGGTGCCTTTGCCCTCGCGGTGGTCCTCTGTCAGGCCGCCCTCGCCCAGCCGCAGCGCAACGACTCGGTGGTGATCGTGCCGGCGCCGCGCCCCGTGACCATTGACGGCGACCTCAAGGAGTGGGACCTCTCGGGCGCCATCGACTGCGCCTACGACCCGTCGATGAGCCCGCGGTTCACCCTGCGTTTTGCCGCGATGTGCGATAAGGACGCCCTGTACCTGGCGGCACATTTCGTTGACGACACGCCGATGATGAACCGGCACGACCCCAAGGTCGAGCCAAACCTCGGGTGGGCGGGCGACTGCCTCCAGGTGCGCCTCGCGACCGACCCGAGACTCGGCTGGCCGCTGTCGTTGTCGGAGTACTCCGCCCAGCAGAACGACCCGCGCGCCAGGAGCGACCGCATCTGCCACCTCACGATGTGGTACTTCACCGACCGCCGGGAACCCGTCCTTCAGATGCAGTGCGGCTGGGACTTTCACGGCACGAAAATCTGGACGGGGGCGGACTCGGGCCTGGCGTTCCGCAAGGACGCCGACGGGCAGGGGTACACGCTTGAGGCCCGCATTTCCTGGGAGCGGCTCAACGCGGCTGCCGGGCGACCCCAGGCCGGTGACACGGTGGCTTTCACCGTGCAGCCGCTCTGGGGCGATGCCGCCGGTGCCAAGAACATCATGAGTTACTACGAGGTGGTGCGGACGAGCGGCTTCGCGTTCCAGACCTCCGACGTGTGGGGCAAGGCCGTCTTTTCGGCCAAGGGCAATCTGCCGCCGGCCGAACGCCCCCCGATGGCACAGCAGGGGATCGATCCGCTGATAGTCGACATTCCTATTGAGGACCCTCAGGCCGTGCAATACAGTGCCGCCATCTTTACGGATGACGGGCAACTGGTCCGCACGTTGCCGGTCATGCCGCTGCGGATTGAGTGGAGGGCAGACCTAATCGGCCTCCACTGGGACGGTCTCGACGACAACGGCGCGCCGCTTCCGCCCGGCAAGTATCAAGTCCGCGTACTGACGCACCGGGGCATCGGCCAGAAGTGGGTGACGTCGCTCCACAACGCGGGCACGCCGCCGTGGCGGACCGATGACAACCGCGGCTCGTGGGGCGGCGACCACGGGTCGCCCATCGCGGCCGCGTCCGACGGCCGCCGCGTTTACCTCGGCTGGGGCATCAGCGAGGCGGGTTGGGCCGTCATCGCGGCCGAGCCGCACCTCGTCTCTACCGAGAAGGCCCAGAAACTCTGGGGCCAGCACCAGATTCTCGAGATCGGCATGCTCGTTCAGGCGATGGCCACCGACGGCCGATTCCTCTTCGTGGCGCAGGACGGCGACAAGTGGGGACAGGCCAGGGGCGCCCTGCGGCAGGCGGGCGTAGTCCTCTGGGATGCCGCATCGGGCAGTCCCGTCAACTTCCCCTTCGGCCAGCGCGTGCTCCTGGCGAGCGAGTACCAGCCGAAAGGCGACCAGGTGAACCTGCGGGGCATCGCGCTGGCCGGCGGCATCCTGTACTGCTCGCTCGCGCTCGACGATAAGGTCATCGCGCTGAACTGGAAGACCGGCGAGAAGATCAAGGAGTACGCCGTCGCGAAGCCGTGCGGCCTGGCCATCGACCGGCAGGGCCGGATCCTGGCGGCCAGCGCCGGGCAACTCGTGCGGATCGACCCGGCCTCGGAGCAGGTGGCGCCGCTTGTCGCCTCGGCCCTGGAGGCCCCGTGCGGCGTGGCGGTCGATGACGCCGGCCGCATCTACGTGACCGACCGCGGCAAGGCGATGCAGGTCAAGGTCTTCGACTCGGGCGGCAAGGCCGCCGGGACCATCGGCAAGGCCGGCGGACGCCCGGCCGTCGGACGCTACGACCCCGACGGCATGTATAACCCGGCGGGCATCACGGTCGACGCCGAGGGCAAGGTCTGGGTCATGGAAGAGGACCAGATGCCCAAACGCGTGAGCGTCTGGTCCAGGGACGGCAAGTTGCTCGGCGACCTCCTGGGGCCCGGCGCGTACGCCGTCGAAGGCGTCGCCGACGAGGCCGACCCGAAGTTCGTCAACACCCACAACGTCCTCTTTGAAGTGGATTACGCGGCCGGCAGGGCCAGGACGGTCGCCACGCTCACGCGGGCCCAGGGGCAGCAGATGGGTCAGGACGGCGGGTTCATGGGCCGCGGGCTCCACTTCCGCCATACGCATGGCCATAACTACGTCATTCATTGCGGGCGCGGGGCGGTGGTGGTGTACCTCCTGGGCGACGACCTCGTGGGGCGGCCGGTGGCGGCCATGGGCGATTTCGGGCACCTCGTCCAGTTCCACCTGCCGCCGGGGTTCAGGGCGAGACTGCCCGAGAAGGCCGGCTCGTTCCGCTGGCAGGACCAGAACGGCGATTCCCTTCTCCAGCCCGAGGAGTTCGCCTTCGAGGAAGCCCCGACGCCCGTCCGCAACTACTGGGGCCCCTGGGTCGACGACGACCTCGCCTTCTGGGGCATGCGAGACTCGAGTGTCTACAAGGTGGCCCCCGTCGAGTGGAAGGCGAGCGGCATGCCGGTCTATCCGAAGAATGGCGACGTGCAGCCGCTCTTCGCCACGGCGGGCACCAGCGTCGAGCACGTCCTGCCGGCGGGCGAGAGCGTTTACGTGCTGGAACGCAAGGGCGGCAACAGCCAGACGGGCGGGGCCGACTTTGCCGCCGTCTCGCGGTACACCCTCCAGGGCAAACGACTCTGGGCCTACCGCAAGGCCTGGACCGGCTTCGCCCTGGAGTCGCCGCTCTTCAAGCCCGGCTACGTCATCGGCGCGATGAAGTTCATCGGCCGCGCCCGCCTTGCCAGCGGCATGGAACTCGTGGGCGTCAACGGATACCATGGCCAGTTCAACCTGATTTCGGACGCGGGCCTGTGGGTCGCTGCCCTCTGCCAAGACAACCGGTGCGGCCCCAAGGCCGATGCCACCACCGTCTGGCCCGAGAACTTCTCCGGCTGCTTCTTCCGCAACCGCGACAATGGCAAGGTCTACCTCATCGCGGGCGACACCGACACGCGAATCTGGGAGATAACGGGCCTGGAGACGATCCGCACGGGCAAGGCGGACTTCGCGCTCAGCGAGGCCGACCACAAGAAGGCGATCGAGGTCGCCGGCCGAAGGCGGGCCGGCGCGGCCCAGGTCGAGCCGCTGGTGCTTTGCTCCTCTAGGCATAGCAACATGCACGGCGTGAAGATCGCGAAGATCGATGCCGGCGGCGGCCGAGAGGCCACGGTCTTCCTGACCTACGACAATGATAAACTGATCGTGTCCTTTGACGTCCGCGACGATTCGCCGATGAAGAACGCCGCCAAGGACTTTGCCATGCTCTTTAAGGGCGGCGACGCCTGCGACGTCATGCTCGGCGCTGACCCGAAGGCCGACCCCAAGCGTACGCGGCCCGCCGCCGGTGACGTGCGGCTGCTTTTCAGCGTCATGGATGACAAGCCCGTGTGCGTCCTCTATGCCCCCGTGGCAGGGAAGGCCGAGAAGAAGCCGCGCACCTTCAGTTCCCCCACCGGCAACGAGGAGTTCGAGCGCGTCGTAGTGGTGGAGGACGCCAAGGTGGTCGTGGCTCGGAAAGAGGGCGGCTACCTGCTCGAGGCCGGGGTGCCCCTGGCGGCCATCGGCCTCGCGCCGCAGCCGGGCACGCTCCTGCGGGGCGACGTGGGCGTCCTCTTCTCGGACCCCGGCGGCTCGCGGACCGTCCTGCGGGCGTACTACGCGAACCGCCGGACCGCCATCGTCAACGACATTCCGAGCGAGGCCCGCCTGGAGCCGCAGCGCTGGGCCCTGCTGAAGGTGGAGTAGAGCACGGTGCGCTTTGACAAGAGAATCCGCGCGGCGGGTCGGCAGGACCGCCGCGCAAAGCCGTGTCGTAGCGTTAACGGCGGGGCATCGCATCTACAACTCAAGGAGACTATGATGAAAAGGTATGGGCTCGCAATCGTGGTGCTGGGCGTCATCTGTGTAGTGGTGTCCCTGGCGGCCGTTTACTCGCGCGGCCAGGGCGGCGTGACCGACGAGTTCCGCCGGCAGTTCGTCAAAGAGTTCAAGCGCATCGGCATCAACACGACGCCCGAGGACGCCCTGTTCCTGCGGATCATGATCGAGGCGCGCAAGGCCAAGCGCGGCGTCGAGGTGGGGTCGGCGACCGGATTCGGCGCCATCAACATGGGCGTCGGCTTCGAGCGGACCGGCGGACGCCTCGACACCATCGACATCGACCCGAACATGGTGAAGGCGTGCCGCGAGAACGTCGCCAGGATGGGCCTGGAGAAGTCCGTGACGGTGATCGAGGGCGATGCGCTCAAGGTCCTGGGCCCGCTGGAAGGCGAGGTCGATTTCACGTTCATCGACGCCGTGAAGGAGGACACCCTCAAGTACTTCAGGCTCCTGGAACCGAAGATGAAGCCCGGCGCCGTGGTCGTGGTCGACAACGCCATCCAGTCGGCCCGCGCGATGAAGGACTTTCTCGATTTTATGAAGACCAGCCTTGACTGGGAGATGGTGATCATCCAGGCATCGCAGGAGAAACGCGACGGCATGGCCGTCTGTTACAGGGTACGGTGACGGCCCGCTGGTCCGTCACTTCTTGCCGCGCCAGGCGTCGAACTCGCCGGGCTTGCAGAAGCCGATCTGCCGGTTGTCACTGGCGAGGCTGCCGAGAGCGAACTTCATCCGGGCGCCCTGGAAGGCCGCTTCCTGCGGCGGCGCGAAGTTGAAGGCCAGGTTCCACGTGCCGCGGGGGAACTCCAACTCCGCCGCGACCAGGACTGGCCACAACCGACTTGCGTCCGCCCGGATGCGCGGTATTCTGGATAGATCGGCAACCGTTTGTGCCGGGCACGAAAGGAGAGGGCGTGAAGCCTCTCGGATGGCTTGGGCTGCTGGCGGCTCTGGCGTTGGCCTCAGTTGCCGGTCAGGCGCGCGGTGCGGCGGTCGCCGGCCCGATGGCGGCCGAACAGACGGCGCAGGTCCGAGAGGACTGGCTTCGCCAGGCCGAGACCAGGCCGCAGGCTGCTGGCCAGGCCACGGCCGACACGCGCGAGGACGCCGCCGGCGCGGTCGACGGCGTCAAGAATGGCAAGTACGCCTTCCACACCGGCCAGGAGCCGAACCCGTGGTGGCAGGTGGACCTTGGCGAGCCGACGCCCATCGCCCGCGTGGTGGTCTACAACCGGCTCGATTACGCCCCCGGCCTCCACAACGCCGACAACCTTCTCATCCTGACCTCCGATGACGGCAAGGCCTGGACGCTCCGTTACGACAACAAGGGCAAGTACTTCGGGGGCGTAAGCGGCGCGAAGCCCCTGGATGTCGCCTTTGGCGCAGGCGAGGTCCGCGCCCGGTTCGTGCGGCTCCAGGTCCGCAGCGAGGCGCCGATCTTCTTCCACCTTGATGAGGTCGAGGCCTATGGCCCCGCCGACCCCGAGAAGAACCTCGCCCTGCATCGGCCCGCCGACCAGAGCAGCGCCAGCCAGTGGTCTGTCGCCAAGGTCACGGCCGGCGACCCCGGAGTGAAGTATCCCACGCGGCAGGCGATTGAGCGCGGCCGGCGCCTGGCGGCGGACCTCAAGGAAATGGGCGCCGACACCGGCGCGCACGAGCGGGCCCTCGATGAGGCGGCGGCACGCCTGGACGCCATGAAACCGGATGCCCCGGCCGACGCGCAGCGGGCCGTCTACCTCGACGCCCGCCGCGCGGTCCGGCGACTGGCCTTCGCCAACCCGCTCGTTGCCTTCGACCGCCTGATCTTCGTCAAGCGGTTCACGCAGGAGTCTTACCCCGACGTGTGCCTGAACCACATGCCGTGGGTCTCGCGGCCGGGTGGAGACATCTGCATCCTATCGCCGGCAGCCCCCGACGGCCGGGTGCGGCCGATCCTCAAGGGGGCGCTCGGGCCGGGCCACGTCCACGGCATGGACCTCTGGTGGAACGGCGACCGCGCCGTCTTCGGCTGGGCGAAAGCCAGGAGCGACAACCCCCCCGACGGCTGGCTCGACCGGTCCCAGAGTTACCGTCTGCGGCGGACCGAGGAGCCGACCCACATCTTCGAGGTCGGCATCGACGGCGCGGGACTTCGCCAGTTGACCCGCGGCGAGTGGAGCGACCTCGACCCGACGTACCTGGCGAGCGGCGACATCGCCTTCGTCTCCGAGCGGTGCGGCTGCTCGCTCCAGTGCAACGAGTACGACAAGGACGAGACTTCCTGCAACCTGTACGTGATGAAGCCCGACGGCAGCGCCGTCCGGCGCCTGAGCGTGACCAAGGACGGCGACTACCTGCCGCACGCCCTCGACGACGGCAGCATCGGCTACACGCGATGGGAGTACCACGAGCGCGGCTGGGCGAACGTCCAGTCCATCTGGACCGTCCGGCCCGACGGCACGGGGGCCGACGCCGTCTTCAAGCAGCACTTCAACGACCCCTGGGCGCTGGAGGACGTGCGGTCGATCCCCGGCAGCCGCCGCCTGGCGGCCATCGCCACGGGCCACCACACGCTGCCGGCCGGGCCGGTGGTCGTGGTCGATCCGAACGTCGGCATCAACAGCCCCTCCGGGATCCGCATCGTGACGCCGGGGGTCCGCCCGCCGGAAGGCGGCATGGCGGGGACGCCTGTCGCCGAGGGCGGCGTGGCCGACGCGGGCGGCTTCTACATGACCCCCTGGCCGCTCTCGGAGAAGTATTTCCTCGTCTCCTACACTTACGGCGGCCAGACCGACCCGGCGGGGTACGCACTGTACCTCATCGACGTCTTCGGCAACAAGGAACTTATTTATAGAGATCCCGACATTTCGTGCTTCGTGCCGATCCCGCTGCGGCCGCGGCCCCGGCCGCCAGTCCTGCCCGACGTGACCGACCCGGCGAAGCCGTACGCTGTCTGCACGGCGGCCGACATCAGCCGCGGCGTCGACGGCGTGCCCCCGCAGGCGATCCGCTACATCCGCATCTCGGAGCCAGTCGCGTGGCCGTACGACAACACGCACGGCGGCCGCCGGTACGAGGCCGATGCCAAGGGGGCGGGCGTCGGGTGGAACCCCGCCCGGATCATCGGCACGGTGCCGGTCGCGCCGGACGGGAGTGCGACATTCCGGGTCCCGGCCGACACGGCCGTATACTTCCAGTTGCTCGACGAGAATCACATGGAACTTCGCCGCATGCGGTCGTTCATAAGTTTCCAGCCGGGCGAGAGCCGCGGGTGCACGGGCTGCCACGAGACGCGGGCGGCGGCACCGGTCGCCGCGGCCAGCGCCCTGGCGGCCCGCGAGCCCTCGGTGCCCCAGCCGCCGCCGTGGGGCGACCGGGCCGTGAGTTTCCTCCGCGACATCCAGCCCATCCTCGACGAGCACTGCGTGAAGTGTCACAGCGGCCTCAAGGCACCGAAGAACCTGGATTTCTCCGGCGGCCTGACGGCCAACTATAACCGGGCGTACGACACGATCATCGGGGCGCACCTGGTCGCGCTCTCGAACAAGAATGACGACGCCAAGATCACGCCGCCGCTGGCCTTCGGGTCGCGCAAGAGCCAACTCGTCGAGGTCCTGCGCAAAGAGCCGCACTCGGAGCGCGCGCCGCTCTCGAACGAGGACTGGCTGCGCCTCGTGACGTGGATCGACTCCAACGCGCCCTACCACGACGGGTTCCTGGACAAGCGGCCCGAGAAGAAGCCGTACGACCTGGCCGCCGACGCGGAACTCGCCCGCGGCCTGGCCGCCGCCCACGCGAAGCGCTGCGCCGGGTGCCACAAGGCCGAGGACGTGTCGCGCATCGCGTGGATTGACCTGGGGGATCCGAAGCGAAGCCTGTTCCTCGCGGCGCCCCTGGCCCAAGCGGCAGGCGGGTCGGCGCGATGCAAGCAGCCCGTCTACAAGGACCAGGACGACCCGGACTACCAGGCGGTCCGCCGGATGGTCGAGGCGGCGGTCACGAACGCTCTCGACAACCCCCGCCGCGACGTGAGGGCGATCGTTCCGCCGGTCCGCCTGGGCGCTGCCGAGAAGTAGAGGCGCTGCGCGGGCTGGCGCGGTGGGCAGTCATGCCCGCCGCGCGTATGTGCCATCGGCCCCGCGCCACACCAGGAGATGCTGAATGAGGTATGCTATCGTCCTGGCTGTCCTCCTGGCGGGAACCGCCCGGGCGGCCGAGGTCCACGTCCGCTTCAAGGTGGTCGAGCCGCAGGGCGAGAAGTTCCGCGTCACGACGGGCGGCTTTCGCCACGATGGCCGCAATGACCAGTGGTACCTGCCGAGCGAGAAGGTCGAGGTTGAAGGCGGCGCCTGGAGCCGATGGGTCGACATGAGCCGCGCGGACTTGCACGGGCGGCTGAACCGTCAGGGCGGCGTGGCCGAGTGGCCCGCGATGAAACTCGAGGTCGCGCCAATCGAGGTCAAGGACAGGCCGGGGCCGAAGAACCCCATGGCAGGATGCACGCTCGAAGTGCAACTTGCCGACAAGCCCGACCCGGCCGGCGTCGTCGTCACCTTCACCGAGAAAAGCGCCTCCAACGCCATCGGCTTCCTGCTGCCGCATCCGCTGCGCGAGAAGAAGGCGGAATTTGAGACCGGCTCGCAGATGGCCGCGCGGCACCGGGCGTGGGCGAAGGAGGCGACCGGCGGCCGGATTGCGGCGCCCGCCAAGTTCGGCCTCTGCACCTCCATCTGGGGCCACTATGACCCGGCGCTGGCGCGCGACGAGACCGAGACGCTCAAGATGCTCGGCTTCAATGTCGTGGGCGGCGTGCCGGTGCCGGTCATGCGCGCCTGCGGCGTCAAGACCTATGGCAGCACCTCGCTTTACGAACCCGACCCCGACAAGGCGGCGGCCGAGTGGCGGAAGCACGCCGAGGGACACCTTGCCAGGACACTCGCGACGGAAGACGGCAAGTGGGAATACGCCAACATGCACCACCTTGTCATCTCCGACGAGATCAGCGTACTGAACTTCAAGGGCGTGGACCCGGGGCGGCTCAACGGATGGTTCCGCGACTACCTGCGCCAGCGCGGCGTGGCGGCGGACCTCGGCATACCGATCGACCAGGCGGAGTACCCGACGGAGGCGATGGCGCGGCGGACGCTCGCGCGGTTTGCGGCGGAGGCTTCGTCGGCGAAGCCGCCCATTCCGCCGCCGTGGACCCTGAAGCCGATGCCGCCGCTGGCGGACATCAAGCAGCGGCGCCTGTTGTACCACGCGGCCAAGTTCGGCCAGTGGTGGTCGGCGAAACGATTGCGGCAGACGAGCGACCTGGTGCGCGCGTCGCTGGCAGGGATGAAGACCGAGGCCCTGCCCACCGACCACGGCTTCCTGGGCGCCTGGGGACCGCCGAACCTGGGCATGGGCTATCGCCTCCTGGACCTCTTTGAACTGGGGGCGCAGGAAAGCGTCGACATCCTGGACGGCGAGGACTGGCTGGGCCTCAACCACATGTACGGCCCCGGAGCCACGTGGACGGGGGCGCAGACGTTTGAATACTTCAATGCGATCCTGCGCTCGAGCATCACGGGCCGGCGGATGACGCTCATGAGCCTCATCACGCCCAGCGACGACGGATACCTGCGCCTGAAGGCCTACTCGGCGCTGGGGCAGGGGGCCAAGACCTTCTTCTTCTGGACGTACGGTCCCACGTACATCGGCACCGAGAACTACTGGTCGGACCTGCGGAGCGAGTACGACGGCCTCGCCAGGTTCACGCGGGCCCTGGCCGCGGCCGAGGACGTGCTATACGAGGCGGCGACCGTGCGCGACCCCGTCGCGATCCTCTATTCGGTCAGCCACGACATCTGGCACAACGACGACCCGGCGAGTCTCGTCGAGAACCGCCTGACGTGGCACGCCCTGCGGCACCTGGGCATCCAGCCCGACCTGCTGCGCGAGGAGGACGTCGAGGCGGGCCGCCTGCGCGGCTACAAGGTGCTCTACGTGACGGGCCAGTGCCTGACGCGGCGGGCCTCGGCGGCCATCGACGGGTGGGTGAAGGACGGCGGCGTGGTGTACCTTTCGGCGGGGGCGGCCACGCGCGACGAGTTCTACGAGCCGTATGTGCCGCCGTTTGCCGCGGGACTCTGGCCGGCCGATGCGGCGGCGCAGTTCGCCAAGCAGGAGCACACCTACAACGAGCGTGGCGACCTGCCGACGATCAAGCCCATGGCCCACGCGGTGCTTGCCGCGACCCTGGGCGGCGGCCGCGTGCCTGTCATCGGCGGGCGATTGGACCTGCGGAAGGATACCGCGGAGGCCGACCGTCTCGCGATGTTCGAGGATGGCGCGGCGGCTGGGGCGAACCTCCGCTTGGGCAAGGGGCGAGTCATTGGCGTCGGCTTCTTCCCGATGCTTGCGTACTCGCCCTTCAAGCAGGGCCAGACGACGCTTGATGAGAAGTGGCCCGAAGATCCGCGCAGAGTCATCCGCCTGGCGCTTGAGGCCGGGAATGTGTCGCCGGTCGCTCGGCCCGACGTGCCGGTGGTCGAGGCGAGTTTACTTACCGGCCCGCGCGGCTCGGCCCTGGTGCTGGTCAACTATACTTACCAGCCGATCGGGCGCCTCAAGGTCGCCCTCCGCGTCGGGCATGCCGTCGGGAAGGTCGTGAGCACGGAAGGGGCGAAGGTCCTGCTCCAGAAGACTGAGGGCGTGGTGGCGCTCGAACTGCCCCTGGAGTGGACGGACATCATCCTCTTACCGAAACCCTAAGTGCCTTATTGGCAAGACGTTAGACGCGAGGCCCTGGTCCAGGCACATTCCGCAGGGAAACTCACATTTTCTCTCTTGACATTCGATATCTAAACGATATTATAGTGACATCAAGAGCGGCCCGTACTGAAGAGGAGGCAACCATGCAAGAGAGAGAAAGGACTGTACTGAGCGGTTGGCTGATGCTCCCGCTTGTGATCCTGCTGGTCCTGGCTATGCCGGGAGCACTGATCAAGGGCATCCTGGCTGAGAGCATCCCCTGGATTGTCGCGGCCGTGTTGCTCGTGCCCTTCGACTTCCTGATGATCTGGGGCTTCTTCACTCTTCAGCCCAACGAGGCCCGCGTGCTGGTCCTTTTCGGCCGCTACGTCGGCACGGTCCGCAAGGACGGGTTCCACTGGACGAACCCGTTCAGCGTTCACCGGGGCGGCCCCGTCACCGTCCAGGTGCACGAGCAGGAGAAGCGACAACCCCAGGTGGCCTTCGCGCGGAGCAAGTACCGGGTCTCGCTCCGCGCCAGGAATTTCGAGACCCAGACGCTGAAGGTCAACGACAAGTGCGGCAACCCGGTCGACATCGGCGCCGTGGTGGTCTGGCGCGTGGAGGACACCGCCAAGGCGATTTTCGACGTTGATGAATATGAGAATTACGTCAAGGTCCAGAGCGAAACGGCGGTCCGCCACCTCGCCAACAGTTATCCCTACGACCATGCGGATGATGCGCCGGGCACCGAACTCACCCTGCGCCACGGCGACGCCATCAGCGATGCCCTGGCCAAGGAACTCCAGGACCGCCTGTCCCGCGCCGGCGTCCGTGTGGACG
>Ga0315282_10009719_pt1 | contig 15241 bp, 14 predicted proteins | sample YL17G07_20_MG_FD_203693 | JGI IMG/M metagenome (GOLD analysis project Ga0315282, IMG submission 203693) | Sediment microbial communities from Yellowstone Lake, YNP, Wyoming, USA - YL17G07_20 | ecosystem: Environmental > Aquatic > Freshwater > Lake > Sediment | place: USA: Wyoming | collected... | reverse complement strand
AGGATCCGACAGATTGAGGACAAGGCCTTAAGGAAGTTGAAGCATTCCAGCCGGGCCGATAAACTAAAAAGTTTTATCGATTACTAAAAGAATTCTAAATAAGGAGACGAACTATGAATATTTATGTTGGAAATCTATCAGATAATGTAACAGAGGAAAATCTTCAGCAGGCTTTTGAAGCCTTCGGCCAGGTAACCTCAGCAAGAATTATCAAAGACAAGTATACGGGTCAGTCCCGAGGGTTTGGTTTTGTAGAAATGGGTGAGCAGGCTCAAGCCCAAGAGGCGATTAAGAGCCTTAATGCGAAGGAACTAATGGGCAAGCAGATAAGTGTAAAAGAAGCATATGCTCCCACTGGCCAAGGAAAATCTGGAAGGCAGGGAGAGCGAATGAATTATAGAGGCAACAGGAACCGTTATTAATTCCGTTTTCTCAGAAAAGAGGTTGACAAATGATACAGCGGAGAAGGCATGGGAGGTTTCGTGCTTCAAAACCGAGCCATTTAAGGCATCCAAAATCCTATAAAGTTATATGTTCGGGTTGCGGGAAGGAAGTTGTTACCCCAGTTCCCCCACCCAATGACAAAAAGCTGCTATGTATGGAGTGCTTCAAAAGATAGAGGCGTCATTGAAACGGAGAGAAAAATGAATAGGAAGATTAAGGTAAATAAGAAGCATGGAATCCGTATTCCTGCCTTTCGTAGAGGACGCGGTCAAGGAAAAACTCAAAGAATAAACGAAGTCAGAAATTCGCCATTACATTTTTAAATCTTAAAGAAAGAGAAACCTATGTTCGAATTTGACGCCTTATGTCCGTATTGTGAGAAAAAATTCAAACTGAGCATGGTTGGCCTGGAAGCCAAAGAGTTTATACAATGTCCTCATTGCCGAAGAATCATTAAGCTCGACCTCGCTGATCCGGAAAAAAAGGCAATACGGATAGGTCCGGATTTCGAAAACTAATTTCTAGCCGCAAACCGTAATAGTCTCCCAAGAGGTCAAGAAAGGTGACGGTACTATAGTGAAGATAGGGGACAGGTTCAAAGATAAGACAACTGGAAAGATTTACATCATAAGATCGGAAACTGATAACGGTACGCTTTTCCTGGAGGGGGAAAACGGTTTGGGCCGGAGATTGATTGGTAAAGAAAGTTTGAAACAAACTTGCGAGAAGCTGGAGGACATAAAATCTTGAAGCAAACATATTTCTTGCGAGGCTAGGATGATGGATTCTTGATGTACTGTTTACCTTCTTACTGTTCCGGCCACGATTCACTTGTCAAAGACCCAAGGCGGGGTCAGAAATGGCTCTGCCCTTATTTTGGGGGAAACCTTCCTCACGCTTTCTTTCAAACCGTAATCTTCAACCTCCAGGGGTATCTTCGAGTGAAGAGTAGTAGGTGCAAGTTGCAAGAAGGATTATCTTGACACTGTCCGTCAACTCAAATGCTGGTCAGGACAGTTAATTTCTAAATTCCGCAATCTGCAATCCACAATCCGCAGTCCATCATTCAACCCTTAACGCCTTACGCTATATTTTTAATAATCCTCTGACTTTCTCCAAGAGTGGTTTTTTGATTTTTACTTTTAAATAGAGGTCACCGGATTCTCCGCCATCTTTGCCAGGTGCGCCCATCCCCTTCAATCTTATCTTCTGACCTTCCTTCATTCCAGGAGGAACGGTAACGATCAGCTCTTTCGATCTCTTTCGGTGAAGGTATTTCCCTTTCGCTCCTTCGAGGGCCTGTCGGGGATCGAGATAGATGACATCTCCGAGATCTTTCCCCCTTTGGGGTTCTCTCATTCCAAAGGTCTTCTTTAAAAGGTATTGAATGATTTTACCCAGGAATCCCGGGAAAATCTCGGACGAAACTGGAATCCCTTGTTGTTTGTTTTTTCCAAAGCCGGGACCGAAAAATATGAATCCCCTACCAGAGACTCCTGGTCTTTGAAATTCAAAAGTGTTAACTCCCTGACCATACGACTCTCTGAAGACCTCTTCAAAGCTTCTGAATCCAAAGGCCCTGGCCATCTCCTCAAAAATCTGATTGATGTCAGACCCCCTGAAAATATCCTGTTCAGAATATCTCTGTTTAAACCGATCGTATCCATAAGGTCCGTACTGCTCATGAAATGTGTCATAATCGCTTCTCTTTTTAGGGTCGGAGAGGACCGCATAAGCCTCGTTGATCTCCTTCATCTTTTCAACTGCCAGAGGATTTTCTTTATTTCTATCCGGATGATACTGGAAGGCCAATCTCCGGTAAGCCTCTTTGATCTTCTGAGGCGAAACCTCTTTCTCTACCTCTAGAATCTGATAGTAATCCTTCTGATTCATCATTCTATTTATCAACCCTTCCAGGGTTGTTCTCTTCGCTTTGTCAACAGCCAGGTTCTCCAGGATGACCGCAACAGCTTTGGAAATTTCTTATCTTGATCCAATTATTCCGGATAAGGAAATGCATCTTTTTCAGCCAGGGCATATCGACATGAAAGTTGGTGAAAAAGGATCGGGCGCTTGGCCTCCTCGTTTCATGATGACCCATTCAATTTCTCCTTTTTTCAAATCATGTATTGTCATCGTGCCTACGGGTTTAAGCATTATAATTTATAAAACTTTGGTTTGCCATTGATTTACTCCAAACGCTTTACGCCTTACGGTTTAAAGTTGATCTTTTTTTGTATTTTGGTTAGAAAGAATAGAAATTCTCATTTTCCTGACTTGCTCAAATTGCCAAGTCCGCAGGGGAACAAATTTTAAGAGAGCAGGGAAGATGAAATGGAGTTTCAATTGAATCAAAAAAAAAGAATTAAAATTAAATTTTTACCCATTTTTATTCTACTCCTCTTTGCCTGTGCGATTTTCCCTCCAAGATCCTATGACGAAAGGGTCTCCCGATGGAAATCCTATAAAGATGTAGAGAGATGGCTGGAAAAGGATTTTTCTTTTGATACGGAGAGGTTTAAAAGATTTGAAGGAACCTTACCTCCTCCGAGAACTCCAGAGGAAACTTTCAAGCTCAAATCCGGAATCTACATTGATGCAGCGGTCTTTGCCAGGGAGAGTATCAATCGGATCGATCCATCCTGTCAGGCTAAAATAGTGGTTCTTTTAATCGGAGGTGGAACAAATCATTACGTCTGTTCATTTAAGAAGGAGGGTAAGCTTTTCATTATGGATTATGGAACACCTTATAAAATGATGGTTGGGGTTCATGGTCCATTTAATTCTCTTAGGGAATATAAAGTATTTTTTGAAAAGAATCATCCAGTCATCAAAAACGTTCAAGACATTACCTATTTACGCTAAAAAGTTTACCCCCTTAACCCAACCTTAACCGTAAGGTGTGGAGCGTAAGGTGTTGATTCCTCAATTACGCAATCCACAATCCGTATTCCGAAATTAAATAGTTGACTTCTTCTCTGATTAGTTCTAAAAAGGAGTACAAATTGTCAACCATTTGACAATTTGGGCCATTTTTCAAACAGAACAATAGATATTGAAAGGAAAATTGTCTTTTAAGTTGAAAAGTTACAAAATCGCTCTATGGCATAAAAAATGCACTCTATTTTTTAAATTTTATGTCCTGTGGTTAGGTGGATGCGCTTTGCTTTGTAAATAATACGTTACGCTATACGATTTACGTTTTTATAGTCAGGTGAAAGTATAAAAGGAGGTTCTTTTGATCCAGAAGATCTTATACATAGGAATCATCTTTTCTCTCTCCTTGATGTGCCTATCCAACGTTGCGGCCCAAAACAATTTCTATCCTTATTTAACAATGGAAGGACAGCTTTCTGATCATCAGGAATTGGAGATTAGAGAAGGGCCCCGTATTGTGACCATAGAGCCTCCTGTCAGTAATGAATCCAGTGACGATTTCAAACTGGCGATTCTTCCCATAGGTCTACATAAAAAGGAAACCGAATTCGATATCCCCATCGTCATCAATGGCAAAGTGGAACATTACATCCAGTATTTTCAGACGACCATTCGAGACAAATTTATTACCTGGCTCAGCCGGTCTGAGAAATATATCCCCTTCATGAAAAATCTCTTGAAGGAACACGGCCTCCCTGAAGATCTGGTCTACATGTCACTCATCGAGAGCGGATTCAATCCTTATGCTTATTCCAGGGCCAAAGCCGTAGGCCTGTGGCAATTCATCTCAATGACAGGGAAAAGATATGGTTTAAGGGTGAATTGGTGGGTCGATGAACGGAGGGATCCCGAAAAGTCCACGATTGCCGCAGCCAAATATTTGAAGGACCTCTATGATCTGTTCGCCTGTTGGTATCTTGCCGCAGCGGGTTACAATGCAGGGGAATACAAGATCATCAAGGCGATGAAGCGCTACCAAACAGAGGATTTCTGGAAGCTGACGAACCAGCGGTATCTAAAACGGGAGACCAAAGATTATGTTCCACAAATGATTGCAGCGGCACTCATTGCTAAGGACCCGGAAAAATATGGATTCATTGATGTCGCATACCAGGAACCTCTTCGTTATGAAAAGGTAAAAGTCCCTGAGTTGACAGATCTCTGCCTCATCGCCAAAGCCTGCGAAACCTCCCTTGAGGAAATCAAAGATCTCAATCCAGAACTACGAAGAGGGGTGACGCCTCCCAATGAAACCGAATATGAAATTAAAATCCCCTTCGGGAAGAAGGATTTCTTTCTGAAAAACTTCGAAGCCCTGCAGCCGCTTGAGAAGTTTCAATTCAAAACCCATCTCGTCAAAAAAGGAGAGGCCCTGAAGGGCATTGCCAACCACTACCGGGTGGATCTTGAGCCCTTGCTTGAAATCAACCATCTGAACAAGACGAGTCCGATCTCAAAAGGGATGACCCTTCTCATTCCTATTTCAAAGGATGAAGAAATAGGACCTCTCGCCATGGTTCAGAAAAAGAATGTGAAAGTTCGAAATACCAGACCATAGAAATGAAGCTTCGCTTTACTCTTTACACCTCGCTCTTCACGCCTAACGACTAGACCCCCACGCTTCACGCTTAACACCCAACACGTGTCGCTAACGCCTCATGTTTTGGTTAACGAGTACACCGGCTATGGTGAGAGCGAATGATTACCCAGGAAAAGCTTCTTTGACAGATTCAATTACAAAAAAGGTAACCCAAAGTTTAGCCCGTTCTCTCTGTTGACAATCTGCTATCATTCTTTTTAATATGGATCAATGCCTTTTTTTGTTCTCTTTCTGACACTTCTTATCTCCATGCCGTGCTTCAGCCAGACGCTGAATGAATCCCCTGATCAAGTCTGGGAAGTCGGCGATCGCCGGTGGACGGTTGAAGAAGAGCATCGATTTGAAAAATGGGTGGATGAAACGATTACAGAGGATTTCTTCATTCGCTACAAGATCCCCACGGATTGTGCGGATGCCGTCTATGCAATCCGATGGATCTATGCCCGGATCGCCCATCTTCCTGCTGCTGCTACCACAACGGATGGCAAATGGATCGGCCACTGGTCCACGGACTGGAAGCATCTTCCAACCCATTCGGAGTGGCACAGGGACGAACGTTTTCGTGCTGCCCTTCTCTACCTCTTTCCGAAGACCTGGACAGGGATACTCCCCCTCGACACCTATCCCGTCCGCATTTCTCCCGATTCGGTCACACCCGGAACGATATTTTTAGTGACAGAATCCCATGCCGGGATCATCGGTCATGTCTTCCTCGACGGGAGCCATGCCCATCCTCTTCAGACCTGGGAGTCGGCACTTCCGGTGAAGGTTCAAAAATTGAACTTGGGATATTTTTTTTCGGGGAGACCGGAATCCAAAGCCGGCTCAGGTCTCGTGAAGTTCCGATGGCCTGTTTCTGAAAATGGGGAATGGAAATATCTCCCTATCAAAGAGCACCCCTTCTATTCCAAAGAGCAATATACCTCTGGTTTTTGTAAGGGCTATGCAGACTTTGTCGAAGCCGTGGCCAGGAGGATCGATCCAACAAACTATGCCCCCATGGAGAAAATGGTAAAGGTGATGGGAACGATCACCCTCTTTCTCAGGGAGAGGGTTCCCATTGTTCTGGCAGGATACCAGCAGTGTCGCAATGGAGATTGCCCAAGAGGTTCGGAATTGTGGGAGATTCACAGTACTCCAGGCCGTGACGGAATGATCATCTCCCTGATGGATCATCTTTCACAGATCATCGAATCGAACCATCTCGGCCAGGAGATGGCAAAAAGGATGATGGAGGACATTCCGATCGATATCTCAGAGAACCGCTCGGTCACGCTCTATCATGTCTATCAGAACCATCTCTGGTTTTCTCCTCATCCGGAGGACTCGATCGAAGCCCGCTGGGGATTGAAGAAGTGTGAGATGATCTACGCACAGACCCGTGCCACCCAAGACGCCATTGCCTTTATTGAGAAGACTTATCGGAAGAAGGACCCTAAATATGCGGACTTCTCGATTCAGTGGCAGCAGCAGCTCCTGCGAAGACTCAGCGAGGAGGGGACCAGGTCCGCATGTAGAGAAACGCCTCCGACACCAGCGAAAAAAGTCTGGGTTTCCCCTCATCCGGAGACCTCGATCGGAGTCCGTTGGGAATTGAAGAAGTGTGAGAAGATCCGCGCAGAAATCCGTGTCACCAACGACGCCATTGCCTTCATTGAGAAGACTTATCGGAAGAAAGACCCTGAATATGCGGACTTCTCGATTCAATGGCAGCAGGAGCTCCTACGAAGACTCAGCGAGGAGTGGGCCAGGTCCGAGTGCAGAGAACCGCCCTCGATACCAGCGAAGGAAGAGAAGAAGTCGAGTAAACCCCGTTAGAAAGGACGGGGCTTTGACCCCGCCCTCTATGAGGAGCTGATGCGATTTATTATATTATCCCTGCAATAAATGACGGGGCTTTCTAACGGGGTAAAGAAATAGGAAAAACGGGAAAGACGCATGTCCTTCCCGTTTTTCTGATTGAGAGACAGGACAATAAGGTTTCACTCAGTTTATGGACATTGTTCTAAGCTCTTATATCAAATCAAGCTCCCCTACCAAATGAAATCTACATCCATTAGCAAAATCTATCAATTACTGACTTTAGAAATGAAGTGACCCATGACTTGACAGTGTCCGTGAGATTAAATCCTGATTTTCATGTCTTACGATTTCACCCCTCACGCTTCACACTTTACACCTTACGGTTGAGATGATTGTCAATTCGTCGTTTTTTTGATATAGTGGGCTGCGCTTACTCTTAGTAGTTAGCAATTTACGGATCGATATTTACGCTATCCCCTTTGGGCTATGCTTTCTTACAGACACGCAACACGGGCTAGGGTCACGTCTGCCTGCCCCAGGCAGGGAGTGATGGGTGTTTGAAACAAATTTATGAAAAGACAAGATAAAACTAAAGAGGAACTTCTCAGACATGTCGAGGAGATGCGCGGGGTCATTGCGGAATTGCAGGCCTGTAAGGAAGATCAAGAATCGGTCGCAGAGGAATTAAAGGAATCGGAGGAGAAGTTTCGAAAACTCGCTGAAAAATCAGTGGTTGGGATCTATCTGATCCAGGATGACCTCCTCCGGTATGCCAACCCGAAGTTCGCAGAGATATTTGGTTATGAGGTTGATGAAATGATCAACCGGTTAGAAGCGACAGCGATCGTCTTTCACGAAGATCGACCCCTTATCGAAGAAAATATTCGGAAACGGATATCCGGTGAGGTGGAGTCCATTCATGCACAATTCCGGGGGATCAGGAAAGATCAGGAGATCATTCATGTAGAGGTTTACGGTTCACGGATCGATCATCAGGGGCGCCCTGCTGTCTTAGGGACCATGATTGACATCACAGAGCGGATCCGCGCACAGCGTGATCTTGAAAAGCAGTTAACGATCTTTCAGGGTCTCTATGACCTGGCCATGGCCATGATCGCCGAGCGAAGTATTGATGAGAATTTGACCCTGGTCGTAGAGAAAAGCAGACAGATCCTCGGCACGGACACCTCCTTCATTGCGCTCCATGACGAAAAGACAGATGAGCTTCGCTGGCATATTTCTTCGGGCCTCGTGACGGAGAGATTTAAGAGATTGCGCGTACGCATGGGGAAGGGACTGGCCGGGAAGGTCGCCCAGAGCGGCAAATGGATTGTTGTGGAGGACTATTTCAAAGAGATAGGGTCTGATTTCCAAGGCATCACACGCGAGGAAGGCCTGATCTCCGGCATCACCGTGCCGATCCAGATCGGCCAAACCAATTACGGGGTCCTCTTCGCTTTTAATAGGACCAAGACCCAATTCTCCAAAACGGATCTGGACACCTTGCTTCTATTCGGGAATTTTGCCGCTGTTGAAATTGCGCGTAAGCGTTCGCAAGAACGGCTTCAGGAGAGTGAGGAGAGATACAGAAAGCTCTATGAAGAATCCAAAAGGCGCGAAGATCTTTACCTCTCTTTCTTGAACTCCTCCGCGGATGCGATCATGGTTTACGACTTACAGGGAAAAGCACAATATGTGAGCCCGTCTTTTATTCGTTTATTCGGATGGACCGAGGAAGAGGTCAAGGGGGGAGAGATAACCTTTGTCCCGGAGTCTGAGCAAGATTCCGAAAGGGTTTTATTTGACCGAGTGGTTGGAGAAGGGAAGGCCCTCAGAGACTTTCAGACCAAACGGAATACGAAAGATGGGGGTACCCTGGATGTAAGCATCAGTGCATCCTGTTATCATGATTATGAGGGTAACCCCGCAGGAATGTCGGTCATCCTCCGGGACATCACCGCACTCAAATCCCTCGAACGTACCATGCGAAGGGCGGTGGATCACCTGTCTCATGAACTGCGGACACCTCTTGTCATTATTCAGGCGTCCTTGCAGCAGTTGAATCGGCAGAACCTGCCTGAGCCCCATAGGGAGCAGATCATAGAGAGAATTCAAAGGCATCTGGATCGACTCGGAGATTTACAGGCGATCGTGGAGAGGATTATCGTCCCACGTAAATATCAACCCCAACCTCTCCGGGTGGATTCAGCCATTGAAGGGATCATCGATGATCTCCGCAAAAAAAGCGCTCACCGGCAAGTGAATCTTCTTACGAGGCTGGAAGCGATAGAAACGGATGTCATTGATCCCAACATGCTTGAACAGATCCTTCGAACCCTGGTCAAGAACGCGGTGGAAAACACCCCTGATGGGGGAGAGATTATCATTTCCTTAGCCCACCATCCGTCGGGCATACTGTTACAGGTTCAGGATAACGGAGTGGGAATTACAGTGAGCGATCGAGAGTTCATCTTTGATGCATTCTATCACACTCAGGAAACGGAGCTGTACTCCACACGAAAGCCCTTTGATTTTAACGCCGGCGGAAAGGGATTGGAACTGTTGTACTTGAAGATTCTTTCCGAGGAAGGGGCCTTCGATATTTCGTTTGAAAGCCGTCGATGTTACTACCTGAGTACCCGTCTGGATCAGTGTGGCGGTGAAATATCGTCATGTCCTTATATCAGCGACTTAGAGGGCTGTAAGAAGTCCGGAGGGACGACTTTTTCGGTTCTCTTTCACCGGTTCCGTCACCCCAGGGATGGAAACTAGGGAACCCTTCCAAATCGATTGAGTCAATGAGGATAAATACTTTTAAATTAAAACCATTCTGGAATTGGTATTATTTTATTCCCTGTAAGGAGGGATAACAAGAAGTGCTTGAAACCGGTATTGAGATCCTGCGTGCTGCAATTATAGGGGCGACATTCTTATACCTAAGGTCGATGCGAGGGAAAGAGCCTTTCCGTTTAGGAAAGGGCTGGGTCCTAATTGTGATTGGTTTTGGATTGCTCTTCTTTGGTGCACTTTTGGATATCACCGATAATTTCCCCAGTCTGAGTAAATATGTCATCATTGGTAAGACCAAATATGAGGATTTTCTGGAGGATGTCGGGTACCTTTTCGGTTTTATCTTCGTTGCGATTGGCTTCTGGAAATGGATGCCTGCTATTTTTGCCCTCAGAAAAGAAAAGATCGCCGTGAATCAGTCTCGCGAGGATCTGCAATTGAAAATCGAAGAGCTCACAGCCGAACTCAATGCAATTCGTATTGAGCTCGAACGGAGTAAAGCCCAGTTACCTGAAGGTCATGTCTCCTCCAAAGAGAACCGCAATGAGAATCGAAGAGAAGTTGAAATGTCATCCGCAAAAAAGTCGGGTCAGCCCTGATTGCAGAAGGGTGAAGGGGTGAATGCGATTGAATCGTTCGGTCAACTGATCGGCGTTTGTATCCATTGAATTTTCAGGGCAACAGGATTTTGATCAACGCCGCGATCACCCACCCGATGAGTCTGATGAGTGGGTCCAGAATGCCCAGATAAAGGAAACCGATGATGATGAAGAACCCGTAAGGCTCCAGGCGAGCGAGGAGATACGGGGTTCTTTGCCATACGATTCCCATCAGTATCTTTGAGCCGTCCAGGGGTGGAATAGGAATCAAATTAAGAGCGGCCAGCGTGATGTTGATATGGGCTACAATTTTACACACATTATAGACGAGGATAAGGGTCATCCCCGAGAAAGATGTGGAAAACAGCCGGATAAACAACTGAGCGATGAAAGCGAAGAGGATATTCGCAATGATCCCGGCTGAAGAGACGAAGATGAGTCCCTTCCGCCTGTCCGAGATATTGTTGAAGTTGACCGGAACCGGTCTCGCCCATCCAAAACCCGCAAGAAAGAGCATGAGGGTCCCGATAGGATCGAGGTGTTTGAGCGGATTGAGGCTCAACCGACCCGCCCATTTGGCGGTCGGGTCGCCCATCCTGTAAGCAACCCAGCCGTGTGCCACCTCATGGATGATGATCGAAAAAAGAAGGGGAATAACAACCAGAGCAAAAGCCAATGGATCTGTGGTCAGCAGCTTCAGAAGTCCCATTTAGGTTACCCCGCCATTTGACATTTCAGTTCCCAGCCTCTCCATCAAACATTCTTCTTTCAACCCGTTGAGGAATAGGGTGTTTTGTCCAATCCTATTTTTAATTTTACAATAGATAGGGGCAAAAATAAAATGGTTATATCATTTTTTTTAAGAATTTTAGTTTATGACAGATAGCGGATGGAAGAGGGGAGTACGGCTGCTGTGGAAGGGTCGAGCAGGACATTCACTGCTCCTGGCATCACAGCAAAACGGAGTTCCTGTCCCAAGGCTTCTTCGCCGTCAAAATCAAGCTTTAAAGGTCCGTCTTCCGAGCCTACCCGCACCGAGGCTGCGCGCGTGTGTTTGACATCCTCTCGCTCAAGGTGGGTTCCGCTATAAACCGATTTGAGGGCGAGGAGAATGCGAAGGCGAGACATCCCCTCGACCACAATCACGTCAAACATTCCGTCATTGATGAAAGCCCTGGGGGCAATCCACATCCCGCGCCCGAAATATTGTCCGTTGGCTATAGCCACCAGATAACACCTTCTAGAATAAAATTCCTTCCCATCGCAGAGCACGCTGATCCGCTGCGGTCTATACTTCATGAGCGTGGCAATCGTGGCCCGGAAAAAGGTCAGAGAAGAACGACGGTGTGCCCGGTTCACCCGGTGATCTACCTCACCGCTGACACCGGCGCTGGCGATGTTGAGAAATATGCGCGATGAAGTTTTGCCGCCCGTTTGCATATTTAGATATTCAACCGTTCCAAGATCGCAAGGAACAGGACGGGCATGAGCCAGCCAGTCGACTGCCTCCTGTGGGTCTTCAGGCACACCCAATGACCGCGACCAATCGTGGCCGGTTCCTAAAGGGATGCTGCCAAAAGCGACCTTCAGGTCAGACCGCTCCGCCAAAGCGTTGAGCACCACATGATTGGTTCCGTCGCCGCCTAGGGTAATCAGGCGGCTGACGTCGGCTTTCACAGCCGCATCGAGATGTTCAGCGACTTCCTGTGGCCTTTGGGTGACAGCAATTAAAAGCTCCCCAAAGGCATCGAACAGCCTCCCTTCGATCTTTTTAAATATCCTTTGAGCGCGGCCGCCGGCTGAATGCGGGTTGACGATGATCAGTGTCCTCATTCCTTCTCCCTGACCCTTGGGTCACTCCTCAAATCATTCTTCCAACTTGGAGATATCCTCTGGACAAATTATCATATTTGCCAAAACTTTTCAACTTCATCGCTCCTCTTGCTTCCTCTGAGATTAAAAAAAATATTACCATTTATCTTTCTTTTAAAGCCGAATATAATCATCCGAGAGGTTTTCATATCGAGCGATTCAATCGAAGGGGGAACGCCAATGGATATTCACAAGGTTGCCTGTGTGGGAGCAGGTCTCATCGGCCAAGGTTGGGCGACTCTATTTTCCTCGGCAGGTCTTGAAGTGATTCTTCAAGATGTGACGGAAACGGTCCTGGAGAAGTCGGTGAAAGGCATAAGGTCAAACCTTTTGTTTTTTGAGGCAAACCACTTTCTCAAGCCAGGTGAAGCGGACGCCGCTCTGAAGAGGATAGAGATGAGTACGCTCATTGGTGAAGCGGTACGAAATGCGGACTATGTTCAAGAATCCGTTCCTGATGATTATGATTTTAAGAAACAAGTCTTCAGAGAAATGGATATCGCAGCTCCTGAGCACGCCATTTTGGCAAGTAGCTCATCGGGATTACTGATGACAAAAATCCAAAAGGCGACGACGAGGCCTCAGCGTTGTGTGTTAGTCCACCCCGTTCTTCCGGTTTACCTTATCCCTCTTGTGGAGATCGCCGGAGGCGACCAAACCTCTCGTGAGACATTGAGCGCCGCCTATGATTTCATGAAAAGGCTTGGGAAAATTCCCGTCTTGCTTAAGCGGGAAGTCCCCGGTTACATTGTGAACAGATTTCAGGCAGCGTTATTGCGTGAAGCCATTGATCTCGTTGACAAGGATGTCGCGAGTGCCGAAGATGTGGATAAGGCCTTTTGTATGGGGATAGGACTTCGCGATCCCATCATTGGTCCATTCTTGCGGATCCATTTAGCCGGAGGTGGCGTCGAAAGATTTATCGAAAATTTTTCTCAATCCTACCGCAATCGATGGGAGACGATGGAAACCTGGACCTCTATCCCTCCTTCAGCGGAGAAGAAGATGGTCAGAGCCGTCAGAGAGATGGAAGTGATTCGTACAAAAACTTTAGAAGAAATTAATCACTGGAGAGACGAAATGCTGGTCAAACTCCTTAACATCATCCGTGAAGGGTAGGGGTGGGTATGCTTAAAGGGTCCGATCATTTCGAAAAACAAGTGGTCATGGGAAACCTTTATCGACATGTGGAGTATCTCTCTGTGAAGATCGGGGATCGACATCTGTGGAAGGATGACTCCCTCAACAAGGCTGCAGATTATATTGAATCAGCCTTTGCCGGTTATGGATATGCTGTGGGGCGCCAGACCTATTCATGCTATGGGAAAACCGTCTCAAATCTTATCGCCGAAAAAACCGGAGAGAACAAAGAGGTTGTGATCATTGGTGCTCATTATGATACGGTTCCCGGAACACCCGGCGCAGATGACAATGCTTCGGCTGTCGCTGGTCTAATGGAACTGGGGAGATTGCTCAAAGAAAGATCGAACAAGAAGACCCTTGTCTTTGTCGCCTTTGTCAATGAAGAGCCTCCTTGCTTTGGATCAACGAATATGGGAAGTATGGTCTACGCGAAACACCTGAAAGACCGGAAGATTTCAATCGAAGTGATGGTTTCTCTGGAGATGATTGGTTTTTTCAGCAAAGAACGAATCCAGGGGTATCCGCTCCCTGGAATGGGGTTGTTTTATCCTAAAACAGGGAATTATATCGGGGTGGTAGGAAATTTTCATTCATCCCGATACGTCTCTTTTTTCAAGAAAGGAATAAGAAAGCACTCGAATATCAACGCAAAGTCTTTAACGGCACCGGAATTTTTCGGGGGCATTAACCTCTCTGACCATTACTCGTTCTGGCATCATGGGTACAGAGCGGTCATGATCACGGATACATCCTTCTTCAGGAACAGGAATTATCATCAGGAGACCGATACAATTGACACTCTCGATTTTGAGAGGATGGCAGAATTGGTGAGGGGGTTAACCCATACGTTGCTGGAATGGTAGATGAGAAAAACTTCACCCCGGGTTGCCTTTGAGTCCTATGGCTTCAGCCACCTCCTGCATTCCCTTGATGGTATCCTCAATCAGTTGCTCCAATCCAACCCCCAGCATCTCCGCCCCCTTTTCGATGATCGACCGATCGACTCCGGCGGCAAACCTCTTGTCCTTCCATTTGTTCTTCACCGACTTTACCTGAACATCCAGGACACTTTTTGAGGGGCGGACTAAAGCGGTGGTCACAACAAGTCCTGTCAGTTCATCGATGGCGTACAGGGCCTTTTCCAAGGATGTCTGGGGCATGACGTCCGAGCATATCCCCCATCCGTGAGAGACAGCCCCTCGGATATATTCCTCTGGCCACCCCTGCTCCCGGAGGATCTCTCCTGTCTTGGAGCAGTGTTGATCGGGAAACTTTTCATAATCGAGGTCATGGATCAGACCGATGATCCCCCACTTCTCCTCGTCCTCGCCCCGCTTCCTGGCGATATAACGCATGACCCCTTCGACCGCATAGGCATGCTTGCGCAAGCTATCGCCTTCGTTATATTGATGTAAAAGTTCTAAGGCTTCCTGGCGCGTTGGTATTTTTTCACCCATCGTCACCCTCCTTTCTTAGACTTACTTCTTTTTATATTTGATGAAGGTTCCATTTTGGTATTCTTCAAAGGCGATTTTCAATTCCTCCTGTGTGTTCATCACAATGGGCCCATACCAGGCCACGGGTTCTCCAATGGGTTTTCCTGATATGAGAAGAAATCTTATTGCTTTCTCCTCAGTGGAAATAGCCACTTCATCCCCCTCATCGAATAGGATGAGAGTTTCGGGACTCATCAAACAATCTCTCTTAAAGTCGAAGTAATTCACCCCCTCCACCTCATAAGCGTATGAGTCCCGTTCGGTATCGAAGTAACCTTTTCCCTCTATCACATAGGCAAAGACCGTATGTCCCTTTTTGACAGGATGAGTATAATTCGTCTTGGATGGGACAGTCATATCCAAATATTCAGGATCGATGACAATGTCCTGGACCGGACCCTTCACACCGTTCACTTCCCCACAAATAATATTCACCTTTACTCCATGATCCAATGTCACTTCCGGAATTTGTTTGCTTTTGACATCCCGATAACGGGGATCCATCATTTTATGGGAGGCCGGGAGATTTGCCCAGAGTTGGAAACCCCACATCAGCC
>Ga0315282_10009718_pt1 | contig 15243 bp, 11 predicted proteins | sample YL17G07_20_MG_FD_203693 | JGI IMG/M metagenome (GOLD analysis project Ga0315282, IMG submission 203693) | Sediment microbial communities from Yellowstone Lake, YNP, Wyoming, USA - YL17G07_20 | ecosystem: Environmental > Aquatic > Freshwater > Lake > Sediment | place: USA: Wyoming | collected... | reverse complement strand
CCGAGGATCCTTATTTGGGTGATAGCTGCATTAAGATTATTTACAGCGGTAAAGCTACCCAAGGCTCGCGTTGGGCAGGGATATATTGGCAGAATCCTGCGAATAACTGGGGCACCATCGATGCGGGTTATGACCTTTCAAAAGCTACCAAACTTACCTTTTGGGCGCGTGGCGTAAAGGGTGGGGAGAGGATTGAAGAATTTAAAATCGGTGGTATTATGGGTGAGTACTCTGATTCAGACAGTGCCGGAATCGGCCCTGTAATCTTAAATAAAGAATGGACGCAGTATACTATTGACCTAAAAGGTAAAGACATCTCCTATATAATCGGTGGTTTCTGCTGGGCGACTAATATAGACGTTAACCCCGAAGGCGCAACCTTCTATTTGGATGAGATTAAGTACGAGTAAAATAACTCAACGCTACAGGCTACAGGCTACAGACTACAGGATGTTTTTTCTTGTGGCTTGTGGCTTGTGGCTTGTGGCTTGTCTTTCGGGTGCATCTTTTAAACCAAAACCCAAGGTTTATATCCGGAAACTCAAAAACAGCCATTACCAGTTGCTTGTTGAGCGTAAACCCTATATAGTAAAAGGTGTCTGTTACAGTCCTATACCTATCGGCCAGAATCATGAGTATGATTGGTGGTCAGACCCTAATAAACCTTGGCTTGTGGATGGTAAGTTGATGCGAGAGATGGGAGTAAATACTGTGAGGGTTTACCAGACAGGCCAAGATCCCGAGGCAGTAAGAAAAGTAATCCGAGATTTATATGAGCTTTATGGTATACGCACGATCTTAGGTCACTGGTTGGGTTTCTGGGAATACCCTTGCCCTTTTTATGCGGATAAGGAATTTCAGGAGAGAATAAAAAAAGAAGTCTTAGAGACGGTAAATCTCTATAAAGATGAACCAGGAATTCTTCTTTGGATTTTAGGTAACGAGAATAATTATTCTTGTTGGGGCAGAGTTAATCCTTGGTCTTCCGAAGAGATTGATAAAGAACCCGATCCTCAAAAACAAAACATTATGCGCGCTAAGATTTATTATTCTTATGTAAATGAACTTGCCGGCGAGATACACAAAATAGACCCTGAACATCCCGTGGCTTTAGGTAATGGTGAGCTCATGGGCTTAGAGGTAGCAAACCAGGTTTGTCCCGATATTGATTTGGTTGCTTGTATTATTTATCGAGGCAAGACCTTTGGCAACCTCTTTAATTCTTTAAAAGCAGATTTTGACAGGCCGGTTCTTTTTTCAGAATTTGGAGCGGATAGTTACGACGCTTATTTAAACAAAGAAGATCAGAATATGCAGGCCTTCTTTTTAGAATCGCAGTGGCGTCAGATTTATGAAAATTTAGCCAACAATAAAGAAGGTGCGGGTAACTGTTTAGGCGGGACAAGTTTCGAATGGACAGATGAATGGTGGAAGCATAACGAAAGCGATGCCGCTGGTTGGAAGGTGCACGATACAGAATCAAATTGGTCTAACGGGAGTTACTATTTTGATATAAAGGCAAAGGATAATAAAAATATGAATGAGGAGTGGTTTGGCATTGTGGCGCTATCCGGGGAGCTAGAGAACGCCGCGCCTGCCGCGGGGGAGGCCAGCCCCTGCGCGCAGGGGCTGGATAAACGTATACCGCGTAAGGCCTATTATGTGCTCAAAGAATTCTGGAAAAACCCAACTTTAAGTCAGAAGAACAAAAAGGCAAGGAAATCCAAATGACAAAATCCCTGCCTGTCCGGCAAGCAGGCAAAATTCAAAATAAATCCAAATGCCAAATATCAAATAACAAAACTGTAGTTTTGATATTTGTCATTTTGATTTTGAATTTATTTTGTGCTTTGAATTTTGATATTTGTCATTTATATGTATATGCCCAAGAAAGCAATAAATTAGTTACTTTAACCAAACAGATTATGGAAACACAAGACAGTCAAGGACTATTCGGGCTTTTTAAGGAACTAAAGGAATTATATTTTTCCCGCCCAGCGATAAAACCAGAAGGCGGGATCCCGCCGGAGGCGGGAGGAGAAATTAGATACTCGGATTTTGTGGAGATGTTAAAATCTCTTGCCTATAAACAAAATAGATTAGAGCCTTTTACAAGTTACTATATTGCGCTGGCACGTTATCACCAGCTTAAGTATCTAGAGGAGAATCAGAAGTGGGATGAGTATTTTTCAGACGGCAATACCTACCGAGATGAAATAACTACTTTCGCTAAAAAAGCAGTCGATGCAACTACCCCCAAAGAAAAACTTAATCTTTATGCCAGATTAATCCTCTGGCAGTTTCATAAGGACCAGGATGATACTTTCCAGGAGGATGCATTATCAGATTTAATGGATGCTACCTTAGAGTATTCTCAAAATGCCACCGACATCACGCCCCTAAAAGATATTGCCGGCCAATTCCTAGCATATAACGAAAAAGGGAAAGCCAGAGAGTTATATAAGATTTATGTAGAACAGCTTGCCGCCTCTAATATAAATAATAGCGAATTAGAAAGGACCGCTTTAGGCTTCTTTAAAGAAAAAAATTTAGAGTTGTCGGAGTTAGTTTATGATATTTATATTGAAAGAATCAGGTCTGCTTCGTCTTTAGAAAACCCGCTGCCGATTTTAAAAGATATTGCAAAAGCCTTTTCTTATAAGTGCAAAGAAACGCGAGATGCGCTTTATGCCGAAAAGATATTTCAGAAGCTCCAAGAGATAGGCGGAAAAGATACTTTTGATGAGGAGTTGACGTATCTGCGTGCGTCTAACTTAGAAAGAGTAAAAGAATACGAGCAGGCCAAGGAAATTTATAAAGATTTAATACAACGTTACCCTAAGGCCGTCTATTTTGATGAAGCAACTTTTAAGTTAGGGATTATCTATACTTATGTATTAAGGGATATAAGGACAGGGAGGAATTATTTTGGAAAATTAGCACAAAAAGAAATAATCAGCCCGTCGACTGTGCTCGGGACCGACACTTCGGCTCCGCTCAGCGTCAGTCCCCGGGTTATTTCCAGTCTATATCAATTAGGTCTGCTTAGTCAGTGGGAGAACGAACCTCTGAAGGCAACGGAATACTATAATAAACTGATTGATACCGCAGGAACTAATTCCCAAGAAACAGTAACGTTGGCTAAAGAAAGACTAAAAGAGATAAATGAGGCAAAGCCGATAGAATATAATCTAAAGGTTTTTCTTGACGTATCTTTAAAAGAAGAAAACGCCATCTTTGATACCACAAAAGTAGATTTACGCTGTTGTCCGTATAGAGTGAAAAAAGACGAAAGCGTAAACATTAGTTCTAATCCCTATGAACTTGAGAGTGGTTGTATGCAGCCAGAAGTCCAGTATCTTTGGTCAGGTCACATAGGCAGAACAAAACCCTCCTTAGAACAATCTTCATTCGATACTACCTATACAGATTCCGGCACCAAAGAGATTAATTTGGTGGTGGTTTCACCCACAGGCATTATTGACAGAAATATTGATATGGTGGATGTGGATTAACACCTCAAAAATAGTTGACTTATGTTATCTTTAGTAGTATAAATAAAAGAAATTATTAAAGTCTTTTAACGCGGATAGACTATGAGATATCCTGACCTTCAGAAAGATAATTTTACCGAAAAAGAAAAGCGTAACATCGATATTTTAGAGATTTTAAGAAGACGCGGCCCCATCAGCCGGCCAGACATCTCTAAAGAGATGGGTATAAATGTGGTTACTATCTCTAATTACATCGATGATTTCATAAGAAATAATCTTGTTCAGGAAAAAGAACTGGATATCTCTGAAGGCGGTAGGCGCCCTACTTTGTTGGATTTAAATTTTGAGGGCGGCTATGTAATCGGCGTGGGGCTCAATCTTATGAATATGGTAGGTCTTTTAGTAGACTTAAAAGGTAACATTATAACTAAAACTCAAGTCGCAATGCCCAAGGCTTTAGTTAAAGAGATTACCGAGTGTTTATTAGAGATTATTCGCGAGCTCCTGAGACGTTCAAAAAAATATACTTCTGGCATAAAAGGTATTGGAATAGGAATCTCCGGACTAATTAATAAAAAAAATGGCTCTATACATTGGCCACAGAAGATGGGTCACTATTATACCTATGCCTCTGTGGATGTGCCACTAATGGATTTGATTGAAAGGGAATTTAGTCTACCTATCTTAATTGAGAATGATGCTACCTGTGCTTGTTTTGGTGAGCATTGGCTGGATTTAGCGCACGGGTTTAAAAATATTATTTATATGTTCTCAGGGGTAGGCTGTGGGATAATGGTTAACGGTGAAGTCTATACGGGTGCTCAAGGCTACGCGGGCGAAGTAGCCGTTTATAATTATAAAGAAGAAGACCTGTTTAATTGCGAGTTGGCGCGCAGCTGTTTCTTAAAACGCTGGGAAATAGATTTAGGGATTGTCGAAGACACAAAGTCGATGTTAACTAAAGATAAAGACGCTGCCCAAGAATTTTTTAGATTAACCTCCACTGACTTCAATAATGTTGGCTTAAATAGCGTATTTTTTGCTGCGCAGGCAAAAGATGCTTTAGCTTGTTCTGTCTTGGATATGGCAGCTAAAAGACTGGGGATTAAGATTGCCTTCATGGTAAATTTACTTAATCCAGAAGCGGTAGTGATTGGAGGGGGGCTGGAAGAAGGAGGGGAAGAGTTCTTAAATAAGATAAGTCTAACTGTAAGAGATTGGGCTTTTAGAGAGGCAACCGAAGATTTGAAGATTTTTTATTCTCAATTAAGAGAGAATGCTGTGGCTCAAGGTGCAGCAAGCTTAGTTACGCAAAGGATATTTGCGGGATTATTATAAGGATCTCGGTAGTTCTTTTTTACTATTCATATGGAAGAAAAAACAAAATCTCTTGTAATTATAATAGCCCTGGCAGTTCTATTGGTAATCAGTTTTTTTGTTAACTTTCAGACCTACAATTTAAAAGTTGCAGCAGAACGGGAAAAAAGCAACTTAAAAAATGAGAACACCTCGCTGAACATGAAAATTGAGGTATTCCAGAAAGAGAAGCAACAACTCGAGGATAGGGTTGGCTTGTTAAATAATGATTTAAATAAGATTTCTCAACAAAAAGAAGAGATTCAAAGGCAGAAAGAAGAGATTCAAAGGCAATATGATTTACTAGACAGAGAAAGAGGCGAGCTTTTAGAGAAATTAAAGACTCAACCGCAGCCGCAACCACAAGTTCAAGCACCAAAGACAGAAACCGTCCCTCAAACAGAAGATGCTTATTGGGCAGGGATATTAAAGGCAAAAACAGAATTGGGAGCGCAATTAGAGAATATGCGTAATGAATTAAAAACTGTCCAGATAAATAACGAGCAACTAAAGACGGAGAAAAGCGAATTGGAATTAGACTTAAGCAATCTCATCCGCGAAAAAAAAGATTTAGAGCAACAACTGGCGTTACTTGATAGTATGAGCTTAGAGCTTGTAAAAGAAAAAAATATGAAGTTAAAAATTCAGGAGGACCTAAAGTCTATAAAGAAAGAAAATATAATTTTAAGGCAGCAACTTAAACTATTGAACAAATCCAAAGGCGCATTAGAGAATAAGCTTCAACAGGTCCAAGAAGAAAAAACCGTACTTGACCGCAGGTTTAACGAGATGGGCGCACTTTTAGAAAATAGATTATCACAAATGGGAGACCTTAGGCAACGTTTAGATACTCTTAAAGGGGAAGAGGGGGGGAGCGAAGCAGTAGATATACAGCCTGGTGAGGAATCTGTAGAATTGCCACCCATAATTGTGCGACCTCAAGCAGAAGAGGCGTCTCTACCGCAAGAGCAAAAAGAACAGCCCATCCAAACTCCCGCCTTAGGTAAAGTCTTGTCAGTAAATAAAGAGAATAATTTTGTGATTATTGATTTAGGGGAAGATGGGGGCATAAAAGTAGGTGATATTTTTCAAGTATATAGGCAAGATAAAATAATCGCAACCGTCGAAGTCATCCAGAGTCGCAAAAGCATTGCCGCTTGCGATATAAAGGATCAAGTATCGTCTATCAGAGTAGGCGATACGATTAGATAAAATTTTTAGTTTGTATAGTGCGAATTAAAAAAGGTCCCTCCAAAACCGTTTCCATAACTGATGTCGCAAGAGCCTGCGGCGTCTCCATTACCACTGTCTCCCGCGTCATAAATAAAGTCCCTTCGGTTAAAGAAGAGAATCGTATTAAAGTCTTGAATGCCATCAAGCAACTTAAATTCTCGCCTTCTGTTTTGGCACAGAGGCTTGCCACGGGAAGGAGCAATGTGGTGGCGCTGGTCATACCGCGTTACGAAGGCATATTCTATTCCTTTTATGTCTTAGAATTGATACGTGGCATAGGCACACTTTGCGAAGCATCAAAATTAGATTTATTATTACATCTAACCGATACAAGCAGGCCTCTTAGTTTAAATCTTAAAGGGGTCGGGGGAATAATTTTTGCCGATATCATCGGGAACCGAGAGCAACTTGAGGACACATTAGCTATTGGCACCCCTTGTGTAGTGATTAATAATTATGTCAAGGATTTAGAAGTCAGTTGCATTGCTATAGATAATGCAGGAGGAGCCAAGACGGCAGTGAATTATTTAGTGAGTTTAGGTCATAGAAGGATAGCGCATGTAACCGGGGATTTAATTACCCAGGCAGCAACTCAGCGTCTTGGAGGGTACAAAATGGCATTGGAAGAAAACAACATTCCATTTAACGAAGATTACATATTTAAGACAGATTATTCGCGCGGTCAAGCGCGGCTGGCAGCAGAGAATTTAATCAAGATGTCACAGTCTGCAAGCGCGGTATTTGTTGCCTCTGATTCCATGGCCCTTGAGGTAATGGCAGTAGCAAGAGAAATGGGTAGACGCATACCGCAAGATTTATCTATCGTGGGTTTTGACGATAATCCCTCTGGTCTCTATGGTCCTGTGGCGTTGACTACCGTCCGACAACCATTGATTAAGATGGCCGAAGAAGGCATAAAGGAACTAAATCTTTTGTTGTCCAAGAAGAAGACAAAGATAGAAAAAGTCATGCTTCCTACAGAATTGGTAATTAGAGAAACCTGTCAGCCCCTCGATAAAAAATAGTCAACCTAACGCATTTAATACAATTTGTTGTATACTAAACATTATGATAATACTATATATTGTATTTTTCCCTTGACAGAGGAATTCAGGCGTATTATACTTAAAAGTAGAAGAAAGATAGTTGTGTTATTTTTAATTTTGGTTTCGTTTAGCGGTTTAAATGCGAGTATTGTTTCGGCTTTATTTTTTAATCTCTTATTTTGAAACACGCAGGTGATAAAGTTTTTAAATGATACGAAGCCAGCTTCCTTAAGCCTTTTAAAACGAAACCCTCTAAAGGGGAGGGATTAAAATGGCGCCAAAATTATCAGAGAATGCTTTAAGGGTACTCCAGAAAAGGTATCTCAGTAAAGATGAGGCAGGCAAAGTTATCGAAACGCCAGAGGAGATGTTTCGTCGCGTGGCCAAGGCAATTGCTTTGGCAGATCAATATTACGGTAAAACGGAAAAAGAGACTTCAGAACTTGCAGAGGCTTTTTATAAGATTATGACTGCATTGGAATTTATGCCCAACTCTCCCTGTCTTATGAATGCGGGGAAAGAACTCGCGCAGCTAAGTGCCTGTTTTACCCTACCCATAGATGATTCTATGGAATCGATATTTGAGACTCTTAAGGCAACGGCGATGATACACAAAAGCGGAGGAGGAACTGGCTTCTCCTTCTCGCGCCTGCGCCCTAAGAATTCGGTAGTGAGGAGTACCGGAGGCATTGCTTCAGGCCCGGTTTCTTTTATGAAAGTCTATGATGCAGCGACGGAGGCGGTGAAACAAGGCGGAACCCGTCGCGGGGCAAACATGGGAATATTGCGGGTAGACCACCCTGATATCTTGGAATTTATTACCTGCAAAGAGAACAATAAAGAGATTACCAACTTTAATATCTCTGTGGCTATTCCCGATGATTTTATGCAGAAGTTAGAAAGAGGAGAGGATTATGATTTATTAGACCCACACACGCAAAAAGTAGTCCAGCGGCTTCATGCAAGAGATGTATTTGATTTGATTGTAAGGCAAGCGCATAAGAACGGTGAACCGGGCATTATCTTTATTGATCGAATGAACGATTTTAATCCTACGCCCAGATTGGGGATATACGAGTCAACGAATCCCTGTGGGGAACAGGTACTTTTGCCATACGAAAGTTGCGACTTGGGCTCCATAAATTTAGCCCAGATGCATAAAGAAACAGCGAAAGCCCCCCGCCGTTATGAAATTGACTGGGATAAATTAAAAACAGTAACTCATTTAGCCGTACATTTCTTAGATAATCTTATCGACGTGAATAGGTTTCCTATACCCCAAATAGAGAAGGCTACGAAATTAACGCGTAAGATAGGCTTAGGCATAATGGGATGGGCAAGTTTACTTATCCGCCTCAATATACCTTATAATTCTGAAGAAGCAGTGGCTTTGGCTAAGGAAATAATGTCTTTTATCTTAAATGAGGCCACCCAAAAATCGCAGGAATTAGCAAAAGTTAAAGGAACGTTTCCTGCTTTTAAAGGCAGTATTTATGATAAGAAGGACGGGCCCTTGAGGTTGCGCAACGCTACCTTGACCACCATTGCTCCTACCGGCACAATTAGTATTATTGCCGGTCCTTGCTCTTCGGGTATTGAGCCCTTGTTTGCCATATCTTACTATCGTAATGTTATGGATAATGATAAATTAGTAGAGGTAGACCTTTTATTTGAGGAGATTGCCCGCGAAAGGGGATTTTATAATCGAGAATTGATGCAAGAGATTGCGGAAAGCGCATCGATCCAGAATATTGAAGGCATCCCTGAAGATATAAAAAGGATATTTGTCACTGCGCATGATATCTCTCCTGAATGGCACGTAAGAATGCAAGCGGCTTTTCAGCGTTTTACTCACAACGCGGTAAGTAAAACTATAAATTTCCCCTATGAGGCAATAGTGGATGAGGTAAGGAAGGCATATCTTTTGGCTTATGAATTAGGTTGTAAAGGTATTACGATTTATCGCGATAGGAGCCGTGAAGAGCAAGTTTTAAATATCGCCCGCAGCCAGCAAAAACAAGAAGCGAAAATCTTGGAACCCGGAAAGATTGTCCCGCGTCCCCGGCCAGAAGTAATTACCGGCACGACCACCAAGGTCTCCACAGGTTGCGGGAATCTCTATGTGACCATTAATATTGACGAAGAGGGAAGGCCTTTTGAGCTTTTTACCCAGATGGGTAAGGCTGGCGGTTGTGCTGCATCTCAGCTTGAGGCAACGGGAAGGCTCGTTTCTTTGGCTTTTCGTTCAGGTATTGAGGTAAAAGTTATTATTGAGCAGTTGCGCAATATCCGTTGCCCCAGTCCCTCCTGGGAGAAAGGGCAGAGGATTTTCTCTTGTGCGGATGCCATTGCCCGGGTGATTGAAAAAAGGTTAATGAACGGAACTGCCGCTAAAGCCGGTGTTTCCTTAGAGGTTTCTAAAGTGGCAATGAAACATTCGCATGATGATGAAGTAGCAACAGCAACAGCGACCTCTGATTTTAGTCCCCACGGAGAAATCGTGGGAGTTTGTCCTGATTGCGGCGGTGCGCTGCGCCATGAGGAAGGCTGCATCAAATGCCAGGCCTGTGGATTTTCGAAGTGTTAAAAATTTATGAAGAAAATCTTATACATTGTTCTCGACGGTCTTGGTGACTTACCCGTAAGAGAATTAAACAATAAAACCCCTCTTGAGGCAGCAATTGCGCCTAATATGGATCGGTTAGTTCAGAAGGGAAAAACCGGCATTGTCTATCCTGTAGGAAAAGGTATTGCCCCCGAGTCTGATATTGCCGTGATTAGTCTTTTAGGCTATGATGCGCATAAATACTATACAGGCAGGGGCCCTTTAGAGGCTTTTGCAGAGGGCTTGAGCATTCACGATGGTAATTTGGCTTTGCGGGTAAATTTTGCTACTGTTGAGCCTGACGCTAAAACTATAAAAGACCGCCGTGTAGGAAGAAATTTAACTACTGATGAAGCAACTGCTTTAGCCAAAGAAATCAATTCGAAAATGGCGCTTTCCAGTGCCACTTTCGAATTTAAGAACACAATCGGACATCGCGGAGTTTTAGTAATAAGAGGGATGCGCTCTAAATTATCCGGCTGGATAACCAATACCGACCCTGCTTATGCTCGGGAAGGCGTGTTTGGTGTAGCTAAGGAGAAGTTTGAGAATATTGTGTCAGAATCTCAAGCCATGCCTGGCTATGAAGATTCACCCGAAGCAAAAGAAGCTGCCTTTCTCTTGAATGAATTTACACAGAAGTCGCATAAAGTCCTTAATGAATCAGCCATTAATAAAAAGAGGATTTCTGAGAATAAGCTTGCGGCAAATATAATTTTATCCCGCGATGCAGGCGACCACCTTCCTAAGTTCCCTCAAATAGGCAGTATCTACAATATTAAATTCGGTTCGTTTGTGCAGATGCCTGTAGAAAGGGGCATTGCCCTTTTAACCGGTATAGATGTAATCGATGTGCCTTCATCATGCGGTCATCTGGATGTGGATTATCCTATTTGGGCAAAGGTGGCTTTAGACTCTCTGAAAAAATACGACGGCATTTATATCCATATAAAAGGCCCTGATGAACCCGCTCACGACGGAGACTTCCTGAAGAAGAAAGATATTATTGAGGCAATAGATAAATTTTTCTTTGCTAACTTGTTACCGATGCTCGATATCAATAACACTATAATTGCCGTAACAGCCGACCACTCTACCGTCTGTGCTATCAAGGCCCACTCAAGCGACCCGGTCCCATTACTTATCTGCGGGGGCAATATTAAGCCCGATGGCTCTTTAAGTTTTTCTGAGAAGGCAGCTTGTCTCGGTTCATTAGGTGAGTTAAAAGGTCAGGAAGTCCTTCCTTTACTTGTTAAATCCGCGCAAGAGTAGTATAATATAAAATAATCTTATAGCTTCGGGTCTATAGTCGATGGTCCGTAGTCGATAGTTTGAGCCTAAAGATCGTTGACCATAGACTCGTATGTATCTAATTTATTATGGACAAATACGATGTCATAGTTATTGGCGCAGGTCATGCGGGTATTGAGGCGGCTTTGGCTTCTGCTCGGCTGGGTTGTAAAACCCTTATGGTAACGTTAAAGCGCGATACTATAGGCCTGATGAGTTGTAATCCGGCGATAGGCGGCGTAGGCAAGGGGCAGCTCGTTAAAGAAATAGATGCCTTGGGCGGTGAGATGGCTCGTGCAACCGATGCCTGCGGGATTCAGTTTAGAATACTTAATGCCTCTAAAGGAGCGGCAGTGCAATCTTCCCGCGCGCAGGTGGACCGCCACAAGTACAAGCAGTATGCTCAAGAATTACTGGAAAAAGAGAACAATCTTTTTATAAAGGAAGCAGAAGTAATAAGGTTAGCGGTGAGCGAGTGCCAGGTAGTAGGAATAATTACAAACAAAGCCGAAGAAATCCATTCTTCTTGCGTGGTTATCTGCCCCGGAACTTTTTTAGACGGTTTAATACACGTCGGTTTAAATCATTATAGCGGAGGTCGAATCAATGAGCCTGCTGCTATAAGTTTAACGGAAAATTTAAAAGAATTGGGTTTTAGTTTACTGAGATTTAAGACCGGCACTTGTCCCCGTTTGGATAAAAGCTCCATAGATTTCTCAAAACTTATTATTCAGGAAGGCGACTCTAAGCCACAACCCTTTTCTTTTTCAACTGACAAAATAAGACAAAGCCAAATACCCTGCTATATTACTTATACTAACAGAAATACCCATAAGATTATTAGGGATAATCTGGATAAATCTCCCCTTTATACGGGGATAATTAAGGCAACCGGCGTAAGGTATTGCCCTTCGATTGAAGACAAGATAGTTAAATTCAGCGATAAAGAAAGACATCAGATATTTTTAGAGCCGGAAGGCTATGAGACAAATGAAATATATCCCAATGGTTTATCTACGAGTTTACCCGAAGACGTGCAATTAGATATTTTACACTCCATTGAAGGTTTAGAAAATGTTCGGGTAATTCGCTTTGGTTATGGCATAGAGCATACGGTGGTTGAACCGACGCAACTCTACCCGACTCAAGAGACGAAGTTAATCAAAAACTTGTATCTAGCCGGCCAAATCAATGGGACCACGGGTTATGAAGAAGCAGCAGCTCAAGGGTTAATTGCGGGAATTAATGCTTCTCTAAGAGTAAAAAATAAGGAACCGCTCATTTTGGACCGTGCCTCAAGTTATATTGGAGTGTTAATTGATGACCTAACCACCAAAGGAACTTTTGAGCCTTATCGGATGTTTACCTCTCGGGTGGAATACCGTCTGATTTTACGCGAAGATAATGCGGATTTACGCCTTAGCAAAATTGGTTATGATTTGGGATTGGTAAGTAAAGAGGATTATCTTAAGACGCAAGAGAAGATTGAGGCAATTAAACAGGGGCTTAATTTTTTGAAAACTACTTTCCTTAAACCCACTGCGGAAATTAATTCCCAGTTAGCTCGTTTAAAAACCTCAGTCCTAAAAAAGAAAGTTAGTTTAGAGGAGATTTTAAAAAGACCTCAGGTGAATTTAGAAGATTTAAGGAATTTTGATCATATCAATTTAGACGTTCCGGAATCTGCTTTGCGTCAGATTGAAATTGAGGTAAAATACGCCGGTTTTATCCAGAGACAACTTAAAGAGGTAGAAAGGTTTAAAAATTTAGAGAGGATAAAACTACCGCAGGATTTAGATTACGCTAATCTTGCAGGCCTTTCGCGGGAGATAAGGGAGAAATTAAGTAGGTCAAGACCGCTCAATTTAGGTCAGGCTTCCCGGATTTCCGGCGTGACGCCGGCAGCTATTTCTATATTGATGGTATGCTTAAAGAAGTTGAAGGGACAGATGAGCCAAGAAATATCCCACAAATGAAGGAGTTATTAATTGGATAAGAATAGAATCTATTCCACCCTTAAAAGATTTTGCTTCCAGCAGGGTATAGATCTATTTGGCGTAGCTAAGATTTATGAAATCAAAGAAGATTTTATGCTTTCGGAGCAAATTTTAAAGAAGTTTGATAAAGCAATTTCTCTGGGTGTAAGGTTATCTCAAAGCGTTTTAGAGGAAATTCAGGATGCCCCTACCCGCTTATATTTTCATCACTATCGCACTGTCAATGTCTTCTTGGATCAAGCAGCATTCAGAGTTTGTAATTATATCCAGAAAAAAGGTTATCTTGCCATACCTATCCCCTCGTCCCAGATTGTAGATTGGCAGGAACAGAAAGCGCATCTTTCGCATAAAAAGATTGGTTATTTAGCGGGCCTGGGTTGGCTCGGGAGAAATAATCTTCTGGTGCATGAAGAACTGGGTAGTCAATTCCGTTTGACCTCGGTTCTTACTAATATGCCCTTGAAGACCGATAAACCGAAAAGAAAAAATTGCGGAGATTGCAGGCTTTGTGTTAAAATATGTCCTTCCGGAGCAATAAAAGAAAATCCATCGGATTTTGATCACCTGAAGTGTTTCGAAAAATTAAAGGAGTTTCAGAAACAGCGTTTAGTCGACCAGTATATCTGTGGGATTTGCGTGAAAGTATGTAACGGAGGTATAAGGTATGGTTAAAGAAGTTGTATTTGGTCTTGTTGGGGGCTTAGGTTTATTTATCTATGGAATATGGCAGATGAGCGAAGGTTTACATAAGGCCTGTGGAGATAAGATGAGGAGGGTCCTGCATAATCTAACTGGTAGTACAATAAGAGGAGTATTAGTTGGTGCAGGTGTAACTTTTTTAATTCAGTCCTCTTCTGCCACCACGGTTATGGTAGTAGGATTTGTGAACGCCGGCTTACGCACTTCTGCTTATTGGCGTAGGGGTGCTTGTTATGTTTCTGGCCAAAAAGAAAATCCATAAGCACATTGGTGAGTTTATCTTGGGCTTTGGTATACTTTTTTTAGGTTTACAAATATCCACAGATGCAGTTAGGCCCTTAAAAGATTCTCCCGTCTTTAACAATATATTAGTAAGTTTCAGCAGAAACCCTCTTTTAGGGGTATTAGCGGGCGCAGTTATCACTGGAATACTGCAGAGCAGTGCTGTTACCATAGGTATGGTTTTGGGTTTAGCCATGATAAATTTAATTGACTTAAGGGCTGCCATATCTTTGGCTTTTGGATGTAATATCGGAACCTGTGTTACTGCATTAATTGCCTCTGTTGGAACCAGTGTCTCTGCAAAGAGAGCAGCGGTAGCCCACATTTTATTTAACATCACCGGCGTGGCTATTTTCCTCCCCTTTATTGGTTTTTTTCAAAATCTGGTTGTCCATACCTCAAACGACCTTCTGCGGCAAATTGCCAATGCCCATACGTTGTTTAATACGGTAAATTCAATTATTTTCCTCCCCTTTGCCCGGCTATATGCCCGCTTACTTACCAAGATAGTAAAAGGTAAAGAAGAAGAGGAAGAAATCGAGTATCTTCCTAAATATTTAGAGCGTCACTTATTAAATACTCCGCCCATTGCCCTGGAGGCAGCCGTTAAAGAGACAGTTCGGACTTTAGGTTTAACCCAGAGAATGGTTGGCGTGGCTATGAATAGTTTTTTAACTAATGACGCCAAGTCGTTAGAAAAAATAGCGCGGGCAGAAGAAGCAGTAGATTCTTTGAGAGAGGCAATTACCAACTATCTGGTAGAATTGATGCAGCGGGAACTAAGCAAAGAAGAGTCAAAGAAGATCCCGCCGCTTATACATGCCATTAATGATGTGGAAAGAATAGGCGACCATGCGGAAAACTTAAGAGAGTTGGCAGAGCAGAAAATTGAAAATAAACTGCCTTTCTCTGACACGGCTATAGAAGAATTAAAGAAGATGTATGAAGATATAAATAATATGATTAACTGTTCGGTTAATGCATTGAGATTAAACAATATAGATGAGGCAAAGGTTGTTTTAGAACAGGAATGCCAGATTAATAACCTAAGAAATAGGCTAAAAGATAACCATGTAAGGCGCCTGGAGCAGGGGCAATGCAAAGTCACTTCGGGAGTAGTCTTTTTAGACACGATCAGTAATTTGGAAAAGATAGGGGACCATCTCACCAATGTAGCCCAGGCAGTAATGGAGGGGCTACAATAGAGATGTAGTCAAGAACGAGAGAGTATGGATGATATA
>Ga0315282_10009717_pt1 | contig 15243 bp, 14 predicted proteins | sample YL17G07_20_MG_FD_203693 | JGI IMG/M metagenome (GOLD analysis project Ga0315282, IMG submission 203693) | Sediment microbial communities from Yellowstone Lake, YNP, Wyoming, USA - YL17G07_20 | ecosystem: Environmental > Aquatic > Freshwater > Lake > Sediment | place: USA: Wyoming | collected... | reverse complement strand
GCGCTGCTCCCCATCAAGCCCCACAGCACCACCCCCAAGGACAGCAACCACCCCCCCCATCTGGTTGCCCTGGTTTTCACCCCCGTAATCCCTCCTTAGATATTATTCATTTTTACTTAAAATCAGTTTGACGCTTAAAGGCTTCAAACACTAGGCTTTTTTGCATCATTATTGGTTACTACATATTTTGTCAAGTAATTTTTTAGATGCTATCAGAAAAAACTAAAGAGGTATTTCATTTTAAAGTAGCTCAAGTTTGAATTTGGCTCAGAACACGATGGCCGGCCTCGGGTTTTATTGCGGTTATTGTTTAACGGTTTCAGGACTCAATCATGCTTTCATTATTAATCTCAAGTGCTTGGAAATAGGTGGAAAATAATCTCTCCGAGATCAAAACCCCTGACCCAGCCTCATATTTCAGCTTACTGGATAGGCCTCTTAATACTTCAGGTTTCTTCCCCGGTCAAAGGTCGTTGCCATAGAAATGTTCGAAAAAGTTAACTGCCATTGTGAAAAATATCATTATTGGGAAACAACTCTTTTAAGTAATTTTATGAACCCCGCTCTTGCCCCGGACCCACCGTCTGGCGAGGAAATTAAGTCGTAATCTTAATAACTTAAACAAAAGCCGTTCATCTAGAAAAAGGACCGAATCCCCTTCTTCTCTGCCGATCCAAGGCCCATAAAAATTCAGGAAGGGAGGGCTGGGGCTCTCTGCCTTGGGTTGTTCAATGGCACAACCAGCCGACGACCTCTTGAAAGTGTTTTCCTACCTTTTCGCCTTCAAAAAGCATTAAATTGTCGGCGCGAACCTTGGGTTCGCCCTGACAATTTAGGGCGGAGACCAGATTCGCTCCTACGAAAAAAATTTACGTTTGCGGGCGAATTGGTATCAGCAAGAGGCGCGGCTGGTGCCAAGGCGGGGAGAGGAAATCGGGTTAGTCGATGCAGGGATGGATCTACTGAGCTATGAGCAAATGGGTCGGGGCCGGCATTGACCTTGGCAGCCGCGGTTGATGAATCATCCGGCAGAGAAGGGTGGACGCGGACCCGCGGCTCCTTTGCCAAAAATATCCTTTAAGTAAGGGGCGCTTTCTCACCCGAATGGGAACTGCTTATGGCGGTGGGGCCGATCCCGGGCTAACGGGGTAGGGGGCCTGCAACCTGCTCCAAGTTGCCGTCCAGGTCGGTGATGACCATCTTCCCCGAAGGCAGGCGCCAGACCCGGACACTACCATCGCTCTGGGCAAATTCAGGGGGCACCGGGAACACCTCAGGCAGATTGGCCTGGATCTCTACTATCCCGGTGGAGGAAAACCCTGCTTCCCGTTCAGTGACAGCCTTCCGTTCTTGATAGGTGACCCCTTCCTTTACCAGGGTTTCAATGATCTCGAGCCGGTCAGAGCCGTTTTCTGAGACATAAATAACCATGCTCTTACCCTCCTTTATCAGGGTCAGCCGGGCGCGTCCCGGCGGTCCGTCTGCCATGAAATCGCGGCAAATCTCCACGAAATACGAGAGTCTACCGTTGGATTTAAAGGTAAGGAGCGGATTGCGGATGTCAATAAAACAGAAACGACTTCAGGGGGAAAATCTGATAGGAAATTAGGGCAAAAGAGCCTGCGGGAGCTACGGCTGGCCCCCGGTTCCGGTTACTTGACGGCCTGGCGCTGGGTCTTCATCCGCTCCAGCAGGAACCCAAAGCCCTTGGTCTTGACCACCTGGGAGAATTGGGTCCGGTAATTGTTCAGGATGCTCACCTCGTCCACGTTGACGTCGTATAGGAGCCAGCCGCCGCTGGTCTGGTGCATCATATAGGTGACCGGGATCGACTCATTGGGCCGGACAATGGTGGTATCCACCCGGGCCTTGCCGCCTTCCCGGCTCTCCCGGTTATAGGTGATGTTCTCTTTCTGGAGGAACTTGAGGACCATGCGGGTATAGGAATCCTGGAAGAGGTAGCTGAAGGTGGTGGTGAATTCGTGGCGTTGCCCCCCGCTGATCTGGCCATAGGCGGGGCCCAGGGCATCCTTGGCCATCGTGGAAAAGTCGAAACTCCCCTCGATAACCTGGTGGATGAGCTGGCTCCGCGGGGTTTCGTGGGCCGGCCCCGTTAGGGCCGGGTCCGTCTGAATAGCCATTACCTTATTGAGAATCCCCCGGACATAATCCGTGGGACTCTGGGCCAAGGCCGGGGAAACCGAGGCGCACCAGGCAATCAGGGCCAGGCTAAAGATCCAAATTCGCGGTCTTTTCATCGGTCTTTTTTCTCACCATGTGATTGAGCCAGCGCCCCAACCCCAGGGAGGGATGGAATGACGGTTCCCGCGGCTCGTAGTCTCGTTCCACCACCCGGATGAAGGCCGGCAGAAAGCTCAAAGAAGCCAGTAAGACGCTGAGGCTGCCCACCGTGGCCAGCAGACCCAGACTGAAGACCCCCTGGTGTCCGGAAACCATCAGGCTGCCGAACCCCACGGTGGTGGTCAGCGCCGCCAGGGCCACCCCTTTGGCGGTGCTGGCGGGCAGGGTGATGGCCCGGGCCGACTCTTCCAGACGCCAGCGCACCAGGATGATGATCCCGAATTCGATCCCCTCTCCCAGGACCAGCGGCACAAAAAGAACATTGGCCTGGTTGAAGGAAATCCCCAACAGCCACATCAGGTTTAAGGTGATGCCGGTGCCCACAATCAAAGGGAGAAAGGCCAGCAGGGTCATTTTCCAACTGCGGAACAGGACCAGAAGCATGGCGGCGATGGCCAGCAAGGCCAGGCCTGCGGCCTTGAGGCAGGCATTGCGAAATCCCTGGGTGAAGACGTAGAGCAGCACCGGGTCCCCCACGGCATGGGGATCGACGCTCCAGAGACCCTTGACGAAGAGCTTCAGGGGGCCGAAATTCCAGATATCCTGGGAGGGAAACACCCGGATCAGAAAGGTCCCCTGAGGGCTGATGAAGCGCTGCCGCACTTCGCGGGGCAAACTGGCGATGTTGGGGTCAGGTTTTTCCAGGGCCGATTTGACGTAATCCTTCAGCAGCAGCCACTTATCATGCAGATCGGCAAAAAAATGGACCTCAAACTCCGCCAAGCGGGACGCCGCCTGTGGCTGTTGTTGGGGATCGAGGAGGGGGATGATCCGGTTGATGAGAGCATGGGTTTCGGCAATCTGCTCTTTGGTGGCAGCCTTTTCTTCCTCCAGGCTCCTGGTCGCCTCGCCTATCTTAAAATTGATGCGGCTCAAAATCGCCGCCATCTCCCCCGGACTCGATAGCGCGGCCGGGGCCTTGGCGAACCGGATGGAACTTAAGACCGGTTGGAGTTCCTTCAGCACCGGCCGCTTCCGGTTGATCTGAGCCGGGAGAAAGGACAGGATGGACTCCACGTGGGACACGGTGGACAACTGTTTCAAGGCCTCACAACGGGCCTCCAGTTCCTGGAGGGAGGAGGTGGCCGTGGCCCCGTAAGAGGTGGAATACTTCGAATCCTGAATGAGTTTGTATTCCCACACCACCGATTCGACCCGTTGATTCTGGAGATGCAAGGGGTTTAAATCAAAGGGGACGAAATACAAGGCGACGACGCCCATAACCACGAGGACCAGCCCCAGGCCGACGATGAGCCATGGCTGGGTCCAATGCAGGTGCAGGAACGGCTGAGGCAGGCTTTCCCGGAAATCGGCGCCGGGGCCGCACCGTTCAGAGACATGGACCATGGCCGGCACCAGCACCATGGTGGCCAGCAACATCACCAGGATGCCCATGGTGAGGATCAGGCCCAATTCCGCCAGGCCTTTGAAACCCATAAAAGAAAGGGGCAAAAACGACAAGGCCGCGGCCAGGCCCGCGTAGATGATGCCAGGAGCGATCCGTTGATAGGTGCAGGACAGGATTTCATAAGTGCAGGGCCCGCCCCCGGCTTGCTCTTCCTCCAGGCGGCAAAACCAATGGATGCCGTAGTCGATGGTGAGCCCCAACATCAGGGGGGCAAAGATCATGGAGAGAAGATTCAGGCGCCCCACCACCAAAGTTACCAGGCCGAAGGTCCAGCACAGGCCGATGATCAAGGCCGAGATCTCCACCAAGGGGCGCCGCAGACTGCGGAGAAACAGGACGAGCAGGCCCATCTGGCCCACCAGGGACAGCCAGGTGGCCAGGGAGATGTCGGACAGGGAACTGCCCATCTCGTCGGATTCCAGGGCGTCGGGGCCGGTCACTCCCGCCTGAATGCCGGGGAACCTGGCCTCAACCCGGTCAACCACCTCCCGCAGCAGGGCCACGTCCCGATTTCTGGTGGCGTAACCGTCAGGCTGCGGGGTGACCAGGAACAGGAGAAATTTGTCATTTTCGGTGAAAAAATAGCCTTCCTGGCTCAAGTCGCTCAGCTCTTTGGGCAAGAAGGCGTTAAAGGGGGAGACGTAGGGTTGACCCCCTTCCAGGCTGAAGAGCAGCTGCTTGAGGCTGGCGTTCAGCAGGGTGACGTCGGGGAGCGTTTCTTCTTCTTTCTTGTCTTCCAGAAACCCGGTAAACAGGTGGCCGATCATGGCCCTGGCGATCTGCTCATTCACCCCCTGATAAAAAGTGACCAGGCGGGGCTCGGCCGCCAGTCGAGTCAACAGACGCCGCTGGTCCGCCAGGTTGGTCTTGATCTTCAAGAGGTCTTTCTCATCCAGATAAAGCAGGGCCCAGGACTTGAAGGTCTCAGGATTCAGGCGGTAAAAAAGCTCGGGGAACCGGTCCGGGTAATGGCGCAATTCCGCGGCCAGGGCCTCGGCAAATTTGACGGTCTGCTCCGGATGGCCGTTCTCCACCACTACCACCAACCCGTCCCGGCCGCCGAAGGCCTGGTCCATATTATGGCTCAGTTTGATGAGGTGCTTGCTGCTGGCCACCAGGGCATTGCGGCTGGTGTCGATCTTCAGATGGGCAAAGGTGTAATATACCGAAGCCACTGCCATCAGCACCGAGATGGCGATGATGGGCCAGGAGAAAAACCGTATGGCCCGCACCCAGGTCAGGCAACGGGGATTTAAATCATCCTTTGGGCCGGACTGCGGCACAATATCCTCTCAGGAGAAACTGGCTGGGAAGGTGGAAAAGCTGGGGCGACAGATAAGGGTCCGGAATCCAAATAAAGTGCAACCCGGAAGGACCCTCCCCCAGATCCCCTTCCGTATGGCGTCACGCCATATTATATCAGACTGTATTTTATCACAAATTGTCAGAAACCTGCATCAAAGAAACCTAACTACAATAATCGGTAAGAGGACCGATCCCATTAATCCCCTTGGGAAGGGTTGGTCTTTGCCGATATGTCAGGGAAAAAAAGGCGGGTGGCGCCGGCGACTGCGGCACTGACCCGCCTTTTAAGTTGGACCTGAGGAGCGCTCATCTCCCCGCCAGGGTTAACTCTTGGCGCTTTTCTCGAAGCGCTTGGTGCGTTTGGCCTCGGCCGGCGACGCCGCCGCTTCCTTGCCCACCTCGGCCTTCAGCTTGGCCAGGCGCTCGCCGGTGGGTGGATGGGTCTTGTAAATGCCGCCCGCGGCGCCCTTCTCCTTGGCCAGCATCTTCTTCAGCATGGCCGCCAGGGCCCCGGGGTCGTAGCCGGCCGCGGTCAGGGTCGTCACCGCCCCGGCGTCGGCGGCCTCCTCGGCGGTGCGGCTGTAGCCGTTGACCACCATGGTTTTGAAGACATCGTCGATGGAGCCCTCAAAGAGGGTGACGAGATTGCCCGCCACGCCGCCGTACTGGCGGGCGGCCTCAGCGCCCATGGCGGTAAACACCTCGGTCCAGCGGGCCTTGCTGATGGAGTTGATGCCGTCCTTGTTGGCCACGTGGGAGCACTCATGGGCCAGGACTGCGGCCAACTCGTCTTCATTGGCGCAGGTCTCCACCAGCCCCCGGGTGATGAAGATGGTGCCGCCGGGGCAGGCAAAGGCATTGAGTTCGGTGGTGTCCAGCACGGCGAAATGATAGCCCTTGAAGGTGTTGGGCCGGGCCGACTTCCGGGCCACCGTCTGGCCCACTTCGTTGACGTACTCCGTGACCTTGGCGTTCTGAGAGAGGGGGTACTGGCTTAGGATGCGGGCCGCCACCGCCCGCCCCACGTAGTATTCCTCGGAATCGTTGATCTCCCGTGAGGCCTTGGCCGCCTTGGTGGCCCCGGTGGCGGCAATGCTGATGGCCGGAATAATCGCCGAGGCGCCGGCGCAGCCCCAGACGGCGGGGAGGACGACCAGCAGAATCAGAGCCAACCAGCGCAGATGGCTTTTCATGGCTTCAGCCCTCCTTCCGTGATAAAGGCCTGGAGTTTGGCAGGATCCACCCGGTAGGCCTCCACCTTATCCACCTCGGCGAATTTCGCCTCCGGGTGCTTCTGGCGGTAGGAGGACTCGACTTCCGGGGTGAAGCCCTTGCCGGCCAGGGCCGCTTCGTCGCTGCTGGTCTCCTTCACCGGGGCGCCGAACAGCATCCCGGGGAGACTGAATTTGGAGCCGGTGGCGGGGGACGGGAAGGCCTGGCGGTTCAGCCAGCCGCTCTTACCCTGGTACTCCACTTTGTACCAGTCCCCCGACTGCTGTTGCACGGTGACTTCGGCCCCCACCGGCACCGGGGCGATGGGCGTGCCGGCGAAGTCCGGGTCCGGGTACAGGGATTGGTTGGATTGGGTGACCTTCATGGTTTCGCCCCTGGCGATCCCGGGCAGCAACAGCAGCGCCAGCAGGGCCAGGGTTAAGAAGCATATGCCGGATCGCTTGGAAAAAACTGGCCGTCTCACGTCCGCCTCCTTTTATCTGGGAAGTCTTTCTTCAAATGATGCCTGAATAAAATCCTTTTCGGTACCCTATTAAATTTGGTAAAGTTTGGCAAGGAAGGGTTGCATTTTGCGCACCCTTACTTGGAATCCGGCCGGAAGACCGGGTCCCGGGGCAGGGTGGGGTCGTCCCGGAAGCGCCGGCAGCGCTCCAGGAAGGTTTCGGCCGGGCCGTCTTGCGGGAATTTCTTTAGGAGCGCGGCAAAACCCGTTTCGGCCTCCGCCAAATCCCCCCGGCGATAGAGCTCCAGGGCCTGGGCGAACTCCCGGTTCCGGGCCGCCAGCTCCGGGGGCAGCTCCTCCTTGAGGGCCACCACTTCGAAGACCCGCACCGGCTTCTCCTTGCCCTTCACCGCCACCAGATCCAGCTCCCGGAACTCCACCCCCGCGCCGCACTCCGCCGCAGTGGCCTCGCTGGCCATGATGGCGGTGCCATAAAACTTGTTGAGCCCCTCGAGACGCGAGGCCAGGTTGACGGTGTCGCCGATGACGGTGTAGTCGAAGCGCTTGGCCGAGCCCAGGTTGCCGACGATGGCTTCGCCCGTGTTCAGGCCGATGCGCATCTTCAGAGGCGGCAGTTTCAGCCCGGCAAAACGCCGGTTGAGACCTTCCAGGGCGTCCCGCTGTAAGAGCGCCGCCCGGCAGGCCCGCAGGGCCTGGTCTTCCTGGTCCAGGGGGGCGCCCCACAGGGCCATGATGGCGTCGCCTTCGAATTTATCCACCGTGCCCTCCTCCTCCAGGATGATCTCGGTCATGGCGGAGAGGTAGTCGTTGAGGAGGCTTACTACAGTCTCGGCGTCCAGACGCTCGGAGATGGTGGTGAAGCCGGCCAGGTCGGAGAAAAACAGGGTGACCCGGCGGCGCTCGCCCCCCAGCTTCAGCTTGTCCGGATGGGCCAGCAAGTGGCTGATGACGGTTTCGGACATGTATTGGCCGAACATGCCTCGGATGTAGCGCTTTTGGCGGCCCTCGGTAGCATAGCTGTAAGCCGTAGCCAGCCCGAAGCTCAGGGCCAGGGCGATCCCCGGCAGGACCGGGTCGGCCCAGCGGCCGGTCCAAAAGGCCAGGACCGCCAGAGCCAGATGGACCAAAGCAAGGATAAGACAGGCCAGTAGGGTGACGGTGAGGCTGGGGGAAAAGAGGACCGCCGCGGCTATGGTGGCGGCCAGGACCAGGGCCCAGGCCCATAGGGCCCAACCGGGCAGGGTCCGGAGGAAATCCCCCTGGAGCAGGTTGTCCAGCAGGGTGGCGTGCACCTCCACTCCCGGGTAGACCCCGCCCATGGGGGAGGCCTTGAGGTCCAACAGGCCCGGAGCGGTGAGGCCTACGAAGACCCACTTGCCGGCAAAGGCCTCGGGGGGGTAGATGGGCGGGAGATTGTGGCGCACCCTGGCCTCGGAGGAAATGACGTTGGCCGCGGAGAAACGCTTATGGCTGCGACTGGGACCGCGGTACTTGAGGAGGAGGTTGCCCCGGTCATCCAGGGGGATTCTCAGGTTTCCCAGGAGCAGACCGCCGGCGTCGAACTTCAGGGAATCCTTCTTGCCAAGGCGGTGAAAGGCGGCGAAACTGAGAGAGGGGAGCCAGCAGTCCTTAAAGACTAAGACCAGGGGGACGCGCCGGTAGATGCCGTCCGTATCCGGAATGGACTCCACGTTCCCCAGGACCTGGGCCCCATCCAGGAGGGGACCGACGGGGGTGACCACGGAGCGGTACGCCGCCGGGTCCCGGGGCCGGGGCCCGGGGATTTCCAATCCGGCCTTCTGGAGTAAGGCTGCTTCGGCCGGATTGTCCCCTTTCTCCTCCCGGGACAGGAAAAAAGGCAGGACCACGTTGCCCGCGGCCGCGGCAGCCTGGGCCAGCCGCGTGTCGTCTTCGGGACCGTAGGACGAGGCTTCGGTGAAGAGGATATCGATAATCACCGCCCGGGCTCCGGCTTGCCGGCAATAATCGATGATGTGGGCATAAAGCTGGCGGGGCCAGGGCCAGACGACCCCCTGGTTTTTAAAAAAATCCAGGTCGGCCTGGTCCACCGTGACCACCACCACCTGGGGCGAGGCCGGAGCCAGGGGGACGTGGCGGAAAAGCAGATCCAGGGTCTTCAGGCGAAACGGGGTGATGGCCCCGAAGCTCTCCAGGCCGAGGGTCAGGAGCAGCGCCGCCAGGGTGAGGAAGGCGGCGGCCCTGAGCTTCGTCAGGGGCAAATGGCTGGCACCGTCAGTCACGGATGACCTCGCTTTGGGAGTTAACCAGATGGATAGGTTAAACCAGCTTGAGGCACTCTGTCAAATCCTTCCAAAAGATAATTTTCACAACATAATATTATCTATACCTTAAAATGAATAGATAAGTTATTTTTTCAGTGTAACAAAAATTATTCAAATTTTCGGGGACTTGACATCTTTTTAAACGAGATTAATTTTTTCTCAAGAAACCATTATGAGCCCCAGAGTTCCGGGAGCTTCGTAGTCAAGTCGGACTGGGAGGTGAGGATAAAAGGGACCTGGCCTGAAGGATTTGAGTGGAGGCCGACTCAGTTACCCGCGAGCGGCCATTGACTTTAATCACCCTATGACCTTACCGACCCCAGCCTGAAACTAACCCGATTATAACGGAGTCGGGGGAGAAAGGAGCACTTATGATACTCACCCCGCGTGAAATTTGGGCAGTAATTCATGGCATGATGCTTGGCGCACTTTTCTTATTGGCCTATGCCGGCGGCCTGGCGGAATTGATCAACCTGGGCTCCAAATGGTCTACCGAAGCCGGCATTGCCAGCCGGGTGCGCCGCCTGATTACCGGCACCTGGATTATGGCAGTGGTGGCCTGGCTTACGGTCATCACCGGCACCTATATCGTCTATCCCTGGTATCGGGCCAAGGCCCCGGCCGGCGCTGAGCTGACTATGTATCCCCGCAACTTCCTGCTTTCCAAACCCACTACGGCGGGGTGGCATCACTTCGGGATGGAGTGGAAGGAGCACGTGGCCTGGCTGGCTCCGATCTTAGCCACCGCAGTGGCTATCATGGTGACCAAGTATGGCGCCAAATTGGCCAAGGACGATGAGGTGCGCAAGGCTGTAATCGTCCTCTTCACCATCGCCTTCTGCGCGGCGGCGGTGGCCGGTCTTTTCGGAGCCTTTATCAATAAAGCGGCCCCAATCCTTTAAGCGGAGGCAAATACCATGATGAATCAGCAAGCGGAAAATAATGGCCCCATCGTCGCCGCCATGCTGGCGGCCGGGATTGGGTGCCTTGTTTTGGGACTCATGACCTGTTTGGCGGAGGCCAGCAAGGCCATCGGCGGTATTTTAAATTTCTATGACCCGGTCGGCCCCTTAAGCGGTAAAACCATAGTGGCCGTAGTGGCCTGGTTGGTCGCCTGGGCAATTTTCGGAGCTAAATGGAAGGAGCAGCCAGCAGATTTTGGCAAAATATTCAAGGTGACGTTGGTCCTGGTGGCCCTGGGCCTATTGGGGACGTTTCCGGTGTTCTTTCAGGCCATGTAAGTCTTGGTATTTCGGCAAGACCGGCCTAACCCGGCAATCTCCGCCTGGAGATGATCGAGGCCAAGCGGCTGCTTTTGCTAAAATTAAGATATATCCATTGAAAAGGGCGACCCGCAAACGGGTCGCTCTTTTTTTACCACCATAACCCCGGGTGGCCTACCCGGGCACCAACCGACCGCCCTTCAGGAAGAGCAACTGATCCCCCAGCCTCTCCGCCTGGGCCGGGTCGTGGGTGATTAAGAGGATGGTGACTGCCCCGCCGGCTTTCATCTTCAGGATAATTTCCTCAATAATTTCAGTGTTGAGCGGGTCGATGTTGGCGGTGGGCTCATCCAGAAAAAGGACCTCGGGGTTCAGCACCATGGCCCGGGCCAGGCCCAGGCGCTTGGTCTCGCCGCTGGAGAGGTCCAGGGCCCACTGATTTTTTTTGTGGGTCAGACCCACCGTCTCCAGGATGGCCTTTACCCGGTCTTCAATCTCATCTGCTTTAACTCCCCTGATTTTCAAACCGTAGGTGACGTTGTTGAAAACCGTGGTGTTAAAGATGCCGGGGCGGGGCAGCACCAGGGTGAAGCGGCGCTGCAAGGCCAGGTTTGTGGGCAAAACCGCGCCGTTCTCCCGATAATTCACGCTGCCGGTATCCGGAAGTTCCAGCAGGGCCAGGAGGCGCAGCAAGGTGGATTTGCCGCTGCCGTTGGGACCTTGCAAGGCGTAGGTCAAGCCCGGGGCAAAGGTGAAGGAGCAATCCCGCAGCACCGGGTTGCCGTTGTAAGCCCTGGCCAGGTGGGCGGCTTCCAGTCTCAGGCCCATGAACTCAGCTCAGCCCCGGCACTCCGCCCCCGCTGTTGCAGCCGGCGCAAGGCCAGATTCACCAACAAGGATAGCGCCAGCAGGATGAAGCCCAGCACTATACCCAGTTTGAAGTTGCCCTTGTCCGTCTCCAGGGCGATGCTCGTGGTCATGACCCGGGTGTAGCCCGCGATGTTGCCACCGACGATGAGCACCGCGCCCAGCTCGGCGTTGGCCCGTCCGAAGCCGGCCATGATCCCGGAGACTATGCCGTAGCGGGCCTCGCGGATGACGGTGAAGGCCTGCTGCCGGGCGGTGGCCCCCAGGGTCACCGCGGCCTGGCGCACCACTGGGTCGACGTTGACGATGGCGGAATGCGCCAGGGCGGCGACGATGGGCAGGGCCAGGAGGGTCTGGGCCAGGATCATGGCGGTGGGGGTATAGAGCAGACCTAGGACGCCCAGGGGTCCGGCACGGGACAGGAGCAGATAGAGCAGAAGCCCCAGCACCACCGGCGGCAATCCCATGAAGGTCTGCAAGATGTTGACCACCGCGTCCCGGCCGGGAAAACGCTTCAGGGCCAGGAGGGCGGCCAGGGGCAAAGCCAGGACGGTGGCCAGAAGGAGGCCGGCGCCGGAAACCCAGAGGGATAGCCAGACGATGCCCCAGAGTTCTCCGGGGTCGATTTGGCTCAGGAATGCCAAAAGGCTAGTCATAATTTAATCAGACGTTCAGCCATGATCAGGCCTTGATGCCAGGTTGCTGCCGTGCACGGTCACCGGGGCGATTCTCCAACCGCCCCGGCGGATCCTATCAAATCATTTGGCATTGGGGATGAAGAGCTGATTGCCATGGGCATCTTTAAATCCCGCGATGGCCTGCTGGCCCTCCGGGGAGATGAGCCAGTCGACGAAGGCCATGGCCTCTTGATATTTGACTTGCTTATGTTTTTCGGGATTTACGGCCATCACTCCATATTGATTGAACAGAACCGGGTCGCCCTCCAGCACCACCGTCATCTCCAGCTTATCCTTGTCTTTGGTGGCCAGCCAGGTGCCCCGATCCGTGAGGGTATAGGCCCGTTTTTCATTGGCAAGGCGCTGGGTCTTTTCCATGCCCTGGCCCACCTCCAGGTACCACTTCCGCCCCTTGGGGTCGAGGCCAGCCGCCTTCCAGACGGCCAGTTCTTTGACATGGGTCCCTGACTTATCCCCCCGGGAGACAAAGGGGCCGCCGGCCGCGGCGATCTTTTTGAAGGCCTCCGCCGCCGATTTCACACTCTTGATCTGCAAAGGGTCGTTGGCCGGCCCGATCATGACAAAATCGTTATACATGACGTCATGGCGGTTGACGAAATCACCCGCGGCCACGGCCTGCATTTCCTGCTCTTTGGCATGGACCAGGACTACGTCGGCGTCGCCCCGCCGGCCGATCTCGAGGGCGGCCCCGGTGCCCACCGCCACCACGTCCACCTTGAGGCCGGTTTTCGCCTGGAATTTCGGCAGGAGGCCGCTAAACAACCCGGAGTTCTCCGTGCTGGTGGTGGAGGCGCAGCGGAGGCGGGTTTCGGCCGCGGCCGGGGACCCCAACAAAGATAGCGCCACCACGGTTATCATCGCTTTTAAAATGATTCCCATTCTATGCTCCCCTTGAAACAAGACTTATATCGGCGGACCAAAGCCCTTTCTGGTTATTCTTTAAAAAGAATAACCACGCCTAAAAAAAACCGTCTTTCCTCCGACTCAAAAATCATTCCGAGAGGCCAGCCACCCCCGGAAGTCGTCCACCAGGCGCCAAAACCGGGTTACTGCCGCCTCTCCCGCCGGGGTGAGCCAGGCCCGGCCCCCCTGGCGGCCGCCGAAGCTGCGGCCCACCAGTTCTTGCCCGGCCAGGCGGTTCATGGCGGCCACCAGGGACCAGGCATGGCTGTAAGCCATGTCCAGGGAGCGGGCCGCGGCGGCGATGGAGCCGGTGTCCCGGATGCGTTCCAGCAGTACCACCCGGCCCCAACTCAGGTAGGTGTCGCCGTCCTTTTCCAGCCAGAGGCGCCCTTTGATCTGCAAGCCGGCGGTCCCGGGACTTTCGGCCAGGGCGGTGCCCCTGCCGTGATCGCTTCTCTTTTTTCTCATGGCGCTATTTTTTAGAAAATATAGCGTAAACGGTCTGCCGGGCCAAGTAATTTATCAGATTTCTTTTGGCAAGGACTCTGGATGCGGGGCTTTTCAGTGAACCCGGTGGTTTTCCTATTCGGAGTGATTATATTTTTTTTAACTAATTATGCAGGGAAGGAGGGTCATCATGGCGACCGAAAAGTTCACCTTCGAACAGGCCACGATTATAGCCCCGATCATCAATCAACTGCTCACCATGCTGGGGGCAGCCCGGGACGCCTTCAATCGCCACAGCCGTGATCGCCTGCAGGAATTGCAAAACCTCCAGGGAGCGGTGTCTCAGAATATTTCCACCGCCTCCCGGCAGGTGCAGTCCCTGATTTCCCGGAAGCCCGAAGCAGAGCAGATTTTGCTGCGCCTGGAAACCATCCTCAGCCACCTGGGGACCATTGACGCCAGCCTGGGAGGGCTGGCGGACCCCATCAACAAGAAGATCCAGGGCGCGATCCTGTTTTCCGACAAGGCCGTGGCCCAAACCAATTATCTCTTTGACCAGCACGCCGGGATGATCCGCTCCCTGCTGGACATCGTCAAAACCGACAACCAGTTCCTGAAAAACTATGTGGGAAATGAAGGGCGCAACCTGGTCCAGGCTTGCGCCGATTACGCCACGGAACACCAAGACCGGCTCATTGAGGGCCTCTGCACCCCTCAGGCGGCCCCCATCTTTTTGGCGATTCTGGATGCCATGCGGTGGATCGGACAAACCGAGGTGGAAATCGCCAAGCTCATGGCGGAGAAACCGTAGAGACTTTAACGGCCTGGAAGCCTCTCCCTAACCCGGGGGCGTGGTCCTCACGCCCCCTTGATCACTGCTCGGCAAAAGGTCAATCTGACAAAATTGTCCGCAATCTTGCCATACTTTATCTATTAGGGCACGCCCCGGTGCATATCCCGCCCCTGCGGGAGCGCCGGCCGGACATTCCCCTGCTGCTCAATCACTTCCTGGACAAGGTCTCCAAGGAATATGACCGCAGATTCTATCTGACCCAAAAGGCCCTGGAAGTTCTGCAGGATTATGCCTGGCCCGGCAATGTCCGGGAAATGGAAAACCTGGTGGAACGCCTGGGCATCGTGGCGGAAGGCGCCGAGATCGGCGTTAAAGACCTGCCCCCCTATCTCTTGCCGGCCGCCAAAATCGGGACCCATGAGGACCAGGCCTTTTTGGCCCGCTTAAAAGAGCTGGAAAAACGGGAAATCCTGGCCGCCCTGGAGCGCAACCGCTGGATCCAATCCCAGGCGGCCATGGACCTGGGGTTGACCCTGCGGCAAATCGGCTACCGGGTCAAACAGTTCGGCCTGGAAAAGCTCATCAAGGAGCAGCGGGGCCAGGCCCGGTCGGGGTAAAAATGGGGGGAAAAGGGTAAAAGGGGAAAAGGCGAAAAGGGTTAGAGGCCTATTTTAAAACCTGTCTCAAGGCCATAGATGCTTTCTCAATAAGAAAGATGTTGGAATCTGGGTTTTAAGTCCCCCTTTGAAAACGGGATTTAGGAGGATTTCAGTTGGTTATCTAAATCCCCCCCTGCCCCCCTTTTCCAAAGGGGGGTGATAGCGTCACCCTCGCCGCTATCTTTTACTCATTGTTACCACAAGGCGAACCGTTGGGGCCATTGACACTTTGCCGGGTTTAAGTCTTTTCCTTTTCCCCTTTTCGCCTTTTTCCCCTTCTTTTAATCAACCCAGGGCATTGAGCTGCAAGGAGATGGGCTTGGTGTCAGCCGCGGGGCCGCTGAACTGGATGGGCCCCGGAAAGCGGTAATGGTCCTCCCGGGCCCACTTGTCCCGTTCTTGGGCCAGGTATTTAAAGGCCGGCGATTCCAGGTCCACCTTTTGCTTGGCGATCACCAGCTCCAGGCGGCTCTTGCGCTCTTCCAGGTGCATTAGGGGGGCCAGGGGGATGCCGAGGGGCTGCCAGGCCACCACCGGCCGATGCAGGTTCTTGATGGCCGCCATGTAGCCGGTGGCCCCG
>Ga0315282_10009716_pt1 | contig 15245 bp, 11 predicted proteins | sample YL17G07_20_MG_FD_203693 | JGI IMG/M metagenome (GOLD analysis project Ga0315282, IMG submission 203693) | Sediment microbial communities from Yellowstone Lake, YNP, Wyoming, USA - YL17G07_20 | ecosystem: Environmental > Aquatic > Freshwater > Lake > Sediment | place: USA: Wyoming | collected... | reverse complement strand
CGCCGTCATGGAACGTACCGGGAAACCCATCGTGAGCGTGCCGCTCTGTCCTGTGGAGCGCTCGGTGTTCCCCGGGCTCGGCAGGTTTGCGCCCGTCCTTCTGCAGAGCCCCTCGGCGGCAGTCAGGGCTCTCGCAAAAGGAGCCTGGTACGCGACTCACCCGATCCACATGAACTCGCCGACTGCCCGCAGCATGCAACCAGCTACCTCAGCATCGGAGGACTGATGCGCGACATCCGATGGCCTACTCCGCCAGCGACGAAAAGCCGGAGGCCTACGGCAAGGTCTGAGCGGAGGAACCGAGCGCTTCGCAATGCTGATGAACGTAGCCGTAGCCGTCAGCGGTGACTCGACGTGCTTCCATTCGGGCTCATGCCGCGGTCGACATGGTCTGCAACTGCGACAGCACGGTGACCATCATCCCCGGCAACCATGACTGGGACACGGACGCCGCATGGCGCGGCGGACGCGGCGGTGGTCCTGCGTGCGCCAGCCTCGCCCGGTGCTTGCGCCGCGGTTCACGCCTGACATAAACTCGCTGGACCATGTTTCCGTCGGTGTCGCCAGAGCTCGCCATGGAGGGTCCCATTGCCGTACGGACCCTCGCCCTCGGCATCCTTTGCCTCCCCCTGCGGGGGGATGCGTAGACACCTGCCTGGCCCTGCCGGCCACTCTTCCCGTCGTAGAGGCTTCCGCGCTCCGTCCCAGCCCCGCCGCTCAACGCTGAGCGTCACGCCGCGGCCGCCCGCGAACCCCTCTACGGCACGAATGCCGGCCACTCACGACCCACGCGAGGGAGGTGCGGGTCGACCGTGAGCAGACGACACATCCGCATATTCGACACCACGCTGCGCGACGGCGAACAGGCGCCGGGCGCCAGCATGAACACGCAAGAGAAGCTGGAGGTCGCCCGCCAGCTCGCCAAGCTGAGGGTGGACATCATCGAGGCGGGCTTCCCGATCGCCAGCCCGGACGACTTCAACGCCGTGCGCAGCATCGCACAGGAGGTGGAGGGACCGCGCATCTGCGGACTGGCACGGGCCATGGAGCAGGACGTCCGCACCGCCTGGGACGCCGTCAAGGTGGCAGCGCGACCGCGCATCCACACCTTCATCAGCACCAGCCCGGTACACCTCAAGCACCAGATCCGCATGACCGAAAGCCAGGTGCTCGACGCGACCCGGGCCATGGTCACCTTGGCCTGCGAGCTTGCGAAGGAGCACCGCGACGCCGACGTCGAGTTCAGCGCCATGGATGCCAGCCGCAGCGAAGTCGGCTTCCTGGCCGAGGTCGTCGGCGCGGCCATCGCCTGCGGCGCAACGACCATCAACATCCCCGACACGGTCGGGTACGCCGTCCCGGCAGAGTGGGGCGACTTCATCCGCGCCCTGTTCGCGGCGTGTCCCGCGCTCAACGACGTCGCCGTCAGCGTGCACTGCCACAACGACCTCGGTCTGGCCACGGCGAACTCGCTCGCCGCCGTGCGCGCCGGCGCCACTCAGGTGGAGTGCGCCGTCAACGGCATCGGCGAGCGCGCCGGCAACGCCTCCCTCGAAGAGGTCGTCATGGCCATCCGCACGCGCGCCGACTTCTTCGACTGCACCACACAGGTCGAGACCACCGAGATCGCCCGCACCAGCCGCCTGGTGAGCACCCTCACCGGGTACGTCGTCCAGCGCAACAAGGCGATCGTGGGTCGCAATGCCTTCGCCCACGAGAGCGGCATCCATCAGGACGGCGTCCTGAAGGAGGCGTCGACCTTCGAGATCATGCGGCCTGACGACGTCGGCCTGGCCGAGAGCGACATCGTGCTCGGCAAGCACAGCGGCCGCCACGCGTTGCGCTCCAAACTGGCCGAGCTCGGGTACCGGCTCAGCGACGCCGAGCTCGACGAGGCCTTCGTCAAGTTCAAGGACATAGCCGACAAGAAGAAGACCGTCACCGTGGTCGACCTCGAGGCGCTGGTCGGCGAAGAGATCCGCGAACGCACCGATCACTTCACGCTGCGCAGCTTCGTGATGCAGTGTGGCTCGTCGATCGTCCCGACGACGCAGGTCGAGGTCGACGTGCGCGGCAGACGCAGGCACGGTCGCAGCTTCAGCCACGGCAGCGTGGAGAGCATCTTCAAAGCCATCGACAACGCCGTCGATATGAAGGGCAGTCTGGCCGACTACCAGGTGCGCGCCATCTCGGCCGGCAAAGACGCGCTGGCCGAAGTGACCGTGACCGTGGAGGTCGGCGGCGAGCACGCCTACAACGGGCAGGCGGTGAGCTTCGACGTCATGGAGGCATCCGCCAAGGCCTACGTGCGAGCACTCAACAACGCCGCCAACGCCGGTGAGCAGCCCCACCGGCGCGTGCGCTACACGGATGGAGGGGGGAACTGATGGCGAGCACCATCGTCGAGAAGATCCTCGCCGCCGCCGCCGGCGAGGCGGCCGTGCGGCCGGGACAGATCATGGAGGCGCCGCTCGACCTGGCGCTGGCCAACGACATCACGGCGCCGCTCGCCATCGAGGAGTTCGAGAAGGCCGGGTTCGAGTGCGTCTTCGACCCGGCCAAGGTCGTGCTGGTGCCCGACCACTTCATGCCCAACAAGGACGTGAAGTCCGCCGGTCAGGCCAAGCGCATCCGCGAGTTCGCTCGCAAGCACGCCATCGTCAACTACTTCGAGGTGGGGCGCATGGGCATCGAGCACGCCCTGCTGCCCGAGCTCGGCTTGGTCGCCCCCGGCGACATCGTCGTCGGCGCCGACTCGCATACCTGCACCTACGGCGCCCTGGCGGCCTTCAGCACCGGCGTCGGCTCCACCGACTTCGCCGCCGCTATGGCGTGGGGCCATGTCTGGCTGCGCGTGCCGGAGAGCATCAAGTTCGTCTACCACGGTCTGCCGGGGCGCTACGTGACCGGCAAGGACCTGATCCTCGACACCATCGGGCGCATCGGCGTGGACGGGGCGCTCTACATGGCCATGGAGTTCACCGGCGAGGCCGTCGAGGCGATGAGCATGGCCGGCCGCTTCACCATGTGCAACATGGCCATCGAGGCCGGCGGCAAGGCGGGCATCGTCGGCTTCGACCAGCAGACGCGGGCGTACCTCGAGTCGCGGCCGGCCGACTCGCGGGCGCGCCGCCGCGCCGCCCGCGTCTTCGCCAGCGACTCCGACGCCGCCTACGCCCGCGTGCTCGAGATCGACGCGGCGGCCGTGAAGCCGACGGTGGCCAAGCCGCACCTGCCGGCCAACACCGAGCCGGCCGAGCGCCTGGCCGGCATCACCATCGATCAGGTCGTCATCGGCTCGTGCACCAACGGTCGCCTCGAGGACCTGCGGCAGGCCGCCGAGATCCTGCGCGGCCGCAGCGTGCATCCGGGCGTTCGCGCCATCATCCTGCCGGGCACTCAGCGGGTCTGCCTGGACGCCGCCGCCGACGGCACCATGCAGGCGCTCATCGAGGCGGGTTGCGCCTTCAGCACGCCGACCTGCGGCCCCTGCCTGGGCGGCCACATGGGCGTCCTCGCCGCCGGCGAGCGCTGCGTGAGCACCACCAACCGCAACTTCGTCGGGCGCATGGGCGACGTGACCAGCGAGGTCTACCTGGCCAGTCCCTATGTGGCGGCCGCCTCGGCGATCGCGGGGCACATCGCCACGCCGGAGATGGTCGGCACGGCCGGCGGCGCGGCTGCTGGGAAGGGAGCTGCGCGATGATCTGCGAGGGCGTCGTCCACAAGTTCGGGCGCGACGTCGACACCGACGTCATCATCCCCGCGCGCTACCTCAACACCAGCGACCCGCAGGAGCTGGCGAGCCACTGCATGGAGGACATCGACCCGGAGTTCGTGCGGCGCGTGCGGCCGGGCGACATCGTGGTGGCCGACGAGAACTTCGGCTGCGGCTCCAGCCGCGAGCACGCGCCGGTGAGCATCATGGCGGCCGGCGTGAGCTGCGTGGTGGCCGTCTCCTTCGCGCGCATCTTCTACCGCAACGCCCTCAACGTCGGCTTGCCGATCGTCGTCTGCCGCGCCGCGGCGCGCGAGGTGCAGGCCGGTGACCGGCTGCGGGTGGACATCGAGGCCGGGGTGGTCGAGAACCTCAGCCAGGGCACGCGTCACCAGGCGGAGCCGTTCCCGCCGTTCATGCGCGAACTCATCGAGCGCGGCGGCCTGCTGCCGTACGTGAAGGCGCGGCTGGCCGCAGAGGGCAAGGCATGAGCGCCGCGCCCGCAGCGAGGCTGGGAGACAGGAGCTACACGGTGATGCTCCTGCCGGGCGACGGCGTCGGGCCGGAGATCGTGGCCGCCGCGCAGACGGTGCTGGCCGCCGCCGGCGAGCGCTTCGGCTTCTCCCTCGTCTATGAGGAGGGGCTGCTGGGCGGGCGCGCCATCGACGAGCTGGGCGCGCCCATGGAGCACGGCCTCATCGAGCGCTGCCAGGCGTGCGACGCGGTGCTGCTGGGCGCCGTCGGCGGCCCCCAGTGGGACACGACCGACCCGCTCAGGCCGCGTCCGGAGCAGGGCCTGCTGGGCATGCGCAAGGGTCTCGAGCTGTACGCCAACCTGCGACCGGTGAAGAGCTTCGCGGCGCTGACGCACAACAGCACACTGCGCCCCGAGGTCATCGCGGGCGTCGACCTGGTGATCGTGCGCGAGCTGACCGGCGGCCTCTACTTCGGGGCGCGCGAGCGCACCGCCGATGCGGCCTACGACACGATGATCTACACCGAGTCCGAGGTTGAGCGCCTGGTCGACTACGCCTTCCGTCTGGCGCAGGGCCGCCGCGGCCTCGTCCACTCCGTCGACAAGGCGAACGTGCTGGAGAGCTCGCGCCTGTGGCGCGCCGTCGCGGTCCGCGTGGCCGAGCGCTACACCGACGTTGAGCTGCGCCACATGTACGTCGACAACGCGGCGATGCAGCTGTTGCGCGACCCGCGGCAGTTCGACGTGGTGGCCACCGAGAACATGTTCGGCGACATCCTGAGCGACGAGGCCGGCATGCTCACCGGCAGCATCGGCATGCTGCCGTCGGCCAGCGTCGGCGCCGGCGGCGTGTCGCTGTACGAGCCCATCCACGGCTCCGCGCCCGACATCGCCGGCCACGGCATCGCCAACCCGTGCGCGACGGTGCTCTCGGCGGCCATGATGCTCGATCTGAGCTTCGGCGAGGCGGAGGCGGCGCACGCCGTGGAGGCGGCCGTAGAGACGGCCCTGCAGGACGGCGCACGCACCGCCGACATCGCCGCCGCCGGCGAACCGGCGCTGGGCACGGAGGAGATGACGGCGCGCATCGTGGCCGCCCTGGAGGCAGAGTAGCACGGTAAGGTCGAGGGTTAGAGTTGTCCTTGCCGGGCGACGGCGAGGAACTGAAGGTGAGGAGGGCGCATGCCGATCCCCGAAGTCGAGAAGATCTGGATGAACAGCGAGCTCGTGCCGTGGGGCGAGGCCAAGGTGCACGTCCTCACGCACGCCCTGCACTACGGGTCCGGCGTCTTCGAGGGCATCCGCTGCTACGCCGCCAAGGACGGCTCCGCCGTCTTCCGCCTCACCGACCACCTGAAGCGGCTCGAGCGCTCCGCGAAGCTCTACTACATGCCCGTCCCGTACTCGCTCGACGAGCTGCGCCAGGCCACCTTCGACGTCATCAAGGCCAACCGGCTCGATGCCTGCTACATCCGCCCGCTGGTGTTCCGCGGCTACGGCGAGATGGGGCTCTACCCTCTCAAGTGCCCCGTGGACGTGAGCATCGCCGCTTGGCCCTGGGGCGCCTACTTGGGCGAGGAGGGCATCTTGCACGGCATCCGCGCCAAGACGTCCAGCATCCAGAGCCTCGACCACACCTCGCTGGCGCGCGCCGCCAAGGGCACCGGTCAGTACCTCAACAGCATCCTCGCCAAAGTCGAGGTCACCAACGCCGGCTACGACGAGGCGATCATGCTCAACGAGCGCGGCCACGTGGCCGAGGGCTCGGGCGAGAACATCTTCGTGGCGCGCGACGGCGTGCTCGCCACGCCGACGCCGGCCGACGGCGTCCTCGAGGGCATCACCCGGGCGACGGTCTTCGACATCTGCCGCAGCGAGGGCATCCCCTGCGAGGAGAAGACGCTGGCGCGCAGCGACCTGGTGATCGCCGACGAGCTGTTCTACACCGGCACGGCCGCCGAGATCGTGCCGATCCGCGAGGTCGACGACCACCCGATCGGCGAGCCCGGTCCGCTGACGCGGCGCATCCAGGCGCGCTACCGGGCGATCGTGGAGGGCAGGGACGAGGAGTTCGCGCGCTACGCGGAGTACGTGCGCTGAACGCCGCCGTGGCCCGGCGCGGCTGGGCGCGAGCGCGACGAGGGAGTGAGTGAAGGATGGACGCCGCCGCCGGCAAGCCCGAGGTGAAGCTGTACGACACGACGCTGCGCGACGGCATGCAGCAGGCGGGCATGTCGGTCTCGGTCGACGAGAAGGTGCGCATCGCGGCCAAGCTCGACGAGCTCGGCCTGCACTACATCGAGGGCGGCTTCCCCGCCAGCAACCCGAAAGAAGTGGCCTTCTTCGAGCACATGCGCAAGGTCCGCCTGCAGCACGCCGAGCTGGTGGCCTTCGGTACGACGCGGCGGCGCGGCATGAGGGCCGAGGACGACGCCGGGCTGCGCCTGCTGGCCGACGCCTGGCCGCGCAGCGTCGCCATCGTCGGCAAGACGTGGTCGCTGCACTTGAGCACGGTGTTGCGCGTGAGCCGCGAGGAGAACCTGCGCATGATCGCCGACTCGGTGCGCTATCTCGTCGGGTGCGGCAAGCAGGTCTTCTACGACGCCGAGCACTTCTTCGACGGGTACAGGGACGACCCCGACTACGCCAAGGCGACGCTGCGGACCGCGGCCGAGGCGGGCGCCGCCGCGGTCGTCCTCTGCGACACCAACGGCGCGATGCTGCCGGCCGAGCTGGCTGCCATCGTCGCCGACGTGGCGGGACTCGGCGTGCCGCTCGGCGTGCACGTGCACAACGACAGCGACTGCGCTGTGGCCAACAGCCTGGTGGCCGTGGAGCACGGCGTCACCCAGGTGCAGGGCACCATCAACGGCTACGGCGAGCGCTGCGGCAACGCCAACCTGGTGTCGATCATCCCGGCGCTCGCCCTCAAGATGGGCATCCCCGTCCTGCGGCCCGAGCAGCTCGAGAAGCTCACCGAGACGGCCCAGTTCGTGGCCGAGATCGTCAACATCGCGCTGAGCGCGCACCGGCCCTACGTGGGGCGCACGGCCTTCGCCCACAAGGGCGGCCTGCACGTGGCCGGCGTCGAGGCCGCCCCGCAGACCTTCGAGCACATCGACCCGGCGCGCGTGGGCAACGAGAGCCGCGTGCTGATCAGCGAGCTGAGCGGCAAGAGCGCCGTGCTGCACAAGGCGCGCGAGATGGGGCTCGAGGTGGGCGGCGACGACGAGCGCGTCGGCAAGGTGCTGCGCCGCCTGAAGGAACGCGAGCATCGCGGCTACCAGTACGAGGCGGCCGACGGCTCCTTCGAGCTGTTCCTCCGTCAGGCACTGCAGCCGTTTGAGCCGTTCTTCCGCCTCGAGAGCTTCCGCGTGATCGTCGAGCGGCTGGAGACCGGCAAGACGAGCGTGGAGGCCACCATCAAGCTGCACGTCGGGGGCGAGCGGATCATCAGCACGGCGGAGGGCAACGGCCCCGTGAACGCGCTCGACGCGGCCCTGCGCCAGGCCATCATCCGCTGTTACCCGCACCTCGCCGACATCGAGCTGGTCAACTACCGCGTGCGCATCCTCGACGAGGCGCACGGCACCGGCGCCGTTACCCGGGTGCTGCTCGACGCCAGCGACGGGGAGGAGAGCTGGGGCACCACCGGCGTCTCCGAGAACATCATCGAGGCGAGCTGGGAGGCCCTGGTCGACTCTATCGAGTACGGCCTGCTGCGCGGCGAGGGCCTGTGCACCTGACGCTGCCGTTCGGCCGCGTCCTGGTGGAGGGCGCGGCCCATCACTGCCTGTTCGACGGCGACCGCGTGCGCCTGCTCGACCGTCCGGCCTATGAGGACGAGGCGCGCGAGACCGGCGTCGTGGAGCTCGCCCCGTGCCGCCTGCTGGCCCCAGTCCAGCCCTCCAAAGTGGTCGCCGTCGGCCTCAACTACCGGGCGCACGCCGAGGAGTTCCACCTGGAGATCCCGGAGGAACCGATCCTGTTCATCAAGCCCCCTTCGTCCGTGATCGGGCCCGGTGACGCCATCGTCTGCCCGTCGGACGTCGGGCGCGTCGACTACGAGGCGGAGCTGGCGGTGGTGATGGGGCGGCGGTGCCGGGGGCTGGTGGCGAACACCGCCGCCCACTGCATCGCCGGCTACACCTGCGCCAACGACGTGACGGCGCGCCGCCTGCAGAAGCGCGACGGCCAGTGGACCAGGGCCAAGAGCTTCGACACGTTCTGTCCGCTCGGTCCCTGGGTGGTGCCTGAGGCACCGCCGTCGGAGGCGAGCGTCACGGCCAGCATCAACGGGACCGAAGTGCAGCGCGGCACGGTCGGCGACATGATCATGCCGCCGCTCGAGCTGGTGGCCTTCGTCGGTCGCGTGATGACCCTGGAGGCGGGCGACGTGATCCTCACCGGCACGCCACCCGGCGTCGGCCCCATCGAGGTCGGGCAGACGGTCACCGTGGCCGTCGAGGGCGTCGGCGCGCTCACGAACCCGGTCGTCGGCTAGGCGCGCCGCGCCGCGTCTCGGCGCGCAGGCGGCCCGCGGGTGCCGGGGCCGGCGGGCGGCGGCGGTCCGGCCGAGGCCCTCCATGGCACCGTCGGGCGGATCACTCCCATCATCGCTGGTCCCGTCTCCGCTCACCCTGACGGGTGCTACAGTGCCGGCAGCAGGCCGCTGCGCCGGGCATGCGCGGTCATCGACGGAGGGAGGGGACGTGTCGTACGAGGTGGAGGTCCGGGAGGAGGCGCCGCGCGACGTGCTCTGCATCGCGGCGCGCACCACCCTGGCGGAGATCGGCCGCACCCTGGGCGAGTGCTTCGGCGAGCTGGTCGCCTACGCCGCGGAACGCGGCTACCAGATCGTCGGCCCGCCCTTCGTCGCCTACCCCGACAGGCTCGACCAGGGCGCCGAGGGCACCGTCGAGGTGTGCTTCCCGGTGGCGCCCGGAGCGGAGCCGCGCGGCCGCGTCGAGCTGCGCCGGCTGAGCGCTGGGCCGCTGGCGTGGACGATGCACCGCGGCCCGTACGATCAGGTGGGCGCAGCCTACGCGGCGCTGCAGGCGTGGATGAGCGGGAACGGGCGTCAGGTGGCGGGGCCGCCGCGCGAGACGTACCTGAACGATCCCGGCGCGACCCCGCCCGACGAGCTGCTTACCGAGGTGGCCTGGCCGCTCGCCTGACCGCCGCGGCGGACGGCGCGCCGCGCGGCCGGGCCGGGTCGGCGGGGGGGACGGTCGACCGTCGACGGGGAGGCGGCAGGGCCGACGGCCCGGCGTGGCGGCAGCCGCCGTCCAGACGGTAGAATGAGCAGCACTCATGGCCCCCGGATTCGTCCACCTCCACGTCCACAGCGAGTACTCGCTGCTCGACGGCGCCTGCCGCGTCGGCGACCTCGTCGCCCGGGCGAAGGAGCTGGGGATGGAGGCCGTGGCCATCACCGACCACGGCTCGCTGGCCGGCGCCGTGCAGTTCTACCGCGCTGCGCAGAAGGCCGGCGTGAAGCCGATCATCGGCCTCGAGCTCTACGTGGTGGCCGATCGCTTCGACAAGACACGGCCGCGCGGCGAGGAGCGTACCCACCTGACGCTCCTCGCCGTCGATCAGACGGGCTACCGCAACCTCGTGCAGCTCTCCACGCGCGCCTACCTGGAGGGCTACTTCTTCAAGCCGCGCGCCGACTTCACCCTGCTCGAGCAGTACCGCGAGGGCCTCATCTGCCTCACCGGCTGCATGACGGGGCGCGCGGCGCGCCTGGTCGTGGAGGGCAACGACGAGGAGGCCTTCGCCGAGATCACCCGCCTGGTCGCGCTCTTCGGGCCGCAGAACACCTACGTCGAGCTGCAGGATGCCGGTATGGCCGAGCAGCGCGCGCTGGTGCCGAAGCTGGCGGCGCTGGCGGCGCGCGCCGGTCTGAAGACGGTGGCCACCAACGACGTGCACTACCTGCGCCACGAGGACGCCCACGCACACGACGCGCTGCTCTGCATCCAGACGCAGTGCAACCTCGACGACCCCGACCGCCTTCGTTTCTCCACCGACGAGTTCTACCTGAAGAGCCCCGAGGAGATGCGCGAGCGCTTCGCCGACTATCCTGAGGCCTGCGACGCAACGCTGGAGATCGCCGCACGCTGCAACGTGACCATGGAGTTCGGCAACCTGCAGCTGCCGAGCTACCCGGTGCCGGAGGGCGAGACCGGGGACTCGTACCTGCGTTCGCTGTGCGAGCAGGGCATCGTGCGCCGCTACGGCGCCGAGCTGGCCCCGGAGGTGCGCGAGCGCCTCGAGTTCGAACTGGGCGTCATCCGCGACATGGGCTTCAGCGCCTACTTCCTCATCGTCTGGGACTTCGTCCACTACGCCAAGGAGCATGGCATCGCCGTCGGCCCCGGCCGCGGCTCGGCGGCCGGCAGCATCGTCAGCTACTCGCTGGGCATCACCGACATCGACCCGCTGAAGTACGACCTGCTCTTCGAGCGCTTCCTCAATCCCGGTCGCAAGAGCATGCCCGACATCGACATGGACTTCAGCGTGGAGCACCGCGACAAAGTGATCGACTACGTGGCGCGCAAGTACGGGCGCGACCGCGTGGCGCAGATCATCACCTTCGGCACCATGGCGGCGCGGGCGGCCACGCGCGACGCCGCCCGTGTGATGGGTCTGCCGTACGCCGTCGGCGACCGCATCGCCAAGATGATCCCGGAAAAGGCGCCGCCTGCCACCTTCGAGGAGGCGCTCATCCCCGGCGGCGAGCTGCACCGCGCCTACGAGACCGACCCGCAGGTGCACGAGGTGGTGGACCTCGCGCAGGCGCTCGAGGGGCTCATCCGCAACGACAGCATCCACGCGGCCGGCGTGGTCATCTCGGACCGGCCGCTCACCGACTACCTGCCGCTGCAGCAGAAGGGCGACGCTGAGGTGGTCACGCAGTTCGGCATGGACGACGTGGCCCAGCTCGGCCTGCTGAAGATGGACTTCCTGGGACTGCGCAACCTCGACGTGATCGAGGCGGCGCTCGACCTCATCGAGAAGAGCGCGGGGCAGAGGCCCGACCTGGAGACGCTGCCCCTCGACGACCCCGAGACATACGAGCTGCTACGTCGCGCCGACTCGGTGGGCGTCTTCCAGTTCGAGAGCGCGGGCATGCAGAGCGCCCTGCGCGACGTGGGCCCCACGCAGTTCGAGGACCTCATCGCCCTCGTCGCCCTCTACCGGCCGGGACCGATGGAGTTCATCCCCGTCTACGCGCGCAACAAGAAGGACCCGCGGCTCATCCGCTACGACGACCCGCGTCTGCGGCCCATCCTCGAGACCACCTACGGGGTGACCCTCTACCAGGAGCAGTACATGGCCATCGCGCGCCGGCTGGCGGGGTTCACGCCGGCGCAGGCCGACGACCTGCGCAAGGCCATCGGCAAGAAGGACAAGGCGCTCATGGCCAGCCTCAAGGAGCCGATGATGGCCGGCCTGCGGGCCAGCGGCATCCCCGACGCCGTCGCGCAACGGCTGTGGGTCAACTTCGAGGCCACCGGCGACTACTCGTTCAACAAGAGCCACGCCGCCTGCTACGCGCTCATCGCCTATCGCACCGCCTGGCTGAAGGCCAACCACCCCGTCGAGTACATGGCGGCGCTCATCAGCAGCGTCATGAACACCAAGGACAAGGTGCCGTTCTACGTGAGCCAGTGCCACGCCATGGGCATCGAGGTGCTGCCGCCGGACGTCAATGAGAGCCAGGTCGACTTCGCCGTGGTGGGCAACAAGATCCGCTTCGGCCTGAACGCCGTGAAGGGCGTGGGGCGCACCGCCATCGAGGCCATCGTCGAAGCACGCGCCGGGGGGCCCTTCAGCGACATCTACGACTTCTGCGCGCGGGTGGACACAGCGGTGGTCAACAAGCGCGCCCTCGAGGCGCTGGTGAAGTGCGGCGCGTTCGACGGCACCGGGCACACGCGCCGCGGCATCCTGGAGGCGCTGCCGCTGGCCATGGCCGAGGGCGACCGGCGGCGCAAGGCCAAGGCGATCGGCCAGACCGACCTGTTCGCGATGGCTGGAGCGGGCGGCGCCGACCAGGCAGAGGACCTGGTCGTGCACCACCCGCCCATCGCCACCCAGGAGTTCCCGCGCGAGCAGCTGCTGCAGCTCGAGAAGGAGGCGCTCGGCCTCTACGTCTCCTCGCACCCGCTGGAGGGCCTGCGCCGCCAGCTCCACGACGAGATCGACGTGCCCGTCGGTCGCCTGGCCTCGTCACCGGACGGCGCCATCATCTGGACCGGTGGTGTCATCACCAACTTCCAGCGCAAGTCGATGAGGAGCGGCGCCACCATGGTCGTCTTCCGCCTCGAGGACGTCGACGGCGGCTGCGAGGTGTTCGTCTTCAACGACTTGTTCGAGGCCAACCCGGCGCTGCTGCGTGAGGACGCCATCGTCAAGATCAAAGGGCGCGTGGACCGCAAGGCCGAGGACGACATCAAGCTGCGCGCCCTGGAGATCAAGCCGTTCGACGGTGTCAGCGAGTCGCGGCCGCTGCGCGTGGTGGTCGACGCCGAGAAGGTGCACGGCGAGCTGCTGGGCGAGTTGAAAGAGATCCTCGCCGAGTTCCCCGGCGAGGTGCCGGTGGTGCTGACCATGGTCACCAGCCAGGGCAAGGCGCGGCTGCGGATCGGCGACCGCTACCGCGTCGATCCCGGCGGCGGCCTCTACGCCGAGCTGAAGGCGCTGCTCGGCGACGGCTGCATCGAGCTGCGCCGCTGAAGCCGGCCGGCGCGCCGTGAGTTGGCGGCGGCGCGGGCGCTTCGCGGCACTCCCCCGCCGGCGCTCGATGCACTAGACTCCGTCTCATGATCCCTGAAGGCATGCGCGACGTGCTCCCGGCCGAGGCCGCCGAGCTGCACGCGCTCGAGGAGCTCCTGCGGGCGCGCTTTGTGGCGTACGGCTACCGCGAGGTGCGCACCCCGGTCATCGAGTTCGTCGAGACGCTCGAGGCCGCCGCCGACGATGCGATCGCCGGCGGCTACCGCGCGTTCGACGAGCAGGGCCGCGTGCTCATGCTGCGCACCGATATGACGGTGCCGGTGGCCCGCCTGGCCGCCACGCGCTTCGAAGACAAGCCCTTGCCGCTGCGCTTCAGCTACGTCGGCAGCTCGTTCCGCACCATGACCGCCTCCCGTGCGCAGAACGGCGAGTTCCTGCAGGCCGGCTGCGAGCTCATCGGCGCGGGCGGCCCGCAGGCCGACGCCGAGGTCGTCGCTCTGGTCTGCGACGTGCTGGCCGCGACCGGCCTCAAGGAGTACCAGGTCTCGATCGGCACGGTCGCCTTCCACAAGGCCTTGATGGAGTCGTTGCGGCTGCCGCCGGACCAGGCGGAGGCCGCCCTCGAGGCGCTCGCCGACCGCGACTACGCGCTGCTCGAGTCCATCATCGGCAACGCCGATGTGGACGAGGAGGCGCAGCGCGCCCTCCAAAAGGCGCTGCAGCTCGGCGGCGACGACGACGCCCTCACCCAGGCGCGCAAGCTGGCCAGCAGCGCCGGCATGGAGCACGCGGTCGACCATCTGGTGCGGGTACGGGACCTGGTCGAGGACTACGGGTTCGAGGGGGTCGTCCAACTCGACTTCGGGCTGTACCCAGGCCTCTCCTACTACACCGGATTGATCCTCGAGGCGTACGCGCCGGGTGTCGGCCTGCCGGTGGTCACCGGCGGGCGCTACGACCGGCTCCTGGGCGCCTTCGAGTTCGACGTGCCCGGCATCGGCTTCGCGGTCGCGCTGGATCGCCTCAACGTGGCTCTCGAGGAGGCCCGGGTCGCCTTGCCCTCGCGGGACAGGGCACTGGCCTTCGTGGGCGGCCTCGACGACCCGGCGTTCGTGACCGAGCTGAGGCGCCACGGCTGGGACGTGGTGGCGCTGCCGTCCGATGCCGCGTCGGCAGTCGCTCCGAAGCTGTACCGTGACGGAGGGCAGTGGGTGCTCGACCGCGGCGGCGGCCAGGTGCTGCGCGGCTCGCTGCGCGACCTGCGCCGCGCCCTCAGGCTGTCATGAGTCTGCGCATCGCGCTGGCGAGCGGCACTCCCCTGGCCGCCATCGTCGAGCTGCTCGAGGCCGCCGGCCTGCCGCTCGCGCCGCTGCGGGAGGCGCCGCAGCGCGCCTTGCACGCACTGGCCGACGGATCGACGGTGCTGGTGGCCCCGCCCGCCGACGTGCCGACCTTCGTGGAGCGCGGCGGGGCCGATGTGGGGGTGGTCGGCAAGGAGGTGCTGGTGGAGGTCGAGTGCGACGTCTACGAGCTGCTCGACCTGCGCGCCGGCGCGGGGCGGCTGGTGTTCGCGCTGCCCGCCGGCGCGCCCGACGTGTGGGCCGCCGACGGGGGCTTCAGCCGCGTCAGCATCGCCACGAAGTTCCCTGAGACCAGCCGCCGCTACTTCGAGGAGAGCGGGAGGCAGGTCGAGGTCATCCGGCTGCAGGGACCCGTGGAGCAGGCGCCGCGGCTGCGGCTGGCCGACGCGGTCGTCGACCTCACGCGCAGCGGTCGTACGCTGGCCGAGGCCGGCCTGGAGGTACGCGAGGTGCTGTCCGAGTGCAGTCAGCGGCTCATCGCCGGTCGCGCGGCACACGCCCTGCGGGCGGCCGAGATCGGCGCCCTCACGGCGCGCCTGCGGGCGTTGCGCGGGGGCGGAGTCGCGGGCGACGGCGCCGCGGAAGGAGCGGCGTGAGGCGGCTCGCCCTCTCCGCCGAGCCTGGCGAGACGCTCGCCGCGTTGCGCGCCTTCGCGCCGCCAAAGGCCGCGGTGCGAGAGGCCGTCGCCGCGATCGTCGAGGACGTGCGCGCGCGCGGCGACGCGGCGGTGCGCGCGCACACCCTCAGGCTCGACCGTGTGGAGCTGCCCGAGCGCTACGAGTCGCCTGCGACGGCGCTGCGGACGGCGCTCGACGGCCTGCGGCCGCAGCTCCGCGCCGCCCTCGAGCTGGCCGAAGCCAACATCCGCGCCTACCACGAACGCGAGGCGCCGAAGGCCTGGCGTGAGCGCCTCGCGCAGGGCCAGGTGGTGGGGCAGGAGGTC
>Ga0315282_10009715_pt1 | contig 15246 bp, 12 predicted proteins | sample YL17G07_20_MG_FD_203693 | JGI IMG/M metagenome (GOLD analysis project Ga0315282, IMG submission 203693) | Sediment microbial communities from Yellowstone Lake, YNP, Wyoming, USA - YL17G07_20 | ecosystem: Environmental > Aquatic > Freshwater > Lake > Sediment | place: USA: Wyoming | collected... | reverse complement strand
TGACCCAGAGAACGGTGAATTTCAATCCTTTGCGGACCTCTTTGAAATGTTTCCGAACCGATGGTCTCCAACTAAACCAGCGTTTGAGCTGCTTGGCATACGATTTTAAAGTTTCTGGGTCTTCCGTGAAGCAGATTGCGTCGGGATTGTAGTTGACGAGATAATCTTTCTGCGCTTTCCATGTGAGTTCAAGGTCCTCAACAACGGAGTCAGTTGGAACTCCACCATTTTTTAGAAGCCACCATGTTCGCCATATTGTGGCACAGCCTGCAAGCACCCACAATCCCTTATATCTTGTCTGGAGAGGTTTGTACATCCTCTGTCCGCAAAGATATTCTACTAATCTGCTTTTCTGTAATGAATGAAAAGTGCGACTTGGAAGAACCCTGCCACATACCCCTACAACATCTTTTGAGTAAAAACCACGCATTGCATTGTGGGCGAACCCTGCGGATAAATATGTGTCGCCGTCGACAATCATCACATACGATGTCTTGACAAGACTTAAGGCAAAGTTAATTGCATAGGCTTTTCCATGGTTATTGAGAAAGTGTATGTATTTAATTTCTTTTCTTTCCGCAAATCCTTCCAAAATTGCAGAACTACCGTCAGTTGAACCGTCATCGACTACTATTATTTCAACAGGTCTTCGGGTCTGTCGTCGAATTGCCCGTACTACGCTTTCAATCGTGTCGCGTTTGTTATAGACGGGCACAATTACCGTATACTCTGACCCCGGCACTCCACTCGCAAGTTTCACTGACCTGATGCAAACTCCGAATATGGCTAATCCGAAAGGAAACGGAAAAGCTGGCTCGTACGGCATCTAACCTTCTCCAAACGTGAGCGAACTATTTTTCCTCGTATGTCAAGAGACTAGAAACGGAGAAACTTTAAAATCAGTTACTCTCAAATAGTAATATTCCCAGAAAAGAATACAACTCCAGAAAATGAAAGACTTGTTCTCATAGACCAATCAAACGCTCGAGAGGTGGCACGACACCTCGGGCTTACCCCAAGAGGAACAATATACATAATCTTAACATCAATCAAAAGAAAGTTAATAACAAAAGAAGACGCCAAACAAATGCTAGCGACGCTAATCGAAGTAAACTTCTACATAAGCGCCAAAATCTATCGCGACACCCTAAAAACAATTGAAAGGCTATAAACCAACCGCTAGAAAGCCTCGAACATCAGATACCTACGGTATAACATGCAGAAAAAGCTCATCTATCTTTAAAACTTTATGAACGTTGGTATCAGTTTTGCTGCGAGTATGGCCATTACAACCAATATTGCCGCGTGTTTGAAGCCTGCTGAAATTGATTCTTCGCTTATTTTTCCAGCCACTAACCCTATCAGGTAACTCTGGAAAATGCATGCTGTCGTGAACGTTACAATTAATGGGGTTAAGTTCTGAGCGGGTCCTGTTCCTGCAACGCCTAATGTTTTTCCTGTGAACGTTATAATCATTATTGTTGTTGCCACGAGCATTATTGCAGCGAAGTAAGGCATCATTATGTAAGGGCGGACAGACATTTTCTTTTCCTTTTCAACCTCCTGGGTCAAGCTGTTAAACCTTGCAAGCGACTCAATCATCGCTATTGTTCCGCCGCCAACATCGATTGTTTCCACCAACAGAAACATAACTATCTGGGTCATCCAGCTTCGAGTCCGCTTAACAAAATCCATTACAACTTTTCTAACAGGAACACCCCAAGAAATCTCCGAACTTATTTTGCGAAGTTCTTTGCTAAATTCGCCGTAATCGCGGTTTGAAAGGCTTTCGATGCATCTTTCCGGAGACAAACCCGTTTTCCTAACTTCCGTCAAATCTCTTAGAAAACTACTAACCCCTTTTTCGGTGCTAGCTTTTTCCTTCGAAAGTTTGTTGTGTACCACGGCAGCTGGCGCTGTCGCGACAAACAAGGCTATGGCAATTGCTGTAGGCAAGTCAATTATTGTTTGAAGTGAACTGAAGAATGGAACTTCTATGTATCCCATGAAGTCGGTCAGCAGCATGAACAGCACTATAGCTACCGCACTGCAGACTCCGAACACCTTGTAAGGCAGCATGTCAACCACCGGCGTCTTCGGTTGCATGCTGTGCGCTAAATAAATAAACACCATCGAAAGCATCGGCGTAAACAAGTACGTGTAAAGGATTATGCCGGAGTACATTGAGACACCAACGCTGTAGATGGCATCAACGCTGAACAGGATGTAAAAGCAAAGAGACATCAACACCATGACAATTATAAAAGTCTCCAACAGCATTCCGAGTCGTTCAGCTGCTGCTTTCACGCGCAAGGCTCTTGACTTGAAAATGTCTTCTACCTTTCTCTCGAGGAAATGTCCGATGTCCCCGCCGATGATGACTGTGGACGTGTATCCTGACAAGAAGTCTTTGTAAATGTCTAGGGGGTTCTTCTTTGCCGCTTGTTCAATAGCCGTCAACGGGTCTATTCCGAAAATTTCCACGTCTTTTATGATTTCCCTTGCCTCGCTTTTCATTGCCGGCATCAGCTCGACTTCTGAAAGCCGCTTGAAACTCGTGTAGGGTGCAATGCCGCCTGAAGCCATGACGCTGATGTAGGCAGACGCAAAGGGTATCTCTCTTTCAAGGTTGCTTGCTCTTTCCCCGGCTCTAGATATGGGTATTAACATAAACCCTATCATTACATAGATTGGAAGCGGAACCAAGAAGATTATCGGGATGAAGCCGTAAAAATACAGAATGGTCAAGGATATTATAGGCACTGGAACCGTTAATGCTGCAATGAAAAACATTAATGAAACATATGTTTCCGGATAAATCTTGATTTTCGCTCTTTCCAAATAATCCTTAAACTCGACAACGCGTTTCAAAAAAGAAGGAGCCACCCTTCCAAAGAGACGGAAGGACCAAGCCTCAAGAGTTTCTAGAAACTGCAACGGCTTTCACCTCTTCTCCTGCGAGAACCTTCTCATAAATCTGCTTGGGTCTAGCATAGTACTCTGCGACTATCGCAGCGACGTCCTTGTAGCTTCTTATGTTGCGTTCTCGCATCCAGTGCAACACGTCCTTGCGCCTACCTATCTCTTCTATCAATTCCTTCTTGCTCTGGCCTATCCTTTCAGAAATTGAAGGCAGCATCACGCTCTTGTCGAACGCTGGCAAATGCTCGTCCTTGGTGGGATGCCACTTGAACGTGTTCCTGTAGTCTTCATAGTCAGCGATTTCATTCACGTCCATGACTCGCCTGTAGGCCTTCTTCTCGTTGCCTTTTGTGAGGTGGACTCTTTGAATTGACAATATGATGTTCATCAACGGAACATAAGCAGGCGCGATCTCCATTGGTTTCGATGTCAGACGCTTGATCGCAGAGTCTAGGTTCTCGGCGTGCATGGTGCACATGCCACCGTGGCCTGTGGCTAGTGCTTGGAAGAGCACGTAGGCTTCTTGACCTCTTACTTCTCCCACGATTAATATGTCGGGACGATGTCTCATGGACGTTTTAACAAGGTCGAACAGTGCCACTTCGCCGACGTTGCTTCCGCCTAAGCCGTAGCTCTGCCTGGCGATGAGTGAAACCCAGTTGTCATGAGGCAAGTTGAGCTCCGCCGTTTCTTCTATGGTGATTATCTTGCTTCCAGGCTTGATCAAGCAGGCTAAGGCGTTTAGGGCTGTTGTTTTTCCAGCAGCCGTCCCGCCTAAAACCATTATTGACGCTCTATTCTCAAGACACAGCCAAAAATAGGCTGCCATTTCCTCCGAAAACGTGCCTATGTTTATCAAGTCTATTATCGAGTAAGGGTCTTCTCTGAATTTCCTGATGGTGAAAGCAGTTCCGAAGGGCGTGATCTCGCGCCTGTAACAGACCGAAAGTCTGTGCTTGCCAGGTAATGAAGCGTCCACAATCGGAAACGCTGAACTCACGTGTTTTCCAGCCATGTGCACAAGTTTAACAACAATGTTGTCAAGTTCTTCGTCACTTCCGAACTCGATGTTAGTTTCTATGCTTTCGTAGGCTCGGTGCCAAATATAGATCGGTCTCTGGACTCCGTCGCAGGAAATGTCTTCGATATTCGGGTCCCGCATTAATGGGTCGATCTGTCCGAAACCTACAAGGTCTCTTTCAGCGTGGTAAAGTATCTTGTACCATGAAACATCAGGTAGCCAACCTAAGCTGATGCGGTATTTGTCAACAATCTTCTTGGCTTCTTCCGCGAAAAACTTCCTCGGGTCAACAATCTCCTCTTTCGGCGACTCTATTTCGGCGAGCAATATGTCCAAAATTCTGCGGTAAACGCTTCTCTCAAGCGGGTCAAGCTGTAGCTCATCCAGAACGTACTTGTATTCGCCCGTCTTCGGGCTTTGCGCTATCGCGACATGTGCAAAAGGCTCATACAGCGGGTATTTCTCAATGATCTTGAATCCTCTGGGCACAGGTTTTGGCAGTGGCGGCGGGATGGCTACTTGCTGACGCTTTCCCAAGCTGATTTTTACCCTGACCTTCTTGAGCTTGGCTAGGGTTCCTTTCAGGCGCAACTGTATCATTGTACTTCTCCTGTGCTGTTAATATTGACGTGTCCATTCTATTAAATATTACGTCTCACGACATCTTATGGTTGGTTACCCTTCCTCCTCAGTCGAAACCGTGATAATCTTTAACTTGATCAGAACAAGAACTATCACCACAATCACAACCGGGATAACGATTAAGAGTATGATCCACCAAGGCCACCCGCCCTCAGCCTGAGGAGGCGCTTGAGGCACGATGGCTATGGTTGTTTGGTTTCCTGCGCTTATGAACCCGTTCTTTGTGGCGTTTGCTGTTATGACTGCAGATAGTTGCGCTGTTGTTATGGGAGCGTTGAAGATAAACGTACATGAGCCGTTTACATCTGTAATTGCAGTCGTACCGGAAAAGTTGCCATTATCAACTGACACCGTGACTTGGGCGTCGGCAACACGGGTCGAGTTGCAGGTAGCAAGAACTGTTACTACGACTGATTCTCTTGACCTGACGGATGATGAAGCAGAACTGACTTCGACGCTGAGCACCCCAGGAGTGACCGTTATGTTCAGTGACCCGTCTCCATCTGCATACATCGCTTTTGAAGCGTACGCTGTAATGATGATGTCGAGAGGCGCGTTAGCTTGTGGCGCCATGAAGGTGAAGATTACATCTCCGAAGGCGTCAGTCAGTCCCGTCGCATCTGAGAAGTTTCCTCCATTCGCCGGCGAAATGCTGACGTTTGCCTGCTGGACCGGCATTGCGTCGTATGCCACGTGAACGGTCATGTTCACTTTGGATTCGGAACTGATCACGGTTCTTTCAGCTACGATTCGGACGTCGAGCACCTTTGGCAGCACGTTGATTATGGTCTGTCCTTGCCCATCAGCAAATCCGCTTTTTGTTGCGTTAACACTGACTGTGGCGTTGAGCGTCACCGGGGTTAGGGGTGCGGTGAACACCGATGAGAAGTTACCGTTCTGATCTGTGACGCCACTGAAAGCTGAAAGGTTACCGTTGTCTACAGACAACGTTAGTGTCGCGTTTGCAACTGGCTCATTAAAACCGTTTGTCACTAGAACAGTCACGATTGTCGATTTTTCAGCGATGATTGTTGACGATTGGGCGCTTACTTGGACCGCTAGGGGCGGAAAGACCTTCAGATACTGGTAGTTAGAGCCGTCTGCAAATCCTGCTCCTGAGGCTCTTGCAATGATTCTGACATCCATCAGCCTAGTCGTGTTTGGAGCAGTGAAGTTCGCTGTGAAGTACCCTTCTGCATTAGTGAGGCCTGACTGTGGCGTGAAACTCCCTCCTTTTACTGAGAAAAGTGTGACATTTGCATTTTCCACCGGGTTTACACCGTCTGACACGTAAACGGATACTGAAACGTCCTTGTTGCTGTCCACAGAGTAACTGTCCAGAACGACGGATGCTACCAGAGAGAATAGGTTCTGAACGCTTACAGTAATGTTAGCGTAGGAGCTTTCCACGCCGAAATCATCCATTACTTTCAGCTTTGCGTTGTATGTTCCTATTGCAGAGTAGTTGTGAGCAAAGATCGACAGTGTTGTCCACCCGCTTGTTGTTCCGTCTCCGAAATCGTAGAAGTACTGATCAACTCGACCATCATCATATGAGTCAGCGCCTACCAAAGTCGCGTTTTGGCCTCGAGCAACCAAAACTTTGTCAGCCCAGAGAACTGCTGTAGGTGGGCTGTTGCTGTAGTCAATTGGAGCTGACAGGAAGAAAATGAAATCGATGTTCACGCCGTTGCCGCCCACTGGGTTGCCTTTTCCCTGTGGGTTCAATGACTCATGGTACGGCCCACTTTTTTCTCCCCAATAATTGTGCGTCGCGTCTACCGTGGCATCGAGCGAAGCATCCATAGCCAAAGTATTGCCGCATATATCGTTGAAGTTGGCTGTATGGGACCCTCCTTTTTCATAGTAGAATCCGACATCGTTGTTTCGGACATAATTCCGGCTGATACTTGTAGACGTGTTAGTTGACGCGTAGAAGCCATATCGATTCGCTAACAGAGTGTTGTCAATGATGGCTGTGCTGCCATAATAATCTGCTCCAAGTAATATCCCACTTTGGCTGCTAGATGATATGTTGTTCTGGTCTATGCTTAGGTTCAATATGGAATCTCCGAGGAGGGCTATTCCGTCATGATTTGACACTATGTTGTTCTTGCGCACAGTGACCTGATTGGTGCCCGAAACAAGAATGCCGCTCATGGAGTTGTTTGCGACTTCGCTGTTTTCAATAACAACACTCCCATTCATTATGACGATTCCATTCTGAGAGTTCCAGTTCACCTTGCTGTATTGGACGTTCAGGGAACCGCTTGCCACCATGGTTCCGTTCACTCCATATTCTATGATGCAGTGCGTCAACGACGACGTCTGCGTGCTAGCAAAAACTATACCTTCCCAGTCTCCTGCCCTCGGATCCTGCTTGTTTGACGTGAACCTTATGATTTTGTCGTTAGTGCCGTCTGCTAGGAGTGTTCCGTTAATGAATAACGAAAATTCTCCGCCGAACCTCACTTCCACGCCGGGCTCTATGGTCAATGTTGCGTTCGGGTAGACCGCGAGATCTCCGGACAACACGAATGGGCTGTCTACAAGCGTCCAAGCGGTGTTCTGAGTTATTGCACCTTCAACATAGGTTGCTTTCGCAACTGGAAACAACGTTCTGCTGCCGAGACCAGCAATGACGAAAACCACGGTAAGCAAAATAACGAATAGGTCTAATTGCTTTTTCATGAACATGCATCCATTTTCGCTGCTAACGTGCATTACCCCTCTGCCAAATACTAGCTTAAGCATTATGAATCCAAAATAAGACTTCAAAATCCGTAACAGTTCGTCCCAGCTTTCAGCAATAAATGAGCAAGAGATTTAACAGAGTAAAAGAACAACCTAGGACGCAACAAGGAGGAAGCAATCTGAAAAACTTCACAGCAATCGCCTTGCAAGGGTTCCCGCTGATAAAGCCTGGGGACAATATAGCCAAAGCAATCGTCGAAACAGCAGAGAAGAACGGCCTATGCCTCGAAGACGGAGACGTATTGGTCATCGCGCAGAAAATCTTCTCGAAGGCCGAAGAAAGAGTCGTGAAGCTGAAGGAAACCGTCCCTTCGAAGATAGCCCGCGAGATTGCAAAAACAACTAACAAGAGCCCGAAATTTGTTGAGCTGGTTTTGGGAGAAACTAAAGACGTGCTAAAGGCTTCGCAAGAAGTGCTATTAGTGAGGGACAAGAGGGGCTTGGTTTGCATAAACGCCGGCATAGACAAGTCCAACGTGGAAGGGAAGGGGAACTTTGCATTGCTTCCTGAGGAACCTGACCTTTCTGCACAAAGATGCCGCATCGAAATCAAGGAACTGACAGGCAAGAATGTGGCCGTGGTCATATGTGACACTTATAGTCGTCCCTTCAGGCGAGGACAAGTGAACTTCGCCATAGGCTTGGCTGGGATCAGCCCCTTCAAGGATTATCGGGGAAAGAAAGACCTTTTCGGCCAAATTCTGAAAGTGAAAAACATTGCCGTAGCAGACGAAATTGCTGCCGCAGCGGAACTTCTCATGGGGCAAGGGAAAGAGGCAATGCCCGTCGTCATTTTCAGAGGCTTGAATGACATTGTAGGTTTCTGCGAGAAATGCAGGACAATTGACCTGAGCATCTCAAGCGAGGAGGACCTTTTCAAAGACACACTATAGTCCTAGCCTCTGCAAGAAAGGATTGTACCTTTTTTCTTCCCCAATTGTCGTTACTGGTCCATGTCCAGGGTAAACAACGAAGTCATTCGGCAGGTCTGCCAGCTTTTTCAGTGAACGCATCATATCATCTTCGGAGCTTTCCGGAAAATCTGTTCTTCCGATGGAACCTGCGAACAGAGTGTCACCTGTGAAAACCTCTTTGTCTCCCACAAGGGATATTCCTCCAGCGCTGTGGCCTGGAGTATGAACTACCTTCAGCATTGTGTTCCCAAGCCTTACACAGTCCCCGTCATGCAGCAATCTGTCTGGGGCTGGCGAATGACTCTGAAAACCGAAGAACTCGGCAATTGCCCTGCCTGACTCGCCGAGCAGATGAGCATCGCCTTCGTGAATTAGGATGGGCACATGAAACTTTTCTCTTACACTTCCGTTCCCGCAGGTATGGTCTGGATGACCATGGGTGTTCACGATGAACCTCAATGTCAAAGCTTTCTCGTCTAGGAACCTGAAAGCCTTTTCGGCTTCGGAACGGTCGTCAAAACCCGGGTCGATGATTATGGCTTCTCGTTTTTCTTCACAACTTGCGACATAACAGTTTGTGGAGAAACTGCCGACGGTGAACATCTGCACTTTCATGTTTTGTCAGACATTGAAAGCGGATTCAACACTATTAAACCATGTCGTATCCACTACCCATTGAAACGTGCGTACCAAAACCATTAAATTTCCAGAAGAGACAAATGTTATGGAGACTGGAGAGGCGTTGTAGCTTACAGAGGTTGAAGAGGCATCAAGCCGCTTCAAAGCGTGTCCAAAATGCAGATCCATTGAAGGTTTTTGGATTGAATCAAACGTGAACACGCCCACGTTCAGTGCAAGACTTGCGGCGCCAAGTTTGAACTGTTCGAAGTCTTCATGATGGGCGAACAGGGCAAGACTCCTGAAAGATTCAGCCTCTTTAGAAAGTGAGCTGTCCGAGTTCTGAAACCGAATAATATTCGATTTTCGAAAGAAGATTCATAAACAAACTTTCTGAATCCGCTAAAGAGGAGGCTTCAGTGGAAGAACCAAGGACCAAGCCACTTGTCTCAGTGATAATACCAACATGCAACTCTGAAGCCAACATCAAATCGTGCTTAGACTCGATCGACAGACAAACCCACAAGCGCTCGCGCTTTTGACTTGGTGTCTAGACTTGTCTTTAAACACTTATTTAAAAGTTTTTAGTAGTCCAGATTCTGAACAAAAACAGTGACAGTTCCAATAGACTTTTCTACTCGCAAACGCTTTAGTAAACCAAAAAATTAAGGGAAAAGACGGTATGACTGAAACTCCAAACGGAAAAGAGGAGCCTTTTCTGTTCCAACAATCCGATTTTGAGAAAATAACAGCATTAGTTACTGCAGAGTTCCAAGTAGAGGATTCCTTGATGGAAAACGGCGTTCCAACTTACCATCTGAAGCAACCGCAGGAAACAAAACAACCGTTTCTCAAATTGCTCAGAAGCTTGAACTCGATCAATCTGATAGCGGTCTTAAGAAGGATAGACGGAAAAATAGTTCTAAGGGTGATTCCGAAGCCTCCCGTGAAGAAGAGTAATGTCCTAATCAATTGGGCACTTCTTTTTGCGACGATAGCGACAACTTTCATCACTGGATACCTGCTTTCTGCGGACTTTCTCGACCCGTTGGTTGGCGGAGCGACATTCACAGCCGCCATAATGATCGTCCTCGGCGCTCACGAAATGGGTCACAAGCTTACCGCCAACAGAAATGGAATTGAGGCCACTCCTCCATACTTTATTCCCGGTCCCCCGGGGATAGGCGGAGTAGGGGTTGGAACTTTCGGTGCGGTCATCATGCAGAAGTCTTTACCGCCGAATCGCGACGCCCTCTTTGATGTGGGTTCTAGTGGTCCCATCATCGGATTTATCCTAGCCACGATAGCAGCTATCGTGGGGCTCTTTTTCTCTCCGATCTTTCCCATCAAGGGAGGCGAGAGTTTTCTCCCATCCCCCCTCATCTTTGACCTTCTAGCAACCTACGTCATCAGGCTCCCAGCCAACTCTTACGTCCGATTGCATCCCGTCGCGTTTGCAGGATGGGTTGGCATGATCGTCACCATGTTAAACCTACTGCCCGCCGCAATGCTCGACGGCGGCCACGTTTCACGGTCACTGTTTGGAGAGAGGGCAAGGACTGTCTTGACTTTTCTGTCAATTCTCTTGTTGGTTGTTGAGGATTTTTGGCCAATGGCGATTTTTGTACTATTCATTTCTATGTACAGGCATCCGGGTCCGTTGGATGATGTTTCAAGTTTGTCGATGAGCAGGAAACTTGTGGCGATTGGTCTAATAGTGGTCTTTGTGCTCTGTTCTTTCTTGCATTACTATTTCTTTCTTTTGTTGCAGCTTCTTGGCTTCTAGCTGGTAGACTGCATTGATCATGTGTATTTGTGTTGCACGCCTGTACGGCAAGCTTTATTAAATATTGCGATACTTGATGCTTTTAAGGAGAATAATCCTAAAACGACCTGCTAAGATCTGCAGGGGAAGAACTAAAGTGAGAGGCACACTAATTCTATTAGTCTTCTTTTCGATGTTTACAGTTGCGTCGCTGCTGGCTCCTTACCCAGTGTTTCCAGGAAATCTTCTCTATGCGATTATCGGAGAAGTAATGAGCGGATACACGGAATATTTAGGCGCCGTTCTTAACGGTGTTTTTTACGGCGCCATCCTGTGGCTTGTTTTTGTCGTAATAAGTAGGAGACTTGAAACGGAAAAGTAGCTTGCAGTTGCTTCAGGTCTAGTTTTCTGGTTGCGATAGAAAGCCTACAAGTTTGATGGTGCTTCCGCACTTGTTGCAGGTCAGGATCAGTTCCGTCAGCTCATCCTTTTTGACTTTTGTTTCAACGATCTGATAAACTTGTTCTGACTCGTCGTCTGGAGATATCATTGTTCCGCATTTCGGACATGGGAATGCTCCGTCTCCATCAATCTTCGTCAAATCAATCGTGTACATCATTTCCTTCTTCATTGTCGTTTTCTTCATCATTTCTTCATACAACCTTTTCATTTGATTTTCCATGGTTAGCCAAGAATATAATAACGATTATGAATCACTAATTCATATTTAAGGTATGTTTTCAATCTGTAAGCAGAATAGACATAAGTATTAAAAGCATTCAGCAAAAGTTATGAGTTCATAGAAGCGAATCTAAGGAGCAGAGAACGCTGAGAAGAGTGTGTAATCTTGGAAAAGTTTGATGTCCTAGTCATCGGCGCCGGAACAGCTGGATGTCTCGCCGCAAAAACGTCGGCCGAAGCAGGCCTAAGCGTAGGCATAGTCGAGAGGAAGAGAAGGGAAGAGGTCGGTGAGAAAATCTGCGGCGACGCATTGGGAGAGCATCATCTGAAGACTTTAGGTTTGGAGAAACCTCAGGGCGGAGAGCTGGAAAAAAGAATTGAAGGCATCAAGATTTACTCGCCCAGCTTGGAAACAGTGTTCACGATTGAGCATGAAGACTTTGTGGGTTATTTGTTGAACAGGCGTCTTTTCGGGCAGTGGCTACTGAAGAAAGCGGTTGACGGAAGCGCCACTCTCCTTGATTCCACCCAGTGTTTGGAACCCATAATTGAGAAGAATTTTGTCACCGGAGTTTCAGCGAAGAATCTCAAGACTGGCAGAACAGTGGAGTTAAGAGGCAAGGTTGTGGTGGACGGAAGCGGCTTCATGGCGGTGGTCAGGCGTAAGCTTCCCAGAAAAATGGGCATAGAAAACGAAGTTGCTAATGAGGATGTTGAAGCGTGTTATCGGGAGATAAGACAGCTCAAGCAGGAAGGTGAAGACACTAAGTACTGCGAGATTTACCTGAACCAGAAGGTGACTCCAGGCGGATACGCTTGGATCTTCCATAAGAACGGTGCGAAGGTTAACACTGGTCTCGGTGTCTGCATGAAAGGCAAGTTTCCGAACCCTAAAACCCAGTTCTACCAGCACTTTTTGACTAAGCCACTTTTTGAGGGTTCTCTGCTTTTGGATGGCGGTGCTTGGTACGACCCGACGCGGCGGCCTTTGGACAACATGGTTGGAAATGGGGTTGCAATCTTGGGTGACGCTGCGTGCTTGGTGAATCCGATTCACGGCGGCGGCATAGGCCCGTCTATGCTGAGCGGGTATCTGGCTGGCAAGACAATAGTGGATGCATTGGAAAAGGGTGATGCCGGTCGGGAATTGCTGTGGCCTCTCAACTGCAGGTACATGGAAATGTACGGCGCGAAACAGGCTGGGCTGGATGTTTTTCGCAGGTTGCTCATTGCCAGTCGAGACGAAGAGCTGGACTATGGGATGAAGTATGCGTTGTTGACAGAAGAGGACGTTCTGAAGGCTGGCTTGGGCGAGGATTTCCACTTGAAGATGAGTGAAACTGTCAAACGCGTTTTTAGAGGCCTGAAGAGGATGCGGTTCTTGAACAAGCTTCGGCTGACGGTCAACATGATGAAGCAGGTTAGACTTCATTACAAAGGCTATCCTGAAACCCCTGAAGGCTTTCCAAAATGGCAAGTAGGGGTGCAAGCGTTGTTCAAAGAGGCCGAGTCCAAGCTTAAAGAGTAAGCTATTAGTCTATTCGTTCACCGTTGAGAAGACGGCAAAGTGAAGTAGGATTATTATGCGTGTCGCGGTACTAGCAACTGGCGGAAAGGATTCTGGCCTTGCTCTTTACAAGGTTCTGAATGAAGGTTACGAAGTGGCCTGTTTGGCAACTATGATCCCTTTCAGGGAAGACAGTTGGATGTTCCATTACCCCAACATACGCTTGGTGGACCTGTTTGCGGAGGCTGCTGGAATTCCGCTTGTGAAGGCTGAGACGTCTGGTGTTAAGGAGAAGGAGGTTGAGGACCTTAAGAGGTTAGTTGCTGGGCTGGATGTTGACGGCCTTGTTTCTGGAGCCATAGCCTCAGAATACCAGAAGAAAAGGGTGGAGAGAATCTGCAGGGAGCTTGGGCTGAAATGTTTGGCGCCGCTTTGGCATAAGGAGCCGCTGGGCATTTTGAAGGAGATTTTGAATCTTCAGTTTGAGGTCATTATGACAGGGGTTTATGCTTACGGGTTTGGCCAAGAATGGCTTGGAAGGAAGATTGATGAGGCTGCTGTTGACGACTTGGCTAAGCTCAACGAGAAATATGGAGTTTCGCTTGTCGGCGAAGGAGGGGAATATGAAACGCTGGTGCTTGACGCACCGTTTCTCAAGAAAAGAATAGTGGTTGTTCGTGCTGAGAAGGTTTGGAAAGGCCAAAGCGGGTACTACCTGATAAATGAGGCGAGGTTCGCAAACAAGTGAGACTGCTCGGTTGTTCTGGAAAAGTTTATCTCGTTGCTCGGCGCTATGATTCAAGCCTACTGGCGGATGACGAGTCCGCTGGGATGTAGCCGTAAAGGCTGAACCGTAAACTAATGACTAAGGTGAGAGAATTGGCGTACAAATACATTGCAGAAGCATGGGCGAAGCCTGAGAAGTCCTTCGTCGGCGAGCTGGCTCGTGAAAGACTGGTGGAGTGGCGCAGGCAGCCTGTGATAAACCGCATAGAAAAGCCCACCCGTTTGGACAGGGCTAGAAGGTTGGGTTACAAGGCTAAGCAGGGCTTCGTAATGGTTCGCGTTCGCGTTAGAAGAGGCGGACTGAGGAAGGTCAGGCCGAAGGCTGGAAGAAGACCTAAGCGCATGGGCGTCAAAAAGTTCAAGCCTGCGAAGAGTCTGAAGCTGATTGCTGAGGAAAGAGTTGCGAGAAAGTTTCCGAACCTTGAAGTTCTTAATTCCTACTGGGTCGGCGAAGACGGAAGGTCAAAGTGGTTTGAGGTCATAATGGTTGACCCGAGCCACCCAGTGATAAAGGCTGACAAGAGCATCAACTGGATATGCCAAAAGCAGCATCATAGGAGAGTTTTCAGAAGTCTTACGAGCGCTGGCAAAAAGGTCAGAAGCCTCAGAAGGAAAGGCCGCGGAGCCGAGAAGTTCCGCCCAAGCAGACAAGCATGGGAAGGAGAAAAATAGCTGCCATGACAGAAGTCAAGCCGAAAGTCGAAAGCCCGAGTGGAAAGCAACGGTGCGGAAGAGGCTTCAGCCGCGAGGAACTGAAAAAGGCTGGAACAAACTTGACAGAAGCATTGAAGTTCTCCCTTCCTGTGGATTCAAGGCGAAGAACCTTCCATGAAGAAAATGTTGAAGCCGTTAAGAATCTCTTGGAGAGCAGAAAACCACCGCCTAAGGCCAAGCTTAAGGGAAAATCTAAAAGTTAAGTCTGCACTAATCAAAAGCAGTGGTTCAGAGTTGTCTTCTAAGATTCCAATAGCCTTCATTGACTTACGCGTGTTTGCACACGCCACAGAAGACGTTGACAACGTTCTGGCCGCAGTTCGCAACCTTGTTCCTGCCGAACTGATTGACATGGTCGTTTTCAAAAAGTCCAACCTAACAGGCCATCACGGAAACCCAATAGTTCTTCTGGAAACAAAAATCAAAGAGCGAAAAGTCGCCCAAGCAGTTCTTGAGAAGCTGTCACAGGGACTACCCACGTTGGACAAGGAAACGTTGAGCACCGAAATCGGGCAGCATGTGGAAAAGGGAAATTTGTACCTCAGGCTTGACAAGCAGTCCGCTTATCTAGGCGAACTAAGGCTTTGTCAGACAGACCCGATCCACCTGAGAATTCACTTTAAGAAGCACAGTTTTAGAGAAGTCGTAGGCATTTGCAGAAGTTTCGGGTTGCTTCTATGAGAAGAACTTATGCAGATTTGCACCTGTGCCCAAACTTGGCAAGCGCTGAACAAGTCTTACGCATGGTGAATAAGGCTTCTAAACTCGGGTATCGACTGATTGCGATAACGTTCCCGCCGAACTTCGCTGAGGCAGACGCTAAGGGGTTGCAGAACGCTTGCAAGCAAACAAAGATGGATTTGGCAGTCCGCGTGGACTTGAAGCCCAGAACACCTGATGAATTGCTTAGGGCACTGAGAAG
>Ga0315282_10009714_pt1 | contig 15247 bp, 14 predicted proteins | sample YL17G07_20_MG_FD_203693 | JGI IMG/M metagenome (GOLD analysis project Ga0315282, IMG submission 203693) | Sediment microbial communities from Yellowstone Lake, YNP, Wyoming, USA - YL17G07_20 | ecosystem: Environmental > Aquatic > Freshwater > Lake > Sediment | place: USA: Wyoming | collected... | reverse complement strand
CTCAGCAGACTGCAATAATGCCGTCCCGTAGCGATATGCGACGCGGTAGTTACTCATCGGCTGTCTCCATTGATACTCGCTCAATTCTTCGGAAGCTCGCGGAGAAAGCCCTCAACCACCTTCCGATGATGACGCTCGTCGAGTTCCTCTCCGAGGATTTTGCTTGCAGCCCGAATCGCCAAGTCGACAACTTCCCGACGCAGCTCGTTGAGTGCAGCTTCCTTCTCGCGTTGGATCTCGTCTCTCGCTTGTTCGATCATCCTCCGAGAGCTCGCGTTCGCTTTTTCGAGGATCTCGTTCTTGAGTCTCTCAGCAGCGGTTCGCCCTTCTCTGAGCACCTGCTGGGCCTGCTCATCTGCCCGCTGAAGATTCTTCTTGTTTTCCTCAAGCAGGCGCTCGGCTTCTTCTTTGGCCTTCTCAGCGCGTTCAAGTGAATTGCTGATCTTCTCCTCACGAGAATGAAGGGCATTGAGAAGAGGCTTCCAGGCAAACTTCTTCAGAAGTAAAAAGAGGATCAAGAAGGTAATTGCGGTCCAGAGAATCAGACCGGGGTTCGGATCCAGCATAGGCTGGCTATCCTCCTTACCTCATCGTTGCGAGAATGATGCAAATGACTTCTGCGAAGAGGGTGACGCCTTCGATGAGCGCCGCTGAGATAATCATCGAGGTGCGCAGGTCGCCAGCCGCCTCGGGTTGACGGCCACTCGCCTCCATCGTTGCAGCAGCGAGCTTACCAATTCCGTATGCTGCGCCAATGACCGCGAGTGCAGCGCCAATTCCAGCAGCAAGATGAGCAAGAGCATAAGGGTACATTGATTCCTCCAAGATTGATGATGAAGTACTAGTGCCATTCCAACCAATTTTAGCAAACGACGTGCAGCTAAAATTATTGTGGAATGAGCATCCCGCCACGTTTCTGTGTGGCGGGATGAGGAAATAATAGTTGGATCGGCAATAGATGATTTATGGTTTAGTGTTCTTGATGGACAGCTAAACTCACAAAGAGCGATGATAGCATCGTAAAGATATAAGCCTGTAAGAGTGCAATGAAAATCTCAAGCAGGTTGATGAAGAGTGCGAAAGCCACTGAAACTGGTGCAACAAGGATCGTCCCGAACGTGAAGATAAGTGAGATCAATGAAAGGATGACGATGTGTCCGGCAGTCATATTTGCAAAGAGACGAATGCAGAGAGCGAAGGGTTTTGTAAGTAGTCCGATGAACTCCACGACGATCATTACGGGGAGAACAAAGAGAGGAACTCCGTGCGGTATGAGCCCCTTGAAATATCCGAAGAACCCGTTCTTCATAATCCCAGCAATTTGAATGAAGAAGAATGAAATGATCGCCAAACTGGCAGTCACGTTTACATTGCCCGTTGCTGTAGAACCGTAAGGAATCAGCCCCAGCAAGTTGCACACGAGGATAAAGAAGAAAAGTGTGAGAAAGAAGGGCAGGAATTGGAGCCCTTCCCTTCCGATTGTTGGGAGGACAACCTCATCGCGAATGAAGACGATGAAGACCTCGACAAGATTTCCCCATCCCTTTGGCACGGCTCGTGAAGAATTCTTCCTCGCTGCGGCGCTCAGAAAAACAACGAGAATGAGTGCGGCGATCCACAGAAACACGACATGCTTTGTAATCGAGAGGTTTATCGGCAACCCCAAGAAATAGACTGGCGCCAATTGGGGGAGATGAATCATGCCGAAGGGCTCAAGCTCAAGCTCATGAGAGTCTTTCACCTCTTGCAGAACTGATGCACTCTCTTTGCGCTCAGCTCGTTCCATCGGTGTGGGATGCAGTCGGAGCGTATCCATTGCAGCGTGCTGCGTCTCGGGCACAATCCTCGACGAGTCAACGAATGTCTGTCCACTGGAGTGCGTGAGCCCAATGACGAACGCAAGAAATGCCGCCGAAACGAATCTCATGAATGGATCTTCTTGAGTGCGATTTTTTTGTTTAAGAAAAGAATTTCAAGAATCAGGAAGAGGAAATAGGAGAAAAAGAGGGACACAGTGAGGCTGAGAAGATGGAACCCGAAGACCCGGATGAGCACTACGACGACTGCCGGTGTCAGGATCAGCCGCGCTACCATTCCTCCGAGGATAATCTTGAGGAAGGTGGCATTCGGTTTCTCAATCCCATACTCAATCAAGAAATACCCGGCTGTCACGTTCACTAAGCTGATAAGGCAACCAGTGATGAATCCAGTCGTGATTTCACGATCTCCCGCCTTGTACAGCGGATACGCGGCAAGAACTCCGATGAGGAGGACGACGAGGATGATTCTCTTCGGCAAGGTAGGATCAAACTTCATCAGTGGGTGCTTCTCTCCAGTTTTTGTTTCTCCTTTTCCTTCTTTCCAAGTTCAATGACAGTTTTTAAGAAATTGTACAGGCCGCCCGCGGCGCCAATGAAGGCGCCAAGAATCATCAACCAGGGAGCTGTGTTCAAGACTTGGTCCAGCCAGCGCCCGAGGAAGAAACAGACGACGATGGAACCGGCAAGCTGGATCCCCAAGCCGAGGTACGGGGCTACGTCTCGATAGGTCCTCGCGAGGGATGCCAATCCCGTAGAGGGAGATTTCTCCGGCGCAGGGGGACGCGCGTGCGGCATATCTTCATTGTGAGTGGCCATTCGTCGAATCGCTTCATCTCAATTCTTCACCTCATGCGTTGCGGGTTTCGAATCGGTCATCGAGCACTTTCCATCGAATATAGCACCTTCATCAATGACGAGCTTTGCTGCTCTGATATCGCCTTTCACAACGGCCTTTGATTCAAAGACCAGTTTTTCCCCTGCCATCACGGTTCCTCGGAGCCTCCCGCCGATCGTAACATTCTTTGCGACGATGTTTCCCTCAACGTCGCCTGTGGCTCCGACTGCCAGACTCTCTCCTGCGCTGATTTCCCCAATCATTTTTCCATCGATACGGATGCTGCCCTGGCTTCTGATTTTCCCATCAACGATAGTTCCAGCTGCAATGAAGTTCAACTCCTTCATCGAATTATTCTTAATCGCCACAGGTTCCCTCCTTAGTACTTAGTAGAGGTGAAAATTGAGGACGTACTCACTGGGATCTCGCGCAACGCCATCCTTCCATACCTCGAAGTGAAGGTGTGGCCCATGGCTCATCGCTCCTGTATTTCCAAGGAGCGCGATGGGTTCGCCATGTTTGACAAACGAGTTTGCCGATTTCAGCAACGCCTGATTGTGTTTGTAGAAGGTGAAATAGCCGCCCCCGTGAGCGATGATCATCATATTGCCCGCATCATAGGTCCAACCAGCAAAGACAACGTATCCATCAGCTGCCGCGACGATCGGGGAGCCTTGCTTCCCTGCGATGTCGATGCCGAAGTGTCCTAGAGAAGGCTGGAAACCTTGCGTGATATACCCGCTCACGGGTAGCCGGAACGGTAAGTTCTTCTGAAATGAACTTGCGTCTGTTGTGGGGAGCATCATTGCTGCGCGAGAATAGGTAGAGGAAGATGGAGGACTTGATGTTTCGTCTGTCGCATAAGGAGGCTCAATCGTCTTTTCCTTCTCGGAAGAGCTAGGCTGCGGTTGATCCTGCTCGGTCTTCGCTTGCGCTGCGGCGATTGCTTCCTTGTCGCTTGCGGTCAACTCCGATCCTAAAGCTTGTCGCAGTTTTGAATTGTAGCGTTGGAGCACGTCAATTTCAGTCACGATGCGGCTTAGCTTCTGTTGCAGTGCTGCGACTTCCTTACCGTACTTTCTTTCAAGCTCTGGATTTTTCACCGGAATCCAGACTCCGAGCGGAGTCCATTTCAGGAAGAACACCGTCAACGCTCCGATGGCGATTGTATAGATAACCAGTGACAGCACTAGACCCCATAGTGCGATGCGAAAGCTCCACGACTTTCCTGCATCTTCATGAGGTAAGAGAACGATGTGGTAATTCCAGCGGTTCTTTTTGTGGTGGCTTCGTTCAGTCGTCATCGTGGTTTTTCACCAGTCCTAGGCAGAAATGCCCAAAAAGATACCCAAAATTCATTAGAAAGTCAACATTCCTTGAAATAGGATAAGTTACCGGACTACTTCACAATGTACATCGGGTCGGGAAGCTTGAACGTTTTTTCTGCGTATCCTCCGACGAGGTCGCTCTCTTGATCGCCAATGTTGATGATGATGTGGTATCCATGCTCGGTGAGTTCTTTTCTTACCCTGGGTTTGTAAACGCTCGCTGTCTCATGATTGTTCACCGGTCTCATGTATAGACTGTCCCACGAGGTATAGCCGGCGTTCAAGAGATTCGTTCTCACTGCCTCTCTCAGATCTTCGGTTGTGCCAGTGATGAAAAACAGAGCGAGCTTCTTTGATTGTGCCCATTTATAAAGGTCCAGGGTCGGAAGAATCGGGGTGGATTGCGATTTCTGTCTCCATTCAGTCCACGTCGAGGAGGTATAGCCGAAATCCATCTCGAGCTCATATTTCAAATTGGAAAGCGAAGTCTCGTCGATATCTAGAACAATTGCGCTTCGCTCTGTAGTATTGATACGTTCAGCGATGTACTTCTCCGCTTCAGTCGTGACTGAGCGGATGTCTTCCATGTATTGCTCCGAAGTTACGTACGCCTTAACGTCCTGTTTGCACAGGGCAAGATTACGAGGCTCATGGCTCTTGTTTGCGACAAGGGAAAGCGACGTTGCTGCAAGGGCTGTGACGAGAACAAGAGTGAGAACGATTTTGACTCGATGAGAATTCATGGTCTCTCCTCAGTTGAAGTGTTCAGCAATTTTCTTCTCAAGAAATGCTTCCATTTTCGACTTAAAAATAGATCGATCGAATTTCAATGCATGTTCTCTGATCTTTTGTGGATTGAAAGGTGTTCTACGGAATCTCTCGATGGCCTCCAGTAAACTATCGGTTGTTTGATCTGTGAAGAAGATCCCCGTCTGATTCTCTCTGCCCTCCACAACCGATTCTAGCGCACCGCCTTTACGATATGCAATGACAGGTTTTCCGCTTGCCATCGCTTCTAGGGGTACGATGCCGAAATCTTCTTCTCCAGGAAAGATCAAAGCGGTGCAGCGCTCGTAATATTCCGCTAGCCGATCCGTGGAAGCCGTTCCGACAAATTCAATATTTGACCTGGCCAGAACTCGAAGCCTGAGGTTCTCTTGGCCATCTCCGACAATGACGAGTCGCTCGCCGCTTTTGTTGAAGGTTTCGATTGCCAGATCGATGCGTTTGTAGGGTGCAAGGGCGGATACAATGAGAAAATAGCCTTCGTCGCAGGATGAGACCCTGAAGTCGGAGACATCCACTGGGGGATAGATCACCTCGGCATCACGGTTGTAGTGACGTCGGATCCTCTCTCGGACATTTTGGGAATTCGCTATGAAATGATGCACACGGTCAGAGCTCTTCACATCCCAAGCGCGTAGGTAGCGTGCCACCGGGGCCATAAGTGACCGGGTGAATAGACCCGACCGACCTTTTCCAAAATATGCGTCGTACATCTCCCAGACATATCGCATCGGCGTATGACAGTAGCAGATGTGGAGCGCCCCCTGACGTGGGATAGCACCTTTGGCGACGCAGTGACTTGTGGAGATGATGAGGTCATATTGCTCCAACCGGAATCTCTCGATGGCAAGGGGAAACAAAGGAAGATACTTCCTGTACTGTGCTCGTGAAAGCGGAAGGTGCTGGACAAACGAGGTGCTGATTTTCAACCGCTCGATGGTGGGTGAGACAGTTCCCGGAATATGGAGAAGCGTGTGTAGGTCAGCGCTTGGGAACAGCTCACAGAAGACTTCGAGGCATTTCTCTCCGCCCCGCATCCCCGTCAGCCAATCATGAACAAGTGCAACTCGCACCGATTTTCAATCTCAGTCGTGAAAAAACCGAAAAAATATACGGACATTTGGTCGCAGAATCAATGAACCCGTATCTTCTTCGGCACACGTTTGCTTTCAACTCTCGCCCTGCGTATATTCTCTCGAGATCTTTCTCATTGATTCGCCCCCTGTCACGAGATCAGTCGGCTCTGAACTCTCTATAATCACTTTCATACGTCGAGTTTGAGATCCCATGGGAGGTCTTCATCCTTCCATGCCATACCATTACAGGGCGCCTGGCAAGGCCAATATGGTCCTCCATTCAAAGGAATAGTACTCGGGTCAGAGCCATCAAATGCCACTCTATCTTCTCTTAGTTGGGTTTCTCCTGCTTTTCATCCTGAGTGCTTTCTTCGTCGTCATGAAGCTCGGACCACTTGTCATTCTTCAGCCTCACCGTATCACTGCGGAGGACTACCGTCGCTGCACGAACATCATATCGCCAGCCGATCTCCAGTTGCCATTCAAAGACCTTAGTGTTCAGACAAGAGATGGCGTGACGCTTGTAGGTTGGTTTGTGCCAGCCAATTCTATCGCGAAGGGTACAATCATCTACCTTCACGGTGTGAGCGATAACAGGATTTCTGGTCTTCCCGTTGCGAAATCTTTTCATGATCATGGATACAACGTTTGTCTTTATGATTCACGTCGACATGGTGAAAGTGGTGGAAGGTTCTGCACCTACGGTAATCAGGAGAAGTTCGATGTGGCGGAGGTTATCGGTGCGCTTGAGCGCTCCTACGGTCAGGGGTTAGGAAGAATTGGACTGTTTGGCGTTTCGATGGGGGCCGCTGTGGCTCTTCAGTCGGCGGCTATGGATGCCAGGATCGTTGCCGTAGTAGCGGAGGGATGTTTCACCGACCTACAGACGATAAGTCTCGACCACCAGAGGCGAATTATCAAGTTACCATGGGAATTCCTCGGCAATCTCGTGATGAAGAGGGCAGAACGGATTGCAGGCTTTGAGTGTGGCGCAGTTTCACCACTGAAAGCCCTTGAAGGAATCCGAGTTCCCGTCCTCTTCATCCACGGGACAGATGACTTCATCATCAACCCACGGTACTCAGAGATCCTTTATAAGAAGGCGAATGGACCGAAGGAGCTGTATTACATCAGCAGCGCGTTTCACAACAACACGTGGATTATTGGTGGAAAAGAGTATGAGGAGAAGCTCATCAGTTTCTTCGATCGTTGGCTTGCACTTACAAGCTCCACCAATAATTTATCTTAAGGAGGAAAACATTATCAGAGGGTAGCTTGAAGGAGTCTGAAACATTCTTTGAGAATGAGTTGAAGAATTGATCGTCAAAGCCCTTCCGTGCCTGCGTCCAGACAAGATAAATTGTGCTGCCCGGCAGGTACTCCCAACGGAGCACAACGTTTGCGTTGAAGACCTGTCGGTTGAAGTCTGCCGATAGACCTCGAGCCGTGAGGCGAGACTGGAACTCGGTATCAAAGTCGACAAACGATGACGGCGAGACCAGTCGTCGAAAGGTGTCGTAGTGCCCCTTTGCAAGGAAAAGCTGACCGTAGATCTGAAGAGTCAGGTCTTTTGTAAATGTGATCGTCCCGCCGATGGTTGCACTGTACTGCTTTGTCTCCCGGCTGCCAAACACCGTCGTATCGGGGAGAATATTGCCGTACGGAATATTGTCATACGGATTGACGACCCACGCCTCTTCGTTAATGGTGGAGCCAAAGAAGATGTTCGCAGTCAGTTCAGTCCATGTGACAGGTCGAAAGGTAATGTCAGCCGTGGCAAGAAATGTTTTTCCTCCTTTTGCTGTCGAGAGAAATGTGGCGGAGTATGCTCCGACGGCCTTCGGACGTGGGTCAGTACTCACATCGAACTTTAGTTGGACTTCAGCTGGGCGCTTGTAGAGTCCGCGTCCGCGGGTTTCTCGGTCGTCGTAAGCACTGAAATTCCGCTGAAAGGAAGCGCTCAATGTCCAGAAGTTCTTCAACTCGAAGTTGGGGTTGAACTCGAAGTTTTTCATGATACTGATATTGTCAAAATTCCATCGATAGTCACTCGCGATCCGGATGGAATAACGGCGCAAGACCCCGGGTGCCGCCAGCTCAAGATACTCCATTTGAGAGTGACCCCCGTGATCGTTCGGACGGAGGACGAAGCCGAGGTCGTTGATGTTGTAGTTTCGCGATGTGAAGTCATACGAAGTTGCATAGGCCCAATGTGTGCCCGCAATCTTTCCAGCGTACAGCCTTCCCGCAGTTCCGGTAACGCGGTCTACCATGTTGAGACTTGTCTGAGAGAACGCAAGGTACCCGTCTGTCGCATAGGTGCTGTTCTCGAACCGCAGGCTCCAATCCACTCCGCCGCTCTGTGCCGGAGGGCTTCCGCGTCTATTGACCGACGTGAGCATAGCACCGAGTGAAGAATTCTCCAGAACAGTTTGCTTCATTCGAATGACTGTAAAATTCGATAACGGAGCAGCGAGACGTTGCTCAGTCGATCCAATCGAGGTAGCAACTGTTGCGCGTTCTTCGTCAGTCAGTGCTTCGAGGACCCCAACGGTGAGACCGGAAGCAGTGTGTGCAGTAAGTTTTCCAGCTCCTAAGATTGTCGTCTTCTTCGGGAGGCTGAGGACTTGTTCGCCGACCGCTGGCTGATAGTTTGGCTGGAGCCCGATTCGCCGTGAATAGAACAACCTCATTGTAGCACCGTCAAAAGCTGTCCCGAAATCAAAAATCTGTGCCCCTTCCAAGAAGAACGGGCGCTTCTCAGGGTAGAACGTTTCAAAAGACGTCAAGTTTAATATCGCTTGATCAGCCTCCACCTGGCCAAAATCTGGGTTGAATGTCGCATTGACCGTAGCCGTGCTTGTTAGTCCGTACCGAAGATCGAGACCCAGACCGCCCTCGAGCCTCTTCTTCTCATCTTCGATTGCGGCAGTCGGTTGATACATTTGGCGGGAGAGTGCGTACGGAACGAGTTCCAAGTAGGCTGGAGGAGAGATGCTCTCGATCCCGACAATGTGTCCAATCTTTGAGACCATTCCGGTTTGTCCGTGAGGAATCATCACCCACTCATCGGTTTCTTTTTTCCGACTGATGTAACGGCGAAAGTTGACTCCCCAGGTGTACTTTTTCTTCGGAGGAAAACGCAGCGCGCTAAAGGGTATCTTCACCTCGGCAGCCCACCCCGCACTTGAAATTCTCGTTGCAGACTCCCACACGGCGTCCCAGTTTGTATCGTAGACCACTCCATCGCTCGAGATGATCCCGTCAGTCTGGACGCCAGAGACGTTCACTGAAAAGTTGTAAGCCGTGAGACGGTCCTGGTGGCTATCGATCGCGATGCTGATCCGATCTGCTTCACTTGGATGGTCGCGGCGAGTCAGTTGTCTGACAATTCCCTTGGGGCGGGAATCATACATCATGATTCCGAAGTAGATCGCATTGTCGTCGTAGAGAATACGGACGGAGGTTGACTCGGTTGCTGCGGCACCCTCGATAGGATCAAATTGTGTGAAGGAAGAGCTTGGGGGAGCTAATGACCAGACCTTGTCGTTCAGGAAACCATCGATTTTGGGAGTGGTGGGAGTTCGAGTGGCAACGATCGATTTCCCGGAGGACCCAGCCAGTGCCTCTGTGCAAATGACAAGCAGGAGCATAAGCAGTGTGAGCCGCAAACTGAATGTCTTCACTCCGGACTCGCCAACAAACTTTAGTGTATTAGCAAATATTCGCTATAGGGTAACGTTTTAAGAATTAAATATCAATAGAAATTCTGAGTTTTGACGGAATTGCCCAAAACCGCACCTTTCCAGCCTTTTTGCACAAGCCTCACGACACTCTCAACGTGGGAGGTTTGCGGAAAAAGGTCGAGAGGCTGAATGCATTCAATGCTGTATCCAGCCGCTACGAGAGAACGGACATCTCTTGCTTGGGTGGCTGGATTGCAGCTGACATACACGATTCGTGAGGGAAGAAGACGTGCAACGCTCTGGACAACCTTGGGATGCATGCCGCTTCGAGGGGGATCAATGAGGACAACGTCGGGGGTCCCGTGCTCAGCAACCCATTTTGTATCTCTCGTCAGACGTTCCTTGAGGTCGCCTTGGAGGAAGTGACAGTTTGTGACACCGTTAAGGAGCGCATTGTGCGCTGCGTCGCTCACTGAACTCTGAACAAGCTCGATTCCGACCACTTTTTCCACTTCGTCAGAGACATAGATTGAAAGGGCACCGGCACCTGAGTAGAGATCATAGACGACATCTGTCGATCTGAAGTCGCCAAGACGTTTCACAAGCTCAAAGAGTTTTTCAGCTTGCTTTGTATTTGTCTGGAAGAAAGAGTTTGCTGAGATTCGGAATCGGTACTTCCCAAGTGTTTCTGTGATTGTGCCAGGACCATGACAAACACGCCCAACTTCGCCAGTTGCTATTTGTGCACGTCGACTGTTAATTGTGTTAACAAAGGTCGTCAGGGTTGGGAATCGACTTAGGAGGTGTTGACAGAGAGCCGAAGCAATCGCTGGTCTGTCATCGAAGGTAACAAGGTTGACCATTCGTTCGCCGGTGTTCTTTCCCTCTCTGATGACGAGAAACCTAAGGTATCCCGACTGCTTCTTGCTATCATACACTTCAAGCCCTTTGCTTTGACAGAACTCTTTCACCTCCAGGAGTATTTCATTGCTCAGTTCTGATTGGAGTAAGCAGGCATCAACGTCGACCACCCTATCATATCGACCCGAGTGATGAAATCCCAGCGCGAATTCCTCTCGACCCAGCGTTCGCGCGGTGAATTCTCCATCAAGAAGCCAGCGCTGTCGTGAGAAAGAGAACTCAATTTTATTTCGGTAGAAATAAATCTCGTCTGAGGGAAGGGTCGGTGCGACCTCGATCTCTTTGAACCCCCCAATCCGTTCGAAAGCATCGATGACCGTCTGCCGCTTCAATTGAAGCTGGGCTTCGTACTGAGCGTGCTGCCAGGTACAGCCGCCACAGACACCAAAGTATTTGCACGGGGGAGTTGTGCGAAACGGCGAGGGCTTGAGGATGCTTACAGCTTTTCCTGTGGCAAAGTTCTGCTTCACTTTGTCGACCCGGATGCGGACAGTATCGCCGGGGACTGCATCCGGCACGAAAATCACAAAGCCATCGCGCCGTGCGACGCACTTTCCCTCAGAGGCGAAATTCTCGACAGTCAGTTCGAGCTCTTCACCACGCTTCATATCATTGATCGTTTAGAAAGAGAAAAAGAGCTGCCAAGCTTGCCCAACAGCCCATCAATCGGGAACAGCCTTTCTTGGCCAATCTACTTGAGATAATATTTCAGCGGGTTCGGAGTGATGCGGCATTCCTCGGCTATACGGATTGTGCGGATCTTTCCCTCGTCACGCAGCTTGTAGAGACGGGGCACGAGCTTGTCACGAAGGTCGATAGGGGTGAGCGGATTAATGAAGATCGATGTTCCTCCTTCAAAACCTGCTGGAACATTCACGCGCCATTTGATGAGAATATGCCATGGCATCTCGTACACAGCATCGATCGGAGTGTAGTACCACTCGGCGTTCGATGAGATCTCAGCCTCGGTCGCTGCATGGCAAGCGTGAACAAGATCACTGAAACCGCGAAGCTCTTCGTCCGTGTGCTGGTGTGGGCGAGTGTGGTTGGACTTAGAAAAAATCTCAATCGTCGGGAAACGATGGCCGAAGCCTGCGAACGCGAGGGCGTAGTCGTTTTCTGCGAAGATGAGGTTGTGACGAGCTGCAAAGTTTGCGGCATACTCGTTGAACACATTCGGATCCTCTCTGAGCATCCGGATCTGGCGCTCCAGCAAGGCCCCCCAGTCGTCAATAGCTACCAGTTGCTTGTGAAGGTGGTCGAACGACGCCCCGGCGGGTCTCAACCAGTTCTGGAAGATACTGATGTACCGGACATACCGGTTGTTCTCGAAGATGTCCATCATCGCGTCGATCGTAAACTTTGCAAACCAGTAGTGTTCCTCCGGCGTTAAGTCACCTGAGAAGCAAAGCTGAGAATCCCACTCGGCGTTATCTCGATAGTGGCGGCGCGCGATAATGATTTCGTGGCCCCCGCCGAAAAAAGCATCCGAGAGCTGGAGCTTCTCTTCGACTGGTATCTTCTCGATCTGTTCCTTCGTCTTTCCTGACATGCGAAGCTTGTAGTCGAGAATCTCGAGGACGTGCTTGATGCCCGTGGGATTTCCGAGGTAGCTCTCCTTCCAGCGCCTCTTGGCATCAGTGAGCTTGTAGTTGTAGTTCTTCCTCCAGTAATCAATCGTTACCATCTCAAAGAGATTCGGTGTGCGACGAAACTCCGGTACTGTATTGGAGAGTTGGTCAGGAGGGACCATGTCAAGCTTCACATACGTTCCGTCTCGCTTGATGAGGCGAGATTTCTCAGGTGGCGTTTCGAACACGCGAGCTGGACAAAAGCTGCAATAGTCCTCGACATCCTTCTTCTCCACTCTCGTCGCGGTCGCTGGGATTTGACTGGGAAGAGGTCTGTTCCCTCGTCCCGGGACGGCCCAGACTTCTGTACCTGTAAAAGGGTTAATCTGCTTCACGGTGCCGTCTGGCATGATGCTGTAGAAAATATTTTCGTGCGTTGAGTTCAAGTTATCGCCCATAAAGTGGAGTTTAGTTGTTCACGAGTTTTTGCACGTAAGGAAATTTTCTGAGTCATCGGGTTCCTTTAACTTCTGTTGCGAACTCAAGGAGTTTCCGCATTTTATTTTCTCTATTGGCTTCGGCGTAGAACCGGATCAGTGGCTCTGTTCCTGACGGTCGTACAAGGAGCCAACCGCTATCAACAAAATACTGATAACCGTCCGTGTCCTGAACACGAACAACCTTCTCTCCGGAAATCTCTCCAATACTTTTGTTAAACTTCTTCATGATGCGCTGTTTCTCCCTCTCGGTGATGCGCAGATCAATCCTGCCGAAATAGTGTTTGCCGTACTCGTCGAGGAGCTCCTCTACCAAAGCACTCAGAGATTTCTTCCGTGTGACCATTATCTCACAAAGAAGAAGTCCAACAAGGATTCCATCTCGCTCCGGGACGTGTCCGCGTATGCCAATGCCTCCGCTCTCTTCGCCGGCAATCAAAATGTCTCGCTCGACCATCAACTTACAGAGATATTTAAATCCTACGGGAGTCTCATGAAGCGTCAGTCCGTACTTCTCGCACATCTTGTTAATCATCTGTGTGACCGAAAGCGACTTCGCAACCTCACCCCTCAGATGTTTCACTTCGACAAAATACTTAAGGAGAAGAGCAAACATCCGGTGGGAATCGACGAAATTTCCCTTCTCGTCGACAGCACCGACCCGGTCTGCATCACCGTCAGTTGCCAAGCCAATGTCAAATTTCCCCTTACGGACTTCCTTGGTTAGATTGATGAGGTTCTCGGCCATCGGCTCGGGCCGAATGCCGCCGAACGAAGGATTGAACTCATTGTGCAGCGTTGAGATGTTCGGGACAAGCCGCTGCAGGACTCCCTGACCAGCGCCGTACATTGCGTCGTAGAGGATCCGCAAACCAGAGCGTCTGATAGCCTCGAGATCAACTTTGGTCTTGATGTCGTTCAGGTAGATCTTGTCGAGATCAAGCTTCTCGACAGATCCATCCTCGAGAAGCTGGGAGAGAGACTTCCTCAGCTTGTGGTTCTTTTCACGCAGACCCTTCGCTAGCTCTCTCTCGACAACTGCGATCTGCTCAGGATATGCCGGGCCAGCAAAATCTCCTCGGATCTTGAATCCATTGTATTGAGCAGGGTTGTGGCTTGCCGTGATGATCACTCCTCCAGCAGTCTTGAGCTTTTTTATGGCGAGAGACACCATGGGAGTGGTCACAATACTGCTGGCAAGCTTGACACGCATACCTGCATTGCCCAAGACTTCTGCGGTCTTCTCCGCAAACTCCCGAGAAAGAAAGCGAGCATCGTAGCCGACGATGATCCCCCTCTGAATCTTCTTCTGTTTCTTGAAGTAATTCGCGGTAGCCTGAGCAACTTTAGCAACGTTGTCGAAGGTAAAGTCGTCGGCGATGAGGCCACGCCAGCCATCTGTACCGAATTGAATCCCCATCTCTACTGCTCCTTCTTCACCTTTGATGCTTTACCATTGGAAAAGGCATTTAGCCCTGCGAAGACCGCTCTTCTCCCAAGCTCTTCCTCAATTCGAAGTAGCTGGTTGTACTTCGCGACCCGGTCGGTTCGACTTACGGATCCGGTCTTGATCTGGCCAGCATTTGTTGCGACTGCTAGATCTGCAATCGTCGTGTCTTCCGTCTCACCAGATCGGTGGCTGATCACCGTTGTGTAGCCAGCCTTCGTTGCCATCTTGATACAATCCAATGTCTCCGTCAGTGTACCGATTTGATTCAGCTTGATGAGGATCGAATTCGCAATGCCCTCTTCGATTCCCTTTGAAAGGATCGCGGTGTTCGTGACGAACACATCATCCCCAACAAGTTGAAGCTTCTTCCCGAGAGCTTGTGTGAGCATCTTCCATCCGTTCCAATCATTCTCCGCCATCCCATCCTCGATGGAGATGATTGGAAACTGGTTGCACCAGCTTTCATAGAACTTCACCATCTGCTCGGAGAATCTTTTTGAACCATCCGACTTTGAGAACACATACTTACCCGCCTCATAGAACTCACTGGAAGCCGGATCGAGCGCAAGATAGATGTCTTTCCCAGGCTTGTACTGCGCTTGCTCAATGGCTTGGAGGATAACTTCTATTGCTTCATCATTTGACTTGAGGTTGGGTGCAAAGCCGCCTTCATCTCCAACTGCGGTGGAGTACCCCTTCTTATGTAGAAGAGATTTCAAGGAGTGAAAGACCTCCACACCCATCCTGAGCGCTTGCGCAAAGCTCGCGGCATGAACAGGCACAATCATGAACTCTTGGAGATCGACGCTATTGTCTGCGTGTCGGCCGCCGTTCAAGATGTTCATCATCGGAACAGGAATAGTCCTTGCCTTCGTTCCACCGAGATATGCATAGAGCGGCAGCTTCCTGGAGGCTGCTGCCGCTCTAGCAACGGCTAGTGAGACGCCAAGCGTCGCGTTTGCCCCAAGCTTGCTTTTGTTCGGTGTACCGTCCAGTGCGATCAACTGCTTATCTACCCGCCTCTGCTGAAGAGCGTCATAGCCACGCAGTGACTTTGCAATTCTCTTATTCACATTCTCGACGGCCTTGAGAACACCTTTCCCGCCAAACCGATTCTTGTCACCGTCACGCAATTCGAGTGCTTCCCGCTCTCCTGTCGAGGCTCCACTGGGAACCGCCGCTCGTCCCAGTATTCCGGATGAAAGATAGACATCAACTTCGACAGTCGGATTCCCTCGTGAGTCAAGGATTTCGCGAGCTTTGACGCCACTGATCTT
>Ga0315282_10009713_pt1 | contig 15248 bp, 13 predicted proteins | sample YL17G07_20_MG_FD_203693 | JGI IMG/M metagenome (GOLD analysis project Ga0315282, IMG submission 203693) | Sediment microbial communities from Yellowstone Lake, YNP, Wyoming, USA - YL17G07_20 | ecosystem: Environmental > Aquatic > Freshwater > Lake > Sediment | place: USA: Wyoming | collected... | reverse complement strand
GCCGGCGACCTGCTATTGCGGGCAGCCGGGGAAGAGTTGCGCTTTCGCAAGCCACGCATCTACCAGCACGCGGAACACGGGAGTCAGGAAGTGCCCGGACGGTATGTGGTCCACCGCGGCCGACAAATAAGTTTTGATGTCGGCAGCTACGACTCCTCTCAGCGCCTGGTAATTGATCCAATCCTCGTCTATTCCACCCTCAGCGCCGGCGACTCCGCCGACGCTATCGCCGTGGACTCGTCAGGCAACGCCTATGTGACGGGATCTACCAGCTACTACGACGAGCCGTGGTACTATTTCACTGCCACGGTGACCAAGCTGAATGCCGAGGGCTCGCTCGCGATTTACACCACGAAGTTCGGCACCGGCACCTCCTACAGCGCGACAAACGCACAGGGCATTGCAGTTGATGGGGCCGGCAATGCTTACGTAACAGGAAGCACGCGGTCGTCCACGTTCCCCACCCGCAACGCGATACAGCCGAAGCTGCGCGGGGAGGAGGACGCGTTTGTGATGAAACTCGACCCTTCTGGGCTAATGGTCTATTCCACGTATATCGGCGGCAGTGGTCTCGACTACGGCTATGGCATCGCTGTCGACTCGACCGGCAGTGCTTATGTAGCGGGGTCTACCGCTTCATCCGACTTCCCTACGGCGAATGCATTGGAGGCTACGCATGCCGGCAGCTACTACACGGCGTTTGTATCGAAGTTGAACCCGGCTGGCTCGGCGTTCGTTTACTCGACATACTTAGGGGCCAGTGCACAAGCCGAAGCCTATAGCATTGCGGTAGACCCAGCGGGAAACGCTTATATGGCAGGTTTGACGCGGTCCGCTAATTTCCCCACCGTGAACCCTCTGCAAGCCCGCCTGGGCGGCCCGAATTCTGTTACTGGAACGGGCGAGGATGGGTTTGTTGCCAAGCTTAACGCGGCTGGCACGGCTCTCGTCTACTCCACCTTCCTGGGTGGAAAAGCATATGACAAAGTCTCCGGTATCGCCGTAGATTCGGATGGCAACGCTTACGTGACCGGATGCACCTACTCAGACGACTTTCCGCTTGCGAATGCGCTACAGCGCGTTTTCGGGGGACCTGGCGGAAATGCAGGAGATGCTTTCGTCGCCAAGCTGAACGCAAGCGGCTCGGCACTGGTCTATTCGACCTACCTTGGGGGTAGCGGCTCGGACGGGGGAAGTGCCATCGCCGTCGATTCGGTCGGCAATGCCTACGTGACCGGTGGCACGGGTTCGGTGAATTTCCCGGCGACCAATCCAGTGCAATCCGCCAGTGGCGGCAGCTACGACGCCTTTGTGGCGGAACTGAGTGCGGCCGGCTCCGCGCTGGTCTACTCGACATATCTAGGCGGAAGCAGATACGATTCGGGAACGGGCGTGGCCGTCGATGCCGCTGGCAACGCTTACATCGCCGGACAAACCCAGTCGAGCGAGTTCCCGCTAACGAACCCGCTTCAAAAGGGGCCGACAGCGGGCTCCCGCAGTGGCTTCGTCATGCGGATCGGCGCATTCTCCCCGCCGGACCCGGTCGTCGTTTTGTCGAAGAGCACCTTGACATTCGCCAATCAGATAGTCGGCACAACCAGCTCGGCACAAAGTGTGACTATTTGGAATAGCGGCACGACGGCGGTCCTGAGCATCTTCAGCATAGAGATAACCGGACCGAACCGCGGCGATTTCACCCTGAACAATTCTTGCGGTTCAAGCCTTGCCGTGAACGCCAGTTGCGCAATGACAGTCACATTCGCACCCACTGCCGCCGGCACGCGGACGGCCTCCATCGTCATTGCCGACAACGCCAGCAACAACCCGCAGACAATTACGCTGGTTGGCATTGCACCGACGGTCGTTCTGTCCTCAACGCGTCTGGCGTTCGGCGGTCAGCTTGTCGGCACGGCCGCTCCGGCACAAACGATCGTCATGACGAACTACGGCGCGGTGGCGCTCAGTATCACGAGCATTTCAATCGTGGGTACAAACAGCGCGGATTTTGCCCTGCTATTCAACAATTGCGGGACGAGCCTGGCGACGGGAATGAGCTGCACGATCAGCGTTTCCTACGCACCCGGAACGGCGGGCGCTGCTACCGCCTCGATAACCATTGTCGACAATGCGCCTGGCAGCCCGCACACGATCAGCCTGACGGGCACGGGGCTTGCTCCCGCGCTGAGGCTGACCGCGGACAGACTGGCGTTCGCGAATCAAGCTGTGGGTAGTACAAGTGCCACAGCACAACGCGTGATAGTGGACAATACCGGCACAGCGGCGCTTGTGATAACCGACCTCTCGATTTCCGGAAGCAATGCCACCGATTTTGTTTTCAGCAGCACAGGCACAACTTGCCGCTCCGCGGTTCCCGTCGCGCCAGGTCTTGGTTGTGTGATCAGCGTTCTCTTCTCGCCAACGGGCGAGGGCGCAAGGACGGCCTCCGTTGTGATAGCTCACAACGCCGCTGGCAGCCCGCACCGCATCACCCTGACCGGGACGGGTCTTATCGCGGTGCCCGCAGTCACGCTTTCGCCAACCAGCCTGCTGTTTGCGAGTCAGCTTGTCGGCACTTCCAGCACGGCGCAGACCGTCGTATTGAAGAACAGCGGAACTGCCGCCTTGAAAATCGCAAGCATCGCGATCAGCGGCGCTAATCCTGCCGAGTTTGCCCAAACCAACGACTGCGGAACAAGCGTGGCGGCCTCCGCCAGTTGCACGATCACCGTCAGATTCACGCCGACGGCGGCCGGTGCCCGGACCGCATTGCTCGCCCTGACAGACGATGCCCCCAACAGCCCGCAGACGGTCAACCTGACAGGCACGGGAATTCTGCCCGCTCTGGCCAGCGGCGGCGTGGTGAACGGGGCGAGTTTTGCGCCCAATCAGCCGCTGGCGGCCGGCTCCATCGCCTCGCTGTTCGGAACCAGCCTGGCTCCCTCGACGACGTACGCTGTCAACACGCCCCTGCCGAAGACGCTCGGCGGCATCAGCGTAACAGTCACCACGGGTGCCGGCAGCTTTCAGGCGCCGCTTTTTTTCATTTCGCCGTCCCAAATCAATCTTCAGCTTCCCTGGGAGCTAGTCGGGCAATCGCAGGCAACCCTCACTGTCACCTTCGGCGGTGTAAGCAGTAATTCGATCACGGTGGCAATGACAGCCGCTAGTCCAGGGATCTTCTCGCTTAATTCGCAAGGCAGCGGGCCGGGCGCGATCCTCGTTTCGGGGAGCGCGGACCTCGCGCAGCCGTCCGGAAGCGTCCTGGGCCGCACGGCGCGACCGGCGAAGCGCGGCGAGTACATTTCGATTTACTGCACTGGGTTGGGGGCGGTAAGCAACCAGCCGGCGAACGGCGCCGCACCGGCCAGCAGTCCGTCCTCCATCACACCCACAACCCCAATTGTGACCATCGGCGGTGTGCCGGCCCCGGTGACATTCTCCGGCCTGGCACCCTCGTTTGTCGGGTTGTATCAGGTGAACGCGCAGGTGCCGGACAGCGCGGCGCCGGGCTCGGCCGTTCCGGTGGCGCTCACCATCGGCAGCGTCACGTCAAACACTGTGACCATCGCGGTGCAGTGAGTGCTCACGCGCCGCTCCCTGCCGACTGCGGATTGCAGAAGCCGGCGCCTTCGGCCATGCCTGCGAGCGCCTGGTTCATTTGCCGGAAGGTGCGGCGGGTGAAGGGGGCCAGCAACGGCGCCAGAAGCGGCGCCAGCAGGCCGGAGTAAGTTTCGCGCTGTATAAGAACAACGCCCTCTGGGGCGGCCGATTGAATATCGAAGCTGTGCTCGGCGGCGAATAGGAACGGCGCGCCCAGGTGCGCCTTCCAGGCCAGGTGGCGGGGCGCTTCTGCCGCGACCACCAGGGCCCTTAGCTCCCACTCCAGGAAACCGAACAGGACCACCCGAAGATCAAGGCGTTCGCCGGGTCGCGCCTGGCCGCGTGCCCTCCGGATGGCGGGATTCCACGTGCCGTAAGCCGGAAACCCGGTAAGCACCTGCCAGACTTGTTCCCCACTTGCCAGTATTACCGTTTCGACCCGGATCTCTTTCATTCCACTACGCACCGCGCGCGCCCCGCCGCCGTTCTCCCTGGCGGCGCTATCCCTGGCGGCGTTCGAGTTTGCGGCGATCGCCTCGGCGCCGCTGGCCACCGGTCGCCTCTATCTTACCCCGTGTCGCGGCAGTGCGCTTCCAGCCCGCGAGTCCTCGTGTGAAGAATTTCAGAATGCCGGCGGCCGGCGGATGGGGGCGAGGAGGCGCCGCCGGCCAGGCGCGCAGCGCTCCTCCTTGATTGGCCATTTCCTTGAGTTCCGCCAGCTCGTTGTCGATGGCCCGGATGCGCCGCGACATCTGCTGCAGTATCCGATAGGCCAGCGAGGGATCGTCATGCACGCGATAAAGCAACGTCCTTTTGTCTACACTGAGGGCGCGGACGCGGCCGATGGCGCGGACCGTGGCGCTGCGCGGGCTGCGGTCAAACAGCGCCATTTCTCCGAAGATGTCCTCCTTGCCGAGTTCGGTAATCAGAATATCCTGGTCGTGTACCCGGCGGGTCACGGCCACGCGCCCGGATTGGATGACGTACATGCGGTCGCCCGGTTCGCCTTCGCTGACGATGACCTCGCCGTCCTGGTAAACACGTCCCAGCTCACCTGTCTCCACGACGCCTCGCAGTCCCAAGTTTCGCTTTCCCGAGATAGCTCCCCGCCGCAATCACCGCGCCTACCGCCAGCCTGCCGAGCATGGACGGGTGCATGCTGCGCAAGAAGACGTTCTGGTACCGCGCGTTGCCGGTGAAGGTATCCCAAAGAACCATACTCAGCCGGCGCTGCCCGGCGGATTTCTGTTCGGCCGCCGTGACGTGCAGTAGCGCGTCGGTAAGAAACCCGAATTTCTTGATGATGTCAACCGCCCAGAACACAACTCGTCCGAACTGGTTGTCGCGGCTGAGCTTGCGGCATTCCGGCCAATAGTGCCGCCGGAAGGCTTCGGCCGATACACCGGCAAACACTGCCGTCCGCGCCCCGGCTTTGGCCGTGCGGTAGGCGGCACCGATTCCGTCTTTGTAGAGCCGCGCTACGCCGGCGTCGCCGATGAGCAGCACGCGGTTGCCGAAGGGCTGGGCGGCGTCGCCGAAGAACATTTTTGGCGAGCAACGGCAGGCATCGGCCGAGGAGGCCCAGCCGGGCGGGAAACACCCCGCCACCTGGGGGTGGGCGAAGAAGCGCTTCACCAGTTCCCCGTCGATGCTCTCGCCCAGCAGGCACATGGTGACGTACTCGCCTTTGGGGATCAGCGCGGCGAACTGCAGCCGCGGAATATCCAGCAGGAAGACGTGCATGGCATCGCCGAAGCAGTTATGCACGCCCTCCATGCCGAACAGCAGCTCGGTGATGAAGGTCTTGGTGGGGTTGGGCCGGACGTAGCCGAAGCCCAGCGCCTCGAACAGCTTCAGGTCCGGGGAGTTGATGCCCAGTGCTCCGACTACCAGGTCGTAAGTCTGCGGCTGGCCGCCCTTCATCTCCACTTGCGGCCGGTCGCCATCCCAGCGAACGGCAGTAACCCGGCCAACAATTAGATTGGCGCCCTGCTCGATGGCCAGCTTCAGCAGGTGGCCGTCGAAGCTCTCCCATTGGTGAGGCACGGCGCGCCTCGGCCCGCCGCCGCGGTGTACCGCGGCGATGCGCTTTTCCGACCGCGGCGTTTCAATGCGGCAATGGCCGTTGTCGGTATGCAGCACGTAGGCCTGCAGGCCCCGCTGCACGACGGTGTCCGGCAGGCTGATGCCTTCCACAGCCAGGGTCTGCACCAGGGATTCAGAGACGATGCCGCCGCACATATTGCAGCCGGCCGAGCCCGTGGCCCGGAAGTCGCGCGGCTCGTAGATGTCCACCGAGATCCGCGTGTCGGCGCGCTCGGCGAACAGCAGCAAAAAGTGAGCGAAGAAAGAGCCGGCCGGCCCACCGCCCACCACGGCCACACGGCTGCCGTCGTTTAGCATGAAACTATCGTCGCCGCTGGGTGGCACCGCGCCCCTCTCTGCACTAGCCTGCACTTGTGATGTCCAGGGCCCGAGCGACGAGCAGCTTATTGCATGTCGCCGTGAAGCGCAAGCGCGCGGTGATGGAAATGGGGAATGGCGTAATGTCCAAGAACTCGATCTGCTTCGGATCGTGCGAGTTGCAGAACCCGTTTCGGAAAGTGGCGACAATCGTCACGCCGGAGACCCTCCTGGCCTGGCACCGGAAGCTGATCGCCGACAAATACGATGGCAGCCTTCAGAACAATTCTTTCTCTACCGCGGCCAGCAGGGGGCCTTTGAGCAGGCACAGACGAATGGTCTGCAACGAGGATTGCGGCTGTCCCTCGAAGAACTCCTGGACCGCGCGCACGTATGCCCGGGCGCAAACGTCGTAGGGCACCGCAAAGATCCCGGAGCTGATCCCGGGAAACGACAGCGAGGCCCAACCCCGCTCATGGGCGCGAAGGAAGGCGGAGCGGAGCGTGCCGACCAGCTTGTTCTCCTCGTCGCCCTCGCCCATGCGCGGCCCCACGGCATGGATCACACCCTTGAAGGGCAGGTTTCCGGCGGTGGTGACCACGGCCTCGCCCACCGGAATCCGTCCCCGATCCCGGATGATGGCGTTGCCCTCGGCAGTCAGGCGCGGGCCGGCGGCCTGCTCGATGGCCGCCGCCACTCCGCCGCCGTGCGAGAGCCCGCCGTTGGCGGCATTCACAATGCAATCCACCGGCTCGTAGAGCAGATCGTACACCACCACCAGGAACTGCCTGCCGCCGGGAAAGTCCAGCTTCTTGATCACCGTACCGGCCATGTCGGCCTCCTGTGCCTGCCGGCGCCGAGTGCTGTTGACGGAATCCGGCGCTGCGGTTAAGGTTACCACCAGAAGGCAGAAAGGGCCTGCATCAGGTGCGCAAGGTGGCCTGGATCACCGATATCCACCTGGAGTTTCTCCGCTCCAACCGCGTGGGGGCCTTTATTGACCGCCTGTGCCGCGCCAGTCCCGACGCGCTGCTGATCGGAGGGGACATCGGGATTTCCAGGAACCTGGTTTCATACCTGGAAGAGATCGACCAGAAGCTTCCCTGCCCGGTCTACTTCGTCCTTGGGAACCACGACTATTACGACGGGTCGATCGCCGGGACGCGCGCGGCAGTGGCAGCCTGGTGCTGCGGCAGCCGCCGAACCAAGTGGTTGCCGGAGGCCGGTGTGGTGGAACTCACGCCCCAGACCTGCCTGATCGGCCACGGAGGCTGGGGCGACGGCCGCTGCGGCGATTTTCTGCGGTCGTCGGTGTGGCTCAACGACTACTCATTCATCAGGGAGTTCCTGGGCTTGAACCGCAGGGCGCTGCTGCCGCGGCTGAATGCCCTGGGAGATGAGACGGCCGCCTTCCTCACGGAAGTGTTGCCCGGCGCCCTGGAGCGCTACCAGGAGGTCATCTTCCTGACGCACGTGCCGCCGTTCCGGGAAGCTTGCTGGCACGCGGGGCGGCTTTCCGACAGCGAGGGGACGCCGCATTTTGTCTGCGCTGCCGCCGGGGAAGTGCTGCGGGAAATGATGGTCCGGCATGCGGAACGGTCGATGACGGTTTTGTGCGGGCACACGCACAGTGCCGGCACGGCCCGCATCCTCGATAACTTGGTAGTGAAAACCGGCGCCGCCGACTATGGCTCCCCCAAGATCCAGGAGATCATCACCGTCCGCTGATGGCCATAAGGACGACACCGCCCGCGGACGCCAGGCATCCGCGTGGCCGGGTGGCATCAGATCGGCACTTCCACCATCAGGTCGTCCCAGTGGCGCTCGGTGATCTCCCAGCGGCGCTGCTCGTTGCGGCGCATCTCGTCCTGGTCGGGAAAGAGGCGGCGCAGGATCTCCTGGTTGTGCTCCTCGTCCCCGAAGACGGAGAAATCCGGGTAGCGCAGCAGCACCTTGTAGTGCCACTCGGGGCTTCCCTGGTGGATTTTGGGCTGGAAAATGGTGATCGAGATCAGCCGCCCCTCTTTCTGCATCTCGAGCAGCATCGGAAGGTGCCACTTCTTGTACAGGGCCAGCCACTCATCGCTCTTGCCCGGCGCAATCTTATAGTAATTCTCCATCACCGGCTGGGGACGCATCGTTAGCCTCCAAAAGAAAAAACAGGGCGGGGCTAATCCAGTTCGGGCAGCCTCAGGTTGGCTTTGGAAAGCGCGCGGTCGATCAAGTCCTCGACCTGGCGGTCGCTCAAATTCTTGACCGTGCCCAGTTCGCTGACCAGCAGGTGGCGCGCCCGGTCCAGCATCTTCTTCTCGCGGAAGGAAAGCGGCTTGTCGCCAGCCAGCTTCAGCAGGCTCTTCATGACCTCGGCCACCTGCAGCAGCGAGCCCGTGCGCATCTTCTCCGAGTTCTCCTTGAAGCGCCATTTCCAATCCGCCGGCGTCTCGCACTGGCCGTTGGACAGATACACCAGGATGCGCTCGGCTTCGGCATGTTTGATGATCTTGCGAAGCCCCACACTCTCCACGTTCCCGAACGGAACCATCACCGTCAGGGTGCTGCCGTTGATGCGCAGCAGATAGAACTTCTCCGCCGCTCCCACCAGACTGCGCGTGCTGATCTGTTCGATTGTTCCTACGCCATGGTTGGGATAGACGACCTTCTCGCCGATTCGAAAAGTAACCATAAAGCCCGTCCGCTCAATCCGCCTCGGGGAGAGGCGGAACTCAAGCCGCTCACCAATCCCGCGCTAAGATTCTATATTTTAACCGTGCGGTGGCCGTGAAGTCAATGGAAAAACAGTAATAGCAGCCAAAAGCCGCGACTGGCGCGCTTTTCAGACCAGACTGCGGCGCCGGCCACGAAGGCTGAGGCGGTCGAGGCGGGTCAATTATTATGGTTGTAGTTCGTAATAGCTACCGCTGTCGTAAAATGGCCACGTACACCCGTAACGATATGATATATAAGGACTAAACCGGCGAGGGATGTGAGAGGGTGTGGCCCCCTTACGGGAGCCTGCCGCTCTCTGCGCTCCCCGGGAAACCGGCGATTCCCGGGCATCGGGGCGGAACGGAACACCAGTATCATCCGCAGCGCCCGGTTGGTGACCGCCCTGGCCGGCGAAGGGCAACCACAAGGGTCGCCCTCGCACCCGGTTGCGGCGACAGGTCAATCCACACGCCTCAGGATGCTGACGACCTCGTTGCCGCCGAAGGCGGTTTTGCCCACCGACATGCCGGCGAGCTGGAAGCCGGCGTCACCGGCCTCGCGCAACTCTTTTTCCATGGTCGAGGTACGGTTGGTGGCCAGCAGTTTGTATGAGATGCGTTTGACCTTGGATTCCGGATCGCGCTCCAGGATCACCACCGTTTCCTTGCCGCCAAAAGCGGTTTCGAATACGGTCTGGCCCTTGTACTCAAAGGCCTCGTCACCGGCCTGCTGGAGTTCTTTTTGCATGGTCGAGGTCCGCTGAGTGGCCAGCAGCTTGTACTTCTTGCGCGAGTTGGCTTCACCCGAACCGCGGGCCATGACCACCACCACTTCCTTGCCGCCGAAGCCCGTTTCGCCCCCCATGACCGCCCGGAAGCTGTAGCCGGCATCGGCCGCCTGGTTCATTTCCTTTTCCATGGTCCCCGTCCGGTTGGTCGCCAGCAATTTGTATTCATAGCGGTCGGCGGCGGCGAGGACGACGGAAAAAGCGAGTAAAGAGATAACAGATAGCCACAATGCACGTTTCATGTCCGCACAATTTCGTCCAAAACGGGCAGCTTTGTCAATGGGACTATTCGCACATTACCGGATGGCCACGGGTAACAGCGGCGCCTGCCAGGCGGCGGCGTGGCAACGGGCCTACAGCGGGGGATAGACACTGACGGAATCGGCCACATCGAAATCGAGCGCGACCTGGGTGGCATCCACACGCACCACGATGACGGGCCAGCGTTGCAGCAATTCGATGGTGCGGCCCGGAGTGAGCCCGAGCGAAAGAAGTTTTTGAATTCGCGGCGACGCTTCCCCTTCCAGGTAGGCGATGCGGGCTTTTTGTCCGGCCTTCAGCCGGGAGAGCCGGACAATCACCGAGGACAGCTCTGAATCGTCGCGGCGGCAGCAATCGCCGCCGGGGATGGGGTGGCCGTGCGGGCACAGGCGGGGATGGCCCAGCAGCGTGCAGATGGCATCGGCAATGTCGGGCGCCAGCAGGTGCTCGAAGACGCAGGCGGAATCCTCGGCCGCCGCGATGTTGGCGTGAAGCACGTCGCAGACCAGGCGCTCGGCCAGGCGGTGGCGGCGGATGATAGGCTCGGTCCTGCGCCGGCCCAAGTCCGTCAGCGCCAGGGCGCCGTCGGGGGCGCGCTCGACCAGGCCGCGGCGTTCCAGTTCGGCGGCGCCCTGCGGGGAGACAGCGCCGCGAAAATGCTCCGGACGGCGGGCCGCATCCTCGCTTCCGGCTTCTTCCGCCACCCAGGCGGCCTCCAACGCCTCATCCAGCGACAGAGGGAGAGCTTCGCCTTCCTCGTCGGCATGGTGTGCGCGGCCTGTAATGGAATCGTCGGTCATATCAATTTCGGATTTCGGATTGCGGATTGCGAACAGGGTGAAATCCGTCCGCCGCGGCGGAAAATCCGCAATCCGAAATCCTTCCAAGGTTCAGAACACTGCTAATAGCGCATGCAACAGGCCGCCGGCCAGCAAGGCGACCACAATAGTCACCGCGGCCACGCGCAGCGCCGCCCGCGTCCCGAATTCCTTCACCAGCATCAGGAAGTTGGCCAGGCAGGGGATGAACAGCACCAGCGTGACGGAGGCCACCACGATCTGGGTAACGTCCATCTGCCCGCTGCGCGCCAGCGCGTACAGTCCCGCCGCTCCATAGTCCCGCCGCAAGAACCCCATCACAAACGCCAGGGTGGCCTCCGGCGGCAATCCCAACCAACGGGTGACCACCGGCCGGCCCAGGGCCACCACCCCATCGATGAGGTTCAGGCGGTCGAGCAGGAAAAGAACGGTGCTGCCGGCCAGAAACAGCGGCACCGCTTCCTTCAGATACCAGATCACGCGCAGCGCTGTCTTCCGCAGCAGGTTGCCGAAACGCGGCAGGCGCAAGGGCGGCAGTTCCAGCACAAAGTCAGGGCTGGCCCCGGGCATAAGGCGCGCGCCCAACTTCCCAACCCACAGCAACTGGAGAAGAACGACGCCGGCAATCACCAGCGGCGCCCAAATCGACAGCCCGGCCACCAGCCCCATCAGAACGCCCAGTTGCGCCGAGCAGGGGATGCCCAGGGCAATCAGCAGGGCGGCCAAGATTCGTTCGCGCCTGGTGGGCAGCACGCGGGTGGCCACCGTGGCCATGGTGCCGCAACCCAGGCCCAGCGCCAGCGGAACGATGGCCTTGCCGCTCAGCCCCACGCGCTCGGCCGCCCGATGCCACAGCACCGCCAAGCGCGGCAGGTAGCCGCTGTCCTCCAGGGTGGCGAACAGGAAGAAATAAGTGGCAATCACCGGCAGCACCAGCCCCAGCGCATAGCTGAGGCCGGTGGAAAACAGGCCGTAGCGGCCGGTCATGAATTCGGCCAGGGCCCGAACTCCGGTGCGGGCCAGCGCGCCGGCCAGCCAGGGCGTCAAACGCTGTGCGAAAACGCGCTCAATCAAGAAGTTGGAAACCAGGCCCGCGCCGAGTCCCACCGCGGCGTATACCAGCGCGCCAACCACCACCATGACCGCCAGGCCGACCGGGAAATATCGCAGCCATTCGTCGATCTGCTCGCTCCATTGCCACTGGCGATCCCCTGTCTGGCGAATAATGAGGGGCAGTTGCTGGGCAAGCCAGCGGCGCCGCCGGTGCCATGTGGCGCTGCCGGGGGCGTGCGCGGTCCACGAGGAAGGGCCGCAGACGGCGGCCACGGCGCACGCGGCGGCATAACAACCGGGCTGCCCGCCCGACGCAGCCGCGGCCACAGCCAGCCGCGGTTCGGCGGCGATGGCGGGCGGCGGGGCCGTGCCGTTGGCCGGCATGCGCGCCCGTTCGATGGCCCGCCGAAGCTGCCCCAGGCCGCGCCCCTCGATGGCCACCATGGGGACCGCCTCGATGCCCAGCACGCTCCCCAGGCGGTCCAGATCCAGCCGCAGGCCCGCCGCCTTCGCCTCGTCCATGAAGTTGACGGCCAGGACCATGGGGCGGCCAAGATCGGCCAGTTGCAGCGTGAGCGAAAGAGCGCGGGCCAAGCTGCGGGCGTCCGCCACCTGGACCAGCACGGCCGATTCCTCGGAGGCCAGGATCTCGAGCGCCACCCGCTCGTCTTCCGACTCGGCCGCCAGGCTGTTGATCCCCGGCGTGTCGATGATCTCGCGGCGGGAAAGCCGCTGCCGCCCGCGCATGATTTCCACCGTCGTGCCCGGATAGTTGGACACCCAGGCGTACTCGCCCGTCAGCAGTCCGAACAGGACCGATTTGCCCACATTGGCCTGGCCCACCAGGACCACGGGGCCTGCGGCGGAAATAGCAGTGCGCGGCGACATGCAATCGTGTTGCAACTAGAGCCGTTCAGTATAGCAGAGCCGCCACACGATCTCGCGAAAAAAGTTATTGCCGCGCAGGAAGCCGTTAATTTGAACCACAAAGACACCACGGGCACAAAGGACCACAAAGGTCGCCTCTTTGTGGATCTTTGTGCTCTTGGTGCCTTGGTGGTTTAATTGCTCTCTTTCAGCAGCCGCTGCAGCTCGTCCTTCATTTGGCCGAGCGCCCGGGCGGCGGCCGGGTCGTCGATCAGGTTCTTCATCTCGTACGGATCGGCCTGGAGATCGTACAGCTCGTCCATGCCCTGCAGCTCGGTGTAGTGCGTGTATTTCCAGCGCGGGGTGCGAACACCTTGCCAGGTGGGCGTGCGCTGGAACTGCTGCTCCTGGAAATATTCGATCAGGAAAGATTTCCGCCAATCCTTCACGCCGCCTTTCAGCAGCGGCAGCAGCGAGCGCCCCTGCATCTGCTTCGGCGGCCTCACGCCGCCCAGTTCCAGGAAAGTTGGCGCCAGGTCGATGTTCAGCGCGTCCTGCTCGATCTTGGTGCCCGCCTTGATTAGCTTCGGATAGCGGACGAGCAACGGGTCGCGGATGGATTCCTCATACGACCAGCGCTTGTCGCCCAGCTTGTGTTCGCCCCAGAAGTAGCCGTTGTCGCTCGTGAAGACCAGCATGGTGTTGTCGAGCTGGCCGGTCTCCTCAAGAGCCTTGAAGATCATTCCCACGCCGTCCTCGACGGCCATCAGGGCGCGAAGCTGGTTGCGGATCAACTGCTCGCCACTCGACACGGCTTGCTGCTTCTTTGCGGCCTGCTTCTTCGCCGCCTGCTTCTTGGCGGCTTCGGCCGGGACTTCGCGGGTCAGCGCCGGCTTGCCTTCCAGCGTGTCGTCGCAGTTGGGGCGGCGGGGAATCGGGTCGTTCGCATACCAGTCCTGGTGCCGCTCGGCGGAGGTAAACGGCCCGTGCACCGCCTTGTGTGCCAAATAGAGCGCGAACGGCTTCTGGCGCGCGCGTTTTACGAAGTCCAGCGTGTGCTGGTTCAGGATGTCCGTTATGTAGCCGTTCACCTGCCCGGACTTGCCGTCCACGTTGATCTCGGGGTTCACGTAGACGCCCTGGCCGCGGAAGCTGACCCAGCGGTCGAAGCCGGGGCGCGGCATGTCGTCGTTGCCCATGTGCCACTTGCCCACGTAGGCGGTTTCGTAGCCGCTGTCGTGCAGCAGGCGCGGGAAGGTCACCAGCTTGTGGCTCAGCTCGTTGTTGTTGCCATTGCCGGTGACGCCGTGCGCGTGCGCATACCGGCCGGTCAGAATGCTGGCGCGGCTGGGCGAGCACAGCGACGTGGTGACGAAATAATTGGCGAACAGGGCGCCCTCGCGCGCGATGCGGTCGATATTCGGCGTCTTGACGAAGGGATGGCCCATCGAGCCGAGCGCATCCCACCGCAGGTCGTCCATCAGGATGAAGACAATGTTGGGGCGGGCGGCCGGCGCGGCTGCCGCCAACCGCCCCGCGCACAACGCCGATCCCGCCAGCAGGCGCGTCGCTTCGCGCCGGTTCATCAAACAGCGATCAGGCATGGCTCATTCACCTCCGTGACAAGCTGCAAGGTTGCAGGCTACGGGCTAGGCCGCCGTAACCTCCGGCCTGCAGCCAGCAAACCGACGAGATGCTAACACACTATTCCGGCAAGGCCCTGCCCCTTGATATCCGCGGAGAGGAAGTCAATCGAGCGCCGCGCCGCACCGCGCGTCCGGCTGTTCATCCGCTATTTGCCTTCAATCTGAAAGTCGTCGAAGTAGGTGACGCTGTCGGCCTTGGTCCACAGCCCGACCTTTCCCGCGTCCTGGAACGTGGAGTCTTCCACGTCAAACAGCTTCTGGCCGTCAAAGTAAACGGTAAAGAGGTTGCCCTGAAACGTTACTTTCAGCGTGCTCCACTTTCCGGAGGGGACGGGGTGCTTTACGCCGTAGGTCTTCGACGGGGTTCCCTTGGGGGCTAGCGCGGTCCGCGTGCCCTTTTCAAGCTTGTAAAGGACGACGTTGTTCTCCAGCGCATTGGCCCGGGCGATGTAATAGTTGTCCGGGTCGCGGTACCGCCAGACCATGCCGCAGGCCTGGTCCCCGGCGCCCGCCACCGGCTTGCACTTTACTGTGAGCGCGCCGTCCTTCAGATTGGCCTTCTCATAGATCGCCAGCGGGAACCGGCCGCCGGTCTTATCGTCGGAAACCTGGGCAAACACGTTCGGCTGGCTGGGCGCCGTGTCGTCCTTCATGACTTCCCACTTGGGGGCGCCGCCGGTGTGCGTCATTGCCACCGTCCAGCCGCGCGGAACGGCTCCGGGCTTTGCGGAGTCGAAGTTGATCGTTTGAGCAGCGGCGGAAACCGCTGCCAGAGCGAGCAGAGCAACGAGCCTCGGTTTCATGATTTCTCTCCTTGCCGGGCGGCCCGTCGCCCCGGCGACGGCCGCCCCTACATTTTGAAATCGCCATGTGGCCGCCATTAGAAGGTAAACCGTCGCCCGGGCTAGCGGTCGATCAACTGCACGGGAATCGGCACGGTGGCCGGAACCGGCTGGCCGCGCAGGTAAGCGGCCACGGTTTGGACGGTCTTGCGGCCGATCTCGCCGGGCTGCTGCGCGATGTCGCCCTTGAGCGCCGTGCCGCGGCGGATGGCGTCGCGGGCCTCCGGTGTGGCGTCAAAGCCGACCACCACCAGCCCCTTGCGGC
>Ga0315282_10009712_pt1 | contig 15251 bp, 16 predicted proteins | sample YL17G07_20_MG_FD_203693 | JGI IMG/M metagenome (GOLD analysis project Ga0315282, IMG submission 203693) | Sediment microbial communities from Yellowstone Lake, YNP, Wyoming, USA - YL17G07_20 | ecosystem: Environmental > Aquatic > Freshwater > Lake > Sediment | place: USA: Wyoming | collected... | reverse complement strand
AGATGATTCATTGATATGTATTGTGGAACAGCCTTTTGACGTGGTAGCCATCGAAAAAACGGGTGAGTATAGAGGACTTTATCACGTGCTTGGCGGCTCCATCTCGCCGATTGAGAACATAGGACCGGATGAGATCAGGATAAAGGAGCTGCTGGACCGGGTATGCAAGGGCAGTATAAAAGAGATAATAGTGGCAACGAACCCTAATATTGAAGGCGAGACGACTGCCATGTATATATCAAAGATAATTAAGCCGCTGGGTATAAGAGTTACGAGAATTGCAAGTGGTCTGCCGGTTGGCGGTGATCTTGAATATGCTGATGAAATCACGCTCGGGAAGGCAATGTTAGGGCGGCGTGAGCTTTAATCTTAAATAGTATTAATAATTATTGTTATTTGAATTATAATTTAACCAAAGAGGTGATTGGTTTGGAGCAAATGGTAGAAGTAAGATGGCACGCGAGAGCAGGCCAGGGCGCGGTGACTGCGTCGAAGTACCTGGCAGAATCAGCTATGGATGAAGGGTTTTACATCCAGGCTTTTCCTGAATATGGTGCGGAGAGGAGAGGCGCACCGATAAAGTCGTTCACCCGTATCAGCGAGAAGCCAATAAGGGTTCACAGTCAGATATACAATCCAAATGTTGTCTTAATACTTGATCCCTCGCTTGTGGGTTCAAACGAAATTACCGAGGGATTGCGGAAGGGCGGCAAGATTATCGTTAATACCACGAAATCGCCGGAAGAGATAGCAAAGAAGTTGGGCATCTCTGACGAGTTTGAGGTTCATACTTTGGATGCCACCGGAATTGCCAATGAGACCATTGGGAGACCGTTTCCGAATATGCCCATGCTTGCGGCTTTTATAAAAGTGACGGGCTTACTAAGCTTAGAAAAGGTGATGGAAAGGACAAGGAAGGAGCTCTCAAAGAGATTTAACGAGAAAATTATTAATGGCAATCTTGAAGCGGTAAGACGCGGTTACCAGGAGGTTAATTGATGTCCATGTTTGATGTTAATAAGAAGCATGGTTGGAAGGATATACCGATAGGTGGTATTATCCCAGAGGGAGGCACTGCCACTAAATATAAAACAGGTGAATGGAGAACCGAGCGCCCTGTGTGGGACAAGGAAAAATGTTCGCAATGCATGCTGTGTTTTATCTTTTGTCCTGACAATTCGATAGAAGTAAAAGACGAAAAGATGGTCGGGATCGATTATGAGCATTGTAAAGGCTGCGGCATATGTGCGAAAGAGTGCCCCAGAGCTGCCATCTGCATGGAGACCGATCCCAAATATTCTGAATAGACTGGAGAAGAAGATGGGTAAGAAATTTGCACAGACGGGAACTACTGCTGTTGCACTTGCGATGAAGCAGATTAATCCGGACGTTGTTGCTGCATATCCAATCACGCCGCAGACTGCCATTGTCCAGGATTTCGCATTATTTGTGGCAAACGGCGAGGTGGATACCGAACTTATAACAGTTGAGAGCGAGCATTCTGCCATGAGCGCCTGTGTCGGCGCATCAGCTGCGGGGGCCAGGGTCATGACTGCTACCTCGTCGAACGGCCTTGCATTTATGTGGGAGGTGCTGTACATAGCATCCGGACTGCGCCTTCCAATAGTAATGGTTGATGTTAACCGGGCGCTGAGCGGCCCGATTAATATTCACTGTGATCACAGCGACAGCATGGGTGCTCGTGACAGCGGTTGGATACAGATATTTTCGGAAACATCGCAGGATGCATATGATAATGTGATTCAGGCAGTCAGGATTGCCGAGCACAAGGATGTGATGCTGCCGGTGATGGTGATGATGGATGGCTTCATTATCAGCCACGGGATCGATATGTTCGAGATACTTGAGGATGATCAGGTCAAGAAGTTCATCGGCGAGTACAAGCCTGGATTTGCGCTGCTAAACCCGGGTAAGCCAGTAACTATGGGAGCATTTGATCTTTTTGACTATTACTTCGAGCACAAGCGTCAGCAGGCAGAGGGTATGGAGAATGCCAGACAGGTGATAGTCGAGATCTCAAAGAGATACTCAGATCTCTCAGGTAGGAAGCAGGAGCTCTACAGGGGCTATTACCTCGATGATGCGGAGATAGCTGTTGTCGCGTTGGGCTCGTCTGCTGGCACTATAAGGGACGTCGTTGATGAGATGAGGGCAGAGGGACACAAAGTTGGCTTGATGAGCCCACGAGTTTACAGGCCATTCCCAAATGTTGATTATGCTGAGGCACTTAAGAATAAGCTAGTCGTGGGGGTCCTTGACAGGTCGGATTCATTTGGTGGGAATGGGGGTCCTCTGTACACTGAGCTTCGTTCAGCATTGTACGAATATGAGAAGCGACCGAAAATTATAGACAGGATATATGGTCTTGGTGGGCGTGATTTTAAGGCTGAGGATGCGCGTTCCTACCTGGATGAGCTGATGGAGATAGCAGGTGGCAAAAAACAGTACAGCGCAGTTTCTTATTTAGGTGTAAGGGAGTAGGTGACATAGATGGCAACGTTAAAGGAATTGACAAAAAAAGAGGCGAGGTTCACCTGTGGACACAGGATGTGCCCGGGATGCGGCGCGCCCATAATTTTCAGACAGGTACTGCTTGCGATTGATGAGCCAGTCATCGTAGGCGTCGCAACGGGATGTCTTGAGGTTTCTACCACGATCTTTCCGTTTACTTCTTGGAATATACCTTATATTCACAATGCATTTGAAAATGCGGCATCAACCATCAGCGGAGCAGAGACAGCCTACAGGGCGTTTGTTAAAAAGGGAAAGATCAAGGATAAAATCCACTTTATGGCGGTTGGTGGTGACGGAGCATCATATGACATAGGGCTTCAGATGATATCGGGCGCTTTTGAGCGCGGACACGATATGGTCTATGTCTGTTATGACAACGGTGCCTACATGAATACCGGCATACAGCGCTCAAGCGCTACACCTTACTGCGCGAACACTACCACCAGCCCTGTCGGGACTCTTGTCCCTGGTAAGCTCCAGAAGAAAAAAGATCTGACGAAAATATTTGCCGCGCACAACATACCGTATGTGGCCCAGGCAAGCCCGTCTCACTGGAAGGACCTGATGGATAAGGTGAAAAAAGCATTTGATGCTGAAGGACCAGCGTTCCTAAACGTGATCTCTCCTTGCCCGCTCGGCTGGAGATGCGACCAGAGCGAGACAATCGCACTTGCAAAGGAAGCGGTAACCAGTTGCTTCTGGCCGCTTTATGAGGTCGAAAACGGAAAATACAGGATAACCTACAAGCCAAGAGAGAAGACTCCTGTTGCGGACTGGCTTAAGAAACAGGGAAGGTTTGCCCATCTGTTCAAGCCTGGAAATGAGCATCTGCTTGAAGAGATACAAGCCTATGTCGATGCAGAATGGGAACAGCTCCAGAAGTTGGCTGAGCTGTAAGAAGGAACAAATATGAGAATTCTTATTGACAGCGATGATGCTGGAGCATCCCTTAAAAATACAATAATTGATCATCTGAATAGCAAGAGTATCGATGTCTTAGATCTGGACTTTGCAAGGGGTTCAAATAAGGTTAACTATCCCGAAATTGGCTATAATCTTGCTCTCAGATTGAGGGATGAGAATTTAGACAGGGGCATCCTGATATGCGGAACAGGGCTTGGGATGGCGATGATCGCCAATAAGGTGAAGGGAGTGTATGCCGGTCCCTGTCATGATGTCTATTCGGCAGAGCGGTTGAGAAAAAGCAATAACGCACAGATTATCACGATGGGCGCGAGGGTTATCGGCTCAGAGCTCGCGAAGAAGATCATAGACGCCTGGCTTGAGAGTGAATTCGAGGGAGGCAAATCCACCCCTAAAGTTGAGATGATGCACATATTAGAGGAGAGATCTTTTGGTCAAACAAAGGAAAGATAGGACAAAAGGATTGAAGGTTTATGCAGAAAATAATAAATAACCCGAGAGATGTTGTTGATGAAATGCTCTTAGGCTATCTTAGAGCTAATTCTGATATCGTTGCATTGAAAGAAAATAGCAGAGTTTTGAAGTACAGTCATGCCCCGATACCCAATAAAGTTGGTCTGGTAAGCGGAGGTGGTTCAGGGCATAAACCAGCTTTTATTGGATATATAGGAAGAAATGCACTAGATGCAGTAGCAGTTGGAGAGATATTTACTTCCCCGCCGGCTCAGATGTTCTATGATGCGTTCAGGTCAGTTGATTCTGGTTCGGGTGTGGCATGTCTGTATGGAAACTTCGCTGGGGATAATATGAACGTAAGACTTGCAATGGAAATGGCAAAGGATGACGGGATAGAGGTCAAAACTGTGGTGGCTAACGATGACGTCCCTTCTGCATCTAAAGATCAAAGGAATAAGAGGCGCGGTGGTGCTGGGGAAGTATTAATGTGGAAAGTTGGTGGCGCCAAAGCTGCTCAGGGTGCTAATTTAGGTGAAGTAGTTGCTGTTGCCCAGAAGGCAATCAATAATACCCGAAGCATCGGTATAGGGTTATGGCCGTGCACAATCCCTGAGGTTGGTCATCCCAATTTCACTATTGAAGATGGCAGCATGGCAATTGGAATAGGCCATCATGGTGAGCCAGGCCTTGAAATCGCCAGTCTTGAAAGCTCAGAAAACATAGCGAAAAGACTTACCGATATGATAATACCTGACCTGCCGTTTAATTCTAAAGATGAGGTAGTGATCCTGTTATCCGGGCTTGGCGCAACTCCAGTGATGGAGCTGTACATCCTCTTTAAGGATATCAGCCAGGTCTTAAGTGAAAACGATATAGGTATCTATAGTGCTTACGTGGGGAACTTCTTTACTTCACTTGACATGGCAGGTGCGACCCTGACAATAATGAAGGTTGACGATGAGCTGAAAGATTGTGTTGATTACGAAATCGACTCCGTTAGCTGGAAACAGTTTGGAAGGAAGTGAGATGGAGAAGTTTAATGCCAGGGAAGGTAGCAGAATAGTTATCGATATAGCAAGAGCGGTTGAAGAAAATGTGCAATATTTGAGCGAAATTGACGGTGCCATTGGAGATGGAGACCATGGTGTGAACCTTAATAAAGGCTTTGCAATTTGCAAAAAAGAGCTGGAGGAAAACCCGGGTGATATGAGCTATGGCTTGAGGACTTTAGCTAAGGTGTTGATGGTGAATATCGGTGGGTCAATAGGGCCTTTATATGGTTCCTTTTTTAGAGCCATGTCAAAAGTATGTGAGAATAATGAATACATCGATGGTTCTCTGTTCAGGGAGATGTTGAACTCAGGTCAGTCTGCTATCGTATCGATTGGGAATGCGAAAGTTGGGGACAAGACGCTTCTGGATACTCTTGTTCCTGCTACTGAAGCTTTTAACACGCAGATGGAAGAAAGTGGTGGTTTTAGCGAAGCCCTCGATGCAATGGTTAATGCAGCGAAAGGGGGGCGTGATTCCACAAAGAATATGGTTGCCAAATTGGGGCGCGCAAGTCAGTTGGGAGACCGTTCACTCGAAATGCTGGACCCAGGTGCCGTCTCATGTTTTTTAATACTGGAGTCGATCTCACGCTCTATAAAAGTCTTATTAGAACAAGTGGATACTGTTTAGGTAATGGTTTTTACGACTTTTTCGGACAGACGAGGTGCTTTTATAATCTTTTCTCCGAATTTTTCAGGTTTAACAGGTTCTTGAACATAAGTTCCTTAATTGTTAATATAGCTTCTTAAAATTTGAACAGAGCATTAATATGTCAATAGTTGTTCAAAAGTTCGGTGGCACTTCTGTCACTGCCGAAGAAAATATAATTAACGTTGCCAGAAAAGTAATTAAGACAAGGTCTTCTGGCAAGGATGTCGTAGTAGTGGTCTCGGCTATGGGCAAGACGACAAATACGCTTCTGGAAATGGCGCACAGGATAAATCCTAACCCATATAAGAGAGAGCTTGACATGCTTACATCAACTGGGGAGCAGGTGAGCATTGCGCTCCTGACAATGGCCATTCAAGCTCAGGGATATGACGCCATATCCTTTACCGGTAACCAGGTTGGCATTTTGACCGATAATGCTTATACAAAAGCAAAGATAATAGATATCAAAAAGGACAGGATCCTCAAAGAGCTTTCAGATGGCAAGATAGTGGTTGTCGCTGGTTTTCAGGGTGTGACGGAAGATGGTGAAATAACCACGCTTGGTCGTGGCGGTTCGGATACCACCGCAGTTGCTCTGGCTGCAGCCCTGAAAGCGGAGTATTGCGAAATTTTTACCGATGTGGATGGAGTATTCACGGCGGATCCAAATGTTGTGCCTGAAGCCAGGAAACTGCACGTGGTTTCCTATGAAGAGATGCTGGAGATGTCATCTTCTGGGGCTAAAGTTCTGCAACTTCGTTCGGTTGAGTTCGGCAGGATGTACAAGGTATTAATTCACGTGCGTTCAACTTTTAACGATGAGCAGGGCACGTGGGTTATAGAGGAGGACGAAAGAATGGAGAAAGCGATTATTAGTGGTGTTACCTATGATAAGAATCAGGCAAAAGTTACGATTTATGGGCTTCCTGATGTCCCGGGGATTGCTGCTAGGGTTTTTCAAACTCTTGCAGATGCCAATATAAACGTGGACATGATAATTCAAAATGTGAGCAAGGGCGAGCACTCTGACATATCTTTCACGGTGGACAAAGAGGACTTAAACCAGACCTTAGAGGTCATGGGTAAAGTACAAAATGATCTCGGCGCCACATCAGTTGATTTTGATAAGGATATTGCAAAGGTGTCGCTAGTTGGTGCCGGCATGCGGACAAATCCTGGCGTTGCGGCTTCAATGTTCACGGCTCTTGCTGAGAGCAAGATTAATATCGAGATGATAAGCACTTCGCCGATAAAGATCTCCTGTGTTATCCGCAGGGATGAGGTCGAGAAGGCGATTAAATCAATTCACCAGAAGTTTGAGCTGCAAAAGGATATGCGCTCTGATGAATATGTCAAGAGGATGAAATAACATATGAGGGAATTTACGCTTGCGATCGCTGGTGCTACAGGGGCAGTGGGTGAGAAGATGGCCCAGGTGCTTCAGGAGAAGAAAATAAGACCCACGAAAATTAAGATGCTTGCATCAAGCCGTTCAGCTGGGAGGATAAAAAGGTTTTACGATCAGGATGTAATAGTAGAGCTTCTGGATGAGAATTCATTTAAGGGAGTAGATTTTGCCCTGTTTTCCGCTGGAGGTGATGTCTCAAGGCAGTTTTCACCCATTGCAGCTAGGGGCGGTGCGGTCGTGATCGATAATAGCAGCGCGTTTCGAATGGACGACGACGTGCCCCTGGTGGTACCAGAAGTGAACCCGGAAGACGCTTTCAAGCACAAAGGCATAATTGCAAATCCGAACTGCTCAACTATTCAGATGGTAGTGGTACTTAAACCGATTCACGATGCCTTCGGGATTAAAAGAGTAGTTGTATCCACCTACCAGTCGGTTTCAGGAACGGGCTGGGAAGCCGTACTGGAGCTTCGTTCCCAGGTGGAAAAAATTATGAAGAATGAACCCTTAGATCCCCCAAAGGTTTATTCACGACAGATTGCCTTTAACGTTCTCCCGCAGATCGATAGCTTTCTTGAGAACGGCTATACCAGGGAAGAGATGAAGATGGTGAACGAGACCAGGAAGATCATGCACGTGCCTGATATGCGCATAACGGCAACTACTGTCAGGGTTCCGGTATATTTTTCGCATTCTGAGAGCGTTAACCTTGAGTTGGAAAGACATGTCACTCAGAAGGATATCGCAGAGGTCCTCGAGTCTGCTCCAGGTGTGAAGGTTATGGATGATTTTGTGAACAATAGATATCCGACCAATCTTGATGCAACCGAGACTGACTTGAGTTACGTCGGACGCATCAGACAGGATTTCTCGATAGAAAACGGCATCAATCTCTGGATAGTATCCGATAATTTGAGAAAGGGCGCAGCGACCAACGCAGTTCAGATCATGGAACTTTTTTTAAAGGATTAGCTGGAGAAGTGCAAATATATATAGCTGTCATAGGTGGGGCATTTTGTCCAAAAGAGGTGGAACAAGATGCTTATCAGGTCGGACGTGAAATTGCAAGGCGAGGAGCCTGGCTGGTTTGCGGTGGTCTGACAGGAGTGATGAACGCGGCTGCGAAGGGAGCAAAGGATGCTGGTGGCTTTAGCATCGGAATTCTCCCTAATGATGACAGGACAGGGGCAAGCCCATATCTTGATGTCAGTATTCCCACTGGGATTGGTTTTGCGCGAAATCTTATAGTAATCTTGTCCGCGGATGCCATAATTGCGATAGATGGCGAGAGCGGTACGCTCTCGGAGATTGGATACGCGCTTCGATATAATAAACCCGTGATTGGATTGCATACCTGGGACCTCATTTCATATTCAGGAAGATGTGCGGATATCATCACCGCTGATGACCCCAAGCAGGCAGTTGATCTTGCCGTTAGGGCTGCGAGGAGTAGATCTTGAGAAAAGTCTCTATTGTGCGATGCGAGAGTTACGAGTTTAACCTTCTTGACTCAGCGATAAGAAGATCTATTGAACTGGCAGTGGGAGGCGACCTGGGGATAAAGCAGGGTGATAGAGTTTTGATCAAACCCAATCTGCTTTGCAGGGCCACTCCAGACAAAGCAATAACCACTCATCCCGAATTTGTGAGGTCCATCATCCGGCTTGTTCGTGAGTACGGAGGTGAACCTGTTGTTGGGGACAGTCCCGGTATCAGGCAACCAAGGCAACTAAAAGCTATATGGGAGGAGTCAGGAATTAAGAGGATATGTGATGAGGAGGCTGCAAAACTTGTAAGTTTTGAAACTGAATACGGTGAAATTGAAATTGGCAGTGGAAAGCTCCTTAAAAAAATGCCGATATCAAAGGCTGTTCTGGATTCTGATTATATTATTACCCTGCCCAAACTAAAAACACATGATTTAATGTACTTTACGGGCGGGATTAAAATAATATTTGGCTGTGTGCCAGGCCACAATAAGTTTCTTTTCCATATAAAATTGGAGACAAGGGAAAACTTTGCCAATATGCTCATTGATCTGTATAGTGCTATAAAGCCAGACCTTGTCGTAATGGATTCTATCTTAGCAATGGAAGGTAATGGGCCCTCAAATGGTGATCCAAGAAATCTTGGACTGATTTTTACAAGCCGGGACTCCCTTGCTCTGGATGTAATTGCCTCCAGCGCTGTTGGATATGATCCGTGGGAAATCTTAACAAATAAGACAGCCAGGGAACGTGGTTTGATCAGTGATATAGATGAGATAGGGGTGGCCGGAGAGTCTTTAAGCAACGTTTTTATCAGTGACTTCAAAAAGCCGCTATCGCGTCAAGTTACTCAATCAGTGCCAAGGTTTCTATGGTATTTTATGCGGAATATAGCGAGCCCAAAGCCGGTGGTCATACACGATACTTGTGAAGGTTGCAATACCTGCGTGAATAGCTGTCCTGCGAAGGCGATGTATTGGGAAGATGGCAGGATTTACATAGATTATGATAAATGCATTCGCTGCTATTGCTGTGATGAGGTATGCCTGTACAGGTCGATTGAGCTCAGACCGCACCCGCTTACAAAGCCATTCCTGTCTCGAATGAATAAGAGGAAAGTGATCTCGTCTTGAAAGTCCTTGTTGCTCCTGACAAGTTTAAGGGGAGCCTCAGCGCTAAACAGGTCGCATCTGCAATCAAGAAAGGAATAGTCCGCGCGATGCCCAATGCCGTTGTTGAGGTCTGTCCTATGGCGGATGGAGGCGAGGGCATGGTCGAAGCGCTGTTGGAGTCGCTTGATGGTAAGCGCAAGGAAGTGGTGGTCACGGGACCCATGGGTGAAAAAGTTAATAAGGCTGGATATGGAATTCTACCTGGAAGTATCGCTGCGATCGAGATGTCGTCCGCAGCCGGGCTCTGGATGGTACCCGAAGGTAAGAGAAATCCCATGCTGGCTACTACATATGGCGTCGGTGAGCTCATAAGAGATGCTCTTGCTGAAGGCGTCAAAAAGATAATACTCGGAATAGGTGGCAGTGCTACTAACGACGGTGGCACAGGCATGGCAAAAGCGCTTGGAGTGAGGTTTATAAGTGACCATGGTGAGGAGCTGGGATATGGAGGGCAAATTCTTGCCAGGATAAGAAAAATAGATATGCGCGGGCTGGATGCAGGCATGAGGAACGTCGAGATACTGGCGGCTTGTGACGTGACCAATCCGCTATATGGAGAGAACGGTGCAGCCTATGTATATGCGCCGCAAAAGGGAGCCAACTCGAAGATGATCAGGGAGCTTGACGATGGATTGCGTAATTTCGCATGGGTCATCAAAAATGATCTGGGCATGGACGTCGCAGATATTCCCGGTGCCGGTGCTGCTGGTGGAATTGGGGCAGGGCTGGTGGCCTTTCTTGGCGCCAGGCTTATACCGGGTGTTGAGATAGTAGCTGAGACGGTCGGTCTCAGGGAAAAGATGAGAGGAGCTGATGTGGTGGTGACGGCCGAGGGTAAGATCGATGGCCAGACACTTTCCGGTAAGACCCCTTTTGGAGTTGCCAGGATAGCGAAAGAGATGGGGATACCAGTGATCGCATTTGCAGGCAGCGTGAAAGAGGATGCTCACTCTTTTCATGATAATGGTATTGTTGCGATGTTCTCGATTTCAGATGGGCCTATTTCGCTGGATGAATCAATGAAAAAAGCTGAAGAATTGCTGGAAAGAAGCGCGGAAGAGGTTTTCAGGTTGATGAATCTGAACCTGTCAGTGAAAAGATGAAGATCATGATCCTTGGTTCGGGTGGGACTTTCTCAATTCCAAGAGCGTGTTGCGGTTGTGCGGTATGCTCAGAGGCCAGGCAGAAGGGAGTTCCATATGCACGCGGTGGCCCATCCATCTTTTTAGAGGATTTAAAACTTGTAATTGATACACCAGATGATCTAAATCAACTGGTTAACCGCGAATGGATCATGCAGATCGACGGCATAATGTTTACCCACTGGCACGGAGATCATACCTATGGGCTCAGGATAATAGAGCGCATTGGACGTGACATCGTAAATTCAAGATATTATCCTACAAACGTGTATATAACTGATGACCTTTACGATGATCTCAGCGAAATGGATATGTGCTTCAAGTTTTATGAGAATCTGGGTCTTGTTAATTCAGTAAGGCTGATGGATGGAGAAGCATTTAGGTTAGGCAATATCGATATAACTCCAGTAAAGTTGAAGCCAGCAAGGTTTGGCGAAATAAATTTTTATGAGCAGTCAATCTATGCATATATCTTTGAAGAGTCGGGGAAACGAGTGCTCTTCTGTCCGGACCACATGACGCAGCTTCCGATTGAGGATATCGAGCCGGGATTCGATGCTTCTTTTTTTGAGTGCGGTTATTTTGAGAACTTCGGGAATGGTGAGCTTCTGCCAAAGGACCACTGGCTCCGCTGGAGGCTTTTACCGTTTGATAGACAACTGGAGTTGATTGACGAGTTGAAGTCAAAGATGACCATAATATGCCATCTCGAGGATGTCTGGGGAAGGAATTATGATGATTACCTCAGGTTAGAGCAGCAAAACAGGTCGAAGAACATCACTTTTGCAATCGATGGAATGATTGTGGAGATATAATAAAAGTCTAGCGCTATCCTGTTCTTTTAGAGTGCAACTTTAATATAATTATCTAAATGAAGATTGGCATTTTCACAAATAATTACAGGCCGCTCATATCTGGAATCACGACCTCGATATCGCTTTCGATGGCCGAGCTGAGGAGGAGGGGACACGAGGTCTATATCTTTGCTCCTGACTACCCGGATTACGTTGATGATGATCCATGTATTTTCCGTTATCCCTCGATATCAACGCACCTTCACCCCAACTTCAGAATACCGATCTCGTTCTCGCTGCAGGTCGATAGGAAGATAAAGAATATCGGGATTGAGATAGTTCATTCACAGCATCCTTTTGCCTTGGGTCCCCACGGATATCATTTAGGGAGGCGGTCGGGGATTCCGATTGTGTTCACTTATAATTCGATTTACGAAAACTTTTCGTATAATGTTCCGCTGCCAAAACCGATCGTTGACTGGTACTCGATTAACCAGAGCATAAATTTTTCAAATAAATGCGATCTCGTCATAGCCCCGACTCAGGCGGTTGCTGATTTGATCAAGATGCGTGGAGTCAAAAAGCCAGTTAGGGTGATCCCAAGCGGGGTAGATTCTTCCTATATAAGGAGAGCTGACCCGAAGCGAGTCCCGAAGAGGTATCCGCAGTTGATGGACAAAAAGATCTTGCTTTATGTGGGCAGGACATCTGCGGAAAAGGGGGTCGACTTTCTGGTCAGGGTTTTTTCAAAAATTGTGGAGAAGAAAGACGATGTATATTTCATAATAGTGGGCTCACCGGATACAGCGGAGATACCAAGGCTGGTAATTGAGCTGGGCCTGACCGATAGAACAATTATGGTTGATGATGTTTCCTATGAAGAGGTATTTGATTATTACCTGGCAGCTGACATTTTCGTTTTCGCCTCATATGGTGAGACCCAGGGCCTGGTGCTTACGGAATCTCTGAGTGCAGGCCTGCCAGTGGTTGCGGTAAAAGCTATTGGTGTTAGCGAGGTTGTAGATAATAATGTCAGTGGGATTCTGGTTGAGAGGGATGAAAATTTGTTTTGTTATAAACTCTGTGAGTTGTTAGATGATTCAGGACTTTTAGATAAGCTTTCAAAAAATGCGTTAGCGAGTTCAAGGAAATATTCAATTCATGATGTAACAGCGCAATTAGAAGAAATATACATGAGATTACTTGAAGAATATGATCACGTTTAAAATGTGCTCTTTAGGCGATTATCTCAGGGTGCTGGTCGAAAGGCTTTGGGCACGTGGAGCTATGGCAGTATTTTTATTCATTACGGCAGCGACAATGATTAAAACTGCGCCGGCTAACAGAACAGCCCATCCCCATTGTAGTTGAGCGAAATGTAATGACAGCCTGCCTAGCTCCCTAAACGGGTCATCAATAAGCTTGGGCTCTAACATAGAGCTGGCCTTTGCAGCGCGAATTTTGAAGTTTGCAAAGGAATAGATCATGACTCCTATTGAACCAATGCTAGTAAGCAAAAGCCATTTGTATCTCTTCAGGAACATTAGCACTAAACTTGCAACCCCAAGAACCATAAGGATTGTGCTATCCATTTTGCTGTTTTGAAAGTAGTTGAGATTACCCATGATTGGAAGGGCAATGACTGGTGCAAAGACTCCAATGAAGAGCACGGCAGAGCCGATTATACCGAGAATGAGTTTCTTATTCATAGCTATCTCATCTCCTTCTAAATTATATCATCTAATTATATATATACTGAATGTTACAAATTCAAAATAAAGTTTATTACAGGCTGGATAATGTTTTGAGTATAATAAACATATTTGTTCCCAAGGGAGAAGGCGCATGCTGGGGAAGATCATAAGAAACTGCCTCATCTTTGGAATAGTGAAATTATATGGTTGGTGTTTACTGTTGTAAATAGAGGGGAAGTTGGATAATCAGTTGCATAAGGATGCGTAACGATTTAAAATTTCAGCGTTTCATTCTTTTCTTCTTCAAGAGGTGCGGCTGATGTTCTTTGCGAGCAGACTTCAAAACATCAGGGTAATGGATAGCGCTGGGGAGTTGTCAGGATATGTCAAGGACCTGACAGCGACATTTTCCAAAAAATACCCCAGGATCACATCAATTTTGATCAAGCGCATGTTTGCGCCTGATGTGCTGGTCTCATGGAACCAGATTCGCAGCTTTGAGGAGTCCGAGGTCTTCCTTTCCTGCAAGAAAGATGAAATCGAGCATATTGAGTTGAAAGAGGATGAGGTCCTGATAATAAAGGACATTCTCGATAAACAGATCGTGGATACAGAGGGTAAAAAACTGATAAGGGTACAGGATATAAAGCTCGCCCGCATCGGTTCCGGTATCAGGGTCGTCGCTGTGGATATCAGCAGTACATCCGTTCTTCGCAGGCTCGGCCTTGGTTTTTTGGCTGACTGGATCGCTACCAGGATCAAGCCGAATCTTATAGATTGGGCTAATGTTGAGTTGATCGGGAGCAATGTTCACAACGTAAAACTCACAGTTGCCCATGAAAAGTTAAAACTTTTACATCCTGCGGATATTGCCGATCTGGTTAATGAGATGGCTCCGGGTCAGCGAACCGCTGTCCTGTCCTCGCTTGACAGCGAGGTTGCCGCTGATGCTCTGGGAGAGATGGAGGACAGCTATCAGGCGAACGTCATTTCGGATATGGAGAGCGAAAAGGCTTCCGATATCCTCGAAGAGATGGATCCGGATGAAGCTGCTGATTTGATTGCAGATCTACCTGAAGAAAAAGCCGAAGAGCTTTTGGATTTAATGGAGGAAGAAGAGGCGCGTGAGATTCGACAGCTGCTTCAATATCCCGAGGATACCGCTGGCGGAATCATGACTACCGAGTATTTTGCCATAAACGATAATCTGGCGGTAAGCGAGGCGCTGGATCTAATCAGGAAACACAAACCTGAAGCCGAGTCCATTTATTACGTTTATGTTGTTGATGATAGCAATCGCCTGCGCGGCGTTATTTCTCTGGTCGACCTCGTGACCGGTTTGCCGGAAGTCCGCATCTCAGCGATCATGAACGAGAATGTGGTCAAGGTTGGACTTACGACAAAGCATTACGAGGTTGCAAAAGTCGTGGCGAAATATAACTTGCTGGCTGTACCCGTGGTTGATGAAAATAATACGCTTATGGGTATTGTCACGGTTGATGACGCTATTGACATAGTCATCCCTACTGCTTATAAAAAGAGGATTCCAAGAATTTATTCTTAAATTCTATTAATGAGTTTGGATTTCCGGGCTCATTACAAATTTGGCCTAGGTTAGATATTTTAAAGATATATCTTTCCATTTTCGTTAGAAATTAAAGCACATGAACTTGTTTATGGAGCAGAAATGAACGTAATAAGGCGCGCAGCAAAAAAAATAAATTTTAGGAACATCATATTTTTCCTGTCAGTCTTAGGTCCGGGGATAATTACTGCCAATGTTGACAACGATGCCGGCGGGATAACAACCTATTCGCTTGCCGGTGCGCGCTATGGGTATTCGATGCTCTGGACGCTTATCCCCATAACGATTTTCTTGATCATAACCCAGGAGATGTGCTCGAGAATGGGTGCGGTCACAGGTAAGGGCCTCGC
>Ga0315282_10009710_pt1 | contig 15251 bp, 15 predicted proteins | sample YL17G07_20_MG_FD_203693 | JGI IMG/M metagenome (GOLD analysis project Ga0315282, IMG submission 203693) | Sediment microbial communities from Yellowstone Lake, YNP, Wyoming, USA - YL17G07_20 | ecosystem: Environmental > Aquatic > Freshwater > Lake > Sediment | place: USA: Wyoming | collected... | reverse complement strand
GATAGGATCTCAGGATTCGTCTGCCGGAAGAGATGGCGCTTTTCGCCTTCTCAAGTGTTTCCGCGTCATCCAAGAACTTGTTCATCAGGCTCTCCGCCCTCTCATGGAGTTCCTGATGCTGCAGCATGGAGAATCCACGCAGGAATTCCTCAAGTTCGTCCAAGGCGACGCTCCTCCTTTTCTTGGTCGCCCTATCGAAGACGGTGACCGTTGACGAGGAGACCTCCCTGCCACCTATTTCTATTCTCAGCGGTATCCCTAGGAACTCCCACTTGTAGAACTTGGCTCCAGGGGTTTCGTCTCTGTCGTCGAACTCCACCGTGAGGCCCATGTCCCTGAGCTTCTGCACGATTGCAACTGAGTACTCATGAACCCCCTCCGCCGGTATGGGTATCACGACTGCTTGAGTCGGCGCAACCTTGAACGGCAAGACCAGGCCCGAGTTGTCGCCGTGAACTGAGATGACTGCTGCCAGTATCCTGCTGATGCCTGGACCGAAGCAAGTCTGCTCCACCTTGTTCTTCCTACCCTCTGCATCAAAGTAGCCAACGTCGAAGGCCTCGCTGAAGTTTGTGCCTAGGTAATGCGTGGAGGCAACCTGAAGCGTGACGCCATCTGGCATTACCACATCGGCAGCGTACGTGTCCACCGCCCCCTTGAACTTGTCCCACTGAGGCCTTCGCAAGAACAGCACGGGGATAGCGAGTTCGCCTTCGATGACCTCCTGCATCGTGTTCTCGTCTTCCTCAACCTGCCTCATGGCTTCCTCCTTGGTCATGAAGGCATCATGAGCCTCTATCCAGAGGAACTCCCTTCCCCTGATGAGCGGCTTCGTGGCCTTCGTCTCGTGTCTGTACACGGACACACTCTGGTACAACTTCAGCGGCAGGTCGCTGGGGGATCTGATCCACTGCGAGTACATGTAGTAGAAGGCTGTTTCTGAGGTGGGCCTCAGGGCGTACCTGTTGGTGAGTTGCTGATCGCCGCCCATCGTCACCCAGAAGGTTTCGGGCTTGAATCCTTTCACATGCTCCGCCTCCTTGTCAAGGTTTTCCTCCGGGATGAGCACTGGGAACTGAGTGGGCTGGTGTCCTCCTTTCTCTAATCTATCTTCGAAGAACCGATAGACGGCTCTGACGATTTTCATGGCGTAGGGCCTGTAGACTACCATTCCCTTGATGTTGAACCTGTCGTCGATCAGCTCGGCCTGACGTATCACCGTATTGTACCAATGGGAGAAGTTTGAGATTCTGTCTACAGAGAAAGTGACTCTTGTCTGGTCGGATCCCACCATCTAAGGAAGTGCATACCTAAGAACCCTATATAAGAAGTCTGAGGGAGGCTTTCTTCTGCTCGGCGGAATCCCACATCCTCAGGTGATCTCTATGACACATTCGGATGCTCCATGTCCACCCTCTCAAAGCTAAGTCTTTTATGAGGATTGTGTTCACGGTGACTCTGGTTCGACAGTGCATCGGAGGATGTGATCCATGCTCGGACCACTCGTAGGAAGTGGCAGACTGACATTGAATCAGTAGTCGCCTCCTTCGACTCACTCAGACTGGCCGATGCTGTCTGTGGCATTCAGAGAAGCCATGCAGAGGATTGCGGACTGGGACGCTTGTTTGGGATGTGAACCCATTGGGGTCGCTCTAGGAGATTCGAGTGGTTCTTGGAGGAAAAGTTTTATCCTCAATGTGGGTGGGATGGGGGTAGCCCAAACCCACATTGACTGATGGAACAACAGGAAAAGTGTCAGTGATCGTCATTTCTCTGAACGCTGCCAAGACCATAGAGGGGACATTGCAGTCTCTGTGCAGACAGGGATACAATGACAGGGAGACAATCGTAGTTGATGGTGGAAGTGCGGACTCTACTGTTAGCATAGCAAGACAGTATGCGAACAAGATAGTCGTATCTGAACCGGGTTTCGCGGTGCAATATGAAGCTGGGAGAAAGGAAGTCACCGTATCTCCGTATGTTCTGTTGTTAGCCTCCGACGAATATGCAGCGTCTGATGACTTCATTGAAACACTGTTGTCGGAATTGATCTCTGACGAGGAAGTAGTGGCAGTCCAGGCAAGACTGATGGTTGACCCCGAGATCACAAGAAGGAGTATGTTTGCTAGGGCAGAGCAATACAGGTACTCTCGCACCTACTCTTCTTTGAGGGGCAAGCCGCTTCACTATCTCATGACCGGATGCGCAATCTTCAGGACATCAGCGCTGGAAGAAATCGGAGGTTTCAGAGAGAATTCTGCCGAGTCAGTGGATTCGGACATTTCGATTCGACTAGTCGAGAGAGGGCATAAGCTGAAGCTCTCTGACAAGGCCGTTGCCTATCACATTCTTGACGAGACAATGCTCCAATCCTTGAGAAAAGCATTCAGAGGAGGAAAGAGTTACTTCTTTGTGTGGAGAACTGCCGGTGGTTTCACTGACGAGTATGTTCGGTCCATCACCCCTCCCTTCATTCTGATCAGGGCGGCGAAGATGGGCGTGGCTTCTTTTCTCGACACTCATAGCCTCTTTTTCTCCGCGTTCGTCTTTCTGGATGTCCTCTCAGGTTATGCAGCATTCTCCTTGGGCATACTTGCATCCTGGCTCAGCAGCAAATTGCATCGTAGTGTTCCCCCCCCGTAGAATCAAGGTGGTTTCGCGATCGGTCGTTCCACTCAATTCTTATATCCTTGCCTGCTCACGCTCTGCGAGACTTCAATGGGTGGCCCCAATCTACTGGATTCCACGCGCCCACTTGACCAATCAGGCGGACCTTCCAACCGATTCCCCTTAGTAGAAAGCAAGAGAGTGCTGATAACCGGCGGAGCCGGATTCATAGGCTCACACTTGACTGAGATCCTGTCCGAACGAAATGAAGTTACCATATACGACACTTTTGGCCGCGACTCCTTCAGATTCCTTCCACGTGACATACAGAACAGAGTCCACGTCGTGAAAGGAGACATCCTGGACAAGGAATTACTGGGAAAGGCTCTTTTGGACAAGGACATCGTACTCCACTTGGCCGGCATAGCTGGAATAGCGACCGTGTCAAGGAGTCCAATCAAGACAATGGAGGTGAACCTGAAAGGAACACAGAACCTCGCTGAAGCATTAGCGCGAAACTCTACTGTCGAGAGAGTGCTTTTTTCCTCGACATCAGAGGTCTATGGGAAGTATGCTTTTCTGGGAAAGGAAGATGGTCCAGCTACGCTAGGTTCGGTCGGAGAACCCAGATGGATATATTCAGCGAGCAAGATTGCCTCTGAACATCTCCTGCAGAGCTATCACTTGGAGTTGGGCCTTCCAACCACAATAGTAAGGCTTTTCAACGTCTATGGCCCGAGACAGGTAGGAGAGGGTGCGATCCACAACTTCGTCGTCGCTGCCGTCAATGAGGAGCCCCTCAGGATCTATGGTGACGGTCTAGAGATCCGAGCTTGGTGCTACGTTGAAGACGCGGTGTCCGGAATACTTCTTGCGGTCACCAAGGAAGCAGCAGTCGGAAGAGTCTTCAACATAGGAAATCCGAGGACTGCGGTGGCCATCTCTGGTTTGGCGGAGACCATCAAGAGAATAACCAGCTCTTCCTCACAGATCATTCATGTTCCCAAGGACTTTGCCGATGTGGAGGTCAGGGTGCCAGACATAACACTAGCCAGAACAACCCTCAGCTTCGAACCAACAGTTGGCCTTGAGCGAGGCATAGCCTTGACAGCCGAGTGGTATCGTCTGCATCGGTGCTAGGCATGGATCGGGTTCTTGTCACTGGCGCATCTGGCTTCATAGGCAGGAATCTGCTTTTGGCCGCTCCGCGTTCATGGGATATAGTAGCTTTGTACAACAAAAGCACTGACTTTGTTGATTTTGTGTCAACCAGCAACTTGACCAGCATCAAACCAGTGAAAGTCGACCTTCTATGTCAAGGCGACATAGAGGAAATCAGTGGATTCTACGATCTAGGGTTTCACCTAGCGGGCAACACTGATCCAACACTCTCAGCAAGTGACCCGAGAAAGGATCTGTTGGATAACTCATGCGTGACCGTTAACGTCTTGGAGAAGTGTCATTTCGGGAAACTGATTTACTTCTCAAGCGGGGCTGTCTACGACGGATTGAGCGGAAAAGTCACCCCAGCTCTGAAATTGGATCCTACCCTTCCCTATGCAATATCAAAACTTGCCTCCGAACAATACGTCAAGTGGTTCAAGAAGAAGGGGAGCGTGTCACGATATCTGATCTTGAGGTTCTTCGGGGCCTTTGGGCCTTGGGAGCCGCGGAGGAAAATATACAGCAGGCTTGTGAAGACTTTCTCGCTCATGCGGTCGGAACGGTTCGAGGTCAGAGGTGACGGTTCGAACTTCATCGATGCGATGTATGTTGATGATTGCATTGAAGGTGTGCTCTTGGCCGCAAGGAGCGGCATCTCAGATGCAGTCATCGACTTCGCAAAAGGAGAGCCAATGACTGTAGACGAACTCGTCATGAGAGCTGCTCGCACCTTCGGAATAGAGAGAGTGGAGATAGTTCACCAAGGATCTACAGCAGAGCCAATCAGGTTCTACCCCGATTCAAAGGTCTTCAGGCAGGCTTTCGGCTGGGAGCCAAAGACCACACTGGAGAGAGGTCTTGAGTCTCTGTCATCTTGGTTGTCAAGTAGTAGGCATGAGAGTGGAGGTGGACGAGGCAAACCCTAGTATGCCAGAATACCTATTGTGAATATGAGGTGCAAGTCAGACATCTCTGCATTTCCCCTAGGTAGATTGCAGCGCGAGACTTATTAGAGAGAACCTGTGTTGCGGTAACGTATGAAGGTGGATGTGGGTGTTGTCTCCAAGCGGGGCGTTCCTGACACGTTCAAGAGCATGGTACGAAGTGCAATCCCTGTCAATGAGTTCATCATTGACACTGTTACCAGTCCACTCGGCAGAGCTAGAGAGAATGTCATCAGGCAAATCGAGACGGAGTACTTCGTTTTCATTGATGACGATGTGGAATTACCCGCGGGTTGGTTCGATTCTGTGTGGAAACACAGAGAACGACTTGAGGAGAGCGGCAAGATTGGCTGGCTTGAGAGTTGGAGCATACCACTGAGACCAGATTGGTACTACAAATGGAACAGGACCAGAACGCCCAAGCTTGTACGCTTGACGAAGCAGAACGCGGCGAACTACGGCAACGCGGTAGTTGTACTCACTGAAGCTGTGGAGGACTGGCGTAGCCCTCCTCAACTTGACTTCGGAGAAATGCTCCATATCCTCTGCCATATTCTAGACAGGGGCTACAGCGCTTGGAGGCTACCAGTTCTTTCATACCACAATATCGACTACGCGGAAACAAGTGAGTTCTGGAAACATACCGTGAAGGGCATGAGAAGCATAAGAGAAGCTAGGCCTGATCTTTCGTTTCTGGACGGATTGAGCCTGTGTTTGACAACTTGGGGAAGTGCATCGAAAGCCTTTCTGAAGACAGGCGATGTGCAGATAATGGCAAACGGAATAAAGTGGGGCTGGAGCTGGCTCAGGGCATTCACCTGAAGATTGCGGGAAAGGTGAAACGTTGAAAAGAGGTCAAGAGGGCTTGTCTCCTGCCATGGACGATCGAGACTCGAAGTACGCTGGCCTTCTTTCGTTTCTGGCCTCCATGGTTTCACTTGGCACTGGTCTTCTGTTCTCCGTGATGATTGCGAGGCGGCTGTCAGTATCCGAATACGGGATCTGGCAGTACTACACTGCTGTAATGACTCTCATGGTCTTTCCTGGGACCGTGATCGATTTCTGGATGACCAGAGACCTCGCAAGGGGCAAAGGAGTTCTGAATACCGGGTTGCTGATGAACGGGTTACTCTCCGCTCTTTCGAACGCACTCCTGATCGTGATCTCGATTCTATCTGGTCCTGCCACCTACATCAGTCCGGAGATCCTCTTGACGTTCATTTTCTATCTTTTCCTGCTTCTTCTCTCCAACGCCTTGGATTCAGCCAGCGTTGCTGTTAGGCCAACTCTGCATGGGTTGGGCAGGCTCGTGCTAGAAGTGGTCAAGGTACTACTGGGAGTGATCTTCATAGTATGGCTGAGACTGGGTTTGCTCGGAGCACTGATTTCGATAGACCTCGCATTCCTATCGAAGTGCGCCGTGATGTATCTCGGAATGTGCAGAAGTTCGGTGGGTGCTGTAAGCCTCTCCTCCGGGCTCATTTGGCTACGGAGGGGATGGATACCAGCTCTCGGCATCGTACCTGACCTGCTGAGGTCAGTCGACCTTCTGTTTCTCGCTTGGCTCACTGGCTCGACCGTTCCGACCGCTTACCTTGGTATGGCCAGAACCATTTCCGCAATGATCGGCTACTCCGGCCTGCTTGCCATATCTCTCTATCCGAGGCTTCTTGGCGGAGAGGAGGGAAGACACGTGGGAAGTTCAATAGGAACTGTGTCAATGCTCGCGTTCCCAATGGCGGGAGGGTTGATCGCACTGGCATTGCCTATCCTGTATGTGTTTGGTCCGAACTACGCTCCAGCTGCCGTTTCTCTGCAGCTGCTTTCGGTGGCAACACTGCTGGACGTGTTTCGTAGTCTCTCAATGTCAATCCTTCAGGGAACCGAGAAGGCTGACATCAGTCAAAACGCCTCAGCCACCGAGCTCATCAGATCGAACCTGGCCGCACCTAGGCTTGTAGAGATCTTGGCACAGGCAACCAATACTCTCGTCTCCCTAGCGATAATCTACATTGTAGGGACCCAAGAAATGCAGTATGGATACTTGGCCACAGCGTTGTCGCTGATCAATCTGATCATCGCCCTTCCTCTGCTACTTGTGATCGTGAAGCTGTCGAGGAAGGCATATCATTACGCCGTCCCGTGGAGGAGCATCGCTAGACAGCTTCTTGCGACAGCCGTCATGGTTGTGGCGGTACTTACGCTCTATCCTGCGCGGGCAATCAGCTCCAGCATATCCGAAGTGTTGACTGGTCTGCTTCCTGTAGTCGCGCTGGGTGCAATCGTCTACTTCGTCGTGCTGCTCGCTATTGACAGGGAGACTAGGGCGAAGCTGCGGCGGTTGGGCAGGTCAATCAGAAGCTGGAGAAGCAAGGACCCCGGGGAAACAGGTCGGGATAGTCTTATCTCGGCAACACCCTGAGGATTGTTGATGGACCTCCCAGATGAGGAGATCGCGCTCCTCGCCTTCTCAAGTGTCTCCGCGTCACCCAAGAACTTGTTCATGAGGCTCTCCGCCTTCTCATAGAGTTCCTGATGCTGCAGCATGGAGAACCCGTGCACGAACTTTTCCAGTTCATCCAGCCCGACGCTCATCCTTTTCTTGCTCGCCCTGTCAAAGACGGTGACCGTCTGCCTCAAGCCTTTCCTCGAAGAAATGGTACATTTCTCTGGTGATATGCATTGCGTACGGTCTGTATACCACCATTCCCTTGATGTTGAACCTGTCATCGATTAGTTCGGCCTGACGGATGATCACGTTGTACCACTCGGGGAAATCATGGTCCCTGTCCACTGAGAAAGTGATCCTACTGCTTCCCGAAGTCATTGGTCAAAGGCCTGATGTTCGAGGCGACATATGATCATTGGAGCATTTCGATCATCACTTGGAGGACGCTTGGCCTTCTCTAAGACCAGATCGACCTGCGTGCGTGGGATTCCCGGTCACGCTGAGCATCGCAACACTCAAGACGGCTGTTCTCCTGACTCCGTCCCTCAGCTGAGAAACGATGATTCTAGGTAGTGACACTGCTAGCCTTCCTTGAGTGCCTTTCAGACTGCAAGGCTCAGTCCAGCGATTGATCTTGCTCGCGTTGGGAAGGGTAATAAGCACCTTGAATCAGGCGGGTACCGAGCTTTGGTTCCGCGCGACCAGCGTCAAGAAACCTCAACACGTTGTCGGAGAATGAAGGTAGTGTGGATATCAGCTTACTGGAAGTCCGGAGTCAAGGTCAGTCCATCGGCGGCTGGCGGGCTCAAGGTGAATCAAGAGATACTTGGAAGACTGCAGCGGTTGGCAGACGTAATCGAGATTCAGAGTTCCGATCTGCCTTCCTTGGCCGATAGTCACAGAGAAGTGGAGGTCAAGTATGCCTCGCCACTCAGGTTTTGGTATTTAGTCTTTGAATTGAGACTACTGTTCACGCTTGTCCAACTCACGTTGAGCTTCAGGCCTCACTGGGTGTTTGTCTCGAAATTCGAGGGGCCTCCTCTGAGAGTGGCATTACTCGCGAGATTGTTCGGTAAATACAGGATAGCGACCTCCTTCTACCACTGGTCTTACGGTTTTTCGGTCAAGGAAACATATGGAAAGCTCAGATACGAACTCGGGAGAGGAAGAGTGGGATCCGCCCTAGCTGCTATAGAAGAGCACCTAGGAGTATGGAGCCTTAGGTTCGTAGATGTCGTCTATTGTCTTACAGATTTCTCGAAGTCCCAGCTTAATCACCTGACATCAATATCCGGTGATAGGGTAGTTATGACACACGGTTTGGGTGTTGATGTTGATGTGATTCGGTCATGCCTCCCTCGAGAAGCAGGACTGGATGCCATCATGATCGGCAGAATATCACGAGAGAAGGGCGCGTTCGATCTCATAGAGATATGGGAAAAAGTGGTACGAGAAGTTCCGAGCGCTAAAGTGGGTGTTATCGGCGCGAAGACGAGCGAATTCGACCAGTGGGCCGCGCAGTTGAAAACAAGCCAGATGGAAGGGAACATAACGTATCTTGGGACAGGCCTTCCCCAGGAGGACGTATATGGTCTCACCAAGGGAGCAAAGCTGTTCGTTTTTCCCACGCATATTGAAGGATGGGGCATAGCTTTTGCGGAAGCGATATGTTGTGGTTTGCCGATAGTGAGCTACGACATATCTCCTCTCAATACCTTCGGTGCGGAAGGAATAGAGTTCGTCCCGTATCTTGACAAGGCAGAGTTCGCGGGGAGGATCATCGAACTCCTGAACGATGTCAGCAAGAGAAAGGAAATGAGCGAATCAAATCTGAAGTACGCAGATCGTTTCAAGACTTGGCAGGAGGTAACTGAACTGGTATTCGCAGCCATGAGAGAGAGAACACCCGTTCCCATCTGTCGTTGAGGGTTGTGGTTCCACTCCGGCCTGTTGGCCATATCGCTCTACCCTCTGCTTCTAGGCGGAGAAAGTAGGGGTCATGTGGAAGAATCGATAGGAATGGTGTCGATGTTGGCGTTCCCCCATGGTTGGCGGATTGATTGCACTTGCCCTGCCGATAGTGTATGTCTTCGGTCCGAGCTACTCGCCTGCGGTCATTCCATTACAGTTGCTCTCTGTCACTGCGTTGCTTAGTGTCGCTAGAGAGATCTTCATGATCATACTCCAAGGAACAGAGAAGGTTGACACCAACCAGGACGCTTCACTTCTGGAGCTCACCAGGTCCAACTTGACCATGCCGCGACTCGTTGAACTTGCCGCTAGTTGTGCATACATGCTCGCCTCCTCGGTGATCCTCTACCTCCTCAAGACTTGGGAAACGCCAGACAGTTCCATCGTCACGGTATTGTCTCTCATTAACCTGCTCATGTCGATTTCGCTGTTGTTGGTCATCTGGAAGCGGTCCAAAAGGGTCTACAAGTACGTCATCCCTTGGTGGGACCTAGCGAGATATGCCACGGCCACTGCGGTGACGGTAGAGTAACGGTCTTGACGTTTTACCCGATCCGGGCGATCAGCACAACCATATCTGAGGTGCTGGTCAATCTGCTTCCGGTCGTCGCGGCAGGAGGTATTGTGTATTTTGCTGTGTTGCTGACAATCGACCGAAGGCTTAGGAACGAGTTGCGCGAAATGTACAATGCCTGGAGAGCCAGACCAAAAGGTCAGCGTCAGAGAGTTCTCCACCCTGCGGAGAGCGAAAGATGAAATCTGGCCTACGATAATTCTCTTGAGTTGGCAGAATCTGTCCGTCCTCCCCGATGAACTCAGGCCGTGCGTGCATAGTGTGGAACTGAGCGATCCCAGGATCCTTCTTGCGGGAGAGGGAACCGAGAGGTCTGCAAGCTCGGTCAATCTCTCGAGATACCAGGCATCAGTCCTCTGGCTCAACCACGTGACAAGTTTCGAGACCACTCATGACCCGCAGAGCTTTGTGGTGCTTGCCTTTGTCTTGGCCGACGACATCTCCACTTGGGCCAAGCCAATTAGCTTATGGTATGCCACGACAAGGAGCTGAGCGAGAGCAGGAATCGGGAGATGACAGCCAAGGCCTTAAGTAGTTTCGGCGCCAAACTCGCGTCAGAATAAAGGCAGACAAGGATGTTGAACGAAAGCTCATGTAGGGAGAGGAGACAGTCCTTATGGTAACACAATCAAGGGTCGCCCCTAGGGGCTCACTGACGACTCCCGACGAGATCTATGTCACCAACAAAGGATTTTCTTCAGAAATCCGATCATGTTGGGGTTGAAGGCTGAAACTATTTTGGTTGATTTCAAGGACGTCGGCAACGCGAAGGTAAAGAAGGGGGTTTTTTCCTCTGAGATTCTCAATAGAACCGTCAACGTCATCGAGTTCCTAGTCCGGAGGTTTCTTGAGAAACTATGACTCGAAAGACAACTTCCGACAATTCTAAACCAGAAATGAAGATTCTCGAAATTGGTTGCTGGAACCGGCCGAGGGCCGTCGGAGACAACGTGGTGTATCTGGACAAGGTTAGGCTTGACTTGCCGAATTTCGTGCTACACGATCTGGAGATCGTCCCGCTTCCCTTCCCCAACGATCACTTCGACGAAATCTACGCGAGCCATGTGCTGGAGCACGTGAGGAACTTGCTTCCCCTGATGGATGAGTTGTGGAGGGTCATAAAGCCGAATGGAGTGCTAAAAGTGTGGGTTCCGCACTGGAGGAGCGAAAACGCTTTTACTGACCCGACCCATGTTAGGTATTTCACTCCCAAGACGTTCTATTTCTTCACGGAGAACATTTGGGGGCTGGGGACGAAGGTCTGGACGATAAAGAAATTGGAAGGCGAGAGGGCGCTTGACAGAGTCTCGAAGCCCGGTCGTGTGATAAAATGGCCTTGGTTGAGAAGAGTATTCTATATGTTTTATCTTCCAAGGGAGGAATGGCACAGTGAAATATATGTGGAGATGATACCGAAGAAGGAAATTGGCGAAAAGCCATGACCCGACCAACAACTTCCGACAACTCTGCTCTCTGTCCAAGGCAACCGTCAAGAAGAGATTGCACTAATCTACGAGTTCGCCCGCGCCGAAAACTATAGCCTAGACTGCATGGCGCTTGTCAAAGAACTCATCAACAAGTTCATCCCGATCTTGGGGTCTCCTCTTTTTTCAATGGCTGTCAAACTTCCGAGACGAGATATGACGACAAACCCATAGTCGAACCAGCTTCCGAACTTGTCACCTGAGGAGACGAAACATACAGAAAAGTGAAGAAGTCGGTCACTGGCTCACGTTTGCCCTTCTGACGAAGGATGCATACCTTGGAATGAGAAGAAGCTGGGTGTCTCAGGCATCCGAAGACAGGTTCGCGACAAGGGACTCTCTTCTCCGCGTAGGATGCCTGTGGCTCCTAGAGGAACCTGCATTCTATTCCTACATAGTCGAACTTGAACGGAATGACCCTCGTCCCAGAGAGCTTCTTCCTCGTCTCACCTAGGGTTTTGACCAGATTGGCTCTGTCGTTCGTGTAGAATATCATGCAACCTCCTCCTCCCGCTCCGGTTGCCCTCGCGGCCAAGTAGTCTCCTTTCAGAAGTCTCTGTAGGATCCTCATCCGCCTTGATTCTATCGAAGGATGGAGTGACCTCTGAAGAGCCCAAGTTTCACCAATCAGCCTTGCCATTTCGCTTTCCTCAGTGAGCTTGTCTTTCATTTCCATGGCAATCTCCTTCATCCTAGTAATTGTCGGTATGTTCCTCGTGTAGTTGCTAGGCCCGAACACCAAGTCATGAATGTTGGCAGACAGATGAGTCTCGCCCGTGTAGATCAACACGAGCCTATCTTCGAGGTGTTGTGCGCATTTCCTTGATATCGCTTTCCTTCTTATCTGGTCATGCCTGCCGAACTCCCAGTAGTTCACTCCGCCGTAGATGGAGGCAGCTTCGTCCTGGAATCCCGCCCTATTCTCAATTATCTTGTTCTCAAAGGAGTGGACCTTGTCGATCAGTGCTGTCTTGTTCTTGATCAGACGAGGATTCGAAGCGACCAGTTCCACTGATCTGAGAGCCCCTGAGGCTCCAAGACCACTACGGGGCGGGACAGAGCCGGAAGAAATGACCAAGTCTCTATCTAGGTAGGCTGAGACTCGAATGTTGATCGCAGCGTTCAACACGATCCCCCCGAAATCCGCCCTGTAGGGATCGGAATCCGGCCATCCTCCTGAGATATCAATCCTTACTGGAGCCGTTACCCTGACTCTCACACTCGTGAGCTCTCGCCAAAGCCTCAGTCTCTGTTATCTCTAATAAGCATTGTCGAGCCTTGGCCGTGGCCAATCTCTTAGTCACCGTTCCGCTATCGCTCTGGATGTGGAGGTTCTCCACCAAGGTCTGCGCGTACAGGATTCCCTAGACGGACCTCGCGAGTTATGTCGCGTCTGCAGCTGTGATGTCAGTATCAGTCATAGCGGTTGGCCCTGCACAGACGGGGACCGTCACTGTGTACGAGATGGGACTCCATTTGTTCTCCGTCGTGGCCTTGGGGGCGCTCGTTTACTTTGCAGTACTACTAGTGATCAACGGAAGGTTGAGAACCGAATTGCGCTCGGCCTTCAAATCTAGGCTAAGGCAATGAACCGCCACATGCAGGCGACCCCACCATGCCGCTGAGCGGCTACGTCGCGTCCCGGCGGTCGTGCTCGTGTGCCATCAGACCAATGAGGGTCCGTCAATCGTAGCTGGCACACGGGGGCTGACGGACATACCTTGAGATGCTTTTTATCCTGATCGCAGGTTCGACGCTGTAATGGCTCTGTCTGACGATGAGATAGAGCTCAGGCTGAAGGGCAAGTCCTGGGCCGTCTACTGGTTCGCTCTCGGCAAGGGCGGCCCGGTCACAGTCAGAGAGGTGCAACGTTCCTTGGGATTCTCAAGCCCCAGCATAGCCCAGCATCACTTGGAGGTTCTGAGGGATCTTGGGATCTTGGACCGAGAGGAGGGCAGCACAACGTATGTGGTCATCAGGAGGGCCACTGTGGGCCCATTGCGGGACTTCGTGTTCATCGTGGGCAGGCCTGTGCCGAGGTTTCTTTTCTACTCCTGCTTCCTGACCGTCATGTACCTAGCCTACCTGATCTTCTTCATGAGATCTCTCACGAGGGAGGCGATCCTCTTTCTGGTGTTCGGGGGGTTCGCCCTTGCCTTCAGCTGGTACGAGGTCTACAGGGCCTTCAAAACCCTGCCTTTCTGATTGTCCAGATTCTAGGTTTATCATCTAGCCAGCCCTAGGCGAGATATCAGGATGAAGGCCGAGAGAATGGCGGTCGCGGGAGCCCTTTTGGCCACTGTCATCTCCGCAGTCGCATTCTTGGCTTTCCCGCCCGGTCTGATACTCGTAACCCGCAGCGATGAGAAAACCTACTCTGACGCGGCGCTCGCGACCGGGTTCGCTGCCTCAGGCTTCAGACCGGCGAGCAAAGAGGAGCTGTCTCTCGCTCAGTCACTGATGAACGATACATCGCGGCTCGAGCAGGCGTCGTCAGATGTGGATCTCTCACTGCTTGCAGGTGCACCGGGTCAGAAGTTCACCGCATCTCTGCTCACGCAGGAGCTCATCACCTACACAGCGGCTTCTGCTGCGATAACCTCCCTGTCATGGACGGAAGAGGACATAGTGATCCCCCTATACAGGTCAGCCCTGAACTCTGCCGTTCAGATACTGACGACCGTGGCTCCGGATGCCGCCTCCGTCAGGGGGAGCGTCAAGAAGGCGTGTTATGTTCTCACGATAGCGGCGCAGCTGCTGGAAGGGAATTCTTTCTCCGCGCTGCCAGAGGAGCTGAGAACCTACCTCCGCAGCGTTGGTCTGACCAATCCGGAGTTGCTCTTTGAGAGCCTCGGGTCGGAGAGGTTCAGGTACTCGATCAACCTGTCCAGATTCCAGGCTTCTGTTGCTTGGGCAAACTACGCCACCGGCTTCGAGAGGTCTAGGGACATTCCCAGCCTAGTCGTGCTGGGTTACGTGATGGCAAACAACATCTCCGCATGGTCCAGACTCGCGTCCTTCTACGGCGGCCTGTTCGGCCTCGACCTCATGGACTCGTCCCGTTTAGCATCTGCCGCAGTCTCAGTTTTCGGTCAGACGTTGACGGAGGAGAAGTTGACGGATGCCGCACTGCTCACGAAGTTCTCGGACTTGATAGGCGGCGCGGAGTGGGAATTCCCATTCAGAATCTCCATGCACGACACCCCGATGAGCGTGATCCTATTGACTCGGGTTCTACCCCCGTCTGCCAACCTGACGCAAAGGATCTCAACCCTGAGATACTCTCCCCCTACCACTCGTTTCGACGTTCTGATAGAGCCCACGGACTTGCCGGAAGTCTGGTTCAATCAACTGCTGACGGCTCCATGGAACGCTTCAGATGATAGAGCAGTCAAGGCCATAGCTGGCTCATACGCGTTGTTGCTGACCTCGGCCACTGCCGGGGTGGAGCTCGACTTCTTCCCGAGTCGCATCGTGCTCGCGGAACCAAACCAAGATCTCTACTCTGGGTTGGATGCCTTCTTGGTAGGTATCTACCGTTACCTAGACTCTACCGTCGGCGTGACCGGAAGGGTCAGTGCATTGCTTCTCACGGCGCATGATCTTCTAGCCTCTCTCAGTCAGGCTTCCGGATCCTCCTCGGGTTTCATAAGCGTGGAACAGACCTGGAAGGAAAAACTCTCGCTGCTGCTCAGGGTGTCGGGGCTTGTCGCCGGGACCACTGTGGACTTCGAAGTCGGGCAGACACTGCATGTGTTCTCTGCGAGGCTCCTGGTTTCCGAACTGGGCAGGGGAACAGGCGCTCTCTACGTGATTGACGAGGAAGTGGAAGAGGGGTAGTCCCTAGTCCTGAGCAACCTACCTATCGTCTTCCAGGACCATCTGATGAAGGGTTGTTTCTCTCCCTTGCTCAGCAACTCAAGAATGAATCTCCTAGTCCTCGGATCGGATGGATACCCGCTTCCAAAGTCGCCGAGCTTGAGCCCCAATTCTCCTATGATCTCATCCCTCCTGACCTTTGCCAGCACAGAGGCCGCTGCCACTTCGATGTGCGCGGA
>Ga0315282_10009709_pt1 | contig 15252 bp, 8 predicted proteins | sample YL17G07_20_MG_FD_203693 | JGI IMG/M metagenome (GOLD analysis project Ga0315282, IMG submission 203693) | Sediment microbial communities from Yellowstone Lake, YNP, Wyoming, USA - YL17G07_20 | ecosystem: Environmental > Aquatic > Freshwater > Lake > Sediment | place: USA: Wyoming | collected... | reverse complement strand
CATAGGGGTTCTTTGCCAGTTCTTCCTTCAGCGCCGACGCGTACCCCGCCAGCGCGCGCCGCACCGCCGCCGCGAAGCCCTCGTCCTTCACCAGCGGCACCACCCGCGCCACTGCCCATCCGCACGAGCCCGTGCCGTGCGAGAAGCGCGCGATGTTCTTCTCGATCTCCGGCAGGAGCTCTACCAGGCGCTGCCGGTACCGCTCCTCGCCGGTCGTGATCAGCAACTCCGCCGTCGCCAGTATCTCCTGCGCTTTCGCCTCTCGCGGCACGTAGGCGCTGTGCAGTTCCACCGGCGGGTGGCCCTGTTCGTACTCCCACGCCTTCGCGGCCGTCTCCAGGCACTCCCGCGCCAGCGCCTCCTCGTGGCCTCGCAGCACCCGGCTCGCCGCCGCCAGCGCCGCCGCCACCTTGTACTCCAACCCCGTGTCCCGGCTGGTGAAGGCCCAGCGGTCATCCATCTTCCCTGACCGCTCGCCCGCGACCTCATTGGGCTTCAGCGATGCGTCGTAGATGCGATTATCAGTCACGCTCGCCCAGTCGCCCGAGATCCGCTGCGCCTGGCTGCTGTGGATGATGCCCGAGAAGCTGTGCCCCGCGGCCCGGTAGCCGCCCAGCATGTTCTCCACGCCGTGTATCACCTGCTGCACGATATCCGGCACGCCGTCGGGACGGTGCAGCAGCACCATGCGCTCATCCCGGTTCACCGTCGTCCGGTCCGAGTTCGCCCCGAATGTCTCCCGCGCCAGCGCCAGCACGTGCGTCGTCTCCGCCTGCGCGCCCGCCGCCAGGTCATCGTCACCCGCGTCGTGCCACCCGCCCCGGTCCAGGCCAGAAATGTGCTTTTTCGCCGCGTACGGCGTATCAGTCGTCGGCCCTTGCTCATAGCCGTCGATGTGCACCAGCGGCGCCGGCGCCTGGAGCGCATCGTCGAGATGGCAGGCCCCATGCCACACGGTGCCACTGCCGTACACCGCCGTATGGCACATCTGTACCGGCAGGTACGACTCGAGCGTCGGCTGCCACACCCCGCTCTTCAGCACGTCCCGGCCGATGCGGAACGGCGGCGTCTGCTGCGCCCGATAGCGCACCATGTACATGCCGGGCTCGGTGACTCGGCTGAAGTCGAAGGTGGCGTACTGATACCGCAGCCACTTGCCCCAGGGCGCAGGCGGGGCCGAGACCACTTCAGTCGCGGTCCCGTCCGGGTTCACTCGCAGCAGCGTCGCCTCGCCCAGATCCTTGACGCGAGGATCGAGTTCGATCACCGCGCGCTTTCGCTGATCGGGATGGTAGCCGACCTGCGAAATGCCGATCACCGGTTTCCGCCGCCACCCGCGGATCTGGTTTGGCGTGATGACCAGCTCCACCGCGCCGTCCGTCACGCCCTCCGCTACTGGCGCCCGCACCGCGAACCAGTTCCCCTCCAGCAGCAGCAGCTCCCCGCCCACTCGCTCGATGCTCATGCTACGCTCCGGGTCCTCCGGCGCGATCACCAGCGTGCTGCCCTGCCCCAGCGGCGCGCCCGTCCCGTTGTCCTGCCGCGGGAATGCGCCCGCGGTCCCGTCGACGTGGAACGTCTTCCCCCAGTAGGCCGGCGCGAACAGGTCGAGATTGAAGTGCCCACCGTTCGCTTGTTGCGGCAGCGGCCGCGCCAGGTCCACCCGCACCTTGAGCGCTGGCCCCTCCGCCGTCACTCGCACCGTGTAGTCAACGCCCCGCTCCGGGTAGCTGGCGGAGACCTTGATCACACCCCGCCTGGCATCCGCCTTCCGCTCGCCCACCTTCGGGTATCCCCAGACCCCGAGCCGGAGATCGCCGTTCGCCGCCACCCGCTCACCATGCTGGATGATCTCGATCCCGCTCTGCTTGCCCTCGGGATAGAAGTCGTGATACATCAGCGCCGACGCCGCCGGCGCCTCGAAGTACTCCAGAGCGTTCACTCGCCAGATCTTGCGCATGCCAACCTCCCTGCCGCCCGAGCCCCCGAGGCCGCATGACATGAGGACTCAGACATGCCATCGTGCTGCCGATAAATTCGCCAGTGTGTTGTGCCATCCTGGCGCGGGGACCCATCTCGGAGCAGGCCCGCATCCATCACCCAAGAGGGGAGCCAGGGCAGGCGGGGCGTTCTCGCTGCCTACTCACCCTGTAGGAAACGTCAGTGGAGCGGCTGGCGGGAGCGGTGATGGCAAGCTTACCGTCGGTTCTGGAGGCAGCGCATGTGTTGGCAATCCGGCTTGGGAGGGGTGGGCGGCGGCGCTGCTGTACGTCGGCGTCCACGCTTACGCACGTGTGCACGGCATTGGGCCTATAGCACCGGCTATGGGGCCAGCCATGGTTGGCTATGCCGCGACGCATCCGCTCGCCCGGTCGGGGAAGGTCCGTGAGCATTCGCGCGCTTCAATGGGGCCACGGCTTGGGAGCCGTGGATACGGTTCCGATCTCTAAGAACATTGTGGCCGCCTGTCGCCGCTTCAATGGGGCCACGGCTTGGGAGCCGTGGATACCCGCACGGTGGGGCCCACAGATTCTAAGCTCGGTGCGGCTTCAATGGGGCCACGGCTTGGGAGCCGTGGATACGCCGGGACCGTACGCGTTTGTCGTTTCCTGCACTGCGCTTCAATGGGGCCACGGCTTGGGAGCCGTGGATACCACTTACCGACTGGCGCGCCCTCAAGCTGGAGGACCCGCTTCAATGGGGCCACGGCTTGGGAGCCGTGGATACTTCCGCACAACAACTCCACTCTTCGTGATCACAAGTGGCTTCAATGGGGCCACGGCTTGGGAGCCGTGGATACGTTGTGGTCCACGAACTCTTGGGCCATGGCATTCTCGCTTCAATGGGGCCACGGCTTGGGAGCCGTGGATACCATCCAAAGGAGCTCACCGATGAACGCCGCTTTCCGAGCTTCAATGGGGCCACGGCTTGGGAGCCGTGGATACCCTGGGACGGCTGCTGGGTCCCCCGCCACAAATCCTGGCTTCAATGGGGCCACGGCTTGGGAGCCGTGGATACCGGGGTGGCCGGGATCATCGCGGTAGGTGAAGGCGCCGCTTCAATGGGGCCACGGCTTGGGAGCCGTGGATACCGTCTGTCACGGGTCGGGTCCGGTATGGGGTCCCTCGGCTTCAATGGGGCCACGGCTTGGGAGCCGTGGATACGGCCTCCCACCTGTATGAGCTTGTCCGGCGGAATCCCGCTTCAATGGGGCCACGGCTTGGGAGCCGTGGATACATCTGCAGGAGGAATAGCCATGTTATAGCCAGATGCCGCTTCAATGGGGCCACGGCTTGGGAGCCGTGGATACAAAGTTGGCCCGGCCGGCTCGATCCCGCGCGCCGGTGCTTCAATGGGGCCACGGCTTGGGAGCCGTGGATACGCGGGCGCTGAGACGCCACAGAACGGCGATCCCAAGGCTTCAATGGGGCCACGGCTTGGGAGCCGTGGATACCTCCCGCAGGAGGGCTAAGGGCAGGGGCAGATCAGCTGCTTCAATGGGGCCACGGCTTGGGAGCCGTGGATACCGCTCTACGCCCTCGATCAAGTCGGCCTCGGACGCGCTTCAATGGGGCCACGGCTTGGGAGCCGTGGATACGGAGGCCGGCCGTGACCGGCCCCATGGGGAGGCGCAGCTTCAATGGGGCCACGGCTTGGGAGCCGTGGATACAAGAATTAGAAGCCCAAAAGGCCGAAGAAGAAAAACAGCTTCAATGGGGCCACGGCTTGGGAGCCGTGGATACCCAGGAGGGCCGCATCGATCGGGCCCGGTACGACCTGCTTCAATGGGGCCACGGCTTGGGAGCCGTGGATACGCCAGCATCGCCCGCGCCTTCGCCAACAGCTCCTCGGGCTTCAATGGGGCCACGGCTTGGGAGCCGTGGATACCGCTCCAGTACTCGCGGGGCGACGCCGATAGCTTCGCTTCAATGGGGCCACGGCTTGGGAGCCGTGGATACTCGGCGTCGTTGGGGAACTCCGAAACCTTGTGCGTGCTTCAATGGGGCCACGGCTTGGGAGCCGTGGATACGAGGGTGCGGCAGGGCACAGACGACGGGCAACAGACGCTTCAATGGGGCCACGGCTTGGGAGCCGTGGATACACGGCCTGCCACTGATAGTGAAGCGCACTATCAGCCGCTTCAATGGGGCCACGGCTTGGGAGCCGTGGATACCTTCCTGGAGGGAGCGAAGGCCGATCTCCTGGCCCCGCTTCAATGGGGCCACGGCTTGGGAGCCGTGGATACCCCGCGAAATCTCGTCTGGTGGCGGCCAGATGCTAGACGCTTCAATGGGGCCACGGCTTGGGAGCCGTGGATACCTCCACGCTGATTGCGGCGATCCACGCGCTGGCACGGGGCTTCAATGGGGCCACGGCTTGGGAGCCGTGGATACCCGAGTGGCTCAGGGAGGCGGCGGCGGTCGGGTTACGCTTCAATGGGGCCACGGCTTGGGAGCCGTGGATACGCCTGAAACTCAGCCCGTAGTTTTCCCCAGGTCACCGTGCTTCAATGGGGCCACGGCTTGGGAGCCGTGGATACAGCCCCTTCTACGGGGCAGCAATCACCTGCCAAAACCGCCCCTGATGCGAGAGGTCGGCCTCGCAGGCGCGACGCGCCATCGCAAACGCCGTTCCTCGAGCGGCATCGCCCATGTCCTGCCTCTCCCGTGGCCCGCCTGGGGGACTGTGAAGCGGCTGCTGTGCTCCCCTGCCGGGCTTTGCGAGCGCCTCCGGGGGTTTCGCCATCACCGCGCCGCTCGCAGCCGAGTCGGCCTACCACCCCGGCAGCCAACACTAGAGGTTACACGATGACCGACCGTCTCTCCCCGAGATCGGGAGGAACCTGCCCCAGGAATTCGACAGACTGCATGCCTCTGCCTTCAACTGGCCCGGTGTCCACGACCATGATTCGGTCCTCGCGGTGGTTGATCAGGTCGGCGAGGACGGCGATCATGGTCACCTTCTCCTGGAGAGTGAGATCGCAGGCGAAGACCGAGTACTGGAGCGGGGCGCCGAAGCCTTCCATCTTGTCGTGGACCCGGCGGAGGCGGTCGGGGTCTCGGATGTCATAGCAGACGATGTACCAGTGCCTCATGTCGCTAGCGGGTGCAGAACGGGCGGTAGGTTGGTATCTCTCCCAGGAGGCGGCGTGCGAGCAGCCGGCATTGGACAGAGAGAACCCGGCGGTAGCTGATCGCATATCCGAAGACTGGGTGGGTGATCTCCTGGGCGAGGCGACGCTCGTAAGCGCCGAGGAACTGACGGCGTCCCCGCGGGGTGAGTGCGACTGCGCCAAGCTCACACACGAAGTCGCCCGGGCTGACTTCGCCATTATTGATGGCGGCGATGACGGTCGATTCCGCGATGAGGGGGCGGAACTCCTCTGCCAGATCCAGCGCCAGTGCGGGTCGGCCGTAGCGGGGCTGATGGTAGAAGCCCAGGTACGGGTCGAGGCCGGTGGCGAGCAAGGTCACGGTCAGGTCCTTGACGAGGATGGCGTAGGCGAGCGAGAGCAGGGCGTTGACCGGATCGCGGGGAGGTCGCCGATTGCGCGTGGTGAAGTCGAAGGACATGTCGCCGCTCTCTGTGCTCTGTTTCAGCAGCCCAGCGAAGTTCGCGAAGTAGACGCGGGCCGCCGCCCCCTCGATGCCCAGCAGCGTCGGCATTTCAGAAGCGGTTCGCGCCCGGCGGGTGAGCCGGGCCACCTCGTCGAGGGCGGCCTGCGGCGGGTCCGGATGGTTCCGTCGGAGTAGAACCCGGCAATTGCGTATCTTGCCTTCGACGAAACGGCGCGCGAGGGCAAGGGAGTCATCGGCGCGATCGGCGGTTCGGTACTGAGCCTGCCGAAGCTCGACGTTCTTGTGGGACATACCATGTGTGATGGCGTAGAACCAGCCGCCCGAGGAGAAGTAGCAGACCGGGATGGAGCGGGAAGCCAGCTCTCTCAAGGCCTGAGTGGTGACCTGCACATTGCCGAAGAGGCAGACCTCGGAGGTGGTTAGCAGTCTAGCTTCCTGTAGGACCTCCCGGCCCTGGCGGATCTGAAGGAGATCCCCGCTCTTGGCCACCAGTGCGCCATGCTCCTGGACATAGAGAGGAAGCCGGTTGGCGGCCGGCGCGAGCAGCCGCCGGACCTTGCCGCCCTCGGCCTCCTCGCCAGCGCTCAGCAGGTTGACCTCATCCGGCAGGCAGATCCCGACGAGGGAGCACCGGGGGCACTTAGGGCTATCCCCCAGGGGACCGGGAATGGCCCCTGAGGCGACTGCCTCGCGTAGGCTGGCAATGAGGGACCGCGTCCGCTCCACCAGCTCCTCGTCCAGGGCCACCTCGACCCGGGTCCGCGAGCCTGCGTAGTACACCACCCCTCGCTCGCACCGGAAGCCGTTCTCCCGGAGGATGAGCGCCTGGGCGCAGAGCTGGACGCGCTCGGGCTCCCAGGGGGCTGCTCCATCGGCAGGGGCGGCCCCCCGCTTGTAGTCCACTGGCACGGCCTCGTCGCCGTCAACCTCGAGCAAGTCAATGCGGGCGATGAGGCCGGCCTGTTCCGCCGACAGCATCACGGAGCGCACGATGCGCGGCCCCCCTTCGTCAGCTTCGCTCGGCGACTCCGCCGCGCGCTTGGGTTCGGCACCGTCGACGCGCCGGTGGTGGAAGCGACCCTCGACGGTGTCCGCGCTGTCCTCGAACTCGCCCTGGACCCACTCCAAGTAAGCGAGCCGCGGGCAATATGCGAACTCGTTCAGCATCCGCGCCGGGATGAGGTCCGGCTCGGCTGCATGTGACCCTTCGCTGGTCTCTGATGGCTCAGACGACATGGCGTTCACCCATTGGGTCTATTCCATTGTCAAGGTGCGAAGCGCACGTGCGCTGCCAACAACAATGCTATGCGGCAGTCTATGATGTCGCTAGACTTCCTCTCCTGCGACAAACAGCCCGAGCCCGAAGTGGCAGCCATAGCCGAGCGCGAGCGGGCCCGGAACTGGATCGGCAAATTCGATCCTGAAGCCAGTTCCCCAGCCCGCCGCGGTGCCATTGCCTCTGGGTCGGCGCTGCTTGAACTCGAGCCACCGCCGCTCGCGGCCGCCTACTGCGGCGCGCGGCATGGCTTGTACCGAGATCAGCTCCGGCAATCCTCTGCGGCGGAGTTCGAGCAACATCTGGTCCTCTGCTCCGTCTATCTGCCGGCCGTGCTCGTCTAGTTTGGGGCGGCCGTCGCGATGGCGCTTGGCGTGGCGCATGGGAACGAACGGCGTGACCGATCGCCAAACGCGGCTCGGACCGAACACCGGGTTCGCTGCGCCCTGCGAGCCGGCCGCGGCTGCAAAGCCTAACAGCAAGAGGCGGATCTCCGGCTCGCCCTCTCGGGCGAAGAGGTTGGTCAGCGCGCCGAGCGCGCGCTGCTCCTGCTGGGGAAAGCCATCCTCCGCCCAGATGGTCAGGTGGTCGATGCGGCCGTCGCCGTCTTCATCGCTGCATAGATAGTGCGCGTGGCGGTGGCCCTCCAGGGGCCGACCTTCCGTAGACTTGCCGGAGAGGACGGCCGACTTCCCTCTCGCGGTGAGTCTCCCATAGTGCGACATGGCGCCCCTCCGCGCCAAGTGTGCGACTATCACCGCGTCGGTGAGCAGCGGCAGCGGCCGGGCGTCCAGAGCATAGCGCGCGACGGTGAAGGTGGCCGGCCTTCGCGGCGACCGGCGGGGCTGGGGGTCGGGCTCGAGCGCGCGGCGGCTGCGGCCGTACTCAACCCAGCGCGCCCCGGGCGGCATGGTCTGCTTCTGCTTGCTACGCAGCTCGCTGGTTCCGACCATCAGCGCTTGAAGGAGATCGCTGTTGTCCTGCTCGTCGGCCGCAAGCAGGCGCACGCGTTCGAGCTCGTCGCCGATCGCGGTCCCGGTTTCCAGGGGGCAGCAGTCCGGCTCAGGTGGGGCATCTTCGAGGCAAGCCTCGATCCACGACTCGGCCCGGCCGAGGTAGGGCAGCGCGCGGAGAAGCGCTGCAAGAGTCTCCCTCTCTCCGGGCTCCAACGCCACCTCGGGCCACACCGCGAGCACCGCATCTTCCGGGCTGAGCGCGGCGAAAGTGTCGAAGACAAGCGTGGACTTGTACCTGCCGCCCTCGATGGTGGGCATGTAGTGTCTGCTGTGAGCCAACGTCGCCCGGGGCAGGCGAAAGCCGGGCGGGCAGGCCAGCTTGGCGATCAAGGAACTGATCTGCTCCTCGGGGAGATCAGGGAGAGCGCGCTTCCAGGTGGCGACGAGGGCCCGCAGCAGCCGCCAGGGCGATGGCGGCCACTCAGGCTGGCCCTCGTTTATATGTTGGCCCCAGGGCGTGGCGTGGAAGCGCCCGGCCAGGAAACGAAAGGCGATGGCAACCATGGCTACTCCTCCTCGGGCTCGCTCTCCGCGTCCTCCGCGCCGCCCTTCCTCGCGGCCGCCTTCTTCGGCGCCTTCCAGGTGATGCGCGTGACCGGCGGATCGGCGAACAGGCCGGCCTGCGCGCAGGCCTTGATCTCCTCGCGGATCGCCTTGTCGAGGTCTCCGAAGGTCGGCACCTCGAATCCCTCCGGGCGAGTCACCTTCAGGCCATCTGTGAGTTCGAGGTCGCAGGCCGTTCGCAGCCGGAGGCCGGTCTCCAGGAACCGCCTGATCTTCCACAGCGCGAGAGTGACGAGCATCCGCTCGGCCGCCTCGCCCAGACCGTAGCCGCGCAGGGTGGCGAGGTCTAGGTTGAAGTAGGCGGTGATGCTCGCCGCCGTAAACTCGGTGCGCGCAAAAGGGACGTTCCCGAAACCCTTTGATGTATCGCCGCTCGGGTTGACCGCGTCGTTCTTCACCCCGCCACTCGACGCGGTCCTCACATCTTGCGCCTCGACGAAACCGGACAAGATACGAGGAAGACGCAGCCTCCCTCCTGCCAGATCCTTCTTCGCGAGGAACACGCCGTGAAGAACTGAATTGGTGTCGTACTTGAAAAGGGTCGCGGCTAACTTCCTTATATCGACGCGACCCTCTCCTTGACCGGCAAGCTCCGACTCCAGCAGCCTGAAGACTGACCTATCGTTGCCTTCGAGGATGTAAGGCGAGTTGAGGCGGTGAGCTTCGATAACTGAATTGGTCAGGGGTTGGCCGTCGTCGCGCAAGACCTTGACCATGGGCAATCCCCTGAGCGGCGGTGCCCAATCGTCACGCACGTCATCCCAGCACACCGCTTCCAGCCGGTTGGCGACACTCTGGGCCGACTCCACCAGCAGCATCTCCGTGCCGTCGGGGAGGGTGTACGTCGCCGGCCCCAGGTCGGGGAATCCGGTGGCCTGGAACCGGTCGCCCTGGACGGGTGTGAGGGCGGCCTCCGCGAGCAGCCGTGGCGCATCTGTGAGACCATCAAGGTTTACCGACATTTCGTTCCCTCGCTTTCCTCTGTAGTGTCACGTCGATACCTCGGCCGGTGATGGCCGCAGGATCATCTCCTCGATCTTCTCAGTCTCGCCGACCGGGATGAGCAGGCCGGCCGCGAGGCGCACTGCCTCCTCGCGCGGCCACAGGAAGTCGTAGGCGGCCGACTGACCGCCACGGGGCGTGGATAGCACCGTCCGCCCCGCCGCCCGCAGCCGGAGAGCGGCCAGCTCCACCGCTGGGCGCACTTCCCCAGCGCGTAGGCGGGCGAGCATGGCCAGATCGGGCCGGATGGCAACCTCTTCTCCTGTTCGCGATAGCTTGAGCGACCCCGGCAGGAAGCACAGCTTGAGCAGCGCGTAGACCCGCGGCAGGTCGGGGGCCGGTTCGAGGGGCCAGGCGGGGCGGTGTTCGCGGGGATCATAGGCGCTCCAGTTGATGAGAGCGCACCCCCAGATCAGATCGGCGAGGCGGGCATCGTCGAGCGCGCCGATGAGGAAGCGCTGCACATCCGCGAGCGGGGCCGGCAGGCGCGCCCAGAGCGGAACTGGGCGACTCGACTTCTCGCCGGGCGCTTGCTTCGTTGCCTCCACGCACCGTCGCCAGAGCACCGCCGACAGGTTCCGGCGGAGGTCACCGCCCGCCCAGGCGACGCCGCGGTCGTCCTCCGCCCAGGTCAGGCGGCCGGACCTCCGGTCACGGGTAACCGGCTCCATCTGCTCGCGGATCATCTCGATGGAGGCGATGGCGGCCGCGAGGCGGAACTCCGCCGATCCATCATCACAGGCGCGGAGCCATTGTGGGGAAAGACCCTGGAGCGGTCTCACACGGTCGTGAGCGCCGCGGCTGACCGCTATCGCTTGTTCGGCCCCTCCCAGCGCGATGAGCACGGCTTGCAGAGCGGAGCGCGTGGGTCCCTGGCAGTAGGAGAGGATCGCGTCCTCGATCGCGCGCAGCGCGCGGCGGTGGCGCTCGGGGGTTTCCTTGCCGCGCGACCACCCGCGGAGCGAATCGAGCCATCCCTCCGCGTCGTCCAGGAGGAACGCCTCTGCCTGCGGTCCAGCCCGCACTGCGAGCCGACCGAGCGGAACGGCCAGATGAGCATTCCCGGATCGGTTGCCGGACAGCAAGCCATACCGCTCGAACGCGCGCAACCCGCGATCCACGCCCAACTGGACTACTGCTCTCGCGAAGTCCACACCGGTGCGCGCCTGGCGAGATCGCCGGCCCACCTGGGCGCGGCCCTCGGCGAAGACATGCTTGATCTCCGGGTAAGATACAGGCCGGTCCCACAGTGGGAGCCACACCTCGGCGTGCTGTCTGGTGATCTCCTTGTCGCTCAGTGTCCCCCATCCTGCGGCCGAGGCCATTACTGTGAACGGGAATGCGGCCTTCGCCTGAGCGTCGCTACCCAGCCGGCGCGAAACCGAGCCGGCTAGCATGAGCGCTCCTTCGATCGCGAGGATGTAGTCCCAGGGGTTCACCAGCGAGTCACTCTCGAACCCCTCCGTCGCGTTAGGCCCCCCGACGTTTCCGGGGTGGTAGAGCCCGACCGCGGCCTCGGCGAGCTGCGGGCGACCCTCCGCAAACAGGGCCTGGCGCAGCCACCCTGCGGACCGAGTCCCCTCGTCCGGCGCCAGCAGGACCTCCGCAATCCGCTGCATGAAGTTGTTGGAGAACTCGAGTCGCCCGTCGTTGCCACCGCTGCCGAGCAGCGGCGCGAAGGAGCGGGTGTCAGCGGCCAGAGCGTAGACGGCGTCGAGCCAGTCTACGACCTCATCGGGAAGCTCCGCCCGGCACGCCCGGAGGACGAGGAGCTTCTCGCGTTCGCCGGTGGGCCCGGTGGGCTTGCGTCCTCCGAGTTCCTGCTGCACCACTTGCTCAGCGCGTACGAGGGCCTCGCGATAGCCGGCGAAGCGCTCCTCGCGACTCTCCCTGACCGCGCGGATTCCCTCCTTCTTGTCGTTCGGGAAGAACCCGCTGCCGCCGTTCCACGGTGCCACGATCGGGGTGGGCCGGTAGTCGTCTAGGAAGAAGCGCTCGAGGCCGGCATTGTCTAGTTCCGTCCTGAGGCAGAACGTGTCGCCGCGCCAGCACGAGCGGGCGTCCGGGTCCGCCTGCTCGGCGACCAGGCGGAAGACCCCCAGCGCCTTGAGGTAGCTCAACAGGGGCTGCGGCCGGCAGCCGGCCAGCTCGATGTCGTTCATCTCGTTCCTCCCTCCTCCCTGGCGCTCGCCCGCCAGTCGGCGATTCGCAGCAGCGCCTCCAGGAACGCCAGTCGGAACGGCCCGAGTTGATCCCGCAACTGCAGGCTTCGCTGGAGCCAGGACGAACGCCCCTGGCCATCCCCGCCGACTTCCATGAGCGAGAGGTCCAATCTGGATTCACGAACTCTGAGACCCCCCTCCATCTCTATCTCTGGCAGGGCGTCTCCATCCCAGACTCCGAGGGCGTAGTGGCGCTCTGCCCCTTCTGGAGCTTTCTCCTTGGGCAGAGAACGGATCGCTAGGCGCACCTTGCCATGGTGGGCGGCGATCAGGTAGGCGGTCAGGTCGGATTCGAGGGAGCCGTCGTCGCAATTGGCGAGGAAGGCAAGCGCGCCAGCGAGCTCGTGGCGGAAGTAAGGGCGGCACTTGTTGCGGATCTGTCTCTTGTCGCTCTTAGCCCAGAGCTCACTTCTTCGTTCTTCCTTCTCCTGGTCGGAGAGCTGGGAAAGCAGCATTTCCTGGAAAGCGAAGTGTCCCTTGCCAACATCGTGCCACTCAGCGGCCATCAGCAGCGCGCGGATATGCTGCTCCGACAGGCCGGGAGACGATAATCTGGCCAGCAGTTGCTGGACCTCAGAGACGACTGATGCAGTATGACAGGGGAGAGTCACCCATCTCTTGCGTTCGAACGTCAGGGAGTCACCCTGCGTGCCTTCTTCAGACTCGGTGCGGATGTCATCACTCGTGACTGGACGCACGGGCTTTCCAGCCTGAAGATCCCAACCCGTGTCGCTGTTGTAGTGACCGCTACCGCAGTGCAGCAGGAAGACGCGGCCTGGCCTGACATCGCTCCCATCTGCCCGCCGCCAATCGGAGTTGAGATGGTCCCAGACCCAAGCTTCCCTTTTCTTGACCACCTCGCGCATCTCGCCGATGGGCGCGGTGCAGAGCTCGTCTCGCGCAGGTCTTGCTGCGTCAGCGGGAGGCGGTGTGTGCGCCGGCCAGTCTCGCCAGAACACCTGCACGTCATGGTCATCTGCCTGCCGGATGAACCGCGACACATCAATGTCGTTGCCGAACAGGTCGGGGGTGGTGTCGAACAGCTCCAGCAGGTCCTTGCGGCGAAGAACGTGGTCCCGCGCAGGCTGCAGCGTGACGGGAGGGAGTTCGCTGGGCGCTACGGAGCGCCCAGTGATCCCGTTCATCACTTGCCGCGCCTCTGCCAGCTCCTCCGGAGGGTACGGGGCAGCCTTCTTGTCGTCTACGTCCACCCAGAGGACGCGTCCAGACTCGGTCTCGCCGTACCGATTGCATCGCCCGAAGCGCTGCACCAGGCTGGGCCAGGGGGCGAGTTCCGTGAAGAGCGTTTGAGCAGAGATGTCCACGCCTGCTTCGACAACCTGTGTGGCGACGACAATGTGGTTTACCTTGTGCTTCCTCCTGATGCGATCACACAAGTCCCTGAGCTGGCCGTTCAGGCAGGCACGCTCTTGAAACCGGAAACGGGAGTGGATGAGCAGCACGTTCGCGTCGCTACGGCTCCTGACGACCTTGTAGATCTCCTGCGCGCGCCCGACAGTGTTCACTATGGCCATCGTCAAGGCGCCGTCTCGATGCGCCTCACAGAGCGCCCCCGCCGCGCGCTGAGCGTAGTCCTTCGCGTCGGGGACTATGTCGCAGCGCTCAAGCTTCTTGGGCGCCGTGAGGCGGCGAGCCAGCACCTCCACGGTTCTGTCATCGCCGGATAGGCTCTCCTCGCGCAAGTCACAGGCGGTATCCGCGAAGTCCACCGTCTCCAGAGCGCTCCGGTCGAGCGTGGCCGACATCCACAGCGAATGCGTATCGTTGCCCCCGCCCAAACGGCTGTGAAATGCCGCCAGCTGCGCACTGGTCGCCAGCCCCGTGCTCATGAGCTGCACCTCGTCGAAAACCCAGAGGCTGTCGGTGCTGAGTAAGCCGAATGAGATCGGCCAGCGGAAGCGGCTCTCAGCATAGCCCCTGTTGAGGGCGCGCGAAAGGAGCATATCCTGTGTGCCGATGAGAACCTGGTCGCGCTCGGGGTGCAACTGCCAGTCCCCATCCACATCGCCGCCCATCAGAATGTGGACATCAGCGTCTGTCATGCTGAGGCCAAGCGGGATAAGCTGGACGATCCACTGACGGGCGTTCTCGCGAGTCTGCTCGACCAACGCCCGCGTCGGGAGGCAGTAGACCAGGCGCCGCGGCGTCCGATCAGGCCGCGTGCGACGCCGCCACAGCCATGCGAGCACCACCGCGGCTGTCTTACCGCAGCCCGTCTCGACGCGGAGCAGATCCGGAAAGCGGTCGGCCTCAGCGAGGCGCTGTTGGTACGGGAAGGGCTTGCGACCGCGACCGGTCGCTGCCTCGAAGGTCGCCGCCTCGAAGAACTGGTCGTAGCTGGCGAAGTTGCCCATCGGCACTCCCTTTCTGCGGAGCAGAGCGTCTAGCGGCCCTGACGGCTCTGCTGTGCCTTCTGGTCGGCCCGCTCCCCGCCACCCTCAGGGCGCGGCACCACCGAGTATGGCTACATCTGTTTGACAGAACCTCCCACCTTCCTTCCCTCATACAGAGCATCGCGTGCCTGAGCAGTCTCGGAAGGCTCGTTCAGTGGCTCTTGGCAAGTTCCCGGATCCGCTGCGTCAGTGGCCCGCGAATCGCCACCTTCAGCATGTCAGCGTGCGCACGCGGCCGCGAACGGCGGCCGACGTTGCCCTGTGTTGGGCTTTCGGCCTCCGGTTGGGGCGTCCGTCGCCTTGCTGCTGTTGGCGGCCCCGTGGCCGCGTGTGGGCGGCCTGTCGAGTCGTTACGAGTGGGTGGTCTGGCCGCGACGCGCCCGACACGCGATCCCGCGGGAAATGCCCATCAGAAGCCCCGTTTCGCGCGAGTCCCCCATCGGATGGTGGTCTGATCCGTTTCGGCATCGACCTCCCCAAGAACCCCCCGCTAGCCGGGCATTCCCGACCAAGAACGCCACGCTCCGTGGCCGGCAGCGCCTACCGAACCCGCGCTGGCGAACGCCGCCGCCAGCTTCCCCACCGCGGCCTGCTTCGTGCGCGTGTCCGAGTGCAAGTAGCGGGCCGTGGTCTGCAGGTCGGCATGCCCGAGCAGTTCCTGCACGGTTCTGACGTCCACGCCATTGCGGATGAGATGGGTGGCGAAGGTGTGGCGGAGCCGATGGGGTGTGATGCCCTGCTCATCCATGCCAGCATCCTCGAGCACTTTCTTCAGCATCCGGTTGATGACCCGGCCCGCGATGGGCCGGCCTCCGATGCGGCTGACGAAGAGGTGATTGCTGTCGGTGCTTGGTCGGCAGGGCAGATACTCGCGAATCGCATGCACTGCGAGAGGGGTCAGAGGCACCACCCTCTGCTTCGCTCCCTTGCCCCGCACCAGCAGTTGCCCGTGATCGAGGTCCACGTCCTCCAGGGTGATCCCGGCAAGCTCGCTCCGGCGCAGACCAGCGAACAGCAGGAGGGCGAGTAGCGTGCGGTGCCACGCGGTGTGCGCCGCTTCCAGCAGGGCCCTCGCCTGCTCCTCACTCAGGCATGTTGGAAAGCACTGCGCCACCTTCGGGAGCGGCAGGCCCCGGGCGGGGTTGAGAGTGGCGGAACCCGTCTCCAGAAGAAAGCGGT
>Ga0315282_10009708_pt1 | contig 15252 bp, 20 predicted proteins | sample YL17G07_20_MG_FD_203693 | JGI IMG/M metagenome (GOLD analysis project Ga0315282, IMG submission 203693) | Sediment microbial communities from Yellowstone Lake, YNP, Wyoming, USA - YL17G07_20 | ecosystem: Environmental > Aquatic > Freshwater > Lake > Sediment | place: USA: Wyoming | collected... | reverse complement strand
TTTTATCTCCTATTTTTTCAATAATTATTTCTGTCTGTTGAAAGCCACTCCACCAATCAAGATTGCTGCTAAAGAAAAGAGTGAAATCACTGTGAAACTCGTTGAAAAGGGAATGAATGAAACACCTATTATAACATTTCTAAGCGATTCAACTCCATAAGTTAATGGATTAACGTAGGAGACATCCCTTAACCATTGAGGAGCCTCTGCCAAAGGAAACAGTGCACCACTTAAGAAAATCAACGGAAAAATTAAGAAATTCATTATGACTCCAAAACTTTCAAAAGTTTCCACAATTGAAGCTATAATCAGACCTAGGCTGACGATACCCAAAGAAGTTATCAACATGATCACTACTGACATTAAGAATGAATGTGCGGCGAGAGGTATGCCGATCAAGAAAGACAAGCTCAATATTATGAGTCCCTGGATTAAAGCTGTAGTGCAGCCTCCTAAAGCTTTGCCGATGAAAATTGATGTTCTAGAAACTGGAGCAACAAGAATTTCTTTCAAAAAACCAAATTCCCTGTCCCAGATAACTGATATTCCGCTTGAGATCGATATCGTAACTAAAGACATGGCCACTATACCTGGGAACAAGAAACTCTGATAATTTATATCGCCAAGTTTGACAAAAGCAAAACCTCCACCAAAAATTGCTAGAAACAACAAAGGTTGAACGAACGAACTTGCAAGTCTACCTTTATCTCTGGTATATCTTATCAGTTCTCTCAGCCAAATTCTGTATATTGCTTCTACTTCGCTCATAATCTTCTCACTCTTGCAAAATCTTTCATGTGATCTTTATCGGTTGCAGTCTCCGTTCTTATCTCCCTTCCAGTGTAATGCAGGAACACATCACCCAAACTTGGTTTTCTTATGTTTATGGAATTAACTGCAACACCGTTCTTTTTTACGAAATCCAAAATTTTTGGTGCAAACTTTTCCCCATCTTTTACTGTAATGTGAATGCTGTTGCCAGCCACATGAACTTTTTTAACAGTATCAAAGTTTTTTATTTTATCTTCAATATTTTTAGTATCATCCACATCTATAGTCACAATATCCCCTTCCAAACTCTTTTTTAAATTGTCGGGTGTGTCTAAAACTTTTATTTGTCCATAATCCATTATCGCCACTCTATTGCAAAGCACATCTGCCTCTTCCATGTAGTGAGTCGTAACAATGATTGTTATTTTTTCTCGTTCAGCCAATTTTTTTATGTACTCCCATATGTGATCACGAGTCTGAGGGTCTAATCCTAAAGTTGGTTCGTCCAAAAATAAAATTTTCGGATAATGAATCAGCCCTCTTGCAATCTCAAGTCTTCTTTTCATGCCACCAGAATAATTTCTTACTTCTTCATTTGCTCTGTCTGCAAGTGCAACAATCTCAAGAACTTCGTTTATTCTTTTCTTCCTTTCTTCCTTGGGCACAGCATACATGCCTGCATGCATTTCCAAATTCTCCATTCCAGTCAATCTATTGTCTAAACTTGGATCCTGAAAAACAATTCCAATGGATTTTCTCACATCGCTCTTTTGTTTGATTATGTCAAAGCCGTTTACTTTTGCGGTTCCAGAGCTGGGTTTCAGAATTGTGCATAGCATCGAAATAAAAGTGGTCTTTCCAGCGCCGTTCGGTCCGAGCAAGCCGAAAATTTCTCCTTGACTTATTTGAATATTCAGGTTATTCACAGCTTTCATTCCATCAAATTCTTTTGTCAAATTAAAAGTTTCAATAGCTAGCATGGTAACATCTCATATGCTGTTCTTTTCTTAAATATGTTGTATTTTCAAAAAGATATTTTATTCATAACGCAGAGCTTCCACTGGCTGCAGTTTAGAAGCCCTTCTGGCAGGGAAAAGTCCAGAAATCGCTCCGATAAAAACCGAAAATCCTATTGCAAGCAAGAGTATTTCTGGCTTAATCACTGTTTGCAATCCCTGTCCAGCACCAGGTGATCTAAAGAAGCCGATACCCCCGCCACCTATATCAGAGATCAATACTGATAAAATAACTCCAACAATCACACCGATAACTCCGCCAATTAGTCCAAGAAGTCCAGATTCAGCAAGAAAAAGTTTCATGACTTCGTTATTTGTTGTGCCTAAAGATTTCAAAACACCAATTTGTCTTGTCCTCTCAACAACTGACATGAACATTGTGTTTGCGATTCCTATTCCTCCGACCAACAGAGATATGCCTGCAATACCAGCCAAAAAGTATGTTATTGTCTGCGTGACAGAACCGATCGATTGCTGCAAGGATAACGCTGAACTGACAGTGAAATCCTGAGTATTGTTTGAGACGTGTCTTGTTAGCATAAGGTTGCTAGTTAATTGATTTACTACAGTTTGCACGTCAGCGGACTGAGAAGTTTGAACCGATATTGATGAATACTGATTTGATGCCAAGTCAATGTTAGTAATGACTCTCCTTGCATCGTCTTTTGATACATAAATTGTAGATCCACCCCCTCCTCCAAAGCCACCAGTTCCTGATTGTAATATTCCTACAACTCTAAAACCGTGTCCACCTATCGTAATTATGCTGTTTAACAGAACATCGTGCTTAAACAGGCCATGAGCGACATTATTTGAAATTACAGCTGCATAAGTGTCGCCTGATGAAAGATATCTTCCAGATTCCAAATTTGTAGTTACCATGAATTTCCAAACCAAAGTGTCAACACCTTGAATAGACATTGAAGCAGTCCCGCCTTCAAACGAAACGTCTGCTCGACCAGAAACGATACCATCTACATATAGAACACCAGGAGTTGATCGAATAGTTCTTATGTCACTATCAGTAAGATTTAAGGATGACGTTGATCTAGCTCTACCTTCTCCACCAAAACCAAATCCCCCTCCAGCTCTCTCAAAACCAAGCGTTACACTGATAATATTTGCACCAAACCTGCTTAATTGGTTCTGAACGCTCTGTTGCAAACCTTCACCTATCGAAACCAATGCAACCACTGCAGCAACACCGACAACAATCCCAAGAACAGTAAGCCAGCTTCTCAATCTTCTGTGCGTCAAGCTGTTAAATGACATCAGCATTATGTCGTTCAACTTCATACAATCACTTCACGAAAAAGTAGAATTATAAGAATCGATCATTTTTTCTTCCGCTTTCTTAATTTGAAAAACCAAACAAGAAAAGCTATGACGACGGCGATTAGAGCAATTATGATGTAAAGAGTATTTCCAGACAATAATCCAGTGTTTCGCTGAGCATTTCCAGAGGTTGTGGCTGTACTAGGATTCAGAGAAATTTCTTTTTGAACAGATTGCCTTGCACCACTTGTATCCGAATAGGAAATTTCAACAGCAATGCTTCTTGCCGCATTTGTAATATTCCTTACATTAGGATTTGTAATTGCGGATCTAGAAGAGATTTGAAAATTGGCAATACCGAAGTCTCCTGGATTGAGGGTTCCTAGAAATACGCTGGAGGCTCCGCTCACTGCAAAATTTTGTTGTTCTGGAATTGAAACAGAAACACTTGTTGCAGGATTGACCCCTATGTTTGCAATTGATAAAGAGGTAGTTCCTGCAGACACTTGCTGTACTCCCACATCAAATTCAGTTGTCCCACCAATTTTTATACCAATTGAGAATGTAGTATTTTGTTTCGTCCCAGATTTGTCAGAATATTCCATTTTAATAGTTAGTGGATAAACACCTGGTGAAACAGACGAACCAACAGAAACATTCACTGGAATAGTAAGTGAAGCCCCGCCATTCAAAGAAGGAATAAACTGCCTATTGCTAATACCCAATGGAAGTATTTCGTTATTTGGTGTTTGCCATGAAAAGATAATGTTGTTAATTTCATCAGCACCAGCATTTGCCAAATTGAAATTCAAGGTAGTTGTTTCACCTGCTGCTAGAGTGCTGGGTTCGACTGAAGTGATTTGAAGCGTAGAAGGAGCTTGCACAGTCACTATAGCAGTTGGATTTATTTCTGTACATGATGAATCTTCACAATAATTTATAGAAAATCTAATGGTGTAAAGTCCAGAAGGTGCTGTACTTGACACAGAAAATTTAAACAGACTCGTTGCGGATGCTCCAATATCTAAAGCTCCTAAATTTCCAATACCGCTTGTAGAAGTTGTGATATATGGATCACTAGATATTCCATTAACCTTTATGTTAGATGCCGCAACAGTCCCGACATTTTTTAAAGTCAATTGTACATATCCATCACTACCTGGCGCTACTGTAGTCGGATTTGTTGAAAAACTAGTCTGTATCATCACTCCTGCCCCAAAAACCGAATTAGCAAAAAAGGTTGCTGCAAAGATGAATGACAAGATCAATAAGATTTTTTTCATTTTTTATCACCTATTATTCTTCCATCTTTGATCTGGATTATATGCTTTGAGTGTGAGGCAATATTCTTATCGTGTGTTACCACAACCATCGTCCTGCCTTCTTCGTTCAGCTTCTCAAAAATGTTCATTATATCTGCTCCAGATTTTGAGTCAAGATTTCCTGTGGGTTCGTCGGCTAGAATGAAAGATGGTTCATTAGCTAATGCTCTTGCTATCGCCACTCTTTGCCTCTCACCACCAGATAATTGCGATGGCAGGTGTTCTGCCCTCTCTTTCAATCCTACAAGTCCCAGCAAGCTCATTGCCCTTTTCTTTCTTTCTGCCTTGTTTTTCTCCATTATTATCATCGGTAACTCAACATTTTCCAATGTACTTAAACTAGGGTAAAGGTTGAATGTTTGAAACACAAAACCAATCTTTTCTCCTCTTGTTCTTGCGATTTCAAATTCTGAAAGTTTGGACAAATCTGTTCCATCAATAAAAACTTTACCAGAGGTCGGTTCATCCAAAGCGCCTATCATATGTAATAACGTTGATTTGCCAGAACCCGAAGGACCCATTATAGAAACAAAATCCTTTTTCATTATTTTAAGATTTATATTATGCAAAACTGGAACTTCTACCTCATCCATTTTGTAGCTTTTATTCACGTCATCAAGTTCTATAACTGCTGCCATACATACCTAACCTTTTTATTCAAATTTTTATTGATTTTATATGTTTGCAACATTATATATAGTTGATTGAAACGAGTTGAAACAAGAAACCACTTGAAACCAGTGATAAAAGATGGAAAAACGATATATGAAATATTCAATTGTTATGATTTTGCTTTTTTTAGTAGGCGGTTTTTCTTTTGTCTCTTACATATTTCAGGCATACCTTACCTTCTGGGGACTTGAAACATTTCCGCCGTTTAGAGAAAAATCCATAAATTCTTCATTTGAAAATAATAGAAGTTTTGAAAATAGAATTCCGTCAAATCCTGAATCTGTTCTCACATCTCCATTTTCATTGATGCTTTTAATCGATGGCATATTCTCTATAGCAGGTGGTATTTCATTGTGGCAGCTAATAAGAGAAAAAGAATTGACATCAGTGAAGGAAAATATTAGTTCATTGTTGCTGACGCCAGAGGAAAAAGCCATTATTGAAGAACTAAAAAAAGCAGGCGGCCAGCTTAATCAGAATCAGTTAGTTAAAAAAACCGGTTTATCTAAAGTCAAGGTTCACAGGGCATTAGTAAGACTTGAGGTCAGAAAAGTTGTTAAGAAATACCCATACGGTTTGACAAACAAAATTATATTAGAGAAGTCTCCTCTTTGAAATTTAATATAAAAGAAATTTTACATGATTAAGTAAAAAGAATCAAGATTTAATCGCTGGTTATCTCTTTTTATTCACAATTTAAGAACCATTTGGAATTTAACTCATCCTGATTTTACCCATTCCTAATACCTATCCAATGATTTTAGAATTTATAGATTTGTTAGACGGGTATTAGAAAATTAAACACCGTTTTGTAGATAAGTTTTTGAAAACTTCAATCATCTATTGAGCAGTCCTTACATTCCCAATATTCTATTACTTTTTTGACTGGTGGACTATTAACTACTTTTACATTCATGTTACCTATTTTACTTCGTCTGATAACTCTTCTTTTCCAATTTTTCGTATCAGGAACATCTAATTTTCCAAAATAACAACCACCAGAATAGGTTCCATCTTTATTTAGTTTTATTATAAGTTTTTTACCACAAACTAGGCATTTTCTAAATATACTCAATTAACCACCATTTAAAACAATATTAGTTTTAATATAACAATTGTATATATAGTGAGACTATGGAAGTAAAGACTTACAATTATGTCATTTTAATGGATGATAAGCCTGTAGCTAGAGGTAAGGATTTAAAAAAAATGTGGGAAGAAGCAAAGAAAAAGTATCCTAGAAGAAAGCTAGCTATAAAGTATGAATATCCACCAGGGGTTTTAATTGCCATCATTCAATTATAAAGAACAAGAAAGCCTGATTTTTGGAAAAATTCTTAGACCTTTGATAGATTTAGAAATTTTTAGTGAAATAGAAAGAGACTGGATTAAGATAAAAGAAGTCTTGGCCGATACTGGTGCTGACATATCTATCATTCCAAGAAGTACTGCTGAATTAATTTTGCAAGATATAACAAAAGGTAAAATACAAGAAATTAAAGGAATAGTACCCTTTGCTAGACTTATTGCTTACATTCATGAATTAAAGTTCAGAATTAATGGAAAAGAGTTTGAACTTCCAGTTGCGGTTGCCGATTCTTTTGATGTTCCACCAATTTTAGGTAGAGTTAAAGGTCTTGATTTGTTTGATGCTAATTTCAAAAAAGGACAAAAAGTAAACATTGAGTCTTAATTTGCCCATTCCTAATACCTATCCAATGATTTTAGAATTTATAGATTTGTTAGACGGGTATTAGAAAAAAATTAGATTGATAACGCAAGAGCAAAACTTGATACAAGTGCCATTCCTGCTCCCAAATATTGATACCAGTTAATTTTTTCTTTATTGAACCAGGTTCCAAGAAACACTGCAATCACAGGATAACTTTCAGTAATTGCTGTAATTATAGATAATTCATTTTTGAAAACTGCAAATGCATAAAAAAGCCAAGCCGAAGTATCAATAATTCCCATTACTAAAATTAAGAATTTGAATTTTTTTGCATTAGCTGTGAATTTAGAAAATCCTTTAACTATATACAGTGAAACAAGGCAGAAGATTGTATAAATAACCCAAGGTATCCAGATAGCCATTATTGGGGAGATTGTTTTTGAAGATGCTGCAGTCAAAAAATTTATCACACCCATCCCAATTGCAACAATGACAGCAATGAAAACTCCCCTTTCCAATCTCAGCTTTCCACGAGCAAAAGATTTTATTGCAATTAAAATTATTCCTATGAAAATTACGGATATGAAAAAGAATTGTTCAAATGAAAGTGCTTCTTTAAAGAACATTAAAGCAAATATAATCGTAATAGGCAATTCCAGTTCAATTACAACATCGATTGTTGAAAGTTTACCAACTCTTACTGCTTCAAAGTCTAAATAACCTATGATGAAAGTAACAATTCCTAAAAACAAAAGGAGAAGAAAATTCGATGGATAGAAAAGTAAACTTAGATCATTTAAAGCTAGGGGAAACAAACCAATGCTTCCAATAATTCCTACAAATGTCAATGATTGCAAATCCCCAATTTTTCTTGTTGTTCTCTGAATTAAGAAATCACCAACACCCCAGCTTACCATTGCAAGAAAAGCAAAAACCATTCCAAATTCCAGACTCATTTTTTATCCTCTTTAAATCATCTATTTTAATTAAATTTTGGAATTTTTACTTAATAATCACTTATTCTTAATTAATTGGAGAACCATTGGTTAAATTCCAATTCTTTTCTATCAACCACCTTCTAACATGTATCTAATGATTGCTGCTATTTATTCTCTGCTAGGAACTTCATTAGAGGGGTATTAGAAAAGTTTATATACTTAACCTTATATGTTAATTAATACAATAAGTTAATAGATGATTTAGTTGTCTAGGGAATTCCACACAACTGAGATAAAAGATCTGCCAGAAGGTGATGTAGCAAGACTAGACTTCAGATGGACAATTGAAAAAGGTAAGATAATAGATTTTGCTATTAACATAAGCCTGTTAGAAGATGAAAAATCAATAGATGTGTTCAGGGTAGATACAAAACACAAGTATCTGCATGAACAAAAATTTTGGATATCAAGTAAGCCAAAACCTTTAGAAATGGATTACAATATTGCATTCGTGGAGAAGAAAAATGAGGTATTTGAAAACTATGCTAAATGGATTAAACTGTTTAAGGAAGCAAGAAAAAGAGGTGAGATATGATGGATAGAATAGATAGAATGGTAAGCAGAATGATAGACTTTGCTTTAGAAAAGCCAGAGTTAGCTCCGAGTAGAATGTTAATAATCAGCTTAAGCAAGCAAAGCTTAGAAAAAGTTCTAACTCCAAGCAGAATGAATTTGGTAAGAACAATAGGAGAAAAGAAACCTAAATCTGTAGGAGAATTAGCTAAGCTAGTTAAAAGACCCATCGAATCTGTTAGTAGAGACTTGAAAATATTAGAGAACTACGGTGTGTTGTCTCTGGTGCAAGTGGGTAGGATAAAAAGGCCAGAAATAGAGAAAGATGTTTTAATGATTCCATTGACGGCTTAGTGAAATTAATGAGACAAGTATTTAAACAAAGTCGGAGAATAGAGCACGAAGTTAGGCCTGAATATATCAAAAAATTAATGAAAATTCAAAAAGGAAAGCATAGAGTAGTAAAAGATTTTGCAAAAGAGTTCGGATTGAAATAAATGTATGAACTCAAACTTTCTGATAAAGTAATTGAAACATTCCATAAAATGGAAAAGAAAAACAAGAAGCAACTTGAGATAATAAACAAAAAGGTTTTAGAAATTAGAGAAACCCTCTCTAGATTCAAATCACTAAGCAATATAATGAAAGGATTTAGAAGAGTCCATTTTGGAAGCTTTGTTCCTGTCTATTCAATAGATGAAAAGACTAAGACTGTCGTTCTAGAAGATTTTGATCATCACGATAAAATTTAAAGGTTTGTTAGAGGGGTATTAGAAAATTAAATCTGTTTAAATATTTTATCTTTAATAAATTTAATATGCTATACGACGTTGTGGTTATTGGTGCTGGTTCTGCAGGATGTAGAGCTGCATATACACTTGCAAAAAATGACTTTGATGTTTGTTTGATTGACGCAAAACCAAGAGGTAGAATTGGAGATAAAATATGTGGAAATGCAATTGGGGATCATCATCTCAGAAGAGCTGGACTTGATTTACCTAAAGATGTTGTGACCAATCCAGTGGAAGGATTGATTATTTATTCACCAAGTCTTCATGGTTTGAAAATTCCTGGCGGAGAATATACAGGCAATATGATTGATAGATGGAAGCTTGGTCAATATCTTTTGGACCAAGCCGTAGATAAAGGTGCTGATTTGAGGGATAGAACTAGAGTTATTGGACCAATAATTGATGATGATTCTTTAAAAGGAGTCGAAGTTTTTCCAAATGAAAGGATTTATGGAAAAATTACTATTGATGCATCTGGATTAAAATCTCCAATCAGACCAAGATTAGGAAAATCTTGGGGGATAGAGACTCAAATAAAAGGTAGGGATGTTAATCTCGCATATAGAGAAATAAGAAGAATAAAAAATTCTTTAGGATCAAATGAAAAGAATTATTGCAAAATCTATTTGAATCAAGATAAATATCCTGGCGGATATGCGTGGATATTTCCTCAAAGTGAAGATATGGTGAATGCTGGTTTAGGTGTTCAAAAAATTGAAGGTTGTCCTAATCCGAGGGAAAGATTATATGAAACTTTGTTAAGAGAGGAACTATTCGAAGGATCTGAGATTGTAGAAATGCATGGCTCCAAACAAGCTGGAGGAATGGAAGTTTCAACAAGAAGATCGTTATCTTCTCTTGTTTGGGACGGATTGATAATTGCAGGTGAAGCTGGACTGGTTATGGATCCTGTAACTGGTAGTGGTCATGGACAGGCAATTGTTACAGGTGAATTTGCAGGTATTGTAGCATGCAAAGCTTTGGAAAAGGATGATACAAGCAAAAACAATTTATGGGCCTATAACTTAATGCATTATGCAAAAGATAGTTATGGTCCCAAGTATACTGCTCTAGATGCTTTTCGTATATATCTGCAAAGTTCAAGACCTGAGCATATCGATTTTGTTGTTGAAAATAGGATACTTGAAGCAGAAGATTTGTTAAACCTCACTACAAAAGGAAAATTAGGCTTTTCAACTAAATTGAAAAAAGTTTTCAGAGGTATAAGAAATCCATCTCTTTTAATGGAATTAGATGATGTTCGTAAAGTTATGAATGAAATTTCTCAACATTGTTTAGATTATCCACAATCTTTTGAAGGATTTCCTCAATGGAAGAAAAGAACTGATCAGATATTTTCTGAGTTTGAGGAAGAGTTTAAACCCTATGCAATAGAATAACTATGAATTAAATCTTATTGATTTCTTCAAACTCATATCCCATAAGACCATATGCCCATATGCTATTCATATCTCAATGCTTCAATCGGATTCATCTTCGCAGCTTTTCTTGCAGGCAAGAAACCGAAGAATACACCAACACCAACTGCAAATGATAAACCCAAAATCAAAAGTTGAGGCGTCACCTTTGTTGAAAAGTTCAATCCATAGCTCTTTAGAACAGCTCCAAGAACTTCTGATAAACCAACCCCCAGAAGATCTCCAATAATTCCACCAACAAGTCCGATTAATGCAGCTTCCATCAAAAATATTTCTATTATGTTTCTATTCGATGCTCCTATCGCCTTCATAATTCCAATCTCCCTTGTCCTCTCCATGATAGACATGTACATGGTGTTGGCAATTCCTATCCCGGCTACAACCAATGCAATCCCTGCAATTCCACCCAAGACAAGGGACAGCATGTTAGTTACAGTTCCAATCTGTTGAGTCAGCTGTTTCGTTGTAAACACTTGAAAAACTTTTTTACCATGCAAATCATCCATCTTCTTCTGTATGCTACTAGCTATATCGTCAATTCTAGCAGGATCGCTAACTCTTGCAAAAATTATAAGATACTGATCTTGTTGTGCAGAAGATTCTTGGACATCTTCTATCGGGGCAATGACAATATTGTCGTACGTTGATTGGCCTGTTTCTTTCAGAATTCCTACAATTTGGACTTTTTGATCCTTTACTGTAAATTTATCATTCACTCTCAGAACAGTGTCGAATGCTTTGGAGGCCACATTACTTCCAATAACAACAACATGCTTTTCTCCAGGTTTGAAAAATCTACCTTGATCGATCTCTACTGCCCTTATTTCCACGAAGAATTTCTGTGCTTCTTTTGTGTCAACACCAAAGAAATTTAGACGATTAGTTTGATCTTTAAATGTTACTGCTGATGATTTTGCAAAAATACCGACTGCAGTTTCTATTCCTCTAGTCGATTGTATATCAGTCAAATCTTTTTTCCCCAGAGTTTCACCTGTGCTTGGTGCACCAAATCCAGCTCCACCTCCTCCAGATGTAACAAAAATTGTATTTGCGCCCAGGCTTCCTAAAGCTGAGCTAACAGCAGCATTTGTTCCTTCACCGACAGAGACCAGTGCGATTATTGCAGATATTCCTATAAGTATTCCAAGAGCGGTCAGAGCGCTTCTAAGTTTTCTTGTTCTAATACTATCGAAAGCCATCCTCAGGCTTTCTTTTTCAGCTTCAAATGCCAAGAAAATCACTTTCTCTTTATCAGGCGTCTGATAGAATTCCTTTTCCAATACAGCACTGCCAGAATTATTATGATTATGACAACTTCGTATTCAAGAGGAATTCCTATTAATCGACGTCCAACATCAAATTCAAGCGGATAAGTTTTTGAGAAATCTTGATTGTAAGAGTCTTTGTATTCTAAATGAAGAGTTATACTATGTCTTCCTGCTGTAACAGGATTTACATCAATGGTCAATGTATTTGTATCGTCTGGATCAAGGTTTCCAACATAAGTTGTTCCTGGCACGACATCTCCGTCATCTGCAGTAGCATAAGCAGTCACGAATTTTGCAGACCCAGTTCCAATGTTTGCTACTGAGATAGTCAAAGTTCCTGTTGTTCCTGTAAAGACGTTATCTGCCTTTTCAATTGAAACAACAAAATCTGGAATACCACTAATCTTCAAACCTACATATTTTGTATCCAAATGAATGACACCTTGTTCATCGTAATACGAAATCAAAACAGGAATGCTGTATGTAATCGTGTCAGAACCGGTACTGACAATCAAATCAAAAGTTACAGATGTCTCTTCATTTGGACTTAGAGCTCCAACAAATTTTTCAGTATCAGTGCTCGCTGGGACGACCGCAAGAGTGAAGTTTCTCAAAGAGACCAGCAAATTTCTTAAAGATCCGCTTCCGACATTTTGAATGGTCACTATCATTTTGATATTGTCCCCTCGTTGAATGACAGCTTTGTCATACTCGACGTCAGTGACTTGTATGATCGTTCTTTTTGTGATTACAATCGTGGCAGAATTATCAGAACTTGCAGACCCTATGCCACTGCCAGTATCATATGAAACTGTAAATGGCAAAGCAACAGTTCCTTCAGGGGCACTTGGAGAGATTGTGATTGGTATAACAACTTGAGTAGAACCACCTGCGTTAATTATGCCAAGATCAAAAAATCCTATGTTAGGAATTATTCCAGTCGTTGATTTCAGCATAAGCTTGACATTTTTTGCAAAATCAGTTCCTGTATTGCTGATCGTGAGCAAGAGGTTTGCATTTGTTCCAGGTTCTATAGTTGCTGGTGTGGATGATGATGAAAACACCAAAGAGACATATGTGGCATTAACAGACGATGCAAAAAAAAGTAATGAAAACAATGAAATTGCGATTGAAAACTTGATTTCACTTTTCATATGAATTCCTCCAATACCTTCCCATCAGCTACCCTCACAATTCTGCTTGATTGCCTTGCAATGTTAGCGTCATGGGTAACGATAATAATAGTTCGCCCATCTTTATTAAGTTTTTTGAAGAGATTCATTATATTTGCCCCTGTTTTTGAATCAAGGTTTCCTGTTGGCTCGTCCGCAAGAATCACAGCAGGATCGTTTGCCAGTGCTCTTGCGATAGCTAGCCTCTGGCTTTGCCCGCCAGAAAGTTTGTTAGGCTTCTCATGTATCTTATCTGACAAATCAACTAATTCTAACAATTCTTTTACCTTCTTCTTCCTATTTTCAGGCGGCAATCCATTAAAGACCATTGGAAGCTCGACATTTTCAAAAGCTGTTAGACTATTTATCAAATTGAAGAACTGAAAAACAAATCCAATCTTTTTCCTTCGCAATACTGCTAGCTGATTTTCATTCATATGACTGATATCTTGGCCATCAATTAAAATTTTTCCACGAGATGGCTTGTCTAATGCCCCAATCATATTCAAGAGAGTGGATTTACCACTGCCAGAAGTCCCCATAATTCCCACCATATCCCCCTCATCTATCACCAGATTAACTCCTCTCAGGGCTTGAACCTCAGCAGGTGTGTGTGGATTATAAACTTTCCAAACATTGACACATTTGATTACATTTTTCATAACATTCGTAAAAATAATAACTCACCAACAAATTAAAAGGTTTCTATGGGCTCAGGAATTTATGTTTCCATGAGAAATAATCTTCATGTGCATAACCACTATAGGAAAAGTCATAAAGATTGATAACAATAAGGCGTTTGTGCAACTAAAGAAAAGCACAAGAGAGATAAGAGTGGATCTTCTGGATGTTAAAGAGGGGGATTATGTGTATGTTTCTGGAAATTTGGGTGTTGAAAAGATAGAAAAGAAAGAAGCTGAGCAGATTTTAAATGACAGAGAAAAAATTGGAAATTTCAAATAGAATTCTTTTTTTCAAATACGCATTGCCATGTGCTGAAACTTTGATCAAAAGAAAAAATCTGACTCGAGAGGAATTTAGAAAAACGATTAAACAAATAGCAGAAGGAAGGGAGCCAGAAAAAAATAAGGAAAATATTTTCAAAGTCGCAATGGCACATTTGACTTTTCTTGCACTGGAAAGGAAGAAGGATAAAATTGATGATGAAATAATTCGTGAATATTTCTTATTCAATCATGATGAAACTGTAGAGGAAAGATTTGAAGAAATGGGAGACTTTGATTCCGAAAGTTGCAGAACTTATCCCGGTATTGTTAGGAAGATAGAAAGTAACAGAGCATCTGTTGAAACCCTTCTTGGAATCAAACCTTACAAGAAAGATTTTGTTGATGATTTGAAAATGCAAGATATTGTTGTTGTTCATAGAGATTTTATTGTGGAAAAAATTTCGAAAAAATTAGCAAGTAAACTGTGGGAATTGAAGAGAAAACAGATTCCTTGTTTAGGGAAGAATATTTTTGACTAGATTCCCGAAAATTTACTTTTGATGTTGGAAATTAGGCAAGCCCCGAAAAGTATTATAGCAGAACCAGCAACTTGAAAGAGGGGAGCAGGTTCATTCAGGAAATAAACGCCCAATATCAAGGTGATGACTGGGGAAAACAAGAGGATTGTGGACGTTTTGGAGACGTTGACGTATTTCATTGACCAGTAGTATGTAAGAACATAAGCGAACAGAATTACAGACGAAATTATAATATACATCCATTCAGTTTGTGTGAGATAAAACAGCAACTCAAATTTGTTGGCGAGAAGGATCATCCCAAACAAAATTAATGCTCCGAAAAACATTCTTCCGAAAGAAACTACAAAGTTGTTTTCTCCCAATATCATAGCTTTTCTTGAAATGATATTTTCAATTGCCCAGAGTATTGTTGCAGAAATGATGAAAGCATCCCCAAGTTCTGGGTAACTCCAAAGTTCAGCGGGGGTAATTCCTGCAGATGATATAATGATCGTTCCCATGAACATCAAGAGCAAAGCAGTAATTTGTTTTTTGCCAATTTTTTCCTTCAGGAAGAAGAATGCAAGCAGTGTGACGTAGAATGGCAAAGTTTTTTGCAAAAATGCAGCTCTACCGCTAGTGGTTATCTTAAGACCGGAAAAGAACAATAGGAAGGCAAATCCACCACCAATAACTCCGATTGCAATGAGGTATTTCCATGAGACTTTTTTGAATCCCTTGAAGCTCCATTTGCTTTTATATAAAGAAAGAAGGAAGAATATTCCACCAAGAAGGATTGCTCGAGTTGCAGTGAAAATAATAGGATTCAGGTTCACAATGAAAATTTTGTTTGCAAAAATAGAAAATCCGCTTATGAT